>Ga0070671_100002795_pt1 | contig 13561 bp, 10 predicted proteins | sample KBSS73metaG_FD_65341 | JGI IMG/M metagenome (GOLD analysis project Ga0070671, IMG submission 65341) | Switchgrass rhizosphere microbial communities from Kellogg Biological Station, Michigan, USA - KBS S7-3 metaG | ecosystem: Host-associated > Plants > Roots > Rhizosphere > Soil ...
GAAGGCCGGCGAGGGCGATGCCACGCGCGGCCAGCTGCGCGACATCCCCGATGTCGACAGCCTCTACTTCACGATGCTCAACCACAACAAGCGCTCGATCACGGTCAACACCAAGGACCCGAAGGGCAAGGAAGTGGTCGACCGCCTGATCAAGTCCTGCGACGTGCTGGTCGAGAACTTCGCCCCCGGCGCGCTCGACCGCATGGGCTTCACCTGGGAGCACATCCAGAAGCTCAACCCGCGCATGATCGTCGCCTCGGTCAAGGGCTTCGGCCCCGGGCCGTACGAGGACTGCAAGGTCTACGAGAACGTCGCCCAGTGCGCCGGCGGCGCCGCCTCCACCACCGGCTTCGACGACGGCCCGCCGCTCGTCACCGGCGCGCAGATCGGCGACTCGGGCACGGGGCTGCACCTCGCGCTCGGCATCGTCGCCGCGCTGTACCAGCGCAACACGACCGGCAAGGGCCAGAAGGTCCTCGCCGCGATGCAGGACGGCGTGCTCAACCTGTGCCGCGTCAAGCTGCGCGACCAGCAGCGGCTCGACCGCACCGGCGTGATGAAGGAATATCCGCAGTTCCCCGACATCGGCTTCGGCGAGGCGGTGCCGCGCGCCGGCAACGCCTCGGGGGGCGGCCAGCCGGGCTGGATCCTGAAGTGCAAGGGCTGGCAGACCGACCCGAACGCCTACATCTACTTCATCACCCAGGCGCCGGTGTGGAGCGCGATCTGCAAGGTGATCGGCGAGGAAGGCTGGATCACCGACCCGCACTACGCGACGCCCACGGCGCGCCTGCCGCACCTGAAGTCGATCTTCGCCCGCATCGAGGAATGGACGATGACGAAGACCAAGTTCGAGGCGATGGACATCCTCAACAAGTTCGACATTCCGTGCGGGCCGATCCTGTCGATGAAGGAGATCGCCGAGGACCCGTCGCTGCGCGCGACCGGCACCGTCGTCGAGGTCGACCACCCGACGCGCGGCAAGTATCTGACGGTCGGCAATCCGATCAAGATGTCGGACAGCCCGACCGAGGTCACCCGCTCGCCGCTGCTCGGCGAGCACAACGAGGAAGTCCTCGCCGAACTCGGGTATTCCGCCGCCGAGATGGCCTCGCTGCGCGAAGCGAAGATCATCTGAGCACCGGCACGACATCAACGGCACGCGATCCGGAGAAAAGACCATGACCAAAGACAAAGCCAAGGTACGCCAGCTTCTCGACGCCGTTCGCGCTGCAGGCCGGGATTCCCTGACCGCGCCGGAAGGCAAGCAGATCTGCGATGCCTACGGCATCGCGGTACCGGGCGAGGGCGTGGCGACGAGCGCCGCCGCCGCGGGCCAGCTCGCCTCGGGAATGGGATTCCCGGTGGTGATGAAGATCGTCTCGCCCGACATCCTGCACAAGACCGAAGCCGGCGGTGTGATCGTCGGCGTGAAGAGCGCCGACGAGGCGGTCAAGGCCTACGACACCATCCTCGCCAACGCCAAGAAGTACAAGGCCGACGCCAAGGTCGACGGCGTGCAGGTGCAGCAGATGCTCAAGGGCGGCCTGGAGGTGATCGTCGGCGCGGTGACCGACGGCAGCTTCGGCAAGCTGGTCGCGTTCGGCCTCGGCGGCGTGCTGGTCGAGGTGCTGAAGGACATCACCTTCCGGCTGGCGCCGGCGAGCAAGAGCGACGCGATGTCGATGCTCGACGGCATCCAGGCGACGGAGATGCTGAAGGGCGTGCGCGGCGGCGATGCGGTCAACCGCGATGCGCTCGCGAACCTGATCGTCGGCGTCAGCGAGCTGGTCAGCGACTTCCCGGAAATTTCCGAGATGGACCTGAACCCGGTGTTCGCGACCAAGGACAGCGCGATCGCCGCCGACGTGCGCATCGTCGTCGACTTCGCGCAGAAGGCGCCGCGCTACCGGCCGCCGGAGGCCGAGGTCGTCACGTCGATGAAGCGCGTCATGCAGCCGAAGGCGGTGGCCGTGATCGGTGCGTCCGACGAGGCCGGCAAGATCGGCAACTCGGTGATGAAGAACCTGATCAACGGCGGCTACAAGGGCCAGATCTACCCGATCCATCCCAAGGCCGCCGAGATCATGGGCCACAAGGCCTACAAGAGCGTCAAGGACGTGCCCGGCGAGATCGACACCGCGGTGTTCGCCATCCCGGCCAAGCTCGTCGCCGGCGCCCTCGTCGAGTGCGGCGAGAAGCGAATCGCCGGCGCCGTGCTCATTCCTTCAGGCTTCGCCGAGACGGGAAACCACGAGGGCCAGGCTGAACTGGCGGAGATCGGCCGCAAGTACAACATCCGCCTGATGGGGCCGAACATCTATGGCTTCTACTACACGCCGGCCAATCTCTGCGCGACGTTCTGCACCGCCTACGACGTCAAGGGCTCGGTGGCGCTGTCGTCGCAATCGGGCGGCATCGGCATGGCGATCATCGGCTTCTCGCGCTCGGCGAAGATGGGCGTGTCGGCGATCGTGGGCCTCGGCAACAAGTCCGACATCGACGAGGACGACCTGCTGCTGTTCTTCGAGCAGGACGACAACACCAAGGTCATCGCGCAGCATTGCGAGGACCTGAAGGATGGCCGCGCGTTCGCCGAGGTGGCCAAGCGCGTCTCGAAGAAGAAGCCGGTGATCGTGCTCAAGGCCGGCCGCACGTCGGCGGGCGCCGCGGCGGCCAGCTCGCACACCGGTGCGCTGGCCGGCAACGACAAGATCTATGACGACGTCCTCCGCCAGTCGGGCGTGATCCGCGCCAAGAGCCTGCGCGACCTGCTCGACTTCGCGCGCGGCGTGCCGATCCTGCCCACGCCCAAGGGCGAGAACGTGGTCATCATCACCGGCGCCGGTGGCTCCGGCGTGCTGCTGTCGGACGCCTGCGTCGACAACGGCCTGAAGCTGCTCAAGCCCATGCCCGCGGACCTGGACGCTGCGTTCCGCAAGTTCATCCCGCCCTTCGGCGCGGCCGGCAACCCGGTGGACATCACCGGCGGAGAGCCGCCGATCACGTACATGAACACGGTTCGCCTGGGCCTGGAAGACGAGCGCATCCACGCGCTCATCCTCGGCTATTGGCACACGATCGTGACGCCGCCCATGGTGTTCGCGAGGAACATGGTGCAGGTGGTCGAAGAGATGCGCGCCAAGGGCATCGTCAAGCCGATCGTGGCGTCGCTCGCCGGCGACGTGGAGGTCGAGGAAGCGGCGCAATACCTCTACGAGCACGGCATTCCGGCGTACGCCTATTCGACCGAGATTCCGGTCGCGGTGCTCGGCGCGAAGTACCAATGGGCGCGTGGAGCGGGGCTGCTCTGAGCCTTTCCCACCCCGTCATTCCGATCGCGCCGGAGGCGTCGACGCGGCAGCGTAAGCGCGCGGCGCCGAAAGGGCGCCGCGTCGAACCCGAGGCGCAGGCGCAGGTCCAGGCGCTCCTCGGCGGCGAGTCGCGCCAGCGTGACCTGCTGATCGAGCACCTGCACAAGATCCAGGACCGCTTCGGCCACCTCTCCTCGGCGCATCTCGCCGCCCTCGCGCAGGAGATGCGCCTGCCGCAGGCCGAGGTCTACGAGGTCGCGAGCTTCTATCACCACTTCGACATCGTCAAGGAAGGCGAAACGGCGCCCGCGCCGCTGACCGTTCGCGTCTGCGACAGCCTGTCCTGCGAGATCGCCGGCGCCGGCGATCTGCTGGCCCGGCTGCCGAAGCTCCTCGGGCCCGGGGTGCGCGTCGTCGCCGCACCCTGCATCGGTCGCTGCGAGCAGGCGCCGGCCGCGGTCGTTGGCCAGAACCCGATGCCGCATGCCAGTTGCGAAAGCATCGTCGCGGCGGTCGACGCCAAGGCCACGCGCGATCCCGGCCAGGCCTTCATCGACTATGCGAGCTATCGCCGCGAGGGTGGCTACGCACTGCTGAAGGCCTGCCTCGCCGGCGAGCACGATGTCGAGTCGGTGATCGCGACGCTCGAAGACTCGGGCCTGCGCGGCCTCGGCGGGGCGGGCTTTCCCACCGGCCGGAAGTGGCGCATCGTCCGCGCCGAGCCCGGGCCGCGGCTGATGGCCATCAATATCGACGAAGGCGAGCCGGGAACGTTCAAGGATCGTGTTCTCCTCGAGACCGATCCGCACCGCTTCCTCGAGGGCATGCTGATCGCGGCCTGGGCGGTCGGCATCGAGCGCATCTACGTCTACCTGCGCGACGAGTACCACGGCTGCCGCGAAACCCTCGCCGCGGAGATTGCCGCGCTGCAGGCCGACCCGCCGGCGGCTTCGCTGCCCGAGATCTTTCTGCGCCGCGGCGCGGGGGCCTACATCTGCGGCGAAGAGTCGGCGATGATCGAATCGATCGAGGGCAAGCGCGGCCTGCCGCGCCTGCGTCCGCCGTACGTCGCCCAGGTCGGGCTGTTCGGACGGCCGACGCTGGAACACAATTTCGAGACCCTGTACTGGGTGCGCCAGCTGCTCGAGCGCGGTGGCGCCTGGTTCGCCTCGCACGGCCGCCACGGCCGGAAGGGCCTGCGCTCCTTCTCGGTATCGGGGCGGGTCAGGCTGCCGGGCGTCAAGCTGGCGCCGGCAGGCATCACCATCCAGGAGCTGATCGACGAATACTGCGGCGGCATGAAGGAGGGGCATCGCTTCTACGCCTATCTTCCGGGCGGCGCGTCGGGCGGCATCCTGCCGGCGACGATGAACGACATCCCTCTCGACTTCGACACGCTGCAGCCCTACGGCTGCTTCATCGGCTCGGCCGCGGTCATCGTCCTCTCGGACCACGACACCGCTGCCGGCGCGGCGCGCAACCTGATGCGCTTCTTCGAGTACGAGTCCTGCGGGCAATGCACGCCGTGCCGCAGCGGAACGGCCAAGGCGTCGGTCCTGCTCGCCGAGCCGACGTGGGACCTGGAGCTGCTTCAGGACCTCTCGGTCGTGATGCGCGACGCGTCGATCTGCGGCCTCGGCCAGGCGGCTCCCAATCCGGTCGACAGCGTGATCCGCTATTTTCCGCACGAGCTCGCCGCCGGGAGCCCGGCGGCTGCCGAACAGGACTCGCCATGAACGCCATCACCCGCGCCGAGGCGGCGCTTGTCCAGGGGCCGACGATCGCCTTCGAGCTGAACGGCCGCACGGTCGAGGCGCGTGCCGGCGAGACCCTGCTCCAGGTGGCCGACCGGGAGGGCGTCGCCATCCCGCGCCTTTGCTACAAGGAAGGGTTCGAGCTGGCCGGCAACTGCCGCTCGTGCATGGTCGAGATCGCCGGCGAGCGCGTTCTCGCGCCGTCCTGCTGCCGCGCGCCCGCCGCCGGCATGAAGGTCTCGACCGACAGTGAGCGGGTGCTGAAGTCGCAGAAGCTGGTCCTCGAGTTGCTGCTTTCCGACGTCGGCGAGAGCACGTACACCCGGCACAGCGAGCTTGCCACGTGGGCGTCGCAGATGCGGGTGGGCAAGCCGCGGTTCCCGGCCCGCGCCCCGGTTGCCGAAGACCTGTCGCATCCGGCAATGGCGGTTCATCTCGATGCCTGCATCCAGTGCACGCGCTGCGTTCGCGCCTGCCGCGACGAGCAGGTCAACGACGTCATTGGCCTGGCCTTCCGCGGCCAGGGCTCGAAGATCGTCTTCGACATGGACGATCCGATGGGCGCGTCGACCTGCGTCGCCTGCGGCGAATGCGTGCAGGCCTGCCCGACCGGCGCCCTCATGCCGGCACGCGACGTCGCGCTGACGGTGCCCGACAAGCAGGTCGCGTCGCTCTGTCCGTTCTGCGGCGTCGGCTGCCAGGTCACCTACAACGTCAAGGACGACCGCATCCTCTTCGTCGAAGGCCGCGACGGCCCCGCCAACCATGCCCGGCTGTGCGTGAAGGGGCGCTACGGCTTCGACTACGCCCACCATCCGCATCGCCTGACCAAGCCGCTGATCCGCCGCGCCGACGCGCCGCCCAAGCGCGGCGACTTCGAGATGGATCCCGAGCGGGTGATGGACGTGTTCCGCGAAGCCACCTGGGACGAAGCTCTCGCCTTCGCCGGCGGCACGCTGAAGAAGATCCGCGACCGCGACGGTCCCGCCGCCCTGGCCGGCTTCGGCTCGGCGAAGGGGAGCAACGAAGAGGCCTACCTGTTCCAGAAGCTCGTCCGCACGGGTTTTCGCAACAACAACGTCGACCATTGCACCCGCCTGTGCCACGCCTCGTCGGTGGTGGCGCTGCTCGAAGGCATCGGCTCGGGGGCGGTGTCGAATCCGGTGATGGACGTGACCCTGGCCGAGGTCGTGATCCTGATCGGCGCCAACCCGACGGTAAACCACCCGGTGGCCGCGACCTGGATGAAGAACGCGGCGAAGAGCGGCACCAAGCTGATCGTCTGCGACCCGCGGCGCTCCGAGCTCGGTCGCATCGCCCACCGCTACCTCCAGTTCAAGCCCGACACCGACGTGGCCCTGCTGAACGCGATGATGCATGTCATCGTCAGCGAAGGCCTGGTCGACGAGGCCTTCATCGCCAGCCGGACGATCGGCTACGAGGAGCTGCGCAAGAACGTCGAAGGCTACCCGCCGGAGCTGATGGCGCCGATCTGCGGCATCGACGCGGAAGTCATCCGCGAGGTCGCCCGCCTCTACGCCACCTCGAAGGCGTCGATGATCCTCTGGGGGATGGGCATCTCGCAGCACGTGCACGGCACCGACAACGCGCGCTGCCTGATCGCCCTGGCGCTCATGACCGGGCAGATCGGCCGGCCCGGCACCGGCCTGCATCCGCTGCGCGGCCAGAACAACGTCCAGGGCGCGTCCGACGCGGGGCTCATTCCGATGATGTACCCGGACTACCAGCACGTCTCCAGCCAGGAGGCGCGCAGCCGCTTCGAGCGGGCCTGGCAGCTGCCGGCGGGAAGCCTCGACGAGCGCCCGGGGCTGACGGTCGTCGAGGTGATGCACGCGATCAAGCAGGGCAGGGTCCGCGGCATGTACGTGATGGGCGAGAACCCGGCGATGTCGGACCCCGACGCGAACCATGCGCGCGAGTCGCTCGCCGCGCTCGAGCATCTGGTCGTGCAGGACATCTTCCTTACGGAAACGGCCTACCTCGCCGACGTCATCCTGCCGGCGAGCGCGTTTCCGGAGAAGACCGGCACCTTCACCAACACCGACCGGCTCGTCCAGCTCGGTCGCCAAGCCGTCAACCCGCCCGGCGACGCGCGCCAGGACCTATGGATCATCCAGCAGATGGCGCGTCAGCTCGGCCTCGGCTGGGCCGACGATCCCGTCTCCGAGGTCTTCGACGAGATGCGGCACACGATGCCGAACATCGCCGGCATCACCTGGGAGCGGCTCGAGCGCGAGCACGCCGTCACCTACCCCTGCCGGGCCGAAGGCGATCCGGGCGATCCGGTCGTGTTCGTGGACAGTTTCCCGCGCGAAACCGGCCGCGGCCGGTTCGTTCCGGCCGACATCATCCCCGCCGACGAACGGCCCGACGCCGAGTACCCGATGGTGCTGATCACGGGACGCCAGCTCGAGCACTGGCACACCGGAAGCATGACCCGGCGCGCGACCACGCTCGATGCGCTGGAGCCCGATCCGGTCGCCCTGATCCATCCCCTGGATCTGGCGGCCATGGGTGCGGCGCCCGGCGATGTCGTGACCATCGCCTCACGCCGGGGAAGCGTCGCGCTCTACGCCCGCGCCGACGACAGCTCGCCACGCGGTGCAGTCTTCGTTCCCTTCTGCTACTACGAGGCGGCGATCAACCGGCTCACCAACGCGGCGCTCGACCCGTTCGCGAAGATCCCGGAGTTCAAGTACTGCGCCGTTCGCCTCTCCCTGGGCGGGCCGACGCCGGTGCAAGGCAGCTTCGGCGGCGGCCAGGCCCTGGCCGAGCTGCAGGCCGCGTCGGCGAGCTGATGATCCATAAGTCATCAGCAATGATGATGATTTGAAAGTTTCACTATCGCTTATCGATCCCCCTGTCTACATTCCCCTTGCAGCAAGTGGCCGAAGCGGCCGATTTCAAGGGGAACTTCATGGGTCATTGCGACAGCATCGAGAACGAGACAGGCGGAGTCGAGCTCGAGCGCAACGCCTACAACGCCGCGTTCTACGAGCTCGGGTTCAGATGGCACTGGGACAGCGCCACCTATGACGAGCTGGCACGGCGAAGCGCGGACGAGGCGGACCGGATCCGGCACTATCTGTCGGCACAGCAACCGCATCTGCTCAAGGCCTACGACGCCGAATTCCTGGTCGAGCTCATCCGGCAGAAGCAGGTCCAGCACCGCAGCCGCAACGTCGGCATGCAGCCGAGGAATTTCGACTGGTCGCAAGCGATTTCCGGCGAACTGGGCGCCTGAATCCCGCTACGGAAAGAGCGCCTCGGGCCTCGCCGGGGCCTTGATCAAGAGGCGTGAACGTACGCCGGGCGCGCGCGGGATTGCCCGGTGAAGAACGCGACGCTGCGCCAGCTGAAGGTCTTCGAAGCGGTCGCGCGCCTGCTCAGCTATTCGCGCGCCGCCGAAGAGCTGTTCCTGAGCCAGCCTGCCGTCTCGATACAGATCAGGAAGCTCGAAGAGCACGCCGGCAACGCCCTGTTCGAGCAGTTCGGCAAGAAGATCTATCTCACGCCGGCGGGTACCGAACTGCTGCGCATCAGCCGCGCGATCATCCAGCAGTTCGAGGCGGCCGAGAACGCCATGACCCAGTTCCGGGGCGTCTCGGGCGGCAGGCTCAACGTCGGCGTGATCAGTGCCGGCGACTACTTCTTTCCGCGCCTGCTGGTGGAGTTCGCCGGTCGGCACAGCGGCGTGGTCCTGAACTTCACCGTTCACAACCGCGAGGAGCTGCTCGCCCGGATCGCCGACAACCTCACCGATCTGGCGATCATGGTGCGGCCGCCGGCGGACTCCGATGCCGAGAGCCAGCCGTTCGCGCCGCATCCCTATGTCATCGTCGCCGCGCCGAATCATCCCCTGGTCGGCCGCAAGCGGATCGGCATGGCCACGCTGATGCGCGAGCAGTTCGTCGTTCGCGAGAAGGGCTCGGACACCTGGAAGTCGATGGACGAGGGCTTCGGCGAGCACATGCGCGACATCCGGGTCGCGATGGAGATTCCGAGCACCGAGACGATCAAGCAGGCGGTCATCGCCGGCATGGGCATCAGCTTCCTCTCGGCGCACACCATCAGCAAGGAGCTGAAGGCGAAGAGCCTGCGCCTGCTCCACGTGCAGGGCTTTCCCTTGATGCTGAACTGGTACGTCGTCCATCGGCGCCACAAGCGGCTGCCTCCGGTGGCGCAGGCCTTCAAGGACTTCCTGCTCAGCGACGGCGCAGCGCTGATCTCCCAGATCGTGCCGTTCGATCCCTCGCTCTAGCCGCCGGCCGGCTGTCGCGCGGGCCCTGCGGCGTGAGCGACCGCGGCGAGCACCGCCAGGCACCACACCACCATCGCACCGGTCGGCAGGTCGAGGGCCGCGGAGAGCAATAGGCCGGCCGCGTAGCCGGCGACGCCGACGCCGTAGGCGATGGCCAGGCGCCTTCTCCCTGAGTGGCTGCGGGCGCCCAGCGCCGGGACGATCAGTGTGGCGAAGACGAGGTAGACGCCGACCAGCTGCACCGAGGCGGTCACGACCAGCGCGAACAGGAGATAGAAGCCGACCCGCGCGAGGCGGTCGCGGCGCGCCCACAGCACGGCGAGGGCGGCAATCGTGATGAGTGCCGGAAAGGCGAGCTGGCCGTAGCTGACCCACAGGATCTGCCCGGCGAGCAGGTCGCGCAGGTGCTCGCCGCCGTGCGGGTTCTTGGCCAGCAGGAGGATGCCGGCCGTGGCCGCGAGCACGAACAGCACGCCGATCTGCGCCTCCTGCACTTCGGGCCACTTCTTCTCGGTCCAGGTGAGCAGCAGCGCGCCCAGGCAGGCCGCGCTCGCGGCCGCGACCTGCACCTGCCAGCCCCCCGGCGCGAGCTCGAGCATTCCCGCCAGGATGACGCCCAGGCCGGCGATCTGCGCGATCGCCAGGTCGATGAAGACGATGCCCTTGCGCAGCACCTGCGCTCCCAGCGGCACGTGGGTCGCGAGCACCAGCACGCCGGCGGCGAACGCCGGCAGCAGGATCGAGAGGTCGATGGCGGACCAGGTCACTTCGCCGCCGCCAGGAGCAGCGACAGCGTGCTGTCGAAGAGGCCGAACAGGTCGGTCGCCCTGTCGTTGCCGCCGACCGTGAAGGGCAGGACGACGTCGGGGATGCCGGCCTGCTCGGAGAGCCAGCGCGAGGCCCGCGGATCCTCGTAGGCGCCGCGCACCACCATCTTCGCCGGCTGCGCCGCCAGCTGCGCCTTGAGCTGGCTCAGCTGTCCGCCGTTGGGCTCGACGCCGGGCTTGGGCTCGAGCGTCGCCACTTCGCGCAACCCGAGCCAGCTCCAGAGGTAGTTCATGTTCTTGTGCCGCGCGACCACGGGCACGCCGCGCAGAGGCTGCGCCTGCTGTTCCCATTTCCCCATGGCCTCGGCCCAGCGGCCGGAGAAGGCGCGAAACCGGTCCTGATAAAGCGACGCGTTCGCGGCGTCGATCTGTGCCAGGCGAGCGCTCAGCGCCCCGGCCACCTTGAGGATGTTGCGCGGATCGAGCTGGATGTGCGGGTTGCCCGCGGCATGGACGTCGCCGTCGCTGCGATCGAGCCGCGCCGGCACGTCGAGCGGCACGATGAAGCGGCCGGCCTCGAAGTTGCCCGGTGCGCCCGGCGCGAGCTTCGGATTCGCCGACTGCTGGAGCAGCACCGGCAGCCAGCCGACCTCGAGCTCCATGCCGGTACAGACGAGCAGGTCGGCGCCGCGCATGCGCGCGATCAGGCTGGGCCGCGCCTCGATGTGATGCGGATCCTGCAAGGCCGTGGTCGTCGAGGTGACCTTGAGCTTGTCGCCGCCGAGCTCCGCCGCCAGCGAGGCCCATTCGGGCTCGCAGGCGACGACGCTGAGGTCGGCTCGCGCCTGCAGGGAGATGGCCGCCAGGGCAGCGAACAGAACGAACCGGAAGTTGGGCGTCATGGCGCTTTCTCCTAGAACTGGTGAGCGCCGTGGGCACCCAGGCTCATGATGTATTGAAGGAAGACCTGCCGGTCGGTCTCGGTCGAGCGGCTGCGGTCGGCGGCGAGCTGAAGGCGCAGGCGGCTGAACTCGGAGGGCGACCAGTCGAGCATCACCGTGCCGCGTGACGGCCGCGCCGGCTGCAGGAGCGAGAAGTCGGCCGGCGCCAGCGTGCCGTCGCTGACGAGTCCGATCTCGGGCGTGCCGGAGTCCAGCCGGTCGTAGCGCACCCCCAGCCGCCAGCGCGGAACGAACTGGTACACGCCCTGCACGTACCAGCCGCTTTGCGCAGAGGCGTAGCTGCCGCTCGCGGGTCCGCCCGCCTGTGCCTGCAGGTCGTAGTTCAGGGTGCCGCTTTCGGTGCGCCGGAAATACTCGCCCTGGACCGTCAGGCTCTGGCTGCGCGCATTGCCGCCGGGCGCCCACTTGTAGATCGCGTCCAGCCCCCAGGTGCGGCTGCTGCCGGTGAAGCTGTTGCGTACCGTCGTTCCGGCGGCGTTCACGTCGTCGTAGGGCCGATCGTTGGCGCGGTAGTGCTGGAACGAGGCGCCCAGGCGCCAGCTCGCGTCGGTGCCGAGGTCGTCGCCGACGTGAGCGAAGAGCGCCGTCGAGCCGATCCCGTTGCGACCGACGTCGCTTCCCGGGAAGTTCGTGCCCGCGCCGATCTCCGCGCCCAGCTCGAGGAAGCGCTCGGTCGGCGCCAGCCAGCGCAGCTGCAGGCCGTCGGTCTTGATCGGTCCGCCGAAGAAGGCCTGGTACGCGAGCGGCGCGTCGACGAAATCCCAGGTGTGCGCATGATGATCGTTGAGGTAGCCGATCGACGACAGGAACCGGCCGGCGCGCAGCGTCGCGCCCGCGAGCAGGCCCTGGCCTTCGAACCAGGCCTCCTCGACGCGGAGGCTGTTGTCCGAGGCCAGCGCGGCGGTCAGGCGCCCGGAGAACATCGGGTCGATGGCGGCGCTGATGCCCAGCTCGGATTCGCCGACGCTGAAGCCGCGCGAGCCCGGGCCGACGTCGCTGCCGCTCGGGATGAAGCCTTGCAGGCGATACGTCGCCGGATCCCGCGACAGGTTCGCGTAGGTGCCTGCGAGGATCAGGGAGATCGCCGGATTGAAGGCCGAGGCCGACCCGCCCGCGGGTGCGGCCGCCACCGGCACGGGCGGCGGCTCGGCGGCCGGCGCTGCCGCAGCGGGCGGGCTTTCGACGACCGGCGCCGCCGCGGCTGGAACGCCGGCGGCCGCCGGCTTGGCCGAAGCGGACTGCAGCTCGGCGATCCGCCGCTCCAGGGCCTGGAGACGCAGCTCGTAGCCTTGGCGCAGCTCGGCGATCTGCTCCTTCAGCTGCTGCAGCTGGACGGCGGGGTCCGTCTCGTCCGCGGCGAGGGACGAGAGGGGGATGCAGCACGAGGCGGCCACGGCCAGGCCGAGGGCCGTGTGAACGGAAGACATGAAAGGCTCCTGCGCAACGACATGACGACGGTGCGACAGGCGCGCACCGCTCGGGTCCCCGAGGGACGTTCAGTCAGATCGTCGCGAGCGGAGGCGCCCTGGCCTGGAAGACGGAGGCATGGCGCGCGGGCAACGCGATCGCCGGCGTCGCGGCACGCTCCACGGCCGCGTGGGTCTCGAACGGCCACTCGAAGCGCGAGGGCAGCGACCCTCCCACCTGCGCACCTGCGAGGCAGATGCTGCAGACCTTGGCGACCGTGTGGTGGCGCTTTTCGCCGCTCTCGCTGGCGCTGCGGCCTTCAAGATCGTGTGCCAGCGCATGCAGCAGCGACGCCTGCGGCGCGATCAGGACCGCGGCCACGAGGACGAACAGACGCCAGCGGCGCAGAAATGCCTTCATCGCGGCCGCGAGGGTAGCACCGCGGCGAAGGGCCTGCCGGAGCGAAGGCCAGGAAGGATTAACCTTCGGCTTGATGACCACCGGAGATCGGCAATGAACGACGAGAACTTCAACATCAGCATCCGCAAGTTCCTGAAGATGGTGGGCGTGAGCTCGCAGCGCGAGATCGAGCAGGCCGTTCAAAACTCGATTCGATCGGGAAAGCTGAAGGGCGACGAGACCGTCCCGGTCAAGGCGACGCTGGAAATCCTCGGGGTGAAGGTGCCCTTCGACGGCGAGATCAAACTAAAATAGGTTTCTCATGAACAAGGCGCGGGAATTCGACCAATCGGTGGTCGCCGAGCTGAAGGCGCTGCTCGGCGAGCGCGTCTCCACCTCGGCCGCGGTGCGCGAGCACCACGGCAAGGATGAATCGTATTTCCCTTATGCGCTCCCGGACGCGGTGGTTTTCTGCAAGACGACCGAGGAAGTGCGCGACGTGGTGAACATCTGCCGCCGCCACCGCGTGCCGATGATTCCCTATGGCGTCGGCACCTCGCTCGAGGGCCATATCCTCGCGGTGCAGGGCGGCGTGTGCATCGATCTGTCGCAGATGAACCAGGTGCTCGCGGTGCACGAGGCGGACCTCGACGCCGTGGTGCAGGCCGGCGTGACG
>Ga0070671_100002800_pt1 | contig 13551 bp, 15 predicted proteins | sample KBSS73metaG_FD_65341 | JGI IMG/M metagenome (GOLD analysis project Ga0070671, IMG submission 65341) | Switchgrass rhizosphere microbial communities from Kellogg Biological Station, Michigan, USA - KBS S7-3 metaG | ecosystem: Host-associated > Plants > Roots > Rhizosphere > Soil ...
CTCTTCGACGAGGGGGTGCGCGGCGGCGGCGAGCGCAGCGCGAGCGTCTACCCGCCGACGTTGGCGGATCGCGTCGCGGCGCTGGTCAAGCGGCCGGGCGATCTGTCCCCCGCCGATCTCGCACCCTACGTCCAGGTCGACGCGGCCGCGTTCGCCCGGCCGTTCGATTTCGACGACCCGCTCGCCCACTTCAAATGGGCGTTGGCCACTGCCGAGAGCTACCGCGCCATCGCCGAGGATCTGTGGCGCACCGATCGGCCCGATCTGCTGATGGCGTACATCGAAGGGACCGACTCGACCTCGCACCTGTTCGGGCATCTCTTCCGCGCGCAGGGGCTCTCGGGCGAGCTGGCGCATCAGCAGGAGAAGTTCGGCCGCGCCGTGGAGCAGATGTACATCTACGCCGACGAGCTGCTCGGACGGTTCCTCGAGGCCATGGACTCCCAAACGACGCTGGTCGTACTCTCCGATCACGGCTTCCAGCTCGGCGCCCTGCAGGACGATCCCAGCAAAACGCGCGACATGCGCCGCGTGAGCGAGCGTTACCACACGATGCAGGGGATCCTCTATCTCTACGGCCACGGCGTGAAGGCGCGTACGCGGCTGGAGGATCCGTCGATCCAGGACGTCGCACCCACGATCCTGACGCTGGTGGGGCTCGCGCCCGCCTCGGACATGAAAGGGCGCGTCCTCACCGAGGCGCTCGACATCGCGCCCCTTCCCCCGGTGGCGACCTACGAGACCGGCCCAGCCCCCGGAGGGGACGGCTCTTCGAGCGACGCCGAGGTCGATCCCCAGATCCTGGAGAAGCTGCGGAGCCTCGGATATCTGCAGGCCACGTCCCCGACCGGCGACCGCAACCTGGCGGCCGTCCTCTTCGAGTCGAAGCGCTACGCGGAGGCGGAGAAGGCGTACGCCAAGCTCGTCGCGGAGAAGCCCAACGACGGCTCGCTGCGGACCAGCTACGCCGGCACGCTCGGAGCTCTCGGCCGCTACGACGAGGCGATGAAGCAGATCGATCAGGCGATCAAGATCGAGCCTCTCAATCCCGAGGCGTACCACAATCGCGCGGTCATCCACGAGCGCCGCAACGAGCGGGACGGCGCGATCGCCGATTACCGCACGGCGCTGCGCTACAACCCCGGCTACGAGCCCTCGCGGGCCGCGCTGGAAAGGCTCCACGTCCCGGTGCAGGCGTTCCCTGACGCGAGCCCGCAGGAGCGGGCGGCCCGCGCTCTCGCCGAGGAGGCGAGCGGCGCGGCGCGGCGCGGGGACTACAAGGTCGCCATGCGCAAGCTCGACGAAGCCGAGAAGCTCGCGCCCCGGCTCAGCCTCCTTTATCAATACCGCTCCAACGTCGCCTACCTGATGGGGGACCGTCCCGCGGCCATCGCCGCGCTCCAGAAGGGGCTCGCCCTCGAGCCCGACAACGCGCTCTTCCGCGAGAACCTCAAGCAGCTCCAGAAGGCGCCCGCGAAGTAGCGTGGACGGGCGCCGCTCCCTCGGGTCCTCCGCGCGCCGCGCGACATGGGGCCGATGAGTCCGTTGAATCCGACGGGTCCTCTGAAGCCGGGGCCGCCCACGGGGCATCTCGCGAGCGCCCTGCGCAGCGAGGCGGTGCGTCCGGCGCTCCTCGGCGGCGCGGTATTCCTGGCCTACGCGCTCGGGGCCTGCTGGACCATCTATGTCGGCGATAGCGGCGAGCTGGCCACGGCCGTGCGCGTCCTGGGGATCCCGCACCCGTCCGGCTATCCGCTCTACGTCCTGCTCGGGAAGGTTTTCACGCTTCTCGTCCCCGCGGGATCGTTCGCGTGGCGCCTGAGCCTCTTCAGCGCGGCAGCCTCCGCCGCGGCCTGCGCGATCCTCTACAGGCTTGCGCGCGCGATGGGACTGGGCTCCACGGCCGCGGTGGCGGGCGCGCTGACGCTCGCCTTCTCGCCGAGCTTCTGGGCCGAAGCGACCGTGCAGCGCGTCTATGGGCTGGACGCGCTCTTCGTGGTGCTGGCGGCCTTGGCCGCCTGGCGGTGGACCGCATCGCGAAGGCCGGGCTTCCTGGTCCTCGCGTTCTTCCTCTGCGGGCTGGGCGCGAGCAATCACACCTTCATGGCCGTCGAGGCGGCGGCGCTCGGGATCTACGTCGCGATCGTGGAGCCCGCGATGCTCCTGCGCCTGCGCGTGATCGCCCTGGCAGCGGTCGCGTTCTTGGCGGGGCTCCTCCCGTATCTCTATCTTCCGCTGCGCTCCCGGCAGAATCCGCTCCTCGATTGGGGCAATCCCGAGACGCCGCGCGCGCTCCTGAGCGTCGTGTTGCGCCGCGACTTCTGGGAGAGACGCTGGATCGAGACCCCCGCGGACCTCGCCGTCATCGCCTGGGACTGGGCGCGCAGCTTCGGACCCGAGCTCGCCTACGCCGGCGCCGCGCTCGCGCTACTCGGCATCATCGCCTGGGCGGCGGGCTGGGCGGGCGCGGCGAGCGCGGGGGGCGCGAGGGGCGCGGCGGAGGCGAGGGGCGCGGGAGGCGCGAGGGGCGCGTCGCAGCCGGGGGGCGCGGCGCCGGAGAGCGCGACGCCGGTGGGGCACCCACGGCGCGCGAGGGTCTTCGTCCTGTTCCCGCTCCTCGTCATGGCGGGGAACCTTGCGGCCCTCGCGGCGCACGGATCTCGCACGGACATCTTCGTCTGGCATCGCTACTACATCCCGTCCTACCTCATGGCGTCCCTCCTTGCGGCGATCGGGGCGCAGGTTCTGGTCACGCGGCTTCCGGGACGCGCGGGCGCGCTGGTCCTGGTCCTTCCGGTGTTCCTCGCCGTGACCGGCTGGCGCGCGCACGACCGGAGCCGCTACCGGATCGGCGAGGACTACGTCTCGCAGGTCCTCGCCGAGCTGCCTCCCGGCGCGCACCTCATCGCCGAGGACGACAACATCCTCTTCGGGCTGATGTACCTCAACATCGCGGAGCGGGTCCGTCCCGACGTGGACCTGATTCTCCAGGGCGTGGGAGGGGAGAAGCTCCCGCCGCTGCGCTTCGATCCCGATTCCAGTCCTCTCTACTTCACGCACCATCCCAACTGGACCCTCCCTTCGCTGGAGATCGTCCCGCTCGGGGTCGTCTTCAAGGCGGTGCGCGCCGGAACGCGCGAGCCCGAGCCCTTCATCCGCAAGACGCGCCTCGACGGCGAGCAGGATCCGCTCGTTCCCAAGGACTACCTGACGCAGAACCTCATCGGCCAATTCCATTACATGCTGGGCCTGACGGTCGAGCCCTACGACTGGCTGCGCGCGCGCCTCGAGTTCGAGCGCGCGGAGCAGGCCTCGCCCGACAACGACGTTCTCTTCTTCAATCTGGGGCTGATCTACCGCCGCAACGGGCTCATGGACGACGCCATCGCGTGCTTCACCAGGTCCGAGGCGATCAACCCGCGCGCGATCGCCAACAAGACGAAGCCCCGCGCGAAGGACAAGCTCATCGAGCTCTCCGCCGAGAAGCGCCGGCTCGAAGCGCTCGAGAGCGAGATGGCGCAGAGGGATGCCGCGCTCGGCGCGATGGCGCGCGGCAGCGCCGTCTGGCACACGCGCCTCGCCGAGCTTCTCGAGAAGCAGGGAGAGACGGGCGCGGCGCGCGGCCATCGGCTGCGCGCGATCGAGCTGGGCGGCGCGCCCTTCGCGCCGGCCCTTCCCCGGTCGGGCGAGGCGAGATGAGCCGCCCAAGCCGCTACAATCGCGGTCGCCGATGAGGACCCCTGGAGAAAAGAGCCGTCGCCGGAGGAACGCCGCGCTCGCCGCCGCACTGGCGACGCTGGTGGCGGCCGCGTCGCTTCTGGGATGCAGCGCGACCTCGACCGGATCCGCGGCCGCTGCCGCCGCTCCCGCCGGCGACGGCCGCATCCGGATCGTCGCTTCGATCGCGCCCCTCGCGGACCTCGCGCGGCGGGTCGGGGGAGAGCGCGTCGTCGTCACGACCCTCGTGCCGGCCGGAGCCAGCGAGCACACCTGGGAGCCGACTCCCCGCGCCCTTGCGCGGCTCGGAGACGTGCGGCTCTTCCTGCGGGTCGGCGCCGGCTTCGAGCCATGGGCCGGCAGGCTCGTGGACGCTGTCGCGTCCGATGCGCGGCAGGTCACGGTGGTCGACGCATCCCAGGGCCTCGATCTTCTGGCGGATGCGGACGGCGCCACCCATGCGAATCCTCATTACTGGCTCGATCCGCGTTCGGTGAGCCTCTGCCTGCCTCGCCTCGCCGAGGCGCTCGCCGCCATCGATCCGCCGGGGGCGGACGGCTACAGGGAGCGCGCCGCCGCGACAGGGGCCGAGCTCGAGGCGCTCGACCGCGAGATCCGCGAGCGCACGGCGCGCTTCACGTCGCGCGGGATCATCTCCTTCCACGCTGCCTGGGACTACTTCGCGCGCCGCTACGGGCTCGCCGTCGTCGCCTCGATCGAGTCGTTCCCGGGACGCGAGCCCGGCCCGCGGCGCGTCGCCGAGATCGTGGACCTGGCCCGCCGCGAGAAGGTGCGCGCCGTCTTCGCGGAGCCCCAGTCGTCCGCGAAGGCCGCCGAGGCGATCGCGGAAGAGTGCGGCATCCCGGTGCGCGTCCTCGACCCGCTCGGCGGCGAGGGGATCGCGGGCCGCGCGGACTATTTTTCCTTGATGCGGTATAACGTGGGCGTACTGGAGACGGCGCTGCGCTGAGCGCGCCGCGGACAGGAAGCCGCCATGAGTGATCGCCGATGAGCGCGCCCGCGCGTCCGATGGTCGAAGTCGAGGGGCTCGACGTCGTCCTGGGCGAGACGACCATTCTCGAGCGCGTCACTTTCGCCGTCGGGGAGGGGAAGATCTTCGGGCTGATCGGCCCCAACGGCGGCGGCAAGACGACCCTCATCAAGACGATCGTCGGGCTCATCCGTCCCCGCTCCGGCGTCGTGCGCATTCAGGGGATCCTCGCCCCCGGCCCGCCCGCATCCCGGCCCGGCTACGTGCCCCAGCGTCCGCTGCTCGATCCGCGCTTCCCCGTCACGGCCTTCGACGTCGTCATGATGGGACGCTACGGCCGGATCGGCATCGGGAAGCGCGCCAGCCCGCGCGACCGCGAGATCGTGGCGGAGGCGCTGTCGCGGGTCGGTCTTTCGGAGCTCGAGTCGCGTCCGATCGGGCGGATGTCCGGCGGCCAGCAGCAGCGCGTCTTCATCGCCCGCGCGCTCGCGCTCGAGCCGCGGGTCCTGATCCTCGACGAGCCGACGGCGGGGGTCGATCCGGTCGCGGAAGAGGACTTCTACCATCTGCTCATGCGCCTCCGCGACTCGCTGCGGCTCACCGTCCTGCTCGCCACGCACGACGTCGACGCCATCCGCGCCATCGTGGACGAGGTCGGCTTCCTCAACCGCACGCTGCGCTTCCGCGGCGCGCCGGGCGAGGTCCTCGGCCACGAAGAGCTGCGCCATCTCTACGGGGGCGCGCCGTGACGGGGATCCTCGCGCTCGGCCTCATGCGCCGCGCCCTCGTCGCCGGGCTTCTCGTGAGCGCGGTCTGCGGGGCGCTGTCGCCCTTCGTCGTCCTGCGCCGGATGTCCTTCGTGGGGCACGGGGTCGCTCATGCCGCGTTCGGGGGCGTCGCGCTGGGCGTCCTGCTCGGCGTGAGTCCGGTCGCGTCCGGAGCGGCGTTCGCGATCGGCGTCGCGCTCCTCATCGGCGTCGTCGGACGGCGCGGCCGACTCTCCGAGGACGCCTCGATCGGGATCCTGTTCGCGTCCGCGATGGCCTTCGGCATCGTCTGTCTGGGATTGATCCCCGGCTACGCCGCGGACCTCTTCAGCTACCTGTTCGGCAGCCTTCTCGCGGTGACGCGGTCCGACCTGGTCCTCATCACCGTCCTCGCGGGGGCGACGCTCGTGCTCCTGCTCCTCTTCCAGAAGGAGTTCCTCTTCGTGGCCTTCGACGAGGAGCAGGCCCGGGCCGTGGGGCTCCCCACGACCGCCCTGCAGACGACGCTTCTCGTCTTCCTCGCGCTCACGGTCGTGATCTCGATCAAGGTCGTCGGGGCGGTCCTGATCGCGGCGCTCCTGGTCGTCCCCGGCGCGGGCGCGCTGCAGCTCTCGTCGGACTACCGGCGCGTCTTCCCGCTCTCGATCGGCATGGGCGTTCTCTCGGCGGCCGGCGGGCTGGTCGTGTCGTATCTCGCGGATCTCGCACCCGGCGCCACGATCGTGCTCGTCTCGACCGGGCTCTTCGGGGCCTGCCTCGTCTTCGGCCGCGCCTGGCGGTAGCCGGGCGGCGCGACGCGGTTCACGCGATCACGGCTTCGACGATCGAGTACTGCGAAAACGTGGGCATGATCCGCAGCAGGCGAAATCCGGCCGACTCGAGAAGCGCCTGGTACTCCGAGCGCGAGCGCTCACGTCCCCCCGTCACCGCGAGCATGATGATGTCGAGCATCTTCACGAAGTGAGGTCCGGGCAGGTCCGAGAGGAGCGCCTCGACGATCAGCACGCGTGCGCGCTTCGGCGCGACCCGCCGTACGGAGGAGAGGATTTCGGCCGCCTGCGGATCGGCCCAATCGTGGAGAACCTCCATGAGGACGTAGGCGTCCACGCTCGGCAGCGGATCGTGGAAGAAATCGCCTCCCATGAGCTCGATGCGGCTCGAGGCGGCGCCGGAGGAGTCGGCGATCACGTGCGGGAGGTCGAAGAGGATTCCGGATGCGGCGGGAGTCCGATCCAGGATGGCCTGGAGCAGGTGCCCCCGGCCGCCGCCGATGTCCGCGATCGTCGCAAAGGGACTGAAGTCGTAGGCGTCGACGACCGTGGACACGACGCCGGTGGACTTGCCGGCCATCGCTTCGTTGAAGAGGCTGGCCTCCTCCGGATGGTCCGAGAAATACGCCATCAAGTCCGCCCAGTCCATGGCCGGCGCGCCCGTGTCCACCGCATGCCGCAGATCCGTGAAGCTCTTCCAGATGACGGGCATTCCGATCATCCGCGCGAAGGACCGCATCGACTGCGGGTGGTCGCTGCGCAGCACCAGCGATGACGGCGTGTGGACGTAGCCGTCGGGGCCGGAGGCGAACACCCCATAGGCCGAGAGCAGGCGCAGCATCCGTCCCAGGGCGTCGGCGTCCGTCCCCGTTCGGGCCGCGAGCTCGGCGACGGGCGTCGGCCGGTCCGCTTCGAGGGCGTCGGCGACGCCGACTTCGGCTATGACGTGGAGGCAGCGCGCGATCGTGTGCGTATTGATGAGGCCCCACAGCATCTGGGCCGGCGTGATCGGATCCATCATCGTGCTTGGGGCGCAGTGCCTCGCTTTGCTTCCTCCGCCATGGCCTTGGCTTCGGGGGTCGAGAACGGGAAGTAGTCCAGAACATCGTACTCCCACACGTTGGTCGGGAAGATCACCACGAGCTCCGCCACTTCGCTGTCCAGGTTCTGGAACGAGTGGGGGACGCCCGGCGGGATGTTGACGATATAGGGCCCCTCCTTGACGAACAGCTTGTCGCCCAGCGCGTAGAGGATCTTCTGCCCCTTGAGGAGCACGTGGGATTCTTCGCCCTTGTGGGTGTGCATCGGCGGAGCGCCGCCCGGAGCCGTGTAGGTGATGCCGATCGTCAGGTTCTCGTAGCCGTGCCGCTGCCCTTCCATGACGTGGACGAACTCGCCCGGACCCGGATGGATCACGTCCAGATCGCTCTTGGAAAGGGCGAAGTCCTTGACCTCCTTCATGGCGGGAGCCTGGAACGTCCCCGGAACGCGGCGGGTTTCCAGGACCTTGTACGAGTGGTGCTGGGCGTTGAGCTGCCTGTGCGCCTCGTCGGCATCGAGGATCAGCTCGCCGTGGTCGATCTTCTGGCCCGGCTGCGCGTCGGAAGCCGCATGGTTCACCACGGGCTCCGGCGGCATCCCCGGCGTGGCCTTGTCTCCCGCAGGGACCGCGGCCGCAGCCGGGGCAGGATCCTGGGCGGGGGAGCACCCCAGAACCGTCAGCGCGAGTCCGAGGGCCCCCAACGTCGCTCGTAGATTCTTCATCAGCATCATGCCTCCCGTCGTGTGGGCGGGCATTTTATCGCGAGGGACCACCGGCGGCCAGCGCGTCCGCTCTTCCGGCCGGGGATCATCCATTGGGGGCGCGGAGGAACAGGGGTTGTCCGACCGCAAGCCTCCCGATGCGAGTGACCGTGCCGTAAACTCCCGCGGTGTTCTGGTGCGCGCGCACGACCGCCTTCATCACTTCCGGCGCAGAGCTCGCCGAGTCGGGATCGAGGTTCAGCATCGAGCAGCGAGGATCGCGCATCGTGACGGTGATGGCGGGGGCCTCGTCCCCATCGCCGAACGAGAGCACGCCTCCGACCCAATCGTCCTCCACGAAGGGTCCCTGGCGCAGCAAACGAACGACGACGTTCGGACGAAAGCGTCTCACGTCCAGGCTCCGGCCCGCGAGCCGTCCGATCTCGCGCACTGTGTCGGAGGCGATCACGGAGAGGCTCCCTTCGTCGAAGATGCCGTGATTCATCTGCATCATCTGCACGGGAGCGCCGTGGCGGCGCCCGACCTCCGCGGCCAGCTCCTCGCCGAAGACGGGCAGGACCGCGCCGTCCGGCGTGCGGATGTGCGTCGGAAGGTCCCCCTCCGCACCGTTCCCGTCGCGATGCGGAGCGAACAGAAGCAGGTCCGGAAGCTTGCTCGCGGAAAGCCAAGGAAACCCGCCGCGGTCATCCATCCTCCGGAAGGCCAGGCGCCGGTCGCCTTCGAGGCCGTGCCAGCCGAGCCCGGCGGCCTCTAGCGGTTCGCCGGCCATGGACTTCACGGGATACCGGAAGATGGCCTCCACGTGTCCGAGCTCGACGCGCATGCGCGATCCGGGTCCGCTCATGCCAGGCTCGCGCCCGGCGGCGTGGCGGCGAACCAGTGTCGCGCCAGCGACTCGAGATCGGTATGGCCAGTGACAGGGAGCCGGCCCAGGTACCAGCGCAGGTTGCTGTACCTGTGCAGAAGCGCGTACGCCATGATGCGGCAGGGGAGCGCCTCGTCTCGCGGCGCGCCGTAGGCTTCGAGAGCGGCGCCGAGCAGTCCCGGTTCGGCGCAGGTGACGAAGAGGCCGACGGATGCGAACTCGTACTCGGGCGCGCCGATCATCGCCGGCTCGAAGTCGACCAGGCCGGTGAGGCGCCAACCGCCATCCACTGGATCGACCAGAAGGTGCTCGCGCATGACCTCGGTATGGAGCAGCGCGCGCCGCCCGTCGTCCGTGGGAGACCAAGACTCCAGAAAGGCGTCGATCTGGTCGAGCCACGGCGCCTCGAGACCCTTGGCGGCCTGCCGCTCGCGACAGGAGATGCGCTGCTCCCGGAGGAATCGGGGCCAGTCGAGCGCGAGAGAGGGCAGGCCCTCGGTCGATCGTGCGTGCATCGTGGCGAGCGACACGCCGACCTCCCGGACCAGTCGCAGACGATCCTCGGCTCCGAGGTCCTTCCAGACATCGACGAGCGCTCGCCCGGGCAGGCGCGTCATGACGACGAACCACCAGCCGTGGCTCTCGCCGGAGGCGACCACACGCGGCGTGGGGATCGAAAGGGCGCCCTGGACGCGCGTGAGGGCCGCCACCTCGGTCTCGAAGTGCGCGCGCTCGTTCGAAGGGAACAATTTCACGACGTAGCCGCCGGCCGTGCCGAAAACGGGTACGGAGCCGACGGGGAACCGCTCGAGGGTCGCACCCAGAGAGAACTCGCGTCGCAGGTGCTCCGCCGCGATGGCCTCGTCCTCGGGGACGGTTTCCGGAAGCATGGTCATCCTATCGAGGTCAGACCGCGTGCTGCGGCGTATCACGCGGCGGCGCCGGCTTCCGCAGCATCGAGGCCGCGCTCAATCGAGCCCCTCGATGATGCGCAGGTCCCTGTCTGCGGCGCTGCCCAGGACGCGAAGCGCTTCCTGGTACTCGGGACTGTCGTGGGCGGCGATCGCCTGCGCAACGCTGTCGAACGCCACCAGAACGACGCGCTGGCTCAATCCACTTTCATAGACTTGCGAGGGAATGCCGCGCGCCAGGAAGCGTCCGCCCGCCTTCAGCAGAGCGGGAGCGGCCAGCCGCGCGTACGCCGCAAGAGCTTCGGGATCGGTGATGGATCGGTAGGCGGAAACCCAGTAGGCCTTGGCCATGGCTTGTCTCAAGACTTCGCTTTCTTCGAAGGCTTCGACGTACCGGAACCGTTGAGGGAGACCGCCTGGCGAAAGAGCGCCTTGAAGGCGGACTCGTCGACTTCTTCGCCTTCGTGGATGTCGATCGCGCGGCGCAAGTTTCCTTCGAGGCTCGAATTGAAGAGACGAGCCGGATCTTTCAGGAAAGCGCCCTTGGCGAAGGTGAGCTTCACGTGATTCTTGTAGGATTCGCCGGTGCAGACGATCCCGTCGTGCGACCACACGGGATTCATCCACTTCCATTCCTCGACGACGTCCGGGTCCGCCTTCTTGATGAGCTTGCGCATCCTGCCGAGGGCTTCCCCGCGCCAGTCCCCGAGGTCCGTGATTCTCTTCGAAATGAGCTCCGATGCCGACTCGTCTGGGATCGTGTCCGACTTTTTCATGTTTCCCATCCTGTGAGGTTCACTCAACGAGGCGTTGATCGCAGTCTACCAGCAAGCCACGTGACCGTCCGCGTCAGGTTCCCGTCGCGCTCGCTCCGGCCGGCTGCAGGAGATAGTAGACGTCGGTGCGCAGCTGCGCGGCGTCTGGCTGCCAGTGGCCATACACTTCCCAGGACGGACCCGCGCGCACCCGGCCCTGAACGCGACACCACGCGAGAATGGCCGCATTCGCGTCGCCCAGCCCGCGGTAGTCTCCCTGGTGTGTCGTCATTGCGGCAATGCCGGCCGGCGTTTCGAGCGGCACCACGGCGCCCGTCGCTACGAAAGGCGCGGTAACCCCGACGCAGAAATCAACCGTAAGCTGATCGGCCGTCGCGCTGCGGTAGATGAAGATGTTCTGCCCGTCGAGGGCTACCGCGCCGGCGCGTCCGGCCGCATACACCTGATCCAGGTAGCGGCCGAACTCCTGTCCTACGCGTCCGCGCGCCACCACCGCCCGTACGCCCGCCACCGGCCGTGCCGCCACGGCGACTTCGACGACATCGTATTGCATGTGCGTCATCCCAGCTTTCTGTCGTGGCGCAGTCGTTGCTTCATATCCGTGTAGGCAGTCTTGATCAACCGCGTCAGCGCCGTGGCGTCGGGATCTCGGTCAGGTCTGAGCTTCACATGCCGCATGAACCTGCCCGTGCCTTCCAGCAGGCGCGAGGGATCGGCGATCTCGGCGCCTAGAAAGAACCCGACGTTGACGTGGGCCGTGAAGGCGTTGACATAGGCGAAAGCCGCATCGTCCACGCACGCGGTCGGATGGCCGTCATGCAACAATTCCCGAACATCGTCGCCACAGTCGCGCATGACCTCGAACCAGCGCCGCGCGATCGCCCCCAGCTCATCCGTATGCTCACGCATCCAGGCCTCGATGGCGGGATCACGCGTGACTGAGCCGGGAAACCGCATGATACGACTCATGGCGGCTCCTTTCTTATCTGACTGCTCCCGTAAAGAGACGCGGTTTCCGGGCCGCAGCACGGCGTCCCGACGGCTCATGCGGCTACCAGGGCATGACGACCCCGGCGAGAGCGACCGCTACACCCAAAGGCGTCAGATAGCGAGAAACCTTCAACAGACTGCGATTAGCGGCTCGACGGTCGGTTCCGGGAGCCGCCGTCGCTTCCCGGTCGAGAGCGCGACGCGCAGAAGGCACGCTCGCGACCAGTAGATTGGCAAGGATCATCGCCGGTCCGAGCCATGCGAAGAGCGAACCCATTGCCATGAAGATGCCGCCCAGGGTATCCGGCACGATGCGGAATGCTACCGCCGGGTGCACTCGGCCGTAGAGCCTCCCGAGGACGACGAGCGACCCCAGAATCAGCAGTAGCCAGGGCACCAGGTAGCACGGGATCAGGAGAAGGTTCCAGAGGCTTCGTCGCCGTCCCGCACGAGTTCGAGCATCCGTTATGTAGCCCATGTTCCGTACCTGCTAGGCGCAATCGATCATTGCGGATCGCCTCAGCGGAGCGCAGCCCAGGCAACAGAGGACGTTACGAAGTCCCTGACAACAGAGTAGAAGCATACCAGGCAGAATAGAGATACAAGCACGAGCCCGGGCCTATTCAGCCGAGCATCCAGGACGTATATTTTTCGATCCAAGGGATGATCGCCGAGAAAAGCGTAGAGCGTCAGGGCCCATATGGTTGCTATCGGCAGTAGAACGGTAATGGTCGTGTACACCAAACTGAACAACCAGATGTGTGGGCTGACGATGGTTCTGTGCGACGAATGACCCACGAAGAACTCGTTGGGATTGATCGGAGAAGTACCAAGCGCGGATCCTCCAAGGACCCCTGTCACAAGGAAGTGCGCGAGCCAATTCGATATCGAGATGGCAATGAGGACATTGAGTGGTGCGGGAACATCGCGTCGGAAGGTGCGAGCGAAATGTCCAGGTTCTACCATTACGGAACGACGCTCATACAATGGGAACACATACTATCAACGCGATTTGAATGCTGAGCAAGATGATGAATAGGCACTGCGCGATCATGGTGGTGGCCGTCAGAGCCTGGCGTGACCCAGCGGGAAGGCGTGATGTGTTCAGGATCATGGGCACGAGCGCCAGGGCCAGCAATGCGAGAAGGAAGTACGGGCCAGCCAAGAGCGGTCCGGGGGAAAGCCGGGATTGGGGCGGAAGGACCAGCGGAACACCGTCGGTGAGAGCCCTTCCTAGGATGGCGAAGAATCCGGACGCGAGACAAAAGCGAATGAGTGAAGGTCGAGCATCATCACGTCGCTTTCCCGCGTGTTCGACTCGTTCCCGCAGGCGGCTTCCAACATAGGAGCCAAGAAGGGTTCCAGCAGGAGTGACGACGAGATACATGGCAACTTGGAGCGACTGCAGCGAATCGTCTCGGATCATCTGCCAGACGCCGGCCCAGAGCGAGGCAGGAAGGATCAGAAGGGCAAACAGCCAGCGCTCTTTCGCCTGCCATCCAAAACCGAGTGCAATGAAAAAGTGAAATGACGCGAAATACAGCAGCTGAATCCCTGACCCAGCTTCCGGATAGCTCGGGAGTAGGACGGCGCTGGAGAGAGCCAGCAGGAAAGACGTGAGGATGATGACGAACGTGCGGTTCTTCATGGGCTACCGTCCTGCATTATCGTACAGCTACCCCCTCCCCCTTCGCGTGCCTCGCGTGGAAGGGAGACGGTCCCGCTGCCGCCGTCGTCGTCGAGCCCGGACGCATCGGGAAGCTGGGCTAGCCCGCCCGCTTTAGCTTCTCCCGCCGCGCCAATTCGGCAGGGGAAGGCTCCACAGCGCCGCCGACGGTAGCCGTCCTTACCTCGCCACCGCGCACATAGGTCGCGTGAATGAGCCCGTTCGGCGAGATGGCGCTGTGGGTAAGTGTGAACGCGCGAGGTTGACTGCCGTCGTCGAACAACCGCTTGCCCTTACCCAGCAGCACGGGGAACGTGAACGTCCGGATCTCGTC
>Ga0070671_100002801_pt1 | contig 13547 bp, 6 predicted proteins | sample KBSS73metaG_FD_65341 | JGI IMG/M metagenome (GOLD analysis project Ga0070671, IMG submission 65341) | Switchgrass rhizosphere microbial communities from Kellogg Biological Station, Michigan, USA - KBS S7-3 metaG | ecosystem: Host-associated > Plants > Roots > Rhizosphere > Soil ...
ACGTACTCGTACGACAGTCCGTGAAAACCGTATCGCTGGACACCGGCCCGGCGGAACTCGCGGGGGAGAGGAATGACTTCCGCGACCGCCGCGTGGCCACGGTGAAAGCTCGTGTCGAAGCACGCCACCTGAGGCACGCCGGGCAGCCGCTCGGAGATGGCGTCAATCGCTGCGAGGCTGTGCGGTTGATGGAGCGGCGCGAGCGGCACGAGGTTGCGCAGTCGCTCGAGCACATGCGTGTCGATGACAACCGGTGCGCCGTAGTGCGGGCCGCCGTGCACCACGCGATGGCCGACGCCGAGCACACGCGCCCCATGGAAACTATCGCGCAGCCATGAGGACAGAAACTCGAGTGCCGATCGCTGATCGCGAATGACGCCACCGAGCTTCCGTTCGTCGGCAGGCGCTTCGGTTCCGCCTTCGCTGACCAAGAGTCGCGGCGACGTGCCGATCCCTTCAATACGCCCCCGCGCCGCCAGCCGCCATTGGTCGGCGGGCTGGTAGACGCAGAACTTGAGGCTTGATGAGCCGGCGTTGAGGACGAGAAGAACGGCTCGATCGTCCGTGGTGGCGCCGCGACGTGAAACGTTCGGCTCCGTCAACTCGCCCCACCTCACTCCAGGGCGGTTGCGATGGCGGCGTCGAGGGCCCGCAATCCGATACCGACATCTGCGCCGACATGCACACGGAGCGCCCGCCGATCACGTTCCGCCAGGACCTGAAAATCTCCGCGCGCCTGCGCGGCTTTGACGACGCCGAATGTCAGCTTGCGCCCTGGCACGGGAACATCCATCGCATCGTCGCAGGTGATCTGGAGAAAAATGCCGCTGTTCGGTCCGCCTTTGTAGGCCTGACCGGTCGAATGCAGAAAACGGGGGCCGAACTCGACGCACGTTGCCGTCCGCTTCGCGTCGCGAATCCGTTGCCGCATGGCGTGCAACAACCGTTCGTGCGAGCCGTTCATCTCGATGTAGGCGAGCAGCGCCACGTAGTCACCCGGTTTGAGGCGATTGAGATGCGCGCGTAGATATGCCGCGAGCGTCGCCTGACGGCCGTTGACGGTCTTCTGCAGCACCGCGGCGTTCTTGTCGTCGGTGAACAATGCGATGCCGTCTCCGGTGAAGAGCGGGGTCTCGGCCGGCAGCGTGCCGCTCTTTTCGAACAGCGCGGTGAGCTTTCGTGTCGCAGCCTTGCTGGCTTCGACGTCAGGCTGATCGAACGGATTGACGTTCAGGATCGAACCAGCGACGGCGGTAGCGACTTCCCACCGGAAGAATTCCTTCCCCAGGTCGTAGGCATCATCGACTTCGATTCGCACGACCGGGTGGCCGGCGCGTTCGAGCGCGCACACCGCCAGGTCCTGCTGCGCGTCGGGCTCGAACAGCAGCCTCAGATACACGAATATGCGGTCGGCGCCGTAGACCTCTGGAGGGCCGAGCGCCTCGCGATCGATCGGGATCACGCCTTTCCCGTCTTTGCCGAGAGATTCCGCGACCAGTTGTTCCAACCAGGCGCCGAGTCCGGCGATGCGCGGTGACGCCACGATCGTCATCTTGTCGCGTCCGAACCGGCTCGCCGCGACGCCGAGAATCGTGCCGAGAACAACGCCCGGGTTTTCCTCGATCGGCACCGATGGCATGCACGCGCACACCATTTCCTCTGCCCGGTCGAGCAACCGGCCGACGTCCACTCCCATGATCGCTGCCGGAACGAGACCGAAATCCGACAGCGCCGAGTACCGTCCGCCGATGTTCGGCCAGCCGTAGAACACATGCCGGAAGCCGTCGGTCTCGGCCACCTGCTGCATCGGCGACCCTGGATCGGTAATGCAGATGAAGGACGAACCAGGCTCCTTCCGCAGCGCGCCAACGCGCGCGAAGAAATACTGCTTGAGGATGTTCGGCTCGACGGTGCCGCCCGACTTGCTGGAGACGATGAACAGCGTACTGTCCAGATTGACGCGGCGCTCGATGGCCTTCACCTGCGCCGGATCCGTCGAATCGAGGACGTGCAGCTCGGGAAAGCCGCCGATCCTGTCGAACGTTCTCTTCAGCACTTCGGGACACAGACTCGATCCACCCATCCCGAGCAGCACGACGTGTTCAAAGCGCTCGGCGCGCGCGATCTCGCGGATTCGAATGAGCCGGTCGAGATGGGCGAGCTGACCGTTGGTGATGCCAAGCCAGCCGAGCCACTGCGCTTCGTCCTTGCCCGTCCACAGCGACGCGTCGTGGCTCCACAGCTTTCTGACGCGCCCTTCGGCCGCCCACTCCGTGAGCGACCGTTTCACCGCCGCGGCAAATGCCGGCGGAAGACCGGTCGTGAGGCTTTTGACAGCTCGTCCCGTACCCGACCTGCGGCGTTGCGTCTCCACGGCCTTGAGCAGCTTCGCAAAGGCGTCCGCAAAGAGCTGAACCCCGTCCGCGAGCAGTTTTTGCGTCACCTCGTTCATGGACACGCCTGCCGCCGCGAGCGTCTCGAGTGTGTCCGCGGCCATCTCGACATCCTCGGTGAGGCTTGCGCGCGGGCGGCCGTGGTCGCGGAAGGCGTCGAGTGTCGCGGGCGGCATGGTGTTGACGGTGTCAGGGCCGATCAGTTCTTCCACGTACACGACGTCGCGATACGCAGGATTCTTTGTGCCGGTACTCGCCCACAGCAGCCGCTGTGTCTGCGCGCCGTGCTGCGCAAGCATGTCCCAGCGCCGGCCGCTGAAGATCTCCTTGTAGCGCTGGTAGGCCATCTTTGCCGAGGCGATCGCGACCCTGCCGCGCAACCCCTGCAGAACGGCACGTGCTCGGACGTCCTTCGTGGCCTCGAGACGTGCGTCGATGAGCGTGTCTATCGCCGTGTCGATGCGGCTGATGAAGAAGCTCGCCACACTGGCCACTCGCCGCACATCGCCGCCTTTGGCAGCGAACGCTTCGAGTCCCGCGACGTACGCGTCCGCCACTTGCTCATACGCGTCCAGCGAAAAGATCAGCGTGGCGTTGACGTTGAACCCTTCCTCGGTGAGCTGCCGGATGGCTGAAATCCCCTGCGATGTCGCAGGTACTTTGACCATCAGGTTTTCGCGATCCACCACCTGCCTTAGTCGGCGGGCTTCGGCCACCGTGCCTGTCGTGTCGTAGGCGAGCAGTGGGGACACCTCGAGGCTGACGTAGCCGTCGCGCGCGGAAGTCTGTTCGTAGACGGGGCGAAGGGCGTCCGCTACATCCTGGATGTCGCGAACCGCGAGTTCTTCATACAACGCCTTCGCATCGAATGATCGCGTGGCCGGTGTCTCGAACGAGTCCTTGTAGTCGGAGCTTCCAGCAATGGCCTTTTCGAAGATCGCCGGGTTCGAGGTGATGCCGCGCAGGCCGTCCTCGTCAATCAGCCGGTGGAGTTCACCACTGGTAATCAGGCTGCGCCGGATGTAATCGAGCCAGACGGACTGTCCGAACACCTGCAGCGCACGCAGCGGATTCTCGAGCGCGATCAGCTTTGCGAGCCGCCTCACGTGACGCTCGTCGCCGCTGAACCGCGCGCTGAGGAACGCGTGAATCAGCTCGCGGGCGAGATCCGCGCCGACGACGCGCCCGCCAAGCACAAGGACGTTCATGTCGTCGTGCTCGACCCCCTGATGCGCGGAGTAGGTGTCGTGGCAGAGGCCCGCCCGAATTCCGGGAATGCGGTTGGCGGCCATCGACGCGCCCACACCGCTGCCGCACACGATGATGCCGCGGTCGGCCTTGTATTCGCGAAGGGCCTCGCCGACCGCCTCGGCGAAGTCTGGGTAGTCCACGGGCTCTTTGCTGTGGGTGCCCACGTCGAAGACGTCGTGGTGCTCCTCGATGAGCGCGACCTTGACGGCCTGCTTGAGGTCGACTCCTGCATGATCCGAACCGATTGCCACTCGCATCACTCACCTCGTCCCCGGCTGCGTCTTCTTCAGTGCGGCCACGTCCAGTTGGCAATCTCCGGCCGATCGATGCCGTGGTCATGGGCATAGCGCATGTTGTCGAAGATCGCGTTCTTCATCTGCTCTTTGAGATGCGCGCACCGGTCGCGCAGCCGCGCGACGCGGTCGATCACGTCGACGACGAGATGGAAGCGTGAGGTTCCATTCAGCATCGCGAGCTCGAGCGGCGTGTTGATGTTCCCCTTCTCCATGTAGCCGCGCACGTGCAGATTGTGGTGGCCGCGGAATCGGTAGGCGAGCCGGTGGATGAGCCACGGGTAGCCATGGAAGTTGAAGATGATCGGCTTGTCGGTCGTGAACAGACTGTCGAACTCCTGATCGGTCGATCCGTGCGGGTGCACCGATATGGGCTGCAGCTTGAACAGGTCGACGACATTGATGAAACGCAGCTTCAAATCCGGAACACGCTCGCGCAGGATCGCGGCCGCGGCGAGCGCCTCCATCGTCACGACGTCGCCGCATGATGCGAGGACGACATCGGGTGTCTCACCCGCGTCGGTGCTTGCGCGCGCCCAGATGCCGAGACCCTTGGCGCAATGGACGATCGCCTCGTCCATCGTCATGAACTGCAGATGTTTCTGCTTGTCGGCCACGACGATGTTGATGCAGTCCGTGCTGCGGAGGATGGAATCGGCGACGACGAGCAGGGTATTGGCGTCGGGTGGCAGATAAATCCGCACGACGGAAGAACCCTTGTTGGCGGCCAGGTCGATGAATCCGGGATCCTGGTGCGAGAAGCCGTTATGGTCCTGCCGCCACACGGTCGACGACAGGAGAATGTTTTCGGAGGCGACAGGCGCACGCCACGGCACATGGTTCTTGGAGATGTCGAGCCACTTCGCGTGCTGGTTAAACATCGAGTCGATCACGTGCGCGAACGCTTCATAAGTGTGGAAGAAACCATGGCGTCCAGTCAGCAGATAGCCCTCGAGCCATCCAAGCAGCGTGTGCTCCGACAACATTTCCATCACGCGGCCGTCGCGTGAGAGTTCGCCGCCGTCGCTGTCTTCCGGCAGCATGTCTGCCATCCATGTCTTCTTGCTCGCTTCGTAGAGCGCCTGCAGCCGATTCGACGCGGTCTCGTCCGGACCGAACACGCGGAACCTGGTCATGTTTCTTTTCATGACGTCGCGCAGGTACTCGCCGAGGGGCTTCGTGTTCTCGTGCTCCTTCGTGCCCCGGGATGAGATTTCAATCGCGTAGTTGCGGAAATCGGGAAGCTCGAGGTCCTTCCGCAACACTCCGCCGTTGGTCAGTGGGTTGGCGCTCATGCGCCGATGGCCTTTGGGCGCGAGGGCGCGCAGGTGCGGCTCCAGCGTGCCGCGTGCGTCGAACAGCTCCTCGGGTTTGTAGCTGCGCAGCCAGTTCTCGAGCAGCTTCAGGCTGGCGGGATTGGTGCGTACGTCGGAGAACGGCACCTGATGCGAGCGCCACGAGCCTTCGATTTTGTGGCCGTTGATCTCTTTCGGTCCTGTCCACCCCTTCGGGGAACGGAGCACGATCATCGGCCACCGGGGACGAACGGGCGCGTTCGACGTGCGTGCCTTCGTCTGGTGCGCGCGGATTTCACCGATCGCCTGTTCCAGCGTGGCCGCCATGTTCCGATGCATCGTGGCGGGATCACTCCCTTCCACGAAGAACGGCTTGTAGCCATAGCCGACAAGCAGCGCTTCCAGTTCTTCGTGGCTGATACGCGCGAGAATCGCCGGATTCGCGATCTTGTAGCCGTTGAGGTTCAGGATCGGGAGCACAGCGCCGTCGCGGATCGGATTCAGGAACTTGTTCGAGTGCCACGCGGTCGCGAGCGGACCCGTTTCGGCTTCGCCATCACCGATCACGCACGCCACGATGGTGTCGGGATGATCGAACGCCATCCCGTAGGCATGGGACAGGCTGTAGCCGAGTTCGCCGCCTTCGTGAATGGAGCCTGGCGTTTCCGGTGTGACATGGCTGCCGATGTGCCCGGGGAACGAGAACTGCTTGAAGAACTTCCGCATCCCTTCAAGGTCTTCGCTCTTGTCCGGATAGATCTCGGAGTAGGTGCCTTCGAGATAGGCCGGTCCCAGCACGCCCGGCGCGCCATGCCCGGGACCCGCAACGAAGATGACGTTCAGATCATGTTTGACGATCAGGCGGTTGAGATGCACCCAGACGAAGGACAGCGCGGGGCTTGCACCCCAGTGTCCGAGCAGCCGGTGCTTCACGTGGTCCACGCGCAGCGGCTCTTTCAGCAGCGGGTTGTCGGTCAGATAAATCATCCCAACCGACAGGTAGTTGCACGCTCGCCAGTAGGCGTGCATCAACCTGAGCTCCTCCGATGACAGCGGCCGGCCCGGCTGCGTCGTCGGTTCCAGTTCCTGAACTGCGGTGTGCTTTGCCACGCTGTTTCCTCGGTTCTGCTCGAATGCTTGCGGCGGCAGCTACGCGGCCTGCTCGCGTTCCATGGAGACGGTGTATCTGCCAAGGGCCGCTGCGCTGTCGCACTTGGCGCGATGGAAAAACGCCCACTGGGCGTCCTGCACGTTTTCTTTCCTGCCTCGCCACGCGTTGAGCGCTTCGTCCTGCAGCGCGCGGCCGTACGAGAACGTCAGCGGCCACGGCTTTCTGCCGTCCAGCTGATTGATCGCGTTGAGGTGATCCGTTGCCGCCAGATGATCTTGACCGCCGGAGAGGAAGGCGATGCCGCCAACCGCCGTCGGAACGTGTCGACGCAGACAACGAAGCGTGGCGAGCGCGACTTCCTGAACGGTGGCCTTGGTGCGGCAATCACGACCAGCGATCACCATGTTTGGCTTGAGGAGCATGCCCTCGAGCAGCACCTCCTGGTCGTTCAGTGCATCGAAGACCGCCTGCAGGACCGTTCCGGTCACCTGTTCGCAGCGCTGGATCGTGTGCGTGCCATCCATCAGCACTTCGGGTTCGACAATCGGGACGATCCCTTGCTCTTGACAGAGGACCGCATATCGGGCCAGTGCATGCGCGTTGACCGATATGCAGGTGGCCGTAGGCAATGTTTCGCTGACGCCGATGACGGCGCGCCACTTGGCGAACCGCGCGCCGAGCGCCCGGTAAGACTCGAGACGCGCACGAAGTCCGTCGAGCCCTTCGGTGACGAGTTCGCCAAACGAGCCGGCGAGTGGATGCGCGCCGGCGTCAACTTTGATGCCCGGAATGATTCCCTGCTGCGTCAGCACGTCAGGGAACGCGACGCCGCGGGAACTCTTCTGGCGGATCGTTTCGTCGTGCATGATGACGCCGCTGATGAACTCCGCGACGCCCTCCGTCGTGAAGAACAGTTCGCGATAGGCGCGGCGACTGTTCTCGTCGGACGAGATACGGACGGCCTCGAGCCGTTTCGTCAAGGTCGGCACGGTTTGGTCGGCGGCCAGAATGCCTTTGCCCCGCGCCACGAGCTGCTGCGTCGTCGATTCAAGTTCGCTGATCGTCATGGTTCTTTCGCCGCGTCATCTGTCTGTCGACACGCGCTGCGGACCGGTGCGTGCTGTCTCCGCAGGCGGCCTCACGGAAGGGTCCACGTCACCCTCGAGATGCGATCAGAGGAGTCACCTGCCAGATGTCGCGGCAGTATTCGCGGATCGAACGGTCTGACGAGAATCGCCCGACTCTGGCGGTGTTGAGAATCGACATCGCCGTCCATTGCGACCGATTCGCGTACGCCTCGCCGACCTGCTGCTGGCAATCGACGTAGGAGCGATAGTCGGCGAGGACCATGTAGTCGTCGCGATCGAGCATCGAGTCCACGAGCGGACGGAACAGGTCGCGATCGCCGTCCGAAAAAAAGCCATCGCCAATCAGATCGATCGCTTCGCGCAGCTCGTCATCCTGTTCGTAGACGCGGCGTGGAGAATACCCCTGCGCCCTGGTCTGTCCGACCTCGGCCTCGTTCAACCCGAACAGGAAGAAATTCTGCGGGCCCACCTCCTCGCGGATTTCGACGTTGGCGCCATCGAGCGTGCCGATCGTCACGGCGCCGTTCATCGCGAATTTCATGTTGCCGGTGCCCGAGGCCTCCTTGCCCGCGGTGGAGATCTGTTCAGATAGATCGGCGGCGGGGTAAATCCGCTGACCGACCTTGACGTTGAAGTCGGGCACGAATACGACCTTGAGAACCCTGGACGTCACGGCGTCGCGGTTGATCACGTCGGCGACCGCGGTGATCAACTTGATGATCAGTTTCGCCATGCGGTATCCGGGCGCCGCCTTTCCTCCAAAGATCACCGTTCTCGGCGTCATCGTGGCAGCACCGCGTGTCCTCTTCAGGCGGTTGTACAGCGTGATGAGGTGCAGTACGTTCAGGTGCTGACGCTTGTACTCGTGAAGGCGCTTGACCTGGACGTCGAAGAGCGACTGCACGTCCACCTCGAGGGCTGCACGGTCTTTGATGAACTCGGCGAGCGCCTGTTTGTTGGCCGCCTTCACCTCGCGCCATTCGTGTTGAAACCCTGGATCGACGGCCAGCGGCTCGAGGCGATGGAACTCGTGCTCCGTGGCGGCGACCCAGCGGTCTCCGATGTGCCGCGTGATCAGACTGCTCAGCGCCGGGTTGCTCAACGCGATCCAGCGCCGCGGCGTCACGCCATTCGTGACGTTCAAGAACTTCCGTGGTGCGAACTGGTGAAAATCGCGGAGCACCGTCTGTTTCAAAAGATCGGTATGGAGCGCCGCGACGCCGTTGATCGCATGACTCCCGACAGTCGCAAGGTGCGCCATGCGCACGTACCTGTCGCCGTCCTCATCGATGAGCGACAGGCGCCGCGCGAGCTGGTCTTCGCCCGGATGCAGTCGTCGCACCTCGTCGAGGAACCGGCGGTTGATCTCGTAAACGATTTCGAGGTGACGCGGGAGCAGCGTGCCGAACAGCGACACCGGCCACTTCTCGAGCGCCTCGGGCAGCAGCGTGTGGTTGGTGTACGCGCACGTCTGCTGCGTGATGTCCCACGCCTGTTCCCACTCCAGCAGGTGCTCGTCGACCAACAGTCGCATCAGCTCGGCCACCGCGATCGCAGGATGCGTGTCGTTCAACTGCACGGCCCAGTATTCGTGGAACTCCTCGAGCCGCTTGCCCCGCATCAGATGGAGGCGAACCATGTCCTGCAGCGAGCAGGACACCATGAAGTACTGCTGCGCGAGCCGCAGCCGTCTGCCGGCCGCCGGTTCGTCGTTCGGATAAAGGACCTTCGAGATGGTCTCGGAGAGCACCTTTTCCTCCACCGCGCCGTAGTAGTCGCCGACGTTGAACGCGTCGAAGTTGAACGACTCGATCGCTTCCGCCTTCCACAGACGGAGCATGTTCGTGGTGGAGGTCCGATAGCCGGGTACTGGCGTGTCGTAGGCGACGCCTTTCACGGCTTTCGCCGGAAGCCAATCGACGCGCAGCCGGCCGTCCGCGCCGACCGACTGACGCGTGGTGCCGCCAAACTGCACGTCGTAGGTGACGTCGGAGTGGACGATTTCCCACGGGTTTCCGAATCGGAGCCACTTGTCCGTGACCTCGTCCTGCCACCCGTCACGAATCACCTGATCGAAGATGCCGAACTCGTAGCGGATCCCGTAGCCGACCGCAGCGACATTGAGCGACGACAACGAATCCATGTAACAGGCGGCAAGACGGCCAAGCCCGCCGTTGCCCAGTCCCGGCTCTTCCTCCTGGTCAATCACGTTCGCGAGGTCATGTCCGAGACTCGACATCGCCTCCCGTGCGGCATCCCAGAGTCCAAGGTTGACCAGTCCGTTGCCGAGATGTGGTCCCGTCAGGAATTCAGCGGAGAGATACGCGACAATCTTCGTGCTCGTGTCGGGTGCCGAAACCTGCTCCACCGTCGCGATGTAGCCGTCGAGCATCCGCTTGCGAACGGCATAGGCGAGCGCCATGTACCAGTCGTTGCGTGTGGCGTGGTGGGGGAGTTTCGCCAGCAGGTATCGAAGGTTATCGATGACCTCACGGGCAATGCCATCCGCTTCGCGACTCGAGCGAGCCCGCTCGTGATCGATCTGCGCCCCGTGTGTGCCCTTGGATTCTGATTCGTGAGCGACCTTGGGTGTCATGTATCCGCCGAAGGGATTGGCACGGAGCAGAGCCAATGCCAGAGGAGCGCCTCATGATGACGGCGCTACCGGGCATCGCAATGACGGACGGCCGTGACGGACCTCCGAGATTCCGTGGTGTGGCGGGCTGGCGATGGCCGTGGACGGTGGTTTCGGCCTGTCTTCAGCCGATCGCATGGAACTTCTGACGAGGGAATCCCGTAATTGACATCGAATCAGCAAGATGAGAGAGTTACAGGTCTCGGTTTTTCTTGCTTTTTTGAGAGGTAACGTCGCGATGAAGAAGAGTTTCATGTGCGCGGTTGCATTGGCCCTCGGAACCCTGATTCCGGGCTCCGCCTGGGCACATCACGGTGATGCTGGGCGTTATAACGAGGAGGCGGTCACGCTGAAGGGGACCGTCGTGCAGCTCGTTATGGTCAACCCGCACGCCCTCATCATCTTCGACGTCAACGACGGCGGGAAAACCACCCGCTGGACGGCGGAGCTCGGTGGCCCGCAGCAGCTGATCAAGCAGTTCGGATGGAGCCCGCAGACGGTCAAGGCAGGAATGCCGATTACCCTCATCGGCCGCGTGGTCAAGAGCGGCGACCCGTACATGAATCTCACGGAGCGCTCGCAGATCACCATGACCGATTCGGGCAAGGAGCTCTATCGCACTGCGAACTTCGGGCAGGCGGCGGCGCCGGCCGCTCAGTAAGCGGGGGCGCAGTTTTCGATAAACACAGCAGGGCCGCGATCTCGCGGCCCTTTTTTTTCAGCCGTAGACGGCGACTGAGGCGGACGCACGCCGTGGCACCCGATGCCGCAGCGCGGAACCGGCCTTCACATCGAGGGACGACGTTGACGTCGGCCCAAAGGGAGAGAGCATGAAGCTCGGAGCGATGAAGACGACGGCCGCGGTGGCGGGGCTGCTCGTGTGCCTCGTGGGCACCGCGATCCTGAAGGCACAGCAAACCGGTGACAGGCCGCTGATCTCGGACCAGGTCTTCAAGAACGTGCAGGTGATGAAAGGGATTCCCGTCGACCAGTTCATGGCGACGATGGGATTCTTCTCGGCCTCGCTCGGGATGTCGTGCGAGGACTGCCACATGGCGGACGACCGCGACTGGAGCGGCTTTGCCGCGGACAACGCGCGCAAGCGGCGCGCGCGGCAGATGATCCAGATGATGCAGAAGATCAACGCGGACAACTTTGGCGGTCGTCAGATGGTGACGTGCTACTCGTGTCACCGCGGCGCCGACTCTCCGCGCACCGTCCCCGACTTCGCGGTCCAGTACGGTCCACTGCAGCCACCCGACCCGAACGCCGTCGTCGCCCAGAATCCGCTCTCGCCGATGCCTGACGCGGTCTTCGACAAGTACCTCCAGGCGGTCGGCGGCGCGCAGAAAGCTGCCGCGCTGACGAGCTACACCGCAACCGGTACGAACGTCGGCTACGGTCCCGAATCGGTGGACAAGCGACAGTCGGAGATTTACGCCAAAGCGAATCCGTTGCAGCGCACGACGATCGTCCGCACGAGCAACGGGCCGTCGACGACGACCCTCAACGGCACCAATGCGTGGTACGCGGCGCCGCTGCGCCCGGTCGACGTGCTGACGCTGGCGGGTCAGGAGCTCGCGGGCGCGAAGATCGACGCGATGCTGTTCTTCCCCGCGCAGGTGAAGTCGATTGCGCCTCGATGGCGTGTCGGCACGTCGACGACTGTTGATGACCAGGACGTCGACGTCGTGCAGGGCAACACGGCGGATGGTTTGATCGTGACGCTCTTCTTCGATCAGAAGACAGGCCTGCTGACGCGCTCGATCCGCTACACCGATTCGCCGGTCGGCAAGCTGCCGGTACAGGTGGATTACTCGGACTACCGCGACGTCAACGGCGTGAAGATGCCGTTCAAGTACACGCAGACCGGCCTCGATGGTCGGGACACGTTCGAGCTGACGCAGATTCGCGCCAACACGAACGTCGAAGCATCACGATTCACCAAACCGGCGCCGGTCGCGCCGCCGAAGAAGTAGGGGGACATAGTCGATGAAACGCGCAGGGGAGGCGGCCATCGTCGTCGCAGCGATGGTGGCCGTGGCGACCGGAGTACGGATTGACGCGCAGTCGGGCTCCGCGGCTGCGTCTGGAGGTAACTCCGCGGCGTTGCGGCAGACGGCGTACGTGAAGGCGTCGGATCCGCATATGGGCGATCACTTCGGCAATGGCGGAACGCTGCTGGGCGACTCGGTCGCGCTGAGCGGCGACGGGCTGACAATGGCCGTCGGCGCGCCGAACGAAAGCAGCGGCGCCAAAGGCATCAACGGCAATCAGAACGATACGTCCGTCTACAGCGCTGGCGCGGTCTACGTCTACACGCACCGCGATGGCTCCGGGCCGTGGACGCAACAAGCCTACGTAAAGGCGTCCAATCCGCAGGCCGGCGCGGAGTTCGGCCACGTCGTCGTGCTCAGCGCCGACGGCAACACGATGGCCGTATCGGCGTACTTCGAGGCGAGCGCCACCAAGGGCATCAACGGTAACCAGAACGACGATTCGATTCCGCAGGCCGGCGCTGTCTACGTGTTCACGCGCCGCGGCGCGACGTGGGCGCAGCAGGCCTACATCAAGGCGTCGAACACCGGTGAAGCGGGGACGGACGGCAACTTCGGCGACGGCGATCAGTTCGGGTTTTCTGTGTCGCTGAGCGACGACGGCAACACGCTTGCGGTCGGGGCGAACGCGGAAGACAGCAACGCCAAGGGCATCAACGGCGACCAGAACGACAACTCGATGCAATCCGCGGGTGCGGCGTACATCTACGTGCGCAGCGGGACGACCTGGACGCAGCAGGCGTACGTGAAAGCTCCCAACACCGCGGCCAATGTGCAATTCGGATATTCGGTGGCGCTCAGCGCCGACGGCAACACGTTCGCGGTGAGCTCTTTTGACGAGGGCGGTTCCTCGCGCGCTGTCGTCAACGGGCCGAACGGGCCGTTTCCCCAGGGTCGCAACGGTACCGGTGCCATTTACGTCTACACGCGTTCGGGCCCGACGTGGACGCTGCAGTCGTACTTGAAAGCATCGAATGCCGAAAATGGCGATTCCCTCGGCGTCATCGTGTCGATCAGCGACGATGGCAACACGATCGCTGGCGGAATCCTCGACGAGGACTGCATGGCCGGCGGCGTCAACCCCTCGTCTCCGTGCGATAACGATGTGAAGGACGATACGTCGGTCGGCGCGGTCGCTGTGTTCGTGCGGCAGGGCACGCAGTGGGCGCAGCAGGCGTTCATCAAAGCGTCCAACCCGGGGAAAGAAGACTGGTTCGGCTCGCGCCTTCAGCTCAGCGGCGACGGCAACACGCTCGCGATTTCCGCGCAGCTCGAGGACAGCGCGGCGCAGGGGATCAACGGCAAGCAGGACGACGACAGTGCGCAGGAAGCCGGTGCCGTCTACCTGTTCTCCCGGGCAGGCACGCAGTGGACGCAGCGGTTTTACGTGAAGGCCTCGAACAACGAGGCGTTCGACGAATTCG
>Ga0070671_100002804_pt1 | contig 13544 bp, 13 predicted proteins | sample KBSS73metaG_FD_65341 | JGI IMG/M metagenome (GOLD analysis project Ga0070671, IMG submission 65341) | Switchgrass rhizosphere microbial communities from Kellogg Biological Station, Michigan, USA - KBS S7-3 metaG | ecosystem: Host-associated > Plants > Roots > Rhizosphere > Soil ...
GTCGGCGCGGAACTGATCGGCAAGATAGACGATGATGTTTGGCTTACGGCCAGTCTGGTTTTGGACCGCCTCAGCGGAACCAGATGCGCTACGCATCGCGATGCCCGCAGCGGCGGCGGTTGAAAGAAAACTGCGTCGATCTATCTTTTTCGTTTCCAACATCTCGCTCACAAGGACCATCCTCGAGAGAGTCACGACTCCGTGCTGTCGCCAACTCAGGTTTTTCATTCTAGCTGCGTCTGCGATCGACAATTTCTCGCAATCGAACAGCGTGATGTCATAATCACCCCATGCCAACCTGCAGGCTGCTCGCCGCGATCGCCCTCGTCTCCTTTTCCCTTGCACTTCACGCTCAGCACAACGCGGCAATTTCTACCGACCCTGCGCCCGACAAGTCCACCCCCGCATCCATGGTTCAGCTCTCTGTCCCGTCGCATGGCGAGAATCTGCTTGGCGTCTTTTATCTGGCCGAAGGCTCCGGCCCGCATCCCACGGCAATTGTGATGCACGGTTTTCCCGGCTACGAGCAGAACCTCGACATTGCCCAGACACTGCGGCGGGCGGGGTGGAACGTGATGGCGGTCCACTATCGAGGCTCCTGGGGTGTGAAGGGCACCTTCAGCTTTACGCACGTCGCCGAAGACGCCGATGCCGAGGTTGCGTTTCTTCTGGACCCTGCGATCCAAGCGAAGTACCGCATCGACCCAAATAAGATCGCTCTTGTAGGCCACTCCATGGGAGGATTCGCCGTGGCATCTGCCGGCGCGCACAATCAACGCATCGCCGCTGTCGTGATGATTTCGGCGTGGAACATCGCTGGCCCGTTTGCGACGCTGCCTACATCGGCAGAGGACACTGCTGTTGCGAAGTTCGTGCAGGGACAGACCAAGAACGATCTTGCTCCGCTCGCCGGCTGCACAGCGGAGACCCTCGGCCACGAGGTCTTTCAGAACCGCGCGACTCTGAACTTTCTTTCCTTCGCCTCATCACTAGCCTCACGGCCCGTGACAATCATTACCTCCGATGACGGACTCGCTCCCGACAATGACAAGCTTCTTTCCGCGCTTGAAAAGGCCGGAGACCAGCATGCAAAGAAGCTGCACATGACAACCGACCACTCGTACTCCGATCACCGGATTGCATTGCAACAGGCCGTAGTGGAAGCGCTCGAACCGATACGCATGCGCTGATTGCACGACGCATGCAACCGCTTTGCAATGTCACTCATCCTCTTATAGAGGGTGGTTCCTAAAGCCAGCTCCTGAACTCTTACCATGCCTATGACTGCCACTGCGCTCGTTCTGCACTTCAAGCACACCTGGTTCTTCGCCGTCTTCGTCTTCTGCGGCATCATCGTGCTGGCGAACGTGGTGCACTACGTCCTCTTTCGCGTTCTCAAGAAGAAGGAGCAACAGCAGAGCGGATTTGGCACGGGCTGGGGAATCAATCGCTACCTCAGCCACCCCGCACGAGCGATCTTCTTCCTTACCTGCGGCGTTATCGTTCTTCCCTTGATACCGGATCTTCCCGCCAACTTCAACGACACCATTCGCCAAGGGATTCTCATGGCGATTGTCGCTTCGCTTGGCTGGTTCGCCGTAGGCTGCGTGTACGTCTTCCAGGAATTCATGCTCCGCAAGTACGACCTCAAGGCTGAGAACAACATTCGCGCGCGCCGCGTTCACACTCAGTTCCAGCTCTTCCGTCGTATCCTCATCACCTTCATCGTCGTCATCACCATCGGTGCTCTGCTGTGGACCTTCAACGATCCGCGCATCTGGCACTACGGCTCCGGCCTCCTCGCCTCTGCTGGAATCGCGTCCCTTATCCTCGCTACCGCAGCCAAATCCACCGCCTCAAACTTCCTGGCAGGGCTACAGATCGCCTTCACCGAACCCATCCGCATCGACGACGTAGTCGTCATCCAGGGAGAGTGGGGACGCATTGAGGAAATAAACTCGGCCTACGTTGTTGTACGCATCTGGGATTTACGCCGACTTATCGTCCCGCTTACCTTCTTCATCGAGAACTCCTTCCAGAACTGGACCCGCGAGTCAGCTGACATTATGGGAACCGCCTTTCTCTATGTCGACTACACCGTGCCGGTCGAAGACCTCCGGCAGCAGCTTCGCCGCGTCGCCGAGTCGTCTCCTTTGTGGGACAGAAAGGTTTGCGGTCTTCAGGTCACCAATCTCTCCGAGCGCACGATGGAGCTGCGCTGCCTCGTCAGCTCACGTAACGCAAGCGAAAACTTCGATCTCCGCTGCCTCGTCCGCGAGCATATGACAGCCTACATCCAGCAGAAGTATCCAAACGCATTCCCCACTACACGCTTCGCCGCAACATCCGAGATCTCCTTACAGAACGCGTCTGCCGTTGAGTCTCGCTAGTCACGGCAAGTAACAGATGTTTTCAAAATGGATTAGATAGTCCTTGGAAAACCTCGCATGAGCATTTAACGCTTTGAATGCAGTCTTGTGGCCTTCATTTCGCCCACCTGAAATAGAAAGCTGGTCACGTCAAACTGCGTTGCGCAGGAAATTCATTTGAATCTACGAATGGCTTCGTATATTCTCGGGCTCGGAGGAACACCACATGCTGCGCAGCCTCGTTCTCGTCCTCTCTTTTCTCACACCCGCCGCCTTAGCACAAACCAACCAGACTCCGAACCTCACCGGGCACTGGACCGCCAGCGGGGACTCTTTCGGTACTCGGACCAGTTTCGCCTTCGATCTTGAGCAGAAGGGAGACAAGCTCAGCGGCAAGTTCCGCGGCGATCCCGTCGATGGCACCACCGACGGCCGCACGTTCCAGTTCTTCGCGAAGGACACCCAGGACGGCGGCGAACAGGTTAAAGGCACCATCGTCAACGGCGAGCTTCACGGCGACGTCATCCAGACCGATGGCGGCATGCCTTACAAACCCGACCACTACAGCTTCATCGCGATCATGCGCCCGCCGCGGTCCACTGCTCCGCCCCAGCGACACGAGTTCACTCCCACGGTCTTCTATCGTCAGTTCTCTCCGCACAACAAATCAGTTCTGACGGTGAACCCCGGTGACACCATTCACACCACCACCGTCGACGCCGGAGGCTACGACGCCCAGGGCGAGCACCGCGTGGTCGGCGGCAATCCGCAGACCGGCCCCTTCTTTATCCATTCCGCCATGCCCGGCGACACACTCGTAGTGCACATCACGCGCCTGCGCCTCAATCGCGACTGGGCACAGAGCGATGATTTCATCGTTACCCGCGCTCTCGACAACGACCTGGCTGTAAAAATGAAGGACGCCGGCAAGACCATCATCTGGCATCTCGATGTCGCGAACGGCACAGCCTCGCCTGCCAAGCCCAGTGAGCGCCTGGCCCACTACACCGTTCCCCTCAAACCCATGCTCGGCTGCATTGCAACCGCCGTTGGTCCCGCTCAGGCGGCTCCACCGACCGGAGACTCTGGCTACTACGGCGGCAATATGGACTTCAACGAGATTGTGGAAGGCGCCACTGTCTACCTTCCTGTCGCCAACCCCGGCGCGCTTCTCTACCTCGGCGATGCCCATGCCGCGCAGGGCGATGGCGAGCTCAACGGCAACGCGCTAGAGACTTCCATGGATGTCGAGTTCACCGTCGACGTCATCCCGGAGAAGCGCATCTCCGGGCCTCGCGTCGAAAACTCAACCAACATCATGTCTATGGGTCTCGGCTCGCTCGACGACGCCTTCAAGCAAGCCACGAGCGCTATGGTCGCGTGGCTGGCTGACGACTACAAGCTGACGCCGTCGGAGGCCGCGCAGGTCCTCGGCACCTCCGCCGAGTACAAGATCAGCGAAGCCGCTGACCGCAATGCCGGCGTCGTGCTGAAGCTTGATAAGGCGCGTCTCCGAACTCTCACCGGAGGCACGAAGTAGTGATACGGGTTGGTTGCTTCGTATTCGAGATTTTTTGTTTACCGAATACCATTCCTCTAGAATCCAAACGGCTTGCCGCAACCCGTTTCTTGTCAGCGCCGAGCGAATCTCCAGCAAATACGGGGGTATCTCATCAGTCGCAATTCCACTAAACAGACAACACTCCTCCCCTGCCCCGCATCTTTTGTCTGTACATAGGGGGCACCATGGATCACGAAGTCCTGTACATCGTCATAGCAGCGGTCTTTATTGTGGGCCTGTTGCTGGTCGCATGGGTCGTTTCCCGCCGACGGCGTACGGAATTGCTGCAAGAGCGCTTCGGACCTGAGTACGAACGTACCGTGCGCCAGATAGGAGCCGCACGCGCCGAAGCTGATCTGCTTGAGCGGGAGAAGCGTGTGCAGAAACTTACTCTCCGCGAGCTTACCTCGGAAGAGCGCGAGCGATTCGTTACCGAGTGGCGCGCTATACAGTCACGCTTCGTCGACGTGCCAGAGCAGGCCATGACCGAGGCAGACAGGCTAGTCGATCAGCTTATGCAGGCCCGTGGCTATCCAGTCGCCGACTTCGAGCAGCGAGCGGCGGACATCTCCGTCGATCATCCGCGCGTCGTCGACAACTATCGCACAGCCCGTCATATCGCCTCTCGTTACCAGCGCGGTGAGGCCACTACCGAAGACCTTCGGAAGGCAATCCTCTACTATCGCTCCCTCTTCGACGATCTACTGCACACTCCGCTCTCCGCTCCCAGAAAGGAAGTTGCATAATGGCCGACCTGCAATTAAAACGAGACCCGCCTACCCCGGAATCACCCTTCCCTCAACCCCCGCCTAGGGTTGCTAAGGACACGAGAGACCTAGCTACCCCCACACTCGACCAGCTTGGCCCCACCAAGCTTGACACTGCTCCCGGTGCCGCCGCCCTCGATGAGAACAATCGCGATCGCCGAAGCATGGTCGACGCTAATGAGCCGCCGCCCATCGCGGAAGCCTCACGCGACGCAGTCGAGCGCGAGAACAATCGCACGTTGGAGAAAGATCAGCCGGCGACTCTCCGCCAAGGCAGCGATACGGCGGCCAACGATGTCCCACAACTTTTCTCCGACTTCGACATCAACGATCTTCGCTCACGCTGGAGCAACGTCCAGGCGGGCTTCGTCGATTCGCCCCGGAATTCCGTCCAGCAGGCCGACGAACTCGTCGCTGCCGTCATGCAGCGACTCGCTGACGGTTTCGCCGAGGAACGCTCCTCGCTGGAGCGGCAGTGGGATCGCGGAGACAATGTTTCCACAGAAGACCTCCGTGTAGCCCTACAACGCTACCGCACCTTTTTCGGACGTCTTCTCAATGCCGCCTGAGGTGCCGCGGCGGGCCGAACTTCCGCCTCATCCGTAACCGTGTAAAGCGGGGCGAACTCCGGCACGCCCGCCATTCGCCCCGCCATCCATCGCAGGACATATACCTCTACCGGGTCCGTCAGCGCATGCGTCAGTTTGTTCACTGTGACTTCCAAAAAGAAGTGCGCCAGTGAGTCACGGTAGTAGTCAATGTCCGTCTCCAGCGTTACGCACTCCACGCCGCCAATCGTCTTGTGGTCTTCAGGATTCTCGTGGAAGGTCAGTTGCACATTTGCTTCGCCAAACTGCACCTGTTTCCACGAGTGAGTCGCCCCCGGATGCAGCAGCCCAGGCGCTGCCTCCTCTGAGAAATGCCCCGCATCTGCCGCGGCCCGCACCTGGTCGATCAGCCCCGCGTCGCAATAGCAGAAGAAACGGTCCTTCGCCGGCGCGAAGTTGCCGTCCCAGCGCATCTGCTTGATGTAATCCAGCGGAGTCTTCTGCGGCAGAGCAATATCGCTCATCGCCTCGGTCAGGTTCAGAAAGCACGGCACAACTGGTTCCGGCAGCTCCACCAGATCGTCATACCGTTGTTTCCCCGCGGCATCGCTTACATCACTTCCGATGAAGGGATATTTCGCCTTCACCGAAGGCCATTTCGCATTCACAAAGCTGAATCCCGGTGTTCTCGACACAAGCATTACGTCGAGCGTCCTGACGTACGCATTCGAGAGCTTTACCGGGTAAAAACCGGCATCCTTATACCCATCCGCCGAGACCATCACGCTGTAGTTGTCGCCAAGGTTGTCGAAGAAGGGCAGAGAGAAGGTTCGATCATTCGTGTCGATGTCATTCCAGAACTGCTGCTTCTGGTTGCCATCCACAATGCGAATAAGAAACCGCGCCGGCAGGGGAAACGACTCACGGCTGCCGCTGAAGATGCGAAGACGAAGCTGACTCATAGGGGAATCGCTCCTGTGGGGAGTATCGCACCAATGCGATGGTCACGGCGTCTTTCCTCGGCGAAACGTCCAATCCCGCTTCCGGCGTGCTTGGTAGGGCTACCTGCATGTAGGTTTCGTCCTCATCGGATTCGTCCTTCGTCGCAGATGAATGACCGGTGTAGTAGATGCAGCCTCCCAGAACCACACCGAGAAGTATGACACCGCCTGCAAATACGAGGAACTGGCCGCGACCGATAACACTGTTTTCGTAGATCTCGGGAGGCATACCATCCAGGCGACGGAGTGCGGCGACTATATTTTGCGACCGTTTGTGAATAATCCACGCGCCGTAGGCGTAGAGCAAAGAGCCCAGCACAGGCGCCAGTGCAGCGACCAATATGAAGTGCGGACGTTCATGGAGAAACGGCGCGGCCTCCTTGGCGGTCGCAAACCAACCTATACCCACCAGGATGAAAGCGGATGTTGCGGAGGTACCACTCAAAAGGCCCTTTTGGAGTTCGCCGAGAAGCGAAGTAAGCATCTCGAACTGCTTAATCTCTAAATCCGTCTGCATGCCGGGCATTGTTCCACGAATGGGAGGGGTGACTCAATTCGATGATTGAAATGCGCAGATTTTGCAATAGACACGCTGAGGCTACGCACAGGTAAGAGCCCAGCCTCAGGACTGCCAGCAATTCGGCAGATTTACGCTCGGCTCAGTTTGCGTGTGTCTCGAGCCAACTCCCGAAACCTGTGTCCTCGATGCGAGGGTAGGTCCCTGGTATGAGGAGTTGTCCTTACGCCGTTGGCCGAAGTAGACGCCTTGTGGGCTGGCGGACAACCCTGCGCATTACAGCCAGAAGTAATTTCTTGAAAGTGGCTTGGTCTAGTGCGACCATGTCGTGATTTTGCTCAGCTTGGCCGGGTTCATTACCCAGAGCATTTGCATAATGCCCTGGTAGCTAACCTGCAAGTCAACGACGGCGAAGGGCGTGCCTTCGTTGGAGATGAGGACGACGGGCTCTCCATTGACCTCAGTGACGCTGAAGATAGCGTTCTGGAGCAGTTTGGCTGAGATGGCGGAGAGGGCCTTTGCCACCCGCTCGCGGCCGAACAGCGGGACGCGCGCGGCAGTGACAACGCCTCCACCGTCGGCGATGGAGACGACATCCTTGGCGAGGAGAGATTCGAGCGCGCCCTGGTCACCCTGCTGCGTAGCAACCAGAAAGGCGTCTAGCAGACGACGATGGTCAGCAGGCGAGGCGGTGGTGTGGCGTAAGCTGGCAATGTGTTTGCGTGCGCGGGAGACGAGTTGACGAACGTTGGCCTCGGTGAGTGAGAGTATTTCGCCGATGCGTGTGTAGGTGTAGTCAAAGGCTTCGCGAAGAACGTAGGCGGCCCGTTCGGTGGGAGTGAGCTTCTCAAGCAGAAGTAGCACGGCAAGTGAGAGAGCCTGACTGCGCTCAGCACCAAGCGAGGGGTCGGATGTGATGTCGATTGGTTCTGGAAGCCAGGGGCCGATGTACGTCTCCCGTCGCGCACGCGCGGATTTGAGCGCGTTGATGGATAGTCGCACCGCTGCGGTGGCTAGGAAGGCGGGAGGGTCGACGATGGCGGACCGGTCGGCCCCCTGCCAACGCAGCCAGACCTCCTGAACAAGGTCCTCGGCTTCTGCGGCGCTGCCCAGCATGCGGTACGCGATGCCGAAGAGCCTAGGACGCACAGACAGGAAGACCTGCGTCGCGTGGTCGAGGCCGCCGTATGTGGCTGGGGTATCCATGGCTGCTTGGCGTGGCTCGTTTATATCATCGGAGACATCGTCGCAAGGTAAACGTGAGCCGGAACCCGCTGCTGGAAGCGCTGGCGTTGAGTCCAGTAGGGTTGCCCGTTATCTGTTGTTAGCTATTAATTACGCCTGTCGTTTCTTGCTCGAAATGGCCCGGCTTTCGGGCATCTTACAGCAGCGGGGTTGGCATCCGTACTTGAAGGCAGCGACCGCTGCCATCGCGATGCTGGACGAAGGAGAACGAGATGCTTACTCCTGAAGTTGGTCAGGTTGTTCGTCTTGCGGATCACGACGGGAAGCTGGTTGTGAAGTCACTGAGCGCGGATGAGAGCAAGGTGGAACTGGTAACTGAAACTGGCGATCCGTGTGGGCAGGAACAGACTCCGGTGACGGATCTGCTGCCAGGCGAAGACCTCTCGGCAGGCTGAAGTGTGGGTAGCTCTCCCGAGAGAGGATGCGAAGGGAAAACAATGGTGAATACAGTTGAGACACATCAACGGAGATTCGACCGTGAGCGGCTTGCCGATATGTATGCGGACCGGCTGGAGGCGCTGCTGAATCTGGCATTCCTGATGCGAAACGATATCGACCGCAAGGAAAAGCTGAGACAGTACCTCCAATACATGGACGTCATCTTGGAGCGGATGGCCAAGGACGATCTCGCGCGCGTATGTTGATGCCTCTTTGAGGGTCTATCGCTGGGTGCCGGTAGGCGGTACAACCACTCGCGATTTGTCTTCCATGAGTTTTGCCAACACGGGCTCAATAGCCTCAGCCATCTTGCGCTGGCCCACAGTATTAGGGTGCAGCGGTTTGCCGTGCGCTGGCAACTGCGGATCGTAAAAGATGGCTGTGTTGAGGACTCCGGGTGACGTCATGAAGACAGAGCTGATGTCGAGAAAGGTGACGCGCGGATCCTGGTTAACGCCAAGGTGGGCATTGCGTCCCGTGTTCTTGCCATAGGTCTTTGCAAGGTAGGCATTCACCGCCTGATCTGCCGCGGTTTTCTCGGCAGAGACATCGCTGGGAAGGATGCCGACGAGGAGGAGACGTGTCTGAGGCAGGCGTTGGCTGAGGATCGCGATGATATTGTCAATGCCAGCCTCGGTTTGGTCGGCTGTCTGGTGGGCGTGCCCGGTATTGTTAGTCCCGATGAGGATGATGGCAACCCGAGGGCGCAGGCCATCGATCTCGCCGTGGGTGATTCGCCATAAGACATTGGCGGTGGTGTCGCCGCTGAAGCCCAGGTTGAGGGCGCGGCGGGGCTCATAAAACTGCTTCCAGATGGGAAGGAAATCCTCGTCGGGCGGGTCGGCCTTGTCGTAGTTCTGAGTGATTGAGTCGCCGATGAGGAGAAGTTGGGCGTCCGTGTGCGCGCGGACAGCGTCAACGATAGCGTTGTGACGCTGGGCCCACCAGGGTATATCAAGTCGGTCCGTTGGGGTGACGGCCGCAGCGATCTCGGGCGTGACGATTGGCGCAGGCGACGACTGTGGGACAGGCACAGGCGTCTGTCCGCGAGCCATGCTGAGGCCGAATGAGACGATGAGCGCAACGGCGCTTCGAGAGCTTGGCGAGATAGGTATCACCCGCACAATTCTAATTGCGACGATTTGTGGCTGGAAGATGCATACCGGCGCTTAGTATGGAGGCTTCCCCGGCAGGTCACGATCTACGAAAGCGAGACCGGAATGAATAAAGTCTATTTGCTCCCTTGTTTGTTACAGATAAGTTTGATCGGATTTTCTTACGGGCAGAACGTGGCTCCTGCGACACTTGCGAAGCGCACGCTAATTCGCGCAGGGCATGTACTGGATGTTAAGACGGGTGCGGAGCCGGCGGCGATGACGGTTGTCGTGACCGGGGACAAGATCATTGCGGTAGCACCGACGGCTTCGACTCCCAAGCAGGCGGGCGATATCGAAATCGACCTGACGAAGTACACGGTGATGCCCGGTTTGATTGACGTTCACACACACCTCACGATGGCGAACAACTTCGATCCCTACTTCGAGTTGTCGATGACTCCGGCGAAGGAGGCGATCATCGGCGTCGAGAACGCCAAAGTGACACTGGAGGCTGGTTTTACGACCGTGCGCAACGTGGGAGCGAGCGGCTACACGGATGTCGCGTTGCGCGACGAAATTGATGCAGGTCATATTCCGGGGCCGCATATGCAAGTGAGCGGGCCAGCGCTGGGGATCACGGGAGGACACTGCGATGAGAACCTGTTGCCGTTTGAGTATCACCTGAAGGCTGACGGTGTTGCCGACGGGATCGCCGAGGTCCAGCACATGGTGCGGCAGAACATCAAATACGGCGCGGACGTAATCAAGATCTGCGCGACGGGCGGTGTGCTGTCGAAGGGCGATGATCCTCAGGCGAGCCAGTACACGAAGGAAGAGATGGTGGCCATCGTGGCGGATGCGCACAGGCTTGGCCGTAAGGTGGCAGCGCATGCGCATGGAGCACAGGGGGTTCTGTGGGCGACCGAGGCGGGCGTGGACTCGATCGAGCATGGGTCGTATCTGACGGACGAGAATATCGCCGTTATGAAGCAGCACGGGACCTACCTGGTTCCAACGGCATACCTGATCGACTGGATGCAGCAATATGGAAAGCTGCCTCCGTTCTACATTCAAAAAATGAAGGATGTAAGCGCTGTGGTAAAGGAGAGCCACAAGAAGGCCGTGAAGGCAGGCGTAAGGATTGCGCTCGGGACGGATGCAGCAGTGTATCCGCACGGGCTCAACGCGCACGAGGTAGACGTGTACGTGAACCAGTTCGGCTTGTCGCCGCTTGCTGGAATTCAGACCGGCACAATCAACGCCGCCGACCTGATGGGGTGGAGCAACAAGGTTGGAACGCTGGAGCCAGGCAAGTGGGCGGACGTGATCGCTATCGACGGTGACCCGCTGAAGGATGTGAAGCTGCTCCAGAAGGTGCCATGGGTGATGAAGGGCGGAGTTGTTTTCAAGGACGAGGTGAACAAGGGACGGCAGTAGACGTGGCCTGGTTCGATTGTTCGGCGCGCGCCAACGTAAGATGGCGGGAGGATTGAAGGAGGGCTAGGACTTTGAAGCCGAATCGTCGATCGTTTTTGAAGGGTGTGGCTGCGGGTGCGGTAAGTGTAGCGGCTAGTGTGGATGCGCAAGCGTTGCATGATGGCTCGACACCAGCTGGGGATAGAGGCGCGGCAAGCGCGAAGAGTTCTCTGGAGCTAGTGAATCTGCTGCAGGGCACGGGCTCGACGTATCTGTTCTCGCGAGGAAACACGCTGCCGATCGCGGCGATGCCGTTTGGCATGGCGCATTGGACATTGCAGAGCAATGGGCGCAACTCGCCGTGGTTCTTTCATCCCGCTGATCGTCGCATTGAGGGAATACGGTGCACACATCAACTGAGTCCGTGGCTAAATGACTACGGCTATGCGACGTTTATGCCGGTGGATGCGCTGGCGAAGCCGGCGATGGGGTCGCGAGGTTCGTCTTATCGGCCGGAGGATGCGGTGCTGTCGCCGGACGGAATGGATATCGAGCTGCTGCGCTATCGTGTGCGGCTGGAGCTTGCGCCGACGGTGCGTGGAGCGATCGTGCGGGTGACGTATCACGACCCCCCAGATGGACGTGGACGACTCGCAATCGATCTTCCCGGAGATGATGCGGAGATCAGCGTCGACGCCACCGGTGGCCTAGTGCGAGCAAGCACAAGCAAGGGATTCGGTGGGCTGCCGCAGGGGTTTCGCGCGTTCTATGTGGTGAGATTTGGAAGCGCAGACGCTAGTGCGCTGCATCTGGAGAAGAGCACGGAGCGTGGACAGCACGTGGGCGTAGTCAGTTATCCCGCGAAGGCCGGCGCGGCTGTGGAGATAAGGATTGCTTCGTCGTTCATCTCGTACGAGCAGGCAGAGAGAAACCTGAAGAGCGAGCTTGCTGGAAGCTTTGATGAAGTTCGAGCAGCGGCGAAGAAGACCTGGACTGAACACCTGGATCGCGCGAAGGTTGAGGGTGGTACTGACGTGCAGCGGAAGACGTTCTACTCGTGCATGTACCGCGCGCTGCTATTTCCGCGCACGTGGCACGAGATCGATGCAAGCGGAAAGCCGGTGCACTACAGCGCATTCAACGGCAAGCTGGAGCCGGGTCTAATGTACGCGGACCACGGCTATTGGGATGTGTATCGCGCCTGGTATCCGTGGATGTCGGTGATGTTTCCGGAGCGGCTCGGCGAGATTCTGCAAGCTTGGGTCAACGCGTACCGCGAGGGCGGATGGATGCCGCAGTTTCCTGCACCGGGATATCGCGCTTGTATGACTGGAAGTCTGATCGACGCAGTATTCGCCGACGGCGTGATGAAGGATATTTCCGGCTTTGACATGCAGATCGCATACGAGGGATTGAAGAAGCATGCGACTGAGCCAGGAAATGCGGACAAGGGCTACGGGCGCAGAGGCATCGAGGACTATCTGAAGCTGGGATATGTCGCAGAGGACCACACGCACCAGTCGGCTGCCGAAACGGTGGATTCGGCATATGGCGACTTCTGCATCGCGCAGATCGCAGAGAAGCTGGGACATAAGGAAGACGCGGAGATGTTCCGCCAGCGTTCGCATAACTGGCGGAAGCTCTTCGACGCGAAGACGAATTTTCTGCGCGGAAAGAACTCTGACGGCAGCTGGGTGACACATAATGGCGAGCCGTTCGATCCGGTGAGGTGGGGCTCGCCCTATGTGGAGGGCGCGGCATGGCAGCATCGCTGGGATGTGCCACACGAGCCGGAGGAGCTCTTCAAAGCAATGGGCGGCAATGCCGTTTCAGCAGCGGAGTTGGAAAAGATGGTGACGATGCCAGCGACATTCGATGTCGGCTCCTATGGGCAAGAGATCCACGAGATGTCGGAGATGGCTGCGCGCAAATTCGGGCAGTATGCGCACAGCAATCAGCCAGTGCACCACCTCCTTTATCTGTTTGCGCTTGCGGGTAAGCCCGAACGTACACGGTATTGGACACGCCGGGTGATGGAGGATCTGTATTCGCCGGATGAGTTTGCGGGCGACGAGGACACCGGTGCGATGGCCGCTTGGTTCCTAATGAGTGCAGCAGGCTTTTATCCCGTGTGTCCAGGCAAGCCGGAGTATGTACTGGGTGCGCCACTTTTCGAAAAGATGACCTTGACGCTAGCGGGTGAAAAGAAGCTCGTAATCACGGCGAAGCCGGGTGCGCGCGGATCAGTTACGGTGAACGGGAAGGCGTTCGCGAAGACCGTAATCTCGCATGTAGAACTGCTCGGTGCAGGGAGTATGGAGTTCTCATAACGCACGGTCGGGCGAAGGTTGCGGCCTGATTATATGGCCGACTTCAGTAATTGCTCTGGATATAATGACCGCCAAGTGAGCGGAGGGTAAATGCGGTCGTCGCTGATCATCACCCTCGTTGTGTGTCTCTCGCTCACTTCGTGCAAAAAGCCTGAACTGCGGCCGCAGCCCAGGCTGTCACCCAGTCCAATGAATTTGCGACCTGGCTCGGGTGCAGTTTCGCTAGAGATGCCGCCGGGTGCTACCTCGATGAAT
>Ga0070671_100002805_pt1 | contig 13539 bp, 8 predicted proteins | sample KBSS73metaG_FD_65341 | JGI IMG/M metagenome (GOLD analysis project Ga0070671, IMG submission 65341) | Switchgrass rhizosphere microbial communities from Kellogg Biological Station, Michigan, USA - KBS S7-3 metaG | ecosystem: Host-associated > Plants > Roots > Rhizosphere > Soil ...
CCGGCGCCGGAGGCGGCGGAGGAGGCGGAGCCGCGCAGACCGCAGTCGCGAGGATGACGGAGCCATCCGGGCAGGTCTGCGTCGCAGGCGCAGGCGCCGGCGGAGGCGGTAGCGCAGGAGCAGCGGCAACCGGTGCCCGCGGACCCGGCGGGTTCAAGTTGAGGGTCAAGCCCGCGTAGTAGAAGCGGCCAACCGGGCTCGGCGACCCACTCTCAACGCCGAGTAGATCATACAACGGCAGCTGATCCAGCAGGTTGTCGACACCGACGTAGAAGCGATACTTCTTGGACGGGTTCCAATCCACGCGGAGATCGTGGAAGGTCTGCGCCGGGTACCAGATCTTCGGGAAAGCGTCCGGATTGGTCGGCGGACGGCCCTGCAGCGAATGCTGGGTTTCATAGAGGCCGATCGTCTGCTTACCATTGTACCGCATGCGGTAACCCAGGTTGAACCTGCTCAGCTCCAGGTTAGCCGACAGCTGCCCCTGCCATGCGGGATCACCCAACTCATTGAGGATACGGTCCCGGAAACCGGGGTTAGTGACGTCTGCGTACTGGTTCTTCTTGAACACGTTCGTGACGATTCCGCGCAGGCTAAGCGTCGCGTTGTCCGCGATACGGTGACGATAAGCCATATCGAAGTCGATGCCGCTGGTGATCAGCTTGGCGAAGTTGAACGAGGTGATCAGCACTGAAGGCCCGGTCGGCGTCAACGCCACGGTGCCGCCGCCGTGGTTCACGTCTGACTGGCCGGCAAACGTACCATTCGGATTGCGAAATACGGCTGCGCAGTACTGGTTATTGATGCCTGCCGCATTGTCATAGCACAGGTTGATGACCGTTTGGCCGCCGAGGGCCGAGATGACGTTCTTCACCTTGATGCTGTAATAATCGATCGTCAGCGAAAAGCCCGGGATGAAGTGCGGCTGCAGGATCGAGCCAAGCGTGATGCTGGTCCCCTGCTCAGGCTTCAGGTTGATGTTGCCCTGACTGTTGGCGGACACTCCCGACGCAGGGCGGTTGGTGAACGGTTCGGTCGTGCCGTTGAACGTCTGGGTCGTGGGGACACCAGCCGCAGCGCAGTTCGCGATACGCACCGATGCACCATTTACAATGGGCCCGTTGTTAATGTTCTGCTGTCCGCAGGGATCAACCAGGCCATTGATAAAGGTCTGAGTTGGCGTCGAATACAGATCACTCTGCGTCGGAGCGCGAACCGAACGGGCTACGCCGCCACGGAAACGGATGTCCCGGACGGGCGCCCAGATACCATTCACGTTCCAGGCCCACACACCGCCGGTCTGGTTATAGTGCGAGTAACGCGCAGCACCATCGATCGACAGCTCCTGGGCGAAGCGGACATCCTTGAAGATCGGGATGTTGATTTCGCCAAAGGCCTCAGCGACCTTCAGATCAGGCGGGTTGAAGTCCGGGATGACGTTCAGGAACGTGCATCCGCTAGCTCCGCATGCGGGGCTCTTCGTGATTGGATCGTAAGCCGCGAAGGCGGTTTCCTTACGATACTCACCGCCAAGCACGAAGCTGATCGGGCCGCCCGGCAGCTCAAACAGCTGCGACATGTCGCCAGCAACATAAGCAGTGGCATCGTACAGGTTCGCCCGCTGCTTACGCCATGACGTGTAGAGGATATACTTAAGCGCCGCCGCAGACGGGGCGCCATTGCCGAAAAGATTCAGCGGCACGCACGCCGGATCGTCGTTCGTGGTGACTGCGTCGGCGTTGATTCCGCAAACGATCTGCCCCGAGCTGTTCAGCCGGGCGTCGATCGCATTCGCGTAGTTCTGGCGAAGGACGTTCCCCTTCGTTTCATAGTAGGTGTACAGCCCGCCATAGTTCAGCGAGACCTCATATTTCCAGTCGTCGTTGAACGTACCGTTCACGCCGGCAACAATCTGATAATTGTCGCGCTTGTGAATCTCGCCGCGGCCAGCGAAATCGACGTCGAATCGCTGCGCCGTGAAGGTCGTCGCGCCTGGAGCAAGCGCCGATACAAGCGTCGCCCTCGCCTGAGTGCTCAAGAACGGGTTGTTGATGCTGAACGTGTTGTTGAAGAAGGTCGGCTGACCCTCCTGGTTTGCATCCACGCGGACGAACTTCGCCTCAATGAACGGCGAGAATGCCTCCGAGACGTCGAAGTGGGCCAGCAGGTTGATCGCCTTGCGGGTAAGGCCCGGCTCGAGCATGCCGGTCAGACGCAAGCTCGACCCCAATCCGCCGACGCAGTTACTCGACCCGAATGGACGTAGGTCGGTAATGCACGGATTCTTGATCAGCGATCCGTCCGGCATAAAGACGAAGGTAGTGCCGAACTGCGACAGCGTGTTGCTGCTGCCCGGGTTTGCCAGGCCGGAGCAGGCAATCGTACGGCGAGCCGCGAAAGCCGCAGCACTTTCACCCGTCGCCGCCACAGTCGGGCAGCTCGCTGTAAAGAGACCGCCTTCGGAAATATTATTATTGAGAACGCCGGTCAGGAAGCTCGTGTCCGGAATGCCGTTGCCGGTCGACGGCTCCGTTCCGTGCAGCGGGCCCGCATTGGGATTGATGTTCGAACCGGTATTCTCAGTTGCGTTGAACTGATGACGCCCGCTGAATGCACCCGTCTGCTCATCGCGATCGGTGAAATAGAGCGTATCCTGTTTCGCCCACTCGGCTGCGATGGCAACGTTGCCACGCCCGTCGGCAAAGTTCGTGCCGTAAACGGCACTGATATACTTGGACTCACGGTCGTTGCGCGAAGAGATGCCGAACTGGCCGTTGACCTTCAGGCCCTCAAAATTCCGCTTGAGGACGAAGTTGACCACGCCTGCCACGGCATCCGAACCGTAAATTGCGGAATTGCCGCCGGTGACGATGTCGGTGCGCTCGACCAAGTCGATCGGGACGGTGTTGACGTCAGGACGGTTGATACCCGGGGTAGCCGTGACGAGCCGCCGGCCATTCGAAAGGACGAGGGTCCTTGCGGTTCCAAGACCGCGAAGGTCGAGGGCGTTGATGCCCGACGTACCGATGAAGCGGGTAGAGTTGGCTTGGGTAAAGGTGGCGCGGATTTGCGGCAGTTCGGCCAGCTTGTCGCCGAGCGAGATGTTACCCTGCGAAAGGTCCTGGAGACCGACCGACGTAACCGGGACTGCCGACGTCAACGTCGGGCGATTAATGCGCGTGCCGGTAACGACGATCGATTCGCCCTTAGTCGGCGCCTCACCCTGCGCTTTGCGCGCATCGGCCACACATGCGTCATGCTGCGGGCCAGGGGCGATATTGACGCAGGGCGCGGGTGTCGGCTCCTGCGCAGCATCGGTGGCTTTTGCGGTCGCAGGCGCCGCCAGCGCCAACGCGACAATAGAAACGGATGACAGCGCCGCTGTCGTCAGAGCTCGCATTTTATGGTTCCCCTCAAGTCAGTGGCGATGTGAAACCACAGACGCGCGGCACTTTAAACTACGAGATTTGGACTGGTTTGCGATTGCTTCGCCCATGTCACAAAAAAGCCACATCAGTTGATGGTCCGGGGATTGAACCCACGGAAAGGTGCATCGGCTACTTAACTTGGATCGCGAAATGTCGGGGAAGTTACTTTTGGCTGTCCAAATTGTAACTCCCAAGACACACCCTCTTAACTTTCGACAAGCGGCCGACGAGCGAAGATCAACAACAGATTGCGCGTTGATAGGCAGTGCCGTCACACAGTCGAACCATGTAAGTTTCAATCTGACAGCGTTTCGAGCTCAGTAACGGGGATGAAAGATGGCGGCTAACGGCTCTACGGCAACAATACGGTCCAACCTACTTATCGGCGCTTCGATCGGCGCGCTGTTGATCTCGGCGCCGGCCTACGCGCAGCCGGCCAATCAACCTCCGACCCCGGCAACGCCGAAGCCCAAGCCCGCGCAGACGACGACCGATGCGCAGCAGCAGGCGCAAGATTCGCTGCAGCAGGTGCAGCCGCCGGCCAGCGGGGACACAGCGGTCACCAACGACAAGAGCATCGTCGTGACCGGGTCGCGCATTCGTCAACCCGAGTTCACCAGCCCGGATCCGGTCAGCCGCATTGATCCGGTCATCGCCAAGCAGTCGGGACAACTCGATACCGCGGACATGCTGCAGTCCTCTCCCATTGCGGCGGGATCGACCCAGATCACCTCGGCACTGTCGTCAAATTTCGTGACGAACGGCGGCCCCGGTTCCCAGACGATCGACCTCCGCGGTCTAGGGCCCAACCGTACATTGGTGCTGCTTAACGGCCGCCGCGCCGGCCCCGCCGGCACGCGTGGCGGTGTCTCCTCGTTCGACCTCAACGTCCTTCCGCAATCGATCGTCAAGAACGTCGACATCCTGAAGACGGGCGCATCGTCGATCTATGGTTCGGACGCCATCGCGGGTGTCGTCAACCTGATCACCAAGACCGACTTCAACGGCTTCCAGATCGACGCCTTCGGCAACCTCCCGATCGGCGGGTCGTATGGCGGCAGCGGCGGCGCCGGTTCCAATTATGTCACCACTGCCCAACCTAACGGGCGCTCTGCAGGAGGATCGCAATACAGCGTCAGCCTGCTTTGGGGTAAAACCTTCGATCGTGGCCACATCATGGTCGCGGCTGATTATTTCAAGCAACGGGAGCTAGCCCGTGGTGACCGCAGCTATTTGGGGTGCCCGGAAGCCTATATCTACAAGCATGACGGCAGCCGCGCCGACCTGATCGACCCGCGGACCGGCAAGTACCACTGCGAGGACCTGCCGGTTGGACAGGTTTGGACCTACGACCTCGAATATCTGTTCGGTTATGGTCCGGGCAACCTGCATTTAGCTGACGGCAGATATGTCGGCCCGATCAACCTCATCCAATATCAATATCCGGGAGAGACTCTGGGCGTCCCGCCGATTTCCGGCTGCGGCGACTTCAGCTGTTTCGGCACTCCTCCCGGCTGGTTCCCGACCGGTTACGATCCGGCTTCGCACGCCATCGAAAACGACTATAATCCGTTCGCGGGCGAGCAATCGATCATCCCGAAGACCGAGCGCTTCACGATCTACGCCGACGGTTCTTACGAACTGACCGACCACATTGAGCTGTATGGCGAGTTCCTCAAGAACCGTCGCACTACCTATCAGAACGGGTGGCGTCAGATCTGGGCGTTCGGTGGGACCAGCGATTCCTACGGTACCTTCTGGGCGCCTGGCTGGACCGGGTGGGACTGGCTGAGCCCGACCGCGATCACCAATCACGCCGATTCAAGCCAGCGCGTTGACTATTGGCGCGGTGTGGGCGGCTTGCGCGGCGACCTTGGCGGCTTCCTGAAGGGCTGGTCGTACGACGCCTACGTCCAGTACAGCCACAACAAGGGAATCTATAAGACCGAGCAGTTCCTCCAGGACATCTATGACGTGTCGTCGTTCCAGACGGCGTCTTGCGTGGGCACCACCCTGCCCCGGTCGGGCAAGCAGTGCATGGATGTGCCGTGGACTGATCCCAACTTCCTGTTGGGTAACGTCTCGCCGACGCTGGCGGATTATCTGTTCGACTGGGAAACCGGGAAGACGATCTATAATCAATTGTCCGGAGAAGCATCGCTCACCGGCAACCTTTTCAATCTGCCGGCTGGGCCAGTCGGAGCAGCGTTCGGCGTCACCGCTCGTCGCGATTCAATTGATGACACACCGGGCGATATCACACGCGCGGGCAACGCCTGGGGCAACACCACCGCGGGTATCTCGGCGGGTCACTCAGTGGCCCTGGAGGCGTTCGGCGAACTTCAGATCCCGCTCATCAAGGACCGGCCGTTCTTCAAGGATCTTGCGCTCAGCGCGGCGGGGCGGATCACAAGCGTGAAGACAACCCGGGCGTCGGACGGATTCAGCGACAGCGACAATGGCAATTTCACGTACAAGCTGGGCGGCAACTGGGCAGTCAACAATTGGCTTCGTTTCCGTGGCACTTATGGAACGTCATTCCGCTCGCCGGCGCTGTTCGAGCAGGTGAAGTCGCTGGAAACGAGCTTCCCGAGCGGTCGCACGATCGATCCGTGCGTGAACTGGGGATTCAACCTCACTCAGGGCAACATCGACCAGCGCACCGCGGATAACTGCGCTTCGCAGGGCATTCCCAGTAATTATCGGGGCCCGTCGATCACGCCGACATCGTTCTCTACGGGCGGATTGGGCAGCCTCGATCCGGAGACGTCAAAAGCGTGGACGGCGAGCGTTATCCTCACACCGAAGTTCAGCTCCCTGCCGCATACGCGCCTCAGCCTGGCGGTGGATTACTTCAACATCACGGTGAAGAACGAAGTTACCCAGCTTGGTCCGCGCAACATTATTTTCGGTTGCTATGACTCGCCCAGCTTCCCGACCGACCCGTTGTGTAGCCTGTTCACCCGCGGCACCGCATTCGATCCGTTTGGCATCACGACTATCACCGATCGTTACGTCAACATCGCCAGTCAGAAGAATTCAGGCCTGGATTTCACCCTGTTGATCCAGCAGAATCTCGGACGTTGGGGTAATCTGATTCTGACCGGAAATGCGACGCGGCAAATCAAGGATGAAGTAACGCTTCTCCCGGGCAGCCCCCCTGTCGACAACAACGGGACCATTGGCGATCCGAAGTTCGTTGCCGATCTGAATGCGTCCTGGAAGCCTGGAAACGGTTGGACGGTGTTCTGGGGTACTGAATGGTACGGACATGCGTCGAATGAGACCCTATACAAGGATCGCAACGGCGGCACTTTGTGCAACGACGACAGTCCGTCACCGATCTGGGGTGTCTATTGCGTGAAGCTGAAAGTGCCGGCCGTTTTCTACCACGCGATCTCGGTCACGAAGGAACTTGGGCCTCCCGCCCACAGGCTGCAAATCACGCTCGGCATGCGGAATATCTTCGACACCCGTCCTCCGCGCGTGAGCACGATCGGAGGTGCAGGAATTCCGGCATTGATCGGTCCGGTTGTCGGAACTTCCCAATATGACTTCCTGGGACGTCGGGTCTTCCTCAACCTGACCAAGAAGTTCTGAGATCGAACAACTAATCGGGGGCGGCAGGCGACTGCCGCCCCTTTTTTTCGCCATTCCCCAAGGCTACCCCTAAAGCCGATGCCGAATATCAAGCTCAAGCCCGACGACCTGGACATCGAAACAAGGCGGTTTACCCCCACACCGCTCGCTCAGTCCCTGTTTCTGAACAGCATCCCAAAGAGCGGCACGCACCTGCTCAAGAACATCCTGCGAATGTTCATCCCGGTCGAACAGCAGTATCGGACCGAGTTCATTCAATGGGGGAACCTGCAGCAGAACCTCGTCGCTTTCGACAAAAGCCGAAAGCTGTTCAGCTTCGGCCATTTGTTCTTTGCCGACGCTTCCGCAATCGAGCTTTCCGGGGTCCGGAAGATCCTGCTCTACCGGGACCCTTATGACTGGGTTCTGGCCCGAGCTCGCTTTTTCCTGTCGGACGAGTTCGAGGGTAACGTCAATTTCCTGAAGGAAGGCAAGCTCGGCGTCGACGAACTGCTGTCCCTAATGATCTTCGGGATCCACACGAAAACGCCAAGCCTGTCCGACATGTATGACCTGAATGTCGCCGGCTGGTTGGGTTCGTCTTCCGTTTTCGCGGTCCGATATGAAGACCTGGTCAGTCATGTCGCAGCACTCGATAGCGCTGCTGCGCAAGAATATTTCTCAAGACTGTTCGAAGCTTGCGGAATCAACCCCGTGCCCGGCGATTGGCGGGAGCGAGTGAAGGTCGGAGCCGACCGGAAGCGGAGCGGAACTGCGCGCGAGAATCTCTCCGGCATACGGATGGTCATCCCGGACGAGCTGCCCGACCGGCACAAGCGACTGGTCGACTATGCGGTGCCGGGTTTGCGCAGGTTGCTTGGATACGAAGGCTGATAGTGAGCGGCGCGGCGCTAAGGGCTTATCCTCGTCTCGCGGCCGCTTCGGTCGAGATTGACCAACACCGTTACGATGCGGCTGCCAGACAAGTCATCCAGCATCTCCGCGAGTACCCTAATGAGCCCCGCGGGACGGCGCTTCTGGGTATAATCGCTCTCAAAACGGGGGCGCTCGTTCAAGCGGAGCAGTTCTTGCGACGAGCCATGAGCCTCGGACTTCAAACGATCGAAGTCCAAAGGGAACTGGCATCCACCCTTTACCAGCAAGAGCGACTTGGCGACGCACTCAACGCGTTCACCTTTCTCCAGGAACGTTCAGCGGATCCGCAAATCGCCGCGACGCGCGCTCTGATATTGTACAAGCTGGACCGCAACGAGGAGGCCCTTTCCGCCCACGAGGCCTTGCTAAAGCTAAGCTCGAGCGTCCCTCAATATTGGATGGCCTACGGACACGCCCTCAGGGCAGCCGGACGAACGGATGACGCCGTCGCGGCCTATCGCCAGGCAATCTCAATCGAAGACGAATATGGCGAGGCCTGGTGGGGCATTGCCAACATCAAGTCCAAGCTACTCACCGACGATGACATCGCGGCAATGGAAAAGGCGCTCCAGACTGCTGTCGACTCCCGGAACATCGTTCCATTGCACTTTGCAATCGGCCGGGCGTGGCATGACCGCTCCGACTATCCGAAAGCGTTCGAGCATATCTCCGCGGCAAACGACATGCGCGCGAGCGAGGTGCGTTACGACCCCGAGGAGCTGACTGGTGAAGTCAGCGAGTTCATCCATTCCTTCGATGCCGAACCGAAGCTTACGGCGAGTGCCAGCGCGACTGACGGTCCGACGCCGATCTTCGTGATCAGTATGCCGAGGTCGGGCTCAACGTTGCTGGAGCAGATGCTGGACCGCCATCACAACATCGAAGCAGTTGGCGAGTTGCCATACATCCGCGCGCTCATCCGCTCGATGCTTGAGATCCATACGAGGCGGGAACCGATTACGGTCCCTGAACTGATCAGGCGCCTTACCGATCAGGACAAGCAGGCCCTGGGCGCGGATTACATGCGGCGGGCCGGATTGCACAGGCGCCGGGCTACGCCCTTCTTCGTCGACAAGATGCCGATGAACTGGAGCGACGTGCTGTTCATCCGCGAAATCCTGCCTCAGGCGCGCTTCATCGAAATCCGCCGGAACGGCATGGACTGCGGTTTCTCCAATTACGTCCATTATTTCTCGCGGGCCCATGCGTCGTCATTCAATCTCACGCACATCGGCCGCACCTACACCGATTATGTGCGGCTGATGGATCACATTCGGACGGCCGCACCCGGCCTGATGCATCACATCCGGTACGAGGAGATGATCGGCGAGCCCGAGCCGGCCCTTCGCCAGGCACTCGATTACCTCGGCCTGCCATGGGACGAGGCCGTACTTCGCTTCTATGATTCCGACCGGGTCGTGCGAACCCCTAGCGCCGAGCAAGTCCGAAGGCCGCTCAACCGCAAAGGCATGGGAGCCTGGAAACCCTATGCCGAATGGCTCGGTCCGCTGCGGGCCGCCTTGGGCCCGCTCTCCGACGCCTGATCAGTAGCGGTAGTGGTCGGGCTTGAACGGCCCTTCCGCCGACACGCCGATGTAGGATGCTTGCTTGTCGCTGAGCTGCGTGAGCTTCACACCGAGCTTGTCGAGGTGCAGCCGTGCGACCTTCTCGTCGAGGTGCTTGGGCAGGACATAGACGTCGTTCTTGTACTTGTCGGCGCCGGTCCACAGCTCGATCTGCGCCAGCACCTGGTTGGTGAAGCTCGAGCTCATGACGAAGCTCGGATGGCCGGTCGCGTTACCGAGGTTCACCAGGCGGCCCTTTGAGAGCACGATGATCTTCTTGCCGTCGGGGAACTCGACCTCATCGACTTGCGGCTTGATCTCGGTCCACTTCATGTTGGCCAGGGCGCCGATCTGAATCTCGCTGTCGAAGTGACCGATGTTGCAGACGATCGCCATGTTCTTCATCGCCCGCATGTGATCGACGGTGATCACGTCCATGTTGCCGGTCGCGGTGACGAAGATGTCGGCGCGCTTGGTCGCCTCTTCCATCGTCACCACCTCATAGCCCTCCATCGCTGCCTGAAGCGCGCAGATCGGGTCGATTTCGGTGACAAGCACGCGCGCGCCACCATTGCGGAGCGACGCCGCCGAGCCTTTGCCGACGTCGCCATAGCCGGCGACACAGGCGACCTTGCCGGCCAGCATGACGTCCGTAGCGCGACGGATGGCGTCGACCAGGCTTTCCTTGCAGCCGTAGAGGTTGTCGAACTTCGACTTCGTGACGCTGTCGTTGACGTTGATCGCCGGGAACGGGAGCTTGCCCTGCTTGGCGAGGTCGTAAAGGCGGTGAACGCCAGTGGTGGTCTCTTCCGACACGCCCTTGATCGTCTCGACCGTCTTGGTGAGGTAGCCCGGACGCTCGGCAAGGAAGCGCTTCAGCGTCGCGACGAAGATTTCCTCTTCCTCGTTGGTCGGCGTGAACAGCTCTTCGCCCTTCTCGACGCGATAGCCCCACAGCGCGAACATGGTCGCGTCGCCGCCGTCATCGAGTATCATGTTGCAGGTGGTGTCGCGGCCCCAGTCGAAGATGCGCTCGACGTACTGCCAATATTCCTCGAGCGTCTCGCCCTTGATTGCGAAGACGGGGAGGTTCCGTGCGGCAATCGCGGCCGCGGCATGATCCTGCGTCGAGAAGATGTTGCACGAGGCCCAGCGAACCTCCGCGCCAAGTTCTACGAGTGTTTCGATCAGCACCGCCGTCTGGATCGTCATGTGAAGGGAACCGGTGATCCGCGCGCCCTTGAGCGGCTTCGAAGCGCCGAACTCGTCGCGCAGCGACATCAGGCCCGGCATCTCGGTCTCGGCGATCTCGATTTCCTTGCGGCCGAAATCGGCCAGGCCGAGGTCCTTCACGACAAAGTCGTTGAAACGAGTGTCAGCCTGCGTCGCCACGTGAGAAGTCTCCGATTGCATTGATGTGCGCCTTTTCGCGGCGCGGGTCGCCGCAGCCGTTAGCCGCGACGGCCTTGAAAGGCAAATATAAAGAATTCTTTATATGTCGAATTCAGGCCGCGCCTGTCTCGCTTGCCAGCAGTCGGGGATCGATGCCCTCTGCCTTGAATGCAGCAGCCCAGCGCTCATCGGTCGGCGTGTCGAACAGCATCGCCGGGTCGGCCTTCGCGGCGTACCAACCGTGCCGCGTCATTTCCTCATCAAGCTGACCTTCGCCCCAGCCGGCGTAGCCGAGCGCCGCGATCCATTGCGACGGGCCGCGCCCCTCGGCGATGGCGCGAAGCACGTCGATCGTGCCCGTCATGGCAAACAGCTCGCCCTTCTCGCCATTGACCTGGAGCGTGTCCTGCCCACCCCAGTCGCTCGAATGGAGCACGAAACCCCTGCCCGGCTCGACCGGGCCGCCGTGATGGACGGCGCAATCAGGTGCCTCGCCCGGATCGATCTCGAGTTGCCGGAGCAGCGCGCGGAAGCTGATGCCTGAACGCTTGTGACCGATCCCGATCCCGACCGCTCCATTTTCGTCATGGACGCACAGGGCGATGACCGCGCGCTCGAAGCGCGGATCGGCCATCCCCGGCATTGCCAACAGCAATTTGCCGGACAGGAACGCGGGCGGCTGCGACATTTGGCGACAATGGGACGGCAGGCCGCGCCGAGCAATACTTGAGACCGCCACCCGGCGGGCCTAAGTCGCGCTTCATCCGTTACGCGAAGGAGCTTTTCGACATGACTATCCAAGTTGGTGACCGGCTGCCCGACGTGCCGCTCGCAATCGCAACCGCCGACGGCCCCAAGCCGACCACCAGCGGCGAGTATTTCGCTGGTAAGCGGGTCGCACTGTTCGCCGTTCCCGGCGCCTTCACGCCGACCTGCTCCGCGCGGCATTTGCCGTCTTATGTTGAGAAGGCGAGCGAGCTGAAAGACAAAGGCGTCGACGAAATCGCCTGCGTCTCGGTCAACGACCCGTTTGTCATGGGCGCCTGGGGGAAGGCCGACGGATCCGAGGACATCACGATGCTTGCCGACGGCAATGGCGAGTTCTCGGATGCAGTCGGCCTGTCGTTCGACGGCGCCAAGTTCGGCATGGGCAAGCGCTCGCAGCGCTATTCGATGATCGTGAACGACGGCGTCGTCGAGCAGCTCAACGTCGAAGCGCCGGGCGAGTATCGCGCGTCGAGCGCCGAAAATATGCTCGACCAGCTGGCCACCGCCTGACGGGTCGCCGTTTCGTCGCCACTCTTCGCCGAACTGCCGAAACGCCCGGCTTGCCGACGCGTTGTGGGAAGCAGGTTTCAGAAGGAGTAGCGTGAAATGGCGACCAACAATCGTGGCGGAAATCGTGGACGTGGCCGGAACAACAACCCCGAAGGCCGCAATCAGTACAGCAGTTGGACCGACACTGCCCGCGACCGTCCGTTCACCGCCGCGGCGACTGCTGCAGCAGCGGTTGGCGCGGGGGTATTCCTGTGGTCCCGCCGCAACCAGATAAGCGATCAGATCAGCAGCCTCGCCGATCAGATCAGTGAATGGCGCGAAGGCGTGTCCTCGTCAGGGGACGCCATCGGTTCGCAAGACAGCAGCGCGGAAGACGCATTCATGGCCCAGCCGTCGCGGCGTGGCGGTCGCAAGACGCAGACGGAGATTGCCGAAGAGGCGCTGACGCTGAAGGAGACCGGCAAGACGGCCTAAGCGGCCATCTTTTCGTTCCAACCAGGGGGCGCCTTCGGGCGCCCCTTTCTATTCGGTCAAGAACTGAGCAATCGTAGCGCCGAACTCCGGCTTGGTGACGGAGCTCATGTGCGTTCCCGGCACCTCGCGAAAGATTGCGTTGGGAAGCATCGCGGCTAGCTCGCTGGCCGAACCGTTGTCGTCGTCCTGATCCCCGCACACCACCATGGTCGGCATGGTGAACGCCTTCAGCCATTCCATGAACGTGTCGGCGAAGCTCTGCAGCAGAAGCGCGGCGGATACCCGGTCGATCTTCTGGCTCTTCATGAACTGGATCGACAGCCAGTGCGGGTCGCCGCGCGGCACGCGGTCGAACAGCTCGATCGCCTCGAGGAAGAAATTCTTGCGCCGTTCCCAGTGGCGCAGGCCTTCGAGCCCCGCCCCACCGAGTATGGCCCTGCGCGGCTTCAGGCCTTCGCCGACTCCTTCGACCGTTGTCCTCGCGCCAAGCGAAAAGCCGCCGAGGTCGAAATCGGTGAGCCCGAGATGTGCGACCAATTCCCGCAAATCGCGTGCCAGGATGCCGACCGGATAATGTTCGGACTCGTGAGGCTTCCCGCTGAGACCGTGTCCGCGAAGGTCGGGCATGATGACCCGGAAGCCTTCACGCGCGATCCGTTCGGCGTGGCCGAATTTTATCCAGTTCATGGTGGCGTCCGAGAACAGCCCATGGAGCAAGATGACAGGCCGGCCGGTGCCGAACTCGTGATAGGCCAGTTCGATGCCGTCAGAGGCGGTCCAGCGATGGACCTGGGGCTCGCTCATCCGGGGAAGCTACCGGTCGCCTCGACCCACTTGTCGATGAGCTTTTGGTGCTCGTCGGTGCGGATTTCCTTGAGACCCTCCGT
>Ga0070671_100002807_pt1 | contig 13533 bp, 10 predicted proteins | sample KBSS73metaG_FD_65341 | JGI IMG/M metagenome (GOLD analysis project Ga0070671, IMG submission 65341) | Switchgrass rhizosphere microbial communities from Kellogg Biological Station, Michigan, USA - KBS S7-3 metaG | ecosystem: Host-associated > Plants > Roots > Rhizosphere > Soil ...
CGATTTCGGCACAGCCTGAATTATGGCCCTTATTCCTTTAGCATCGGTGATGTTTCTCGCTGTGGGAACGTCCGATCCTGCGACAGGTTTGTCGGCAGGGTTGACCGCGTAGACGTTAAAATTCTCGTCGCCGCCTTTATCCTGAACGAACAGAATGTATTTGGCGTCTCGTGACCAGAAGTACTGACGAACCGGACGAGCTGTATCAGCTGTCATTGGACGGGCTGCGCTAAAAGGTTCATCGATCCCTTTGACCCAAACATTCATCGTGTCCTTATACGGTTTGATGAACGAGATGTACTTGCCGTCGGGTGAGATCTGAGCACCTGCATATTCGGGATTGCCAAAAAATATCTCGCGGTCGATCAGTGCAGGCTGTTGGGCAAATCCCGAGCCTGAAACGATAGCCAGTGAGAGACAAATAGCCAGTAAGATCGTCTTGCTTTTCATAAGTTGTGTTCCTCGATTTGGTGTAAATACGTCTTGGTCAGATAGATTGTTCAATGATAATCCTGCCAGATGCCGTGATTCCACGACGCTTTTCGAAAATTGCTTTCTTGCCAGTATCCTTTAGCGATCTCGATATTAGGTTTCTCGCGGTCTGGCATTAACACAGTTACCACGTCGAAACGATGATCGACATCCCGAATATTAAATATTCTTCGATAAACGCGTGCCGTTCGTGTGATCTGTCGTTGTTTGCGAAGATCGACTGCGGTGATCACGGGAGCAAATTCGTCGGAACGGCGAGTTTTGACTTCAACAAAACACAGCGTTTGGCCATCGAGTGCGATCAAGTCAATTTCGCCGGTTACCTGTGCTCCCTGACTATTGCGTCCGACCGGAACCTTAAAGTTTGCGGCGACCAGGCGATAACCGTTTCGCTCAAGAAAGACGGCGGCAAGACGTTCGCCCAAACGTCCCTTCCACGCGGCATTTGTTTCGTTTGACGAGGATGTCTGATCAAATAGAGACAGAACTTCGGACATGCATTAGCTCGTATCCGTATGGCGTAGAATCAAGCGAGCCGTCTCGAAGAAGCGTCTAGAAAATGCGTTTCCCTTTTGTCGGCTGCAATCACTACCTCAGAACTCTGGTAAAATAGGTTGTAAATCAAACCAATCCATACCACTATCATCACCCAGAAATCAATACCCAAAACTAAAAAGAGGCGTTGAATATGCCTGCCGGGCACCAGCGGCAGAATGCACGTTCCCAGCAAGACCAAGCCAAAAATGGCAATATTGAAATTCGATTTTTTGCGTAAGAGATCGTCTGAAAGGGGTATTAAAGGAAAAAATAAAGCGATCAGATAGTACGCGTTGGTTCGAGGTGCAACGAGCAATACTAACGAAATGGCTAAGCCGAACTCAAGAAACGTTAGAGAATCGAACTCGCTTTGCTCTAAGCCGAGCCGTCTCCGCTTTGTTTTTAGGCGCCAGATAATGAACAACGTGCCGATAAACATACCGGCCGCCAGTATTCGCCAAATCTGTTCGAACTGAGCCTCGGATAGCGAGAGAAAGTTCACCTCTTCGTAATCAGGATCGTCAAAGCGTTTCTCATAATCGATATCAACCAAGTACCGTTTTAGCTGCCCCCGAAGCGAAAGATCGAGCGGTCCGTTAACCTCATGAAATTCGTCATTGGCCACGACGTGACGGTACCAGTTCACCAGCAGGTCGGCATTCGTGTTCCATCCAAAATAAAGCGCCGGAAGCAAGTTGAAAACAACTACCAGGACAGATGTCGCAGCCAAAAACCGCCACTGTCTTCTAAGGGCAAAATATGGCAGCGTCAATATCGGGCTAATTTTTATCGTGATCGCCAGGGCCATCGGGACTGCGGCCATGAGCTGCTTTCTGCTAAGGACCGAATAGAAAGCCAGGCCCACAAACGCGATCACAATGAGATGAACATTAAAATGCCCACTGAGAACCACGAAGAATTTCGCAGTGGCGATCAGGGAAAGAAGTATTGCAGGCCACACCCTTGATGAATCGGGTACGACAAGCTCAAAACCAAGCTTTGTTGTTTTTATGATCTGACAGAATGCGAAAATGCAAAGCCATAACCAGATGAATTCGACCAGTTTGTACGGCAACAAGGAGAATGGCGAAAATAGAAAGAGGAAGAAAGGCGGATAGCGGTAATCCATGATCGCGCTGTCCGCGAAATCCGCCGAGTACAGGTCAGTACGGCCGTTCAGAAATAATGCTTGCGCAGCGGCGTAATAAACATGAACGTCCTCGAAATGTTTAACGAGGACGAACGAAAAAGTTGCGGTTACCGACAGAACGGCTGTCAGGAACCACCTGACCGTCGCGAACTTCATACTCAAACCGCCGGCGCTGCTCGATCTCAGGAAAATGGATTCCTTTTATAGATTAAGATATCAGGATTTTTGGAAAAAGCTATTTTGGCTGAGGTGGAGCGTCAAAACATACCCGCTGAAGATCATCGTCATCCTCAAAGGTGATCTCGTACATTTCCCTTCGAGCATCCTTGCCTTCTCCGGTGTAAATATCAACGTGCTTACCATCAATTCCGACTCCGACGTCATCTGCGACAAATTTCATCTCGCCCAGGCTACCGGGCAGGCCGGGAATTGTGACCATACTGTTGGTGGGAATAAGCGAATTGTCGACCGCAACGGAATTGGGTTTAAGAGGGGCGTTGCTAGCTCCGAGCGGCGCATCAGCTTTATGCCAGCCGCCGCTGTAATTACCGAGGTACCAACCGAACCGTGTTTTTCCCCAACCCTCGCCAAATCCTTTGTCCGAATCGAAGACCGTTCGGATAAACTCTGAATCAAACGACATTTTGCCGAGGCGTCCCACCTCGATCTCCGTGGTTTCACCAGAGTTGTAGTCCGTTTCGATCGGTGTGAAATATCCGGTTGTCCGCCAGCCGTCGGAGCAGTGCACTGTTTTTGTGGGCACGTTATCTTCAGCCAGCGACATCGCGGTCACTTCGGCGATAGCCAATCCAACAAGAACTACTACGATTAAAGAAAAAGACGAACCTCTCATAACCCCTCGTACTACTGCTAGCGAGGTTCGATGCCGTTGAAAGGGACGCGGTTGCCGTTGTCAGGCGAGCGGATTTTACTTAAGTATTCTTGGTCTGGGCAAAGAAAAACTTGTAGCCGCAGCCGACCAGTGCCACGCCCAAAAATAGGAAAGAAAGCGGTCTACCCGAAGTAGCGAAATTTAACGAAAAGAAACAGGTATATAGACCTTAACAAAGCAAACAAGAATAACCTTGCTGACGGATATGTGAACCGCGGTCTCGCATACCATTATCTCGGGAATTTCGACAAGGCCGTCGCGGATTTTTCGAGTGCGATAGGGCTCAATCCGTCGATGAAGAACGCTTACACGAATCGAGCGACAAGCTATAGAAAGTTGAATAAGATCGCCTTGGCTACCGCAGACGAGGCAAAGGCTGCTGAGTTGCAGCCTTAAAAAGCGGGCTCTTCATAAACACCGTAAACATCTCGCAATGCAACGCAGATCTCTTCGATTGTTGCGTACGCTGCCACGGCGTCGATGATCGCTGGCATGGTGTTTTCGCCCGATTTTGCGGAGAGTTTTAGTTTGTCGAGAGCAGAAGCAACGGTACCTTTGTCGCGGATGGATTTCGTATGTTCGAGGCGAAGGAGCTGGTGGTCGCGGACGTTTTCATCGATCTGGAGGATGTCTACTTTCGACGTTTCGTCTTCCATAACGTATTTGTTGACGCCGACGATGGTTTGCTCTCGTCGCTCGACAGCTTTCTGATATTGGTATGCCGACTCCTGGATCTCGCGTTGCGGAAATCCAGCCTCGATAGCTTCTACCATACCGCCGAATCCGTCTATTTTGGCAAAGTAATCAAAGCAGCCTTCGACCATTTTTTCCGTAAGAGACTCTATATAATAGCTTCCGCCCAAGGGATCTACCGTGTTAACGACCCCTGTTTCTTCGGCAATGATCTGTTGGGTCCTTAACGCAATTAACGCTGCCGCATCCGTCGGGAGGGCCAGTGCCTCGTCATACGAATCTGTGTGCAAGGATTGCGTTCCGCCGAGCACACCTGCAAGCGCCTGAATCGCAACTCTGGCAATATTGTTGAGTGGCTGTTGGACCGTCAGCGAAACACCGGCAGTCTGCGTGTGAAAACGCATCTGCATCGTGCGCGGGTTTTTCGAACCAAAACGCTCCTTCATTGTTCGTGCCCACACCACGCGGGCCGCACGATATTTGGCGATCTCTTCAAAGAAGTCGTTGTGAGCATTAAAGAAGAACGATATTCGAGGAACAAATTCATCTACGTTCATCCCGCGGTCGACACCATACTGGACATATTCGACGCCGTCCCGAAGCGTAAAAGCAAGCTCCTGCAACGCCGTCGCACCAGCCTCGCGAATGTGATAGCCGCTAACAGAGATGGGATTATATTTCGGAACGTGTTTTGTCGTGTATTCGAATGTATCGATGACCAGCTTCATTGCCGGCTTGATCGGATAGATCCATTCCTTCTGCGCGATATATTCCTTGAGGATGTCGTTTTGCAGCGTGCCGGAAATCTTCGAAAAATCTGCTTTCTGTTTTTCAGCGACAACGAGATACATCGCCAAAAAGATCGGGGCCGGCGCATTTATCGTCTGCGAAACGGTTACCTGGTCAAGGGGAATACCATCAAAAAGGACTTCAAAATCTGCAAGCGATGAAACAGCGACACCGCATTTACCGACCTCGCCCTCGGAAAGCGGTGAGTCTGCATCGAGCCCCATCAAGGCAGGAAGATCATACGCGACCGATAAGCCGGTCTGTCCCTGAGACATCAGATATTTGAAGCGGCGATTGGTTTCCTCAGGCGATGAGAACCCGGCGAACTGCCGCATCGTCCAAAGCCGTCCGCGATAACCGGTGGGGTGAATACCGCGTTTGTAGGGGTATTCGCCGGGAAAACCGACCTCAACATGGTCGCTGTCGGCGTCAGTATACAGCCGTTCAACAGGTTCGAGCGAAACGCCCTCGAAACGATCTCTACGTTCCGGGGTTTTTTCTAAAACCTTGGCAAGCGTTTCTTCTTCCCAATGTTGTTTTTCGGTTTCTGCTTTTGTGACGGCCTCTTTGGTCTCTGGTGACATAAACTATTGATTATCGCAGTATAAGCAATAATTTTAGCATATATGAGATTCTATAAAAGGATAAAAGCCGAAGCCATCTCCTTGCGCCCTGCGTCAAAAATAATATGAGGATCAATATTCCTTCCGTTTAAGCCGCTCCTTCAGCGATGTGTCTTCACCATAATTAACATCATCGAGCACCCAGGCCCCTTTAATCTTGATCAAGCCTATAGTGTAGGTAGTGGTGTCAGGATCTTTGCAAGGCTTGGGAAAAGCGAATGTCGCAGTTACTGCCGCCCTGTTACCTCTCTGAAATGCCGGCTTCACGACTAAGGATTTGTGTAGAGTTTTCCCGCTGGTGGTACATGTCTCGTCGTATGGTTGAAATGGAAGTCCGTCCCCAAAGTACGGCTTGTCAGTCGGATTCTTTTTGAAATATTCAGCCTCTCGCTTCAATTCGTATTGAAACAAAGAGTAAAGTTCTGGCGAGAACCACTGTTTGCGAGCGTCGATATTGCGACGATTAAATATCTGCGAATGCGAACGATCATATTTGTAAAAAACATTTACTGCGGACGCCGGACTCGCGGTCTGTCCGGCGGCCGTTACTGATAAAATGGCGAAGGCCATAAGAACTATGGGCATCTTTGATTTAAACATCGTTTTTAGGTAAGGTTGTATCGTCCTCATGTTGGCAGAGCCTCTATCCTTTGTTTTCTTGATTCTTAGATGAACAGCGTAAAAACAGGCCATATAATAGCACTTTTTTTTGCATGCACATTGTTTTCCGCGTGCGGCGGAGCGGCAAATTCTAATCAAGGAAATTTGGCCAATTCAGCATCCTCGAACGCTGCCAGCAACGCAAATTCGGCTCGCACAAATGCTGAAGAACTAGGACTCCTGATCAACATGCCCTACGAGACTGAGGAGATTGTGTGGAAAGAGGATCAGCAGCACAAGAAGATCATTGCCGTGATGCGATTCTCGCCTGAGAATTCAAAACGGATCGTGGCAGATGCCGAGAAGATCAAAGCACCGGAAAAGGTGACGATCCCCATTTCAACTTGGTTTCCCGCGGAACTCATCGCACAAGGCGACATGGGCGGCGAGGACAATGTCAACGGGCTTTCCTATGCCGCGAACGCGTTCTTTCAGGATCCTTACAATCAGGGCAGACTCGTTCACGTAGAAGATACTGACTATTTCGTGCTGGAAGTCAGTTCGAAATAGCTCATCGCAGATCAGTATTCCTCGTATCTTTTCAATTTCCTGTACAGAGTCGAGAGATCAATGCCTAAGATATTGGCGGCCTTCGTTTTATCTTCATCAACTGCTTTGAGGATCTCCAGGATATATCGCTTTTCCATGTCATCGAGCGTCTGACGAAAGCCATTCGTGTCATTGGTCTCATAGCCGGCGGTGTTGGATCGAACCTTTGGCGGGAGATCGTCTAAACGGATCTCGTCGCCCGCAAGAATGATCGCTCGTTCTACGGCATTTTCGAGCTCGCGAACATTTCCCGGCCAATCGTAACTGCCGATCGCTTTCATTGCATCTTTCGTAACTGTTTTTGACTGGGAATGCTGCGTTTGTGAAGCCTTTGCGATGAAATGCTTGACCAGCAGCGGAATGTCCTCCCGTCTTTCGCGAAGCGGGGGCATTACTATCTCAATGACGTTTAGGCGGTAGAAAAGATCTTCGCGAAAACGCCCTTCCGCAACTTCGAATTCTAAGTTGCGATTTGTTGCGGCGATGATCCTGGCGTCGAACTTTTGAGTAGCCGATGATCCAACAGGTGTGACCTCGTGCTCCTGCAGCGCACGCAGAAGTTTGACTTGCAGTGTCTGGGGCATCTCACCGACTTCGTCTAGAAAGAGCGTTCCACCTGCAACAGAACGAAACAGACCTTTCTTATCAGCAAAAGCTCCGGTGAATGACCCTTTTGTGTGGCCGAAAAGTTCACTTTCAAGCAAAGATTCGGGCAATGCTCCGCAGTTCACGGCCAAAAACGGCTTCTCCGATCGGCTGCTGTTGAAATGGACCGAGCGAGCGATCAATTCCTTGCCGGTGCCGCTTTCTCCCGAGATCAGAACATTCGCATTTGTCCCTGCGACCTTGTTTACAAGGTCAAAAACATGTTGAAGCTTATCGCTTTTTCCAACGATCTCCGAAAAGTTATATTGTTTCTGCAGCTCGCGTTTTAACAGACGATTCTCATGAAAGAGCTGACGCTGTGTGGCGGCGTTCTCGATGGTTTTCAACAGGTCATCATTTACGAATGGCTTGGTCACATAATCGTATGCACCCTTTCTTAAAGCTGCGATCGCCGAATCGACCGACGAGTATGCCGTCATTATTATCACTACGGCGGATTCATCGACGGCCTTGATCTCGTCGAGCAGAGCAAGGCCGTCCCTGCCTGCCATTTTAATGTCTGTCAATGTAACCGCAATATCGTTCGCAGCGAATATCTCGATTGCGGTTTCGGCACTGTCAGCCGAAAAAACGTCGTATCCGGCTTCTTCCAAAAGCTGACGGAGGATCGACCGCATGAGCTCTTCATCCTCAACGATCAATACGTTTTGCTTTGCCATAACGTGTGCTTGGGATTCGCGATATATTAGTCTAGCACAAGGTTTTGTTGTTTATCCGCTTCGTGTTAGCATCGATTTACTCTCTTCTGATTATTCATGCGGCTTCGTGGTTTATTCATTCTCTTCGCCATCTATCTTTGTATTCAATACGCCGGATATGGGCAGCAGACGAACCCCGTTGACCGGCAGGTATCGAATCCCATAACCGACACGCCTAACATAAATCCGGTCGCTCCGGAATCGACTCCGCAGCCAAAACAAGCAAAGAAACCTGCCATTGAACCGGAGGGCGGAAACGGAGAAGTTGTCGTTTATTCTGCTCATATGAGCGTTCAAGGCGAGCAGGGAAAACGGATCGTTATCCACGAGGGAAACGTCGATGCTAGATTTGGTGTCTATCGTCTTCAGGCTGACAAGATCACCATTTATGAGGCCGAGAACAAGATGGTCGCAGAGGGAAGCGTGGTCTTTGACCAGGGTGACGATCAGCGCATCACCGGTGCGAAGGGCGTTTGGAACTACAGAACAAAATTGGGAACGTTCGAAGATTCGACCGGTTTTACAAATCAAACTAATGACGGAACGGTAATATATTTCACGGCGGAAAAGGTTGAGCGCGTGGCCGTCGATGAGATCGTGGTAACAAAAGGGAAGTTCACTGCTTGCGAGGAAGCCGTGCCGAAATGGAGCTTTACGGCCGACGAAGCCCGCATAAAAACGAACGATCGGATCCACCTTAAGAACGCAAGCTTTCGTGTGAAAGACATTCCTCTCGTTCCCGTACCATTTGCGTCTATCCCGATCAAAAAGCAGGATCGGGCGTCCGGCTTTCTAACGCCGACGATCGGGTATTCCCAATCTAAAGGCTTTCGTTTTTCGGGAGCATATTATCAAACACTCGGCCGCTCTGCGGATGCGACGATAAGGCTGGATATCTATACTTCACGCGGTCTGGGCTATGGCCTCGATGTGCGGACGCGTGCGAATTCTCGTTCATATTTTGATTTTGGATTTTATGCCGTTAAAGACCGCATCTTCGGACATAAGGCTGATGCGGAACATCCTGATCAGGGCGGTTCGACGGTTTACGCCGATGGCGTGCACTATTTCTCTAACGGTTTTACCGCGGCGGTTGATGTTCGACTGATCTCAAATCTCGACTTCAGGCAGGTATTTTCAGACGGAATCCAACAGATTATTTCACCGATCGAAGTTTCGCAGGCATTCGTCAACAAAAGCTGGACTAACTACACCCTCAATATTCTAGGACGCTCGCAGGTTATCTCGATTCCGAATGTCCGTGTCAAAACTCGCGACCTTCCCGGAATAAATTTCGACAAGCGGCCGTCAATGCTTTCATTCTTAAAGCCACTCTATTTTGCTTTTAAGACCAACCTTGACGGCGTTTCGCGTCGAGAAGAGGTTGATAACATCGACCTTTATCACCAGGCTACTGGCGGTAGCGATCCGATCATTACTCCGGCACTCGGACAGCGGTTCGATGTTTATCCGGAGTTTATGCTGCCGATCGATACCAAGTATGTGAATTTCACGTTTACGGGTGCAGGTCGCGTTTCGTATTACTCCGACTCTCTTGATCCGCTTCGTCGTGTGGTAGGAAGTGATCTGATCCGCAAATACGGTGAGTTCCAGCTGGATGTTCGTCCGGTTGCATTGGCAAAGAACTATTACGGAAAGAACGACAAGTTCGAATTTCGCCACGTTATCGAACCATTTGTTACCTATCACTACATCAAGGGAATTAATAATTTTGCCAACATTATTCGGTACGATGCCTCGGATACGGCCACTGACACCAACGAGATCGAGTTCGGCCTGACAAACCGGATTTACACACGCCGCTACGCCGAGGCCGTGACACCTGAAGCTCAACGACGCCTTACTGAGCTGCACAGAATACATGGTACCCAGCAAAACGACGTAGTTCCCGCTGAAAACGCCATCGGCTTGCCTGACACCGGAGGGAAAACAAGTTCCTCGAGCTCGGATCTTTCGGTTCAGCCGTACGAGTTATTCTCTATAACTGTCAGGGGTAAATACTTTTTTGACCCGTCATTCGGCGGGGCGCTCATTCCCGGACAGAGGAATCAGATTGAACCCATTACCGCTCTGACCTTTTACACCTTTGGCGGAATTCAGCGTAGGTTTTCGCCGCTCAATATTGATGCGACTTACAGGCCGCAGCGAACGATATTCGTAAACAGCCGCATGGACATCGATACTCAAACGGGTGTAATGCGAGACATTTCGGCGGCGATCGGCTATGAACGCGGGCTTTTGAAGTTCTTTCAGACTTTTTATTACACCAGAGCAGTCGATCTGATGCCGTCTCTCGTGCAGTTCGCTGATCCAAATGGAAAAGAGGCGGGAACGCTTCGCGGATCGCAGTATAGCCCGAGCATTTTTATCGGAAACCGAAGCCACGGATGGTATGGCGGTACCTCGCTCTTCTTCGATTTTCAGAATCGACGAGCAACAGCCTTGTCTCCTTTGATCAGTTCGCTTTACACACTTGGGTACGCGTATGACTGCTGCTCGCTAGCTCTTCAGTACTACACTTTCAACGTCGGTGCGCGCAACGAGAACCGATTTGTATTTAGCTTTCGTCTGAACGGCATCGGCACTTTCGGAACTGAGCAGTACGGGCAGGGCCTGAATCGATAAAAAATGATGGCTTAGCGATCTCTGTGAGGGCTGACTCCATAGACTCAGTTTCAAGCTGAAAAAGTTAAGTGACAAAGGTTTATGGGCTGGTGAGGTCCTTAAACCACTTAACATTCAAACCGCTGCTTGAATGCGTCGGAAAATATTTTCTCTAAACTACTGCTCGCAATCATCCGATCGCTCGTCCTGTTCTTCGTACGGACCGGACTCGTCTTTATTTTGCTCTTCTCTCATCTTCTCGTTGATGAAATCACGCGGGTTCTTGACCTCGCTCGATTCGAGCGGCAGGCCCTTTTTCATATCTTCGATCTGTTTACGCAACCGCTCCGCGCGTTTTTCACGTTCTTCCTGGGTGTCTTCAACTGCCATTGCTTTTCTACTCCTATGTGTGGAGTATAACGCACCACAGCTGTCTCAATAACATTGTCCAAACGCGGGTTTGTTACTGAGACAGCAGGTCGACCATTTACGCAGGGGTTACGGCATACTGTTTTTTCAGCTCTTCCACGTGCTCACGCAGCTTCGCCGCTTTGGACGATGACGCATTCTGTGCGGCTGTTAGTGGGGCCTCAGTTACCTTTAATCTCTTGTCCTTTGCCGGGAGGCCATTCACTTTTTCATCGACGAAGGTCTGGTTTTCGATCGCGGTACGAAAGTCTCCGTTCGCTGCCGTGATCTTTCCGAGATCGCGAAAAGCTATTTGGCTTCCAAAAAAAGTGGCCTGCCACCAGTGATCCGACGCCGGATCGTACCAGGATATGTATCCGCCCTTTAGGACCTCACGGGGATTTTTGATCGCTTCGGTGAAGCTGTAACGGACGCACGAAGCTGTCACCGGATCAAAGTAGTTAGGTGTGTAGAAATCGGAGAGCTGGATACCGTTGACCCGGTAGCCGAACTCAAAACTCTCTGACGGATCGCAGACCTCAACCAGATATTGGACTTTACCTTGTCCCGGCTTGATCGAATCGCCCGATTGCAGGCGATTTCCAAAGGGATCGGCCAGCATTTCGAGCAACTCGTGGCTGGTTGTCAGCTGCCATGTATTGCTGTATTGCACGAGTGCGAACGGCTGGCCTTCGCTGTCGAGATGGATCCCCGCGGCACCGGCGTATCCGATATCGTCTCTGATCATAATGACCCATGAGCCGACGGGCACATCTTCTAATTTTGCAAACGAGTCGACGGTTGCAGACTCATTCCAAATCGGGCCAAAATCCTTCATTACCTGTTTTTGAAGAGCTGCACTTGCAAGGGAGACATCGGAAAACGAAACCTGGTCGGTTTCCGAAACGATGGCGACATGTTTTAGTGATTGCATATTCTTTCCTTCCTTTCAAAAATTCTCAAAATGTGAGACGCGTGAAGGTCAGCTGATGCGAGCCCTCGACGAGCTTGCTTTGCCTTCATGATTCTCAACGACCTAAAAACCGCTTGATCGTCTTGGCTTTGAAATCCAGGAAATCGACTATTGTGTGAGGATCGCCGAGTTTTCAATGCGAAAAAGCCTTTTGGGCAAAGTTCCGGGTGTGGTGCCTGAAACCGTCCTTCAATTCAACAAGATCTGCAGGAAGCAATTATCTTTAACATTCAACTCTTGCCAAAAAGTATCCGATCAACTTCGAGATCACCGAATCGAACACTGCCAGAAACACCCGTAATCTCTCATCAATTCCTGCGATTTTGCGCTCGCAAAAGGCTCAAGGAAAAACACAAGGTTTCAACAAGGTTCTTGACACTGAAGACTAAACCCCGTCATGGAAAAAATTCTTTAGGAACCCGCCGACCGCAGGAGCAAGCAGCGGAAGCAGAACCGCAACAATTCGCGGCGCAAAATCGTTAAAGGTCGTAATAAAACCTTTATCCTCCAAAGATTCTTGAAGGTCCGGCTCGTTTGGCAGAAAGTACGCCATCGGTACATAGATCGAAGCGAGAATTATTGTAAAGAAACCCGCCAGCACGGTCAGATAGTCTTGCAGGAAACGGCCTAGCAGGTCCCTGGATTGAGCGTCCACAAACAAGAGATGCCAGTTCGAAAGTATCTTCAGCTGAAGCAAACCGGCGAAAAGCATTCCGCTTCCGATATAAAGAATGATTCGAGCACGCCTCTTCCGGAGTTGGTACCTATCAGATGATGCGGCCGCCGGGAGCTTCTCCAGCTCTGATTTCCACTTGCTCTCACCCGCCTTATCGTCCTGGGCCATCGCCGTGTTTAACTTCTGCTCTCGTTTCAACCACTGGTCATAGTCGTCGCGATTCTTTTCACTTACATAGATGATCGTGCAGCTCGCGGCAACCGCCATGACTATCGAAACGAACCAGGTCGAGTTTGAAAAAACCACAGCGAACGATGGGACGTCACCGTTCGCAAAAATGCTTTGATCGAATAGGGGTCGCGTGAAGGGCGTAAAAAATTGCGGAAAGAGAAGTCCGATCAAGAAAAGAAGCAAACCAACGACCAGGGCAAGTGCCCATAGCCATTTCGCTCGACCGTAGCTCTTAAATGCAGTATAGATCACATGGCCGCAATATATGGTGATCGCGATGCTAAGGCTAAAGAAGACACCCACGACAAAAAGCCAGAAAAGCCGGCTGGAATAACGTGACGAAACCTGATCACCGGCCGCAACCAGATCCTTCACCGCCGTATTTTGATTCTGGATGGCGCGATTGGAGCTCGTTTTCAATATTTCAAGCTCGGCCGTTTGTGAGTTCACATCGCTCCTGAGTGCGTTCACGTTGGCCAGTTGCGCGTTTACATCTGCTGTCTGGTTTGCAATTCTCAAGTTTGCGATCTCGTGATATTTTTCGACAATGCGGTCTTCAGTATTGGCTATGTCGGCTTCCTTTTCCCTTTGAACTTTGGTTCTTCTTTTCAGTACTTCGGTTTCTGCGTCTAAAACATCTGATTTCTTTTTTAGCGTATTCGCAACATTGGAGAGGCTTACATTTCTATTCTGGTCGATTTCCGCTATCAGCCTGGTATCTATTGTGGAGCAACCTCCGAACGGACATTGAACAAGCAGCCATATAGAGAGCAGATAAAGACACGCAACCGCCACGATCAGGAACAGGGGAATAAGGCTCTTCCAGATTTTCGTTTGAGAGGCTTGATCTTTTTCAGGTTCGGGCATGATC
>Ga0070671_100002809_pt1 | contig 13527 bp, 12 predicted proteins | sample KBSS73metaG_FD_65341 | JGI IMG/M metagenome (GOLD analysis project Ga0070671, IMG submission 65341) | Switchgrass rhizosphere microbial communities from Kellogg Biological Station, Michigan, USA - KBS S7-3 metaG | ecosystem: Host-associated > Plants > Roots > Rhizosphere > Soil ...
TTCCTGTTCAGCAAAGCGTTCCCAGTCCAACGCCAACGACAAAACAGACTGGGGGCCCACCAACTCTCGGTGAGGCGCCACCGGTTCCCAAGCTGAAGCCGACACCAACACCTACGCCTCCCGAGACACTTGATCCCGAAAGCATTCTAAAGATCAACACCGATCTCGTTCAGTTACATGTCCGCGTTATAGATCGTAATAACCGGCCGATCGATAATGTTTCGAAAAATGAATTTCACGTGTTCGAAGATGGCGTTCCGCAGCCGATTGAGACTTTCACCCGTGAAGAAGTTCCAATCAGCTATGGATTAGCAGTTGATACTTCCGGTTCGCTACGAACTCAGTTGCAGAGTGTTATCGACGCCGGGAAAACGATCGTTAACAGTAACAAGTCAGGTGATGAAACTTTTCTGATTCGGTTTATTGGCAGAGACAACACCGAATTGGCCCAGGACTTTACGGACAAAAAAGATCTACTGATGGACGCGCTCGATAATCTTTTTGTTGAGGGCGGGCAAACAGCCGTTATCGACGCCGTTTACCTGGCCGCAGAACACGTGTCGGAATACAAGAAAGGCGATGAGAATGATCGACGTCGCCGAGCATTGATCGTGATCACGGATGGTGAAGACCGGAGTAGTTTCTATACCCAGGAACAGTTGCTTTCGCGACTTCGCGAGGAAGACGTGCAAATTTTTGTAATTGGTTTTGTGAATGAACTCGACAAAGATCAGGGCCTCATTCGCAAAAGTCCGCGCGAAAAAGCGGTCAACTTAATAAACAAACTGGCAACCGAGACGGGGGGACGCGCTTTCTTTCCGGAATCTCTGTCGGAAGTTCCGCAAATAGCGAATGAGATCGTTCGTGATCTGCGAACGCAATATGTACTTTCCTACAATCCAACCAACAAAAACCCAGACGGTACCTATCGCGCAATCCGAGTCAGCGTCGACCAGGGCAGCTCAACTGAAAAACGAATCGCACTTACCAGGCCTGGAAGATTGGCGCGACGTGAGAATGCAGGTGGTCCAAAAGCGCCGGCCGTTAGACTGCCAACGAATTCGACAACTGCAACGCCAGGAAGAAAACCCTAACTGAGAGTTCTTATTAAGACTGTGAGGTCTATTCAGTGCGGTTACTTTGCCTTGACCGAGCCGCTGATTTTCTTCCGTGTCGTTTCACCGGTGTGAAGTACTGGTAGGCCTATATCAACATCGGAATGTGGTTGAGCAATCACGTGCGTTGCCACGACCTCGCCGACTCGTTTGCCAGCTGCCGCGCCAGCATCAACGGCGCTTTTAACTGCCGCAACGTCGCCACGCACAATAGCAGTCACTAGACCCGCATCAATTTTTTCCCAGCCCACTAAGCGAACGTTCGCTGCCTTAACCATCGCATCCGCGGCTTCAATCATGGCGACCAATCCACGGCATTCAACCAATCCTAATGCTTCTGGCATAAACGTCTCCTTAAAGCGTGGCCCAGAATTTCGTCAGCGTTGATCTATCAGAGGAGATCACTCGCGTCAATTGCGCAGTGAATGAATTGGAGCGGGAATCCTACCGCCGCGTCGGATAAAGTCATGCGACAAGAACGCGTTCGTAGACATGATCGGCGCACTACCGAGGAGCCCTCCGAATTCCACGATCTGACCGACCTCCATTCCAGGCACTGGAATAATACGTACCGCAGTGGTTTTGTTATTCATTACACCCACAGCGAGTTCGTCGGCGATGATCGCTGAAATCGTTTCAGCGGAAGTGGAACCCGGGACAGCAACCATATCAATACCAACTGAACAGACGCTGGTCCATGCCTCTAATTTGTCGAGCGATAACGCGCCGAGTGTTGCTGCTTCGATCATTCCAGCGTCTTCAGAAACCGGGATAAACGCACCGCTCATTCCTCCGACCGATCCGCTGGCCATAGCTCCACCTTTTTTAACGGCATCAGTCAGTAGTGCAAGCGCGGCGGTTGTTCCGTGTGTTCCCGCACGCTCAAACCCCATTGCCTCAATGATGTTAGCAACAGAGTCACCGGGAACCGGCGTAGGAGCCAACGACAGATCGATAATTCCAAAAGGCAGCCCGAGACGTCGTGCGGCTTCACGTCCTACTAACTCACCTGCGCGTGCCAACTTGAACGAAAGCTTCTTAATAATCTCGGCGATATCCTGCAGAGGTAAGGTCTTATCGGCTTCTCTAACTGCGTGATGCACCACACCCGGACCTGACACGCCGACATTGATGACGGCTTCAGCCTCGCCAACTCCATGAAAAGCTCCGGCCATGAACGGATTGTCTTCAACTGCATTGGCAAAGCAAACAAACTTCGCACAAGCCAGGCCACCACGGTCGCGTGTGCGTTGGGCTGCATCCTTGATGATTCGGCCCATCTGCCCCACCGCGTCCATATTGATTCCTGCCCGCGTGGTCGCGGCGTTCACTGATGAGCACAATCGCTCAGTCGACGCCAAAGCTTCCGGAATCGAATTGAGAAATTCGGTTTCAGAGCGAGTGGCTCCCTTGTGGACCAACGCCGAGTATCCGCCGATGAAATCCACGCCGACGTTTACAGCCGCAGCATCGATCGCGCGCGCGAGTTCTATCAGGTCGCCTTTAGTACCTTCGGTAATCATTGAAAGGGGTGTTACCGCGATGCGTTTATTGGCGACACGAATTCCTAACTCATCACCAATCTCATCAACAGTCTTAACAAGGCGTGCGGCAGTAGTACGAATTTTGTTACTCGCCTTCTCAGCTACCGTCGCCATTGTCTCGCCGGTGCAATCGCGCAAGCTCAACCCAAGCGTAACGGTGCGGACGTCGAGATGCTCCATCTCGGTCATCGCCACGGTCTGAAGAATTTCAGCTTGACTGTATTCCATTAAGAGTTGGTTAACCGAGAACTTTACTGAAGATGAGTAGGATCACGAAAAGTATAAACAAAACACCCGCTATTAGAATGAACCTGAGGCTGGGATCGTACGCTGCCTGATCGATAACTACACTGGACGCTTTACGAATTTTATTAACGCGGCTTTTGATATTTCCATCGCGGCTCTGACTCGTAGGCTTAAATGGCTGAGGAGTTGTTGGTTTGGGAACCGTCGGCACAGCTGCAAAAGCACTTAAGGGTTGCGTTTCCGAATGATCCGGAATCTGAGTGAGCGGTTGAGTCTCGGAAAAATCAGGCAAGGCAGTCAACGGTTGCGTTTCCGACAAGTCGGCCACCGTTGAACCAGAAACTGCTATGGTGTCGCGTTGCGCCGAAAAATTTGACGAAGTCTTGTCTGACTCGGCAGTCTCTGCGCTGGATGGTTTTTCCACGTTCTGACCGCATTGGGGACAGAACACAGCCTGCGGTCGAATGGAAGCGCCGCAACTGATACAACGTCGATCTATTTCCGGATCAGGCATGGGAGAATCTCGAATTGCGAGTTACGAATCTAACAAAGCCGCGCTGGGAAATCTCACCATTGCGCATTTTATACTCGATGCATTGCATTAAAGAGATCTTCGCGTTGAGCGTAGATGCGAACGCCAAGCTTTTCACCTTCGCGTTTTAGCCGATCTTTCAACTCGGCAGTCGTTTCTTTCGCACGAGCAGTGTCAGCGATAATGACCATCGCAAACTTACCTTGCACAACCGTTTGATTGATGTCGACGATACTGCACGCCGCTTCTGCAAGTATTTGCGCAACTCCAGCAACAATTCCCGGATGGTCCATACCGAAAACCGAGATGACCATGCGGCCCGAAGAGCCTTCACGACTCGACGCAGGTATCGACTGCGTTCCACTCACGTTAATCGAATTTGAATTCTGTACTTCCCGATAGATGTCCGTCACGAGCTGCTCGATAGTCTGCTCGTCGGCGGTACTACCTACCCGATCATAAACTGCACGAGTTATCCGATAGATCAAATCTTCATTGGCCATGGAAGATGATAAGAGACGGAAATAAGAGGGATTCAGTGGTTGGTAAATACTGCGTTTTCAGTTGTTCAGTTTTTATCCTCAATGAAACGCAGTCTAAATGTTTATGTGTTCAAGATAATTATCTTTTCCCGTTGTCCTGCGCCAGCCGCCTGGCAGCGTCCACCATTTCCGGAGACACCGAGTCGGTGATATCCACTCTATCTACAATCCCAACAACCGCTGCTTCAATCGCCATATCCTGGTTTCCGATGGCGGTGCGGGCCGCTTTGCCATATGCGCACATCACCATTTCGCCAGTCCCAGCACCCAATCGATCGGCAACTACCACGATATTGCGAGTCGGCTCTTTATCCAGATCGTACGGGTGAACGATCAAAAACCTGACGCCTTCTAAGTCAGGCGACTTCTTTGTTGACCACACGGTACCGACAACTTTGCCTAAGAACATAAAAATTCCGCGGTAACAAATGCCAACGATCAAACCTTCGCAAATATCTCTGCGGGTTCACCCATGTCTCGTGCGGCTGGGGTAATGATCGTCTTGGGTGTTATGTAAATCTTTTCGCCTTTTTGAAGTGCCCGACGAACGTCGTCCTCGCTCACGAAATCAACAGGCTTGTTTCCATTGGCGGATGGTTTCGCCGGAGCGGGTGCGGGTCGTGGAGTTTGAGTGTAATTACCAGAAGTTGACTCCGGTGTTGCTGGCCCGCTGTACATGCTGCCAGCTTCGGCGGTGATTGGTGGCTTCGGCAATGGCGACTGTGCTGGACCACCGTCAACTCCTTTTCCTGCTAAGAAACGATCGACAATCGCAGCTATCTCCTGGCGATTGATCTTTCCACCAGCAACTTCAGGCTCTCGCACAGTTGAAGCGTAGTTGATCGGTTTTGAACTAACCGATGGCTGCGTCTGCGTGCCTATTGCAGGACGCACGCTCTTAACTGGTCTCGTTTCAAAAGCCACCCGCTTGATATCCATTAGATGGAGTGGACCAACATTATCAGATGTGACATTGCCTCCCCATGAACCACAACCGAGCGTCATTGACGGAGGTAGCGCTGTTGAAAATCCAATCGCACCGTGGGTAGTTGGCGTGTTGACGGTGATTCGCGAAGCCGGCATGTCAGCGCCAAACTGCACCGCCGCCTCCCTCGAGCGCGTATGAATGCCGGCCGTGTGCCCCATTCCACCGTAACCGAGAATCTGCTGACTACGTTTGACGCATGCAGGCAAACCGTCGACTACATAAAACGCGAGAATCGGAGACAACTTCTCCATCGATAACGGATGCTCACGTCCAACGCCACCGACGTCAGCGAGTAAACAACGAGTGCCAGAAGGAACAGTTAATCCGGCCATCTTTGCAATCACGTCAACGGACTTTCCAACTATGGCGGGATTAAGAGATCGCTGGGGAGTCGCCACAATTTTGGCCAATTGTTCAGCCTCGGCGGCAGAAAGAAAATGTGCTCCCTGCGCTTTGAACTGTTCCCTCACCGCCTGCTCGATCGGAGCGTCACAAACCACAGCTTGTTCGGAGGCGCAAATCGTTCCGTTGTCAAAACACTTGCCCGTTAAAATGTCCTGCACTGCCTTAGGTACATCGGCGGTTCGTTCTATGCAGACCGGAACGTTACCTGGTCCAACTCCAAATGCGGGCTTGCCAGACGAATACGCAGCTCGAACCAAACCTATTCCACCGGTGGCTAGAATGACCGCCGTCTGTTTATGTTTCATTAAAGCTTCGGTGCCTTCGATAGTTGCCGAAGTCATACATCCGATCGCATCAGTCGGCAGTCCTTCTTTGATTCCAGCTTCCTTCATTACGCGAGCTGTTTCGTTTATGCACTTTGCGGCTGAAGGATGTGGGGAAAGAACAACGGCGTTACGTGATTTGATTGCGATCAGAATTTTAAATATCGCAGTTGAGGTTGGATTCGTGGAAGGGATAACTCCGGCAACGACACCACGTGGACTGGCAATCTCTACAACGTCTTTCGATTCGGAAACGACTCCTTTTGTTCGGAGTCCACGGAAATAGTTCCAGACATCTTCTGCGGCGAAGCGATTCTTTTCGCGTTTGTCGTCCGCCACTCCATAGCCTGTCTCTTCAACGGCCATCGCACCAAGCCGGGCTGCGTCGCGTAAAGCTGCAGCCGCCATTGCCTCACAGATTCGGTCAATCTTCGCCTGGTCGAATTGAGCGACTTCAGATTGCGCTCGGTGAGCGGCCTCAACCAAATCCCGCGCCTGCTGTACCGAAACCAAATCTTTATCTACCGACATGACAACCTCGGCTGATTGAAGATTTTTGATTGTAGATTGAAAAGTGCATTTCCATCGTGATCTACAATTTGAGATCTTCGATCTTCAATATTTGACTACCTGCTTCGTTCCTTACTTCCTTCACGCGTACCTAGCGCTCGACCCTGTTCTCCACCTTCACTAAGTTGCCCACGAGCACCGCCTTGAAGTGATCTTTCATCCGGGCTTAGACCAGTTCGGCCATTAACCGGAAGGACACGCTCGACTTCAGCGTGAGGTCTCGGGATGACATGCACACTGATCAGCTCGCCAACTCTTCGCGCTGCTGCTGCGCCAGCATCTGTAGCCGCCTTCACCGCTCCAACATCACCACGCACAAAAATCGTAACGTAACCTGCTCCGATATATTCTTTTCCAAGCAGTTGCACATTCGCAGCCTTGACCATTGCGTCGGCAGCTTCAACTGCACCGACGAATCCCTTGGTCTCAACCATACCGAGTGCTTCTAAGGGCATCTCATTATCCTCACTTTGTAAAATTGTAGAGATTGAAAGCGACTGTCCGGGTCACTGTGTCGGTCAACGTACCACCCAACTCGTTAAGAAGCAAGAGACACCAATCTTTGCAGAACCAAAAGTTTGACAGCGTTTAGCAGCGCAAGCTATATTGCGGCAACAGTGGGAGTTGTAGGCATTTTTTCAAGAGGGCGACAATAGCAGTCGGTTCACTAGAGTCAACGTAGTTCTTGCTTCCAGACAACAGCGCGCACGACTAATCCAAGTCTAACCAACGCCAAGAAAAGAGCGATTGGAGATGGCAGCGAGTATCGGCGAACAATTGCGTCTCGCACGCGAGGAGCGAGGCATAGGCCTACGCGATATTTGTGATCAAACAAGGATTTCCATTCATTATCTCGAGGCAATCGAGGCGAACGACTACAAGCGTCTGCCCGGAGGTGTGTTCAATCGCAGCTTTATCAAGGCATATGCACGTTGCGTTGGTTACGACGAACGCGAAGCAGTTGAAGGTTATACGCGTTACCTGCGGGAACACGGTGAAACCTCGGACGATGTAAACACCACTCCCATGCATTCGAAGGTCTACACGGAAACTCCTGCTACTCGTTCCCCGGTTTTGACGGTTTTCTTAGCAGTTCTGATCCTGGCGCTGTTAACGGCAGCCGCTCTTGGCGCGCTACATTGGTTTCAAAAAAGGTCCAATCGTGGATCGGCGCAGAATCAGGCGTCGTTCGCGCTCACAGTTAATCAGGTGTCTCTGTATAATGTGCACTTACTTGGTTCAAAGTTTCAGAAGGCTGACTACGAAGCAGTCATACAATAAATTTTTTCCCTTTGCTGAGCATTGCGCTTTTCGGCGCAACGCTCGAAAGTGTGCGCCACCCAAAGGAAACTGCCCGCTCAAAAGGCGGGCAGTTCTGCTTTTAGCGGATCATTCTTTTTCTCTTAAGGAGTTGTGCTAACTGACATGATTACTTCTGACATTATTGAGGGCTTGACCTTTGACGACGTTTTGTTAGTTCCGGATCGATCCGACGTTCTCCCTTACGAAACAGATACGTCGACGCAGTTCACTCGAAACATTCGTCTACAAATCCCTCTTTGTTCAGCGGCGATGGACACAGTGACCGAAGCGTCGCTGGCAATTGCGTTGGCCCAACAAGGTGGAATTGGTGTGGTCCACAAGAACATGAGCATCGGGCGCCAGGCTGAAGAAGTCGACAAAGTGAAACGTTCAGAGTCTGGGATGATCGTCGATCCGGTAACAATTCGGCCGGATCGTCCGGTCCATGAAGCATTGCAAGTAATGGAGCGGTTTCACATCAGTGGCGTACCGGTCGTTGACGAGGGTGGACACCTGGTTGGAATCATAACGAATCGCGATCTACGTTTTGAGACGCGCTTCGAAATTCCAGTTTCGGAAGTCATGACGAAACAACCACTCGTGACTGTTCCCGTCGGCACGACGCTCGAACAAGCCAAAGCAGTGCTGCAAAAACATCGCATCGAAAAGTTACTAGTTGTTGACGAGGACAAACATATAAAAGGACTGATCACAGTTAAGGATATTCAAAAAGCCATAAAATATCCGACCGCTGCAAAGGACGACCTCGGTCGTTTACGTGTTGCCGCGGCAATCGGTGCGACAGGAGATTATCGGGAACGAGCCGACGAACTTGTTATGGCACGCGTGGACTGCCTCGTGATTGATACTGCGCACGGACATTCGTCTCGAGTGATCGAAGCGGTCAAAGAAACGAAGAGGCGCCATCCGAACACTGATCTAATTGCCGGCAATATTGGCACAGCGGCAGGAGCAAAAGAATTAATCGATGCCGGTGTGGACGCGATCAAAGTTGGTATTGGACCAGGATCAATCTGTACAACTCGCGTCGTAACAGGCGCGGGGGTTCCTCAGATAACTGCCATCTCTTCATGCATGAAAGCAGCGCGAGGAACCGGAGTTCCCGTGATTTCTGATGGAGGGGTGAAGTTTTCAGGTGATGTCGCCAAAGCAATTGCCGCTGGCGCAGATGTCGTGATGATTGGATCGTTGTTCGCGGGAACAGAAGAAGCGCCCGGTGAAGTGATACTGTTCCAGGGTCGTTCGTTCAAAACCTATCGCGGAATGGGATCGATTGGCGCGATGCGAGAAGGCTCACGTGATCGGTATGCGCAAGATCCAACTCAAGCTGAATCTAAGTTGGTTCCCGAGGGGATCGAGGGACGGGTTCCCTATAAAGGAACGCTCGCCGAAATGGTCACGCAACTGGTTGGCGGACTTCGATCGGGAATGGGTTACACCGGCTGTCATAACATCAACGAGTTTCAAGAGAAAACCCGCTTTCTGCGGATCACCTCGGCCGGCTTGAAAGAATCGCACGTGCACGATGTAATCATCACGAAGGAAGCGCCAAACTATCGGTTGGACTAGCTCTCATCATTTGGGTTCTGAGTGTTAGAACCCGACTAAGCTGCTCCAGTTCGCTCTTCCAAACCTTAACCTGTCGACATTCATTTTCGGCCTCTGCTCGACGACGGCTCACAGGATGTCAATTCCTTCCGGCAAGATTTTCGGACACTACGAGATTGTGTCACCACTTGGTGCTGGTGGAATGGGCGAGGTTTATCTAGCTAGAGACACACAACTTGACAGGGAAGTCGCTTTGAAATTCCTGCCCTTCGAAATCGCCGGCGATCAGCAAAGACTAAAACGCTTCATTCAGGAGGCGAAGGCAGCATCCTCTCTGCATCACCCGAACATTGCGCACATTTATGAGATTGGAGACGCCGATGGCGTCCGCTTTATCGCAATGGAATACGTGGAAGGCAAATCGCTTGATCGGAAGATCAACCGCTGTCCGATGAAGGTAGCGGAAATACTTCAAATCGCCACACAGGCAGCCGATGCTCTTAACGAGGCTCACTCAAAAGGGATCGTGCATCGTGACATTAAGTCGTCAAACATCGTCCTCACGAGTCGCGGACAGGCCAAGGTCCTTGATTTCGGACTCGCTAAAATTCTTTTGAAGAACGCTTCAACGACGGACACGGATGCCGCAACTCAAGTCAAGACCAGTCCTGGGGTTGTGATTGGAACAGTCCCCTACATGAGCCCTGAACAGGCGCTGGGCCAGGAAGTGGATCACCGCTCTGACATTTTCTCTTTGGGAGTGGTCCTTTATGAAATGGCGACTGGACGACTTCCTTTCTCCGGGTCAACTGCTAGTGAAACGATCAGTCGAATCACACATGAACAGCCAGAAGCAATAGCTCGCTTCAACTATGAAGTACCACTCGAGCTCGACAGAATCACTCGGAAGTGCTTAGAGAAGGATCGAGGCCGACGATATCAATCGGCGAGTGAGTTGGTAGTAGATCTCGAAAATCTTAAACGTGATAGCCAGTCAACGGGTTCAGTCACGAACTCGGTCGTTACCAAAAAGCGCTGGCCCTTACAGCGTTTAGCGGTTATCGGCATTGTGTTGGTGGCCGTTCTTGCGAGTGCAGGTTTGTATTTCTTCAGGCGCAGCGACCCCGTTAAAGGTCCCATTGGTCGTCAAAGTATCGGATCAGTTGCAGTCTTACCATTCGTCAATTCAAATGGCGATCAAGGTAGTGAGTACCTTTCCGATGGGATCACTGAAAGTATTATCAACAGCCTCTCGCAATTACCTCGGTTAAGAGTGATGGCTCGCGCCACCGTGTTTAGGTACAAAGGCAAAGAAGTCGATCCTGGAAATGTAGGACGCGATCTACAAGTGGACGCCGTGTTAACTGGAAGAGTTCAGCAGCAGGCCGACAATTTGATCGTTCAGGCTGATCTCGTCAATGTTGCTGATGGCTCAGAACTCTGGGGCGAGCACTACACTCGAAAGGCTGTGGATGTGTTTGCAATTCAAGATGAGATTGCGAGGCAAATAACTGACAGACTGCGGGTGCGTCTCACTGGCGAAGAACAGAAATTAGTTTCCAAGCACTACACCGAAAACCCCGAAGCCTACGACCTTTATCTAAAAGGGCGCTTCTTCAGTGGTAAAGGAACTGAAGATGGATTCACTAAAGGAATTGAATACTACCAACAGGCAATCTCACTAGATCCCGATTATGCGCTCGCCTATGTCGGGACTGCAGTCTGTTACGCATCTTTGGGAGGTGTACTTGGATTTCGAGCGCCGACTGAAACCTATCCCAAAAGTAAAGAATTTGCGTCGAAGGCGCTGGCGCTTGATGAAGGCCTGGCGGAGGCACACAGCGCCATGGCGTCCTATGCGCTAGGTTATGAATGGAATTGGAGTGAAGCAGAAAGACAGTACAAAAGAGCTATTGAACTCAATCCAAATTATGGATTTGCTCATGCGGGTTACGGCACGTATCTCGAGGCGCTCGGACGCTTTGATGAAGCTGTCGCCGAAAGAAAACTGGCGCAAAAGTTTGATCCACTTTCAGCGTTCGTCGCTGCCGACGTTGGTTACCCTCTCTACTATGCACGCAGATACGATGAGGCGATTGAACACTACCGCAAAGGGCTTGAACTGGATCCCAAGTTCTCCTGGGGACACCTCTGGATCGGCCAAGCGTACGTTCAGAAGGGAATGTTTAAGGAAGCCATTGACGAGATCAACCAGGCGATTCAACTATCAGGTGGCGATGTCCGAGCAAGGGCGACGCTCGGGCATGCATACGCGGTGAACGGTAGACGCGATGACGCGCTCAAGGTGCTTACTGAATTGCAGAACCGTTCCAGGCAACGGTATGTGTCTCCGTATTACTTTGCACTTGTATATGCGGGTCTGGGCGACAACGCACAGACTATCGGTTGGTTACAGAAAGCACATGACGAGCGGCAGCCTTATCTCATGCTCATGAAGGTTGAACCCGTATTCGATCGTTTGCATTCGGATCCGAGCTTCATAGCCATCGAGCGAAGCGTGGGGTTGGTGCCCTAGTAACCTTGCTCAGGCTCACCGTTAGTCACCGAGCAGACGTCCCCAGTTGTCGATCATGAATCCTTTGAAACAATGCCAGGGTGCAAACAGCACCCACGAGCGCCAGAAACATGTCCCACTGCGTATCCCAAATATCGCCTTGCGTTCCTAGAAACTTGTCGCCCAAATTTGGTGTCGCCAACACAGCAACCCACCATTCGATCAACTCATAGAACGCTCCAATCGCTAACACGATCGTTGCGGTCAGGAAATTGAGCCAGCGTCGTGACGCCTGTACAAACTGCATCAAGATTTCCCGAATCGGCAGGCTCAGAAGAAAGCCTAACATGAAGTGCGCCACCCGATCGTAGTGGTTACGTCCGAGGTGAAAATGATCTCGAACCCAGTTGAATGGCGCCGCCTCGGCATAGGTGAAGTGACCACCCCACGACTGGACAAAGAGATAAAAGAAGATCATGTAGTATGAGATACGAGTGAACTTGAAGTATCGATAAAAAATCAGGACTGCAGTAAGTTGACTGATTGGAAAAATATTCTCGAGCGCCCAGTCGGCTCTGTCGTGCGGGTTGATCGCCAACAAGCTAAACCCGACGAGATACAGAACAAGTAGTACTAAGAGTTCTTGCTGCGACGGGACAATTTTGGAGTGGTTCATAGAATTGTCAGCAGTCATAATTTTAGGACACGTGAATGACAATCATTGAAAGTAAATGTTCCATGTATCATCTTTTGCAGTGAAGAAATAAGGTCACGACGGCATCGCAGTTGCCAAGTTACGACTTTCTATATGTCGACCCGAAAAGCAACTTTAATATCCAACCCCAAGACTGGACGCTATGTGTCTAAACGCAAAACTATCCAGCAACTAGCTTCGCAACTCAATTCACTTGGTGTAGATGTCGAACTTAAATTAACCGAAGGACCAGGAGATGCTGCCGAAATCGCTGCCCAGGCCGCACGCAATGGAAGTACAGACGTGATTGTCGCAGGTGGGGATGGAACGATCAACGAAGCTATCCAGGGTATGGTTGGGACTCGAGCGCGTCTTGGAATTTTGCCGCGAGGCACTGCAAATGTTTTGGCACGTGAACTTGGTCTACCAATGAACGTAGATGAGTCGCTTAAAATCGCAGCAGCTGGAAAATCAAAACGGATTCATTTTGGAGTGGCTATCGACGAGACCGCGAACACGAGCCGTTACTTTATTTTGATGGCGGGTATTGGACTTGATGCTTCAGTCGTAAGCCGAGTTCAACCATCGTTGAAGAAAAGAATTGGTAAAGGTGCGTTCTGGTTATCAGGATTAAGTCATCTCGCGATTTGGGAACCTAAACCGTTTACTCTTGAGATCGAGGGGAAACGATTTACTGCTACCTTTGCCGCGATTGGCAAAGGTGCGCGCTATGGTGGTGATCTAATGATTACACCACGCGCCCGGTTGGACGAACCAGAATTTGAAGTTTGTATGATCGAGACGTTTAGCCGTTTGAGGTATTTACAATTATTGTCTTACGCGCTTCGGGAAGGAATGCCTCACGACAAAAAAGGTGTTCAGTTTGTGAAAGCAGCGAAGGTGCGAGCGATTGGCGACGTACCGGTCCAGATCGATGGCGAGTTAATTGGCCATCTTCCGATGCGGTTCGAAATCTCGCCGCACTCGATGGAAGTGATCGTGCCTTAAGATTCAAACCAGCCACAGCAAACGCAGATCGCAATCGCGATTCAAAATTCTTTCTTATCTCAACCAAGCTGCTCGTAGTGAGCGCTGAGCCGGCGTGGCGTCTTCACGCTCTTCGATCTTGTATTCATAACGCTCGACTTCACCAAGAACGATGTTTGCTTTGATTGTGCGTCG
>Ga0070671_100002813_pt1 | contig 13520 bp, 10 predicted proteins | sample KBSS73metaG_FD_65341 | JGI IMG/M metagenome (GOLD analysis project Ga0070671, IMG submission 65341) | Switchgrass rhizosphere microbial communities from Kellogg Biological Station, Michigan, USA - KBS S7-3 metaG | ecosystem: Host-associated > Plants > Roots > Rhizosphere > Soil ...
GGATGAGTTCATGTTCACGGCGTGACGTCAGTATTTGAACAGAGGGAACTGACAATTGATTTACCAGCGTGGAAAAACTGGGGACGGCTCTCGGCTCGAAACTACTCATTCACTTTCAACACCGCAAGGAATGCTTCTTGCGGTATTTCAACTCGACCGACTTTCTTCATCCGCTTCTTACCTTCTTTCTGTTTTTCAAGCAGCTTGCGTTTGCGAGTAATGTCGCCTCCGTAGCATTTGGCAATAACGTTTTTGCCGAGTGCCTTGACAGTTTCACGCGCAATCACTTTATTACCAATCGCAGCCTGAATCGGGACCTCAAAAAGTTGGCGAGGAATTAGCTGCTTCATCTTTTCAGCCAAAGCGCGTCCCTTGGGTAGCGAGGTGCTGCGATGAAGAATCAAAGACAACGCATCAACGGGTTCACCTGCTACGAGCACATCTAACTTGACGAGATCACTTTCCCAATATCCAGCGAGGTTGTAGTCGAGAGATGCATAACCGCGCGACACGGATTTCAAACGATCATAAAAATCGAGAACTATCTCATTGAGCGGCAATTCATAAGTCAACATCACGCGATTACTCGTGATGTATTCAAATCCCTTCTGCACTCCTCGCTTTTCTTCCAATAGTGGCAGGATGCCGCCGAGATGATCGTCCGGCGTAAGAATCACTGCACGAATAATTGGTTCTTCGATTTTTGTAATGCGACCCGGATCGGGCATCTTTGCAGGCGAGTCGATCTCCGCAACTACACCGTCAGTCGTTGTCACCACATAGCGCACACCGGGAGCAGTCGAAATTAAGTCGAGATTAAACTCGCGTTCCAAACGCTCCTGAACAATCTCCATGTGCAACAAACCAAGAAAGCCACAGCGAAAACCGAAACCAAGCGCCGTTGACGATTCTGGTTCGTAAAAGAAGGATGCGTCGTTGAGCCTTAACTTATCGAGCGCGTCACGCAATTCTTCGTACTGATTGGTATCGACCGGGTAAAGCCCAGCAAATACCATCGGTTTGATCTCTTGAAAACCGGGGAATGGTTCCTTTGTTGGGCGCGCCGCTTCGGTGATCGTGTCGCCGATCTGCACGTCAGCCACTGCCTTGATCGAAGCCGTTAGAAAGCCAACTTCGCCAACACCCAATTCCGCGATCGGAGTTGGACGTGGTCGATTAACGCCCAACGTTTCTACCTGGTAGTCACGACCTGTGTTGAAGAATCTAATTTTCGTGCCTGTCCGAATAGTTCCGTCGATAACCCGAAACAACACGATGACGCCACGATAAGAGTCGTACCATGAATCAAAAATCAGCGCCTTTAGTGGTCCATCCCTTTGTCCACTTGGAGACGGGACATCACGCACGATAGCCTCGAGTACTTCGTCGACTCCTTCACCAGTTTTTGCGCTGGTGAGAATCGCATTGTGAGTTTCCAATCCGATGAAATGCTCGATCTGTTCGATAGCTTTTTCCGGCTCCGCGCCAGGCAGGTCAATCTTGTTGATGACCGGAATGAGTTCGAGATTATTTTCAAGCGCGAGGTAGGTGTTCGCTAAAGTCTGCGCTTCGACACCTTGAGACGCATCAACGATCAAAAGCGCGCCTTCACATGCAGACAGTGAACGCGAGACTTCATAAGAAAAATCGACGTGGCCCGGAGTATCGATCAGGTTGAGGATGTAGTCGACGCCATCGCGTGCCTTGTAATCGAGGCGGACGGCATGCGCCTTGATCGTAATTCCGCGCTCACGTTCGAGATCCATGTTGTCGAGAACCTGATTTTCCATTTCGCGCTGAGTGAGCGCGCCAGTCAACTCGAGCAAACGGTCGGCAAGTGTCGACTTGCCATGATCGATGTGGGCGATAATTGAAAAGTTTCGAATGCGAGAAGGATCCATAAAGAGCTAGCTTTTGATTCTCGGGACTTTGATTATTTCTTTTTCTTTCAATTTAGAGGGAACGGAACGTCAGTCTGGCATATTGTCATTGACGTATTCGACGGCTTTTTCCTTCGAATCCAGCGTTTGAACGAAGTCAGTGTTACGGAACCCCCAAACGACGTGATCTTTAAGGAAACTTTGATAACCAGGGCCTACCGTAAAGTCGTCGTTTAGCAAACCCAACTTCACTGAAACGCGTTGGATCAACTCCGGATCTCCAGTCATTACTGCGGCTTGATAAAGCTTATGCTTGTCGTCGTCTGACATAGAGCTCACCGAACTCGAATTGCTGTTAGACGAACTGTTGCTGTTTGAATTTGAACTGGAGTTCGAATTTGAATTGCGATTGATATTGCTGACGTTGAAGTTGTAAGAGCGTTTCTCTGTGGCGGGCCTCATCCAAATAAAGTAAGAAGCGACACCCACTACAGCTAAAACGATCAGTCCGAAGCATCCCGCTCCTCCACATCCGAGAGCAATCTTTGTGTTTTTCGTCATCGTCGACCTCTTTTTGATCTGATTTGATCTATCAACGAGTCTTCATCCAGACGATACAACTCTCCAGATGTTCTTTCATTCTTCCCGCCGTATCGTGATGGATATCGCCATGACCCGGCAACACCCACTCAAAATCATAAGCCAGCAATCGTTCCATTGAACGAATCTGCTCCGGCCACGAGTACCACGCAACGCTGCGAAATGCTGTCAGCGTTTTTCTGACGGGCGACCATGCCAGATGATCACCGGTAAACAAGAACTTCTGCTTGTAAAGATAAACAACGTGTCCACGAGTATGGCCGGGCGTTGGAATAGCGATGAGATCATCACCAAGTTCGACTGGTTGATCGCCAGCGATAATTTGTTCAATCCCGAGCCGCTGTGCACCATCATCTTTGTGCATTGTGCGGAAACTCCCAAAGCGATCGTGAAACGAATCATGCGCCGCGATATCGTCTTTGTGAGTCAACAACATCTTTGCGACTCCGCCCATCTTGTCTACTTGCTTTACGAGTTGTGAAGCAAACCTCGGCGAGTCGATCAATACATTGCCACCCAAACTTGCGGGCCGAGTGATCAGGTAACTCCAACCACCAAAGCTCGCCTCAGCTGTGAATCCACAAAAATAAACGTTTTCGGAAATCAGCATCGGAAAGGCGTCGATGCCTATGTGGGCGTCATGTCTTTCTGTCGTACCGATTGATCCTGTTGGACACGCGACCAAAGCCATCAATGCCCGTTTAGTTTCATCTGCGCCCTCGGGCTGATGGTAGACACTGCACTGATCGCCGTGATCTCGAAAAATTGACGGCGCCAGTTGGCTACAGGTGTCGCAATCGATGCAGGTTGAATCAACGAAGAAATCACCGGGTACGTTCTCAGGTAAGCGGTCTTGCAAGTTCGCCATAAATAAAAAGGTCCCAGCTTCTCACCCTGGTCATTGAACAAGAGAATAACTATTTCAAGACCAAAGGCCTAATAGCTAAGGACCTTCACCTACAATCCGAACTCATTTATCAATCGGTGTAAATACGATCTGCTGATTCCCAGTTTCTTAGCAGCCGCAACTTTGTTTCCACCCTCAGCCTGCAGCGCACTGACGATCATTCGACGTTTCACTGCTTCAACTGCGCCTTCGAGTGTTGATTCGTCCTGAGTGTTTGCGCCGGGCAAAATTCGCAGCATTTTTTCGGGAACAAACTCCAGCCCGAGCGGGTCTCCGTTGCTCAAAACTGTGAGACGTTCCATCAAATTCTCGAGCTCTCGAACATTACCTGGCCAGTCGTATTCCTGGAGCACATCGATCAACTTCGGCGTCAATTCAGGCATCGAGTGACCGTATCGCTGGGCGGACTTCGCTGCGAAGTGCGCTGCAAGGATCGGAATGTCATCGGCTCGGTCACGCAAAGGCGGTAGGGCAAGTGGCACGACATTCAAACGAAAAAACAAATCCTGCCGGAACCGTCCTTCGTCAACCTCCTTCTCCAGATCCCGATTGGTTGCGGCAATCAAACGAATGTCGACTGTCAGCGTTTTGTTTCCGCCAACTCTCTCAAAAGAACGTTCCTGCAGAACCCTCAACAGTTTGACCTGGACCGCCGGGGTTAAATCTCCAATCTCGTCGAGCAAAAGCGTGCCGCCATCAGCCAACTCGAACCGGCCCTTGCGAGTTTGTGTCGCATTCGTAAACGCGCCCTTTTCATGTCCAAACAATTCCGATTCAATCAACGCTTCCGGTAGAGCAGCACAACTAACGGCCACGAATGGACCGGCAGCACGCGGACTCTCTTCGTGAATTGCTCGCGCAAGCATTTCCTTTCCGGTTCCGTTTTCACCAGTCAACAAAACTGTCGCACTGGTTGCCGCCACTGATCGAGCTTGCTTCAGAATTTTTTCGAGCGCAGTGCTCGCTCCGAGCAAGTGAACAAAACCAGGAGGACACGCGAGTTCGGATCGCAAACGACGATTTTCGATCTCAAGCAAACGCATCCGCGCTGCCTGATTTACGATGTGAAGAAGTTCTCCCGGATCGAGCGGCTTTTCAAAAAACCCGTAGGCTCCGCGGCGCACAGCTTCGAGAGCGGCGCGCTTTGAGTCGCTGCCCGTGATTACTACAACTTGAAGAGGCGGATCCTGCGAACGAGCAACATCGATGAGTGCCAGGCCTTCACCGATATCGTCGACATGCGGAGGCAAGTGAAGATCACTTACTACAACTTCAATGGCTTCTTCGTGGATCAAAGCGCAAGCTTCGTCGCGTGAAGACGCTTGCAGCACCTTGTAGTCGGAATTGAGTGCCCAGTACAAACCACTACGCACAGCGTCGTCGTCATCGACGACTAGAACAGTCCCCTTCACTTGCGCTGGAGTGCTCATATCTAAATCAACCATGAATTGAACAAAGCTGGCCGCTCACGGAAAAATACTGGGCAGGAACCGCAAGATAATTTTCGGTAAATCAAGAAGGAGATAGCCGCACTCCATCTAGTTACGTGAGTCGTGTGAGGCCGATGGTAGCACGACGCGAAAAGTCGTACCAGCACCTTGGGCAGACTCCACTTCGATGCAGCCGGCGCTCGCTTCGACGACTTCGCGACAAGTATAAAGACCTAAGCCAACTCCGTGCTTTTTGGTGGTAGAGAACGGCCGAAACAGTTTGTTGTCGATGAACTCTTTACTCATTCCCGCGCCGGTGTCTGTGATTGAAAAAGTAGCCGTTCCTCGTTCCGTGAGACTGGCTTCGATTGTTAGCTTGCCTCGCTGATTCCCCATTGACTCAAGCGCGTTCAAAATCAAATTTTCGATAACTTTTTCCATTCTTTCTGCATCGGTGAAGACGAAAAGAGTTTGCGGTAAGTTGATCTCAATTTCGTGCTTTTCTCTTTGTGGTTCGGCAGTCATTGATGCGATTCGTTTTAGCATCGGAACCAGGTCGACACTCCTTGGAGTTGGATGCTCGCCACTCAAGCTTGATAGCGGCCGCGTGAGACGAGCTACGATTCCTTTCAACTTGTCAGTTGCTCCGGTAAGCGACTTCAAAGCATCTCGCCGAAACTGTTCATTGTCGAAATGACGTTCCATGTTTCCGACGATCAATGACAAAGCTTCGATCGCGTTTTTTAGATCGTGAGTTAAGACAGCTGATAAGCGCACGAATGATTGAAACTGTCGAGTCTCTTCTTCACGCGCGATTTGAGCTCGCATCTTTTGAGTCATTAGATTGATGCTGTCGGCAATGCCACGCGCATCATCACTGGATTTGAGTTCGATATGTCGATCAAGTTCACCCTTCGCGATCGCCGACAACTCCTCTTCGACGCGTTCCATACTTCCGGATCGCTTCTGCGCAACATAGCTGAGCGCCACAGTCCCACCGATGCCGGCGACAAGAGCAAGGATAAGTTCAAAGATTCCCCAACGATGTGCGCTTGCGATGCTCGCAGAACGCTCGTGACCGACAGCCAGACCAATGTTCCAACGAGGCAACGGGGCAAACGCGGTGACGTAGTCTAGTCGGTTCGAAGTTTGAAATCGGGTGACGTCTGATTTGTTGGCTGAGATCGAGTCAGCTATTGGCAAGAACTCCGGCAACGCACTACTAACCAAGCCGCTCTGAAGGTTTCGATTAGACGCATAAACAATGTGCGCGGATGGATCAATGGCAATAATGAAAGTCTCATTGGCAGTTGGCGAGTTCGCGATGGTCAATACACTGGACGTATTCCCGATGAGCTCGTTCAAGCTCAATTCGCTGATCAATGTTCCGATGCGCTCGTTTGGACCACTACCTGAGATTGGTATTGAATATTGAAGTGTTGAGTCCTTCAGAACGACAGATTTTTCTCGTGTAGCCTGTGAACTTTCGGAAGTAATCGATGCCTCACCCATGCGCATGCTCAAACTGTCGCCGCTTTGCACGTTGCGTAGTCGCTCAAGCTGAAGAACCGGTGCTCCCTTCTGACCGAAGATAGCGACTCGATCAGAATGGCCCGCACCTCTCAAAACAGCGGACAGAGCGAGGACAGAATTAGGAGGCGGCGGCGTGGCCGCACTTCCGTTAAAGCCAGCATTGGCAGTTACGCCGCTTTGCGTGACCATCTGTCGCACCTGGTCTGAAATTGCTGCACGGAAAAGTACTACCTCTTCTTCCTGGAGACGTCGATCAATCTCGGCAGCAAGCGAGTTGAGATCCTTTTGAGACTGCGCACTCAATGACGCGTCAACATTTCGGAGAGTGCTCCAATAATTAAACCCGGCAAGCAGCAATAGTGGCAGGAGGCAGTAAGGTAAAAACGAGAGTGAGTATTTCGGGAGACTCATTCTTTTCGCAAATTAAGGGTGCAAGGTCGCCTTCCCAACCTGAAATTTTGTTGCAAATATCTTCAAGGCTAAGTGAGCATAAATGCTATACAGGTCTTCGGCCAAACTCTTCAAGCAACGGAGCGAGTGTTTCGATGATTTGATCATGAACCACGCCGTTGCTCGCGACTAGTCCATTTCTATTTTGGACGTCGATTACGTTGTAATTCAAAGGCTGTCCAAACAGGTCGCTCAATTGACCACCAGCTTCAGTCAGGATTAGTTGCGGGGCGCACGTGTCCCATTGTTTTGTTCGTGGTGATAGATGGATGTACACGTCGCATTGTTGTTCAACGAGCAAGCCCACTTTGATGCCCACTGAACCTCGTTGGACTTCATCCTGAAAACCCAAACGCGTCACAACTTTATTCATCCTCGGACTGCGATGCGATCTACTCGCAGCCAGTCGCATCTTTGCAAACTCAGATCTGTTAGACACGCGCGCTTGTTCAGGTTCGCGATCGGGATATTCAACCCATGCACCACCATCGATCACCGCCCGATTCAGAACGCCGGTTAACGGCTGATAGACTACGCCGACTACACAAACCCCTTCTTCCGCTAATCCTATTTGGACAGCAAAGTCGCCATTTCCGTCGATGAAGCCATTCGTGCCATCAAGAGGGTCAACCATCCACACTCGCGACTTATCAAGACGACGTGCAGTATCGATAGATTCTTCCGCGAGAATTCCATCATCAGGAAACTCACGAGCAAGACGTTCGACGATCAATTCATTAGCAACGCGATCCGCTTGGGTCACCGGTTCGACGTCGTCTGCAGAGAATTTCTGTTCGACGTTTAGCGGCCCTTCATAATATTCGAGAATTGCGGCACCAGCTTCACGAGCCAGATCAATTGCGACATTCAGCTCTCGTTCGTAGGAGCCTTTAACTTTTGCCTGGTAGTGTTCACTAATTGCCAATGACTAATCCTTGTTGTGGGTGTTCGGCGCGCCAGTGCGCACCAATTAATAATGGCCGCTATAGCGTGTTTGACGTTATCTGCTTTGCTGCTTCACGCACGATTTCCACTGTTTCTACGATGTCGCTTTTTGTAGTACGAAAATTGGTGATACACGCACGCAAAGCAAATCGTCCTTTAATCGTCGCGTTTGATACGTAAGCGCGTCCGCCTTTTTGTATCAACGATAGAATGCTCTCATTCAGCTGATTCAATGCAATGTCAACTTCATTCAATTCGGAACGAGGGCCATCGACCAGGCGCTTCTTTAAATCTTTCGGTACATAACGGAAACAACAGATACTTAGTTCAACCGAGGCGAGCAATTCAAAATCGTCAGCATCACGAACCAAGTCGCCAAGATATTCTGCCAACGCAATATCTTCAGCAATAGCTTCAGCGATTCGCCTGGTTCCGTAGTAGCGCAAGGTCAGCCAAACCTTTAAAGCGCGAAAACGTCGCGACAGTTCGATCCCATAGTCCCAATACGCAAAGGTTTCGTCGTCGTGTAAACCGTGGACTTTAATATAGTCGGCTTCGTCCGTGTTGAAGGTCGCCCGAGCAATTGAGTCGTCACGGAACAGCAGACAACCAGCATCAACTGGAACGTATAACCACTTGTGTGGATCAAGTGAAACTGAATCAGCTTGCTCCAGACCCGCAAACAAATGCTTCTTTCGTGGATCCAAAACACCTGGTGCACCGTAAGCACCATCGACGTGAAACCAGAGATTGAACTCACGTGAAATAGCCTCGATATCTTCGAGTGGGTCAACCGCTCCGGTATTAGTCGTGCCGGCATTACCTACAATGCAGAACGGACGTAAGCCCGCGCGCAGATCACTTTCGATAGACTCGCGGAGCGCACGCATATCTAAACGCAATCGATCATCGCACCTGACGCTGCGAACCTGGTCGCGGCCAAAGCCCAGAATGTCGGCAGCCTTTGCGATTGACATGTGAACTTCGGACGAGGCGTAGACCGTCATAGGCGGACCAGAATTCCAAAGACCTTTACGCGCTGCGTCAGTTCCGGATGTTTTCCGACTCGCGATAAGTAACGCAATCAAATTAGCCATCGACCCGCCGCTTGTGAGTAAGCCATGAGCATTTGAGTCGTAACCAATGAGTGAGCCTAGCCATGAAACAATTAACTTTTCGACCTCAGTACCTGCGGGCCCTGAACGCCAGCATGTGATGTTCGCGTTCAATGCGGACGCGATGAGATCTCCATAGGCGCCGATTGGTGTGGACGGCGACGCGACATAACCGAAGAATCGCGGATGACCGTTGTGCCGGCTGAGGTCGATCATCGCCCGACACTCATCCATCAGTTTATCGAGCGGCACACCTTCTGACTGAAGTTGAGCATCAAGCTCGCTCGTCGTTTTGCCGGCGTAATTTTGGGCAACAACGCCGCGCTCTGAAACTCCGGCGAAATATTCTGAAACAAGCCTTGTTGCCTGCTGAGAGATTTCGTCCAACGCTTCGGCCGACACATCGAGCGTTGATTTTGTGCGAAGACTACGACCTGTCATTTTCTTCCTGAAACGAGTGCGACAAGCAAAGAAAGACGTTCACCGCCGTTGTTAGTAACTCCATGCGGAATTCCAGCAGGCGCTAATACCACAGTTCCTGATTCAACAGTCTTCACTTCTTCACCAACGGTAAATTCGCCAGTGCCGGAGAGAACAAAGTAAAACTTGTCGGCCTCGGAGTGAGCGTGAACCGGCTGGGTTTGGTTAGCCTCAAGACAATTTAGTCCAACCATCACGTGTTCGCCCTGCCACATGGTTGTTTTAAAAAACTTTTCGGGGTTGACACCCTCGAAGTCTCGCCAGTTTAGAAAGTGAGACATTGTTACTGTTCCTGTTTGATTTTGAAGTTCAAACTAACATAGGCATTGAGCGCTGACGAAGTGAAGTCGGTCTCACGAGTTACTCACTGACTACTGGCCACCATAATGCTAACATCCGTCTACTTATGACCATTGAAGGCTGTGCAACCAGCAATGGCACTCGCCATTACCGTGATCGCTTTCCTAATGCCGCATCAAGACACTTCCGCGAACAACAAAACCTAACGCTCTCTTCAATTGGCATCGGTACGTACCTCGGGAATGCCAACGAAGATACTGATGAACGATACGGCGATGCTGTCGTTAGAGGTGTTCAACTCGGAGTGAATGTGATCGACTCCGCTGCTAACTATCGATTCCAACGAAGTGAACGTTCGATTGGCAAAGCTCTCGATAAGTTGACAGGCGAGTCAGGTTTCACACGTGATGAGTTCGTCGTGTGTACAAAAGGTGGCTACTTGCCATTCGACGACGTTCCGCCTCGCAATGTACGCGCCTACATCCAGGAAACATTTGTTGACACCGGAATCGCTGAGTTTGACGACTTCGTTGGCGGCAGTCACTGCATGACACCGGCTTACTTGCAGAATCAACTGGACCAATCGCTGCACAACCTGAACCTTGACTGTCTCGACGTTTACTACATTCATAATCCAGAATCGCAACTAGGTCATGTTTCAGAGTGGGAGTTCTATTACCGGTTGGAGTTGGCCTTCAAACAACTCGAAGACAATCGTCAGCAAGGCAAACTCAAAGCCTACGGGGTCGCGAGTTGGAATGGATTTCGTGTTAAGCAGCAATCTACGGACTATCATTCACTCGAGCGAATGGTTGAAGCAGCGCGCAAAGCTGGCGGCGAGACACACGGTTTTCATTTCATTCAACTGCCATTCAATCTTGCGATGCCCGAAGCGCTCACACTCTTGAATCAAGACGTGAATGGCGAGAACCTAAGCTTGCTCGAGGCAGCTGAGCGGTTAAATGTCACAGCGATCGCAAGTGCTTCGATGCTGCAGGGAAGAGTGGCGCAGGATCTGCCGTTGACTGTTCGCGCACCACTCGGTTCGCTCGCTACCGATGCTCAGACCGCTATTCAATTCGTTCGTTCAACTCCTGGCATAACGACAGCTTTAGTCGGAATGTCGCGCGTCGAACACGTTGAGGAGAATTTAAAATTGGCAAATATAGAACCGGTTACTCCCGAGACTTTCTCAAAACTGTTTGAGTGATTTTTACAACGCATGGACGATCAACGCTACAAATCATTTTCGGAGTTTTGGCCGTTCTACGTCTGTGAACACAGCCATTCAGGCACCCGACTACTACATTTGATCGGCACGGCCACCGGCCTCGGATTGGTGGTCTACTTCATCGCAAGCGGAAGATGGTATCTATTTCTATTAGGACTCGTGCCGGGATATGCATGCGCGTGGCTCGGACATTTCTTAATTGAAAAAAACAAGCCGGCGACGTTTCAATATCCACTGTGGTCGTTCATGGGCGATTACAAAATGATCGCGATGATGCTCACCGGAAGAATTAACCAGGAGTTAGAGAAGTCGGCGCGGAAGTAGCTAACGAATAATGCAACAGCGTACGTAATATCCAATCCTCCAGACATGACCGATAACTTAAGGCCACTCAGAAGCAATGTTCCGATTCCCGAAATCCCTCACGGCGAGGATCTCTGGCTCATCGTCTTAATCACTGCGGTGAAATCCCGCCGCACCCAGCAAGGCCGACAATTCCTTGATGCCACTGCGCGCAACGCAACGGGAACGATTGTTTTGAAGATCTGGGAAGATGTGCTTGCTTCGCAAGGAGAACTCAAACCCGGCATCTGGGGCGTGATGGGCCGACTTGAGACTTTTCAAGATCGCCAGCAATTTGTTCTCTCTAAGTATCAAGCCACGACTGCGGAAAAGTATCGGGAACATCAACAAGCCGATCCAGTTTTGCCACGCGCGTTCACCTTCGACATCGAGACGCTCACGCTTCCTAATTTTCGTGAACGTGTTGGTCCGCAACTTGAGCGTTCACTTCGACTCGGCAACATGCGCCTCGAACAGCAACAGCGTTACCTGGACGACATCGCAGCTGAAGAAGAACGCTGCTACTCACTCGGATCTTTAAGCGCAACGTCCGGTCGTGTTTTGTCGATCGCAGTTCACGTCGGACCAATCCCGGGCATGCTCTTCGCTGGAATGGAGCAACCTGAATACGAGTACGTATTTGGAATTGATGCTGATGGTTTTGAACAAGGAGAACGACGTGCGCTTTTAGATTTTCTTGAGTTGATGAAGGATTTTGACTGCGAGTCTGATGAACTGGTTGGTCACAATGTCCTTGGATTTGATCTGCCGTTTGTTTTCCAGCGTTGTCTAGTCCAGGGCATGCAAGTTCGCCCTTTTGTAAACCTTGGTGAATACAACGTCCGCGGAGTTTTTGACACGATGCATCGTTGGTGGCTGGGAGCGAAGCGTCATGTCAGTCTCGACGATATTGCCTGGGCTTTGGGAATCGAGTCGAGCAAGACGGCGGAAGTGGAAGGCAGCAAGGTATTTGATTTGTACCAGGCTGGACGGCTCGAACTGATTCGCGAATACAACCTCAATGATGTTCGCGTGACCAGGAAAGTCTACGAGCGCATGGTCGCCAGTCTCGGCAGATGAACTGTTCCGGTTCTTTTTTGAAAAACACTTCGAGCTGTCAAGAAGGCTCACTTAAATCAACTTCAACCGACCAATCCGACAATTAGCAATGCTCTGATAGAATTGAAATATGGAAATTTTGTTCCCCGCGTCGATGCTCATCATCGGCCTCATCATCGGCGGTCTGTTTACCTGGATTACAAGTCGCACGAAACTCAATCACGAATATCAACGCGGTCGCGCTGACATTGATAGCGAACGCGCGACGCTTGCCGAACGCCTCGCTGGAAAAGAAGAACAGCTTCGCCAACTGCGGGAGACTCTCGAGAAAGAATCGTCGCAGAGCAATGGACTTCGCACAGAAAACGCGCAGGCACTTGCCGACTTATCGGCTTTAGCCACTCGCCTTGAAGAGGAACGGAAAGCCAGTCGGGAAAAAATTGAACTGCTAAGTTCGGCAGAAGAGAAATTGGCTGATGCTTTCAAAGCTCTCTCGGCCGATGCTTTGCGAAGCAATAACCAATCGTTCCTCGAGCTTGCGAAGGAGAACCTGCAGAAATTTCAAGAGACTGCCAGGGGTGATCTCGACCAACGACAAAAAGCAATCGATCAAATTATTCGACCCCTAAAAGAGTCACTCGAAAAAGTCGACGGGAAGATTGGTGAACTGGAGAGAACACGCGCCGGCGCCTACTCGGAGCTGCGTGAACAAGTAAAAACGCTCGTGACGTCGCAGTCGCAACTACAGGCCGAGACCGGAAATCTCGTAAAAGCTCTGCGCGTACCTCACGTACGCGGCCGCTGGGGAGAGATTCAACTTCGCCGCGTCGTAGAGCTGGCCGGGATGCTTGAGTATTGCGACTTTGTGGAACAGGAAACTGTCGCGACAGAAGATAGTCGTATTCGTCCTGACTTGATCGTGCGCCTCCCTGGAAACCGCACGATTGTTGTTGACTCAAAGGTTCCGTTCGACGCTTTTTACGAGTCGATATCGACAACGGATGATGAAATTCGAGCCGCGCGGTTGAAAGATCACGCTCGACTAATTCGAACTCACATTACGAATCTGAGTCGCAAATCATACTGGGAAACGATACAGCCGACACCGGAGTTCGTACTTCTATTCCTTCCGGGTGAGACATTCTACAGCGCTGCTTTGGAACATGATCCGAAGTTGATTGAAGACGGCATTAGCCAACGTGTGATAATCGCTACACCCACGACATTGATTGCGCTGTTGCGAGCGGT
>Ga0070671_100002816_pt1 | contig 13517 bp, 13 predicted proteins | sample KBSS73metaG_FD_65341 | JGI IMG/M metagenome (GOLD analysis project Ga0070671, IMG submission 65341) | Switchgrass rhizosphere microbial communities from Kellogg Biological Station, Michigan, USA - KBS S7-3 metaG | ecosystem: Host-associated > Plants > Roots > Rhizosphere > Soil ...
AGGGCGAAAAGCGTCGCGGGCACGAGATAGGCGAGTGACTTGCCTACACCGGTGCCGGCCTCGACGACGAGATGGCGCTCCTCTTCGAGCGTTTGCGCGATCGCCGCGGCCATCTCCTGCTGTTGCGGGCGATATTCGAAATTCCGCGCCTTCGCGAGCAAGCCGTCCGGTGCAAAAATCGCCCGGACCCGCTCGACAAAATCGCTGTCGAGGGAATCTTTGAGCGCAATCATGCCCGCGAAGTTACGCGGGAAATTCGAATATCGAAATCCGAAACAAGTCCGAATGCCCGATGATCCAAAATCCCAAACTCCAGACGCCGGACATTGAAGTCCACGGCATTCGAATCTTAGCTTTCGTGCCAGTTTCGAATTTTCCCAGATGAGGCTTCTCGACCGCTATATCATCCGGAATTTCCTCCAGCCTTACTTCTATTGCATCCTCGGCTTCCTTTCGATCTGGCTGATCTTCGACATTAGCGACAACAGCTCGATCATCTTCGACGAGCGCGCTCCTTTTCTGTTGGTGGTGAAGTTTTACTGGAGCCAGATCCCCCAGGTGCTGGTGGTTCTGTTGCCGGTTTCGTTGCTTCTCGCTCTCCTCTTTTGTCTCGGCCGGATGTCGCGCTCGAACGAGATTGTCTCGATGCTCACCGCGGGTGTAAGTGTGCCGCGGGTGGTCCTGCCCTTGCTGGCGATTGGGCTGTTCACGACTGGCGCTGCCTTTGCCCTGAATTACTCACTCGCGGCTCACGCCGAGCTGGCCCGGAAGTTGTTCCTCGAGCAGGTCCTGAGCCGGAATGGACCGCGCGAAGTGGTGATCAATGGCCAGGTCTTCCGCAACCGGACCGACAGCCGCACCTGGTATATCGCTCGTTTTCGTCCGGGAACGAATCAGTTCAGTGGCGTGCAGATCCTGCAGCAGGACGCGCAGGAAAATATCGTGCGCAGTTATTTTGCGACCGACGCCTTTTACGAGCCGGGGAGGGGAGAATGGCGGCTCGAAAGAGCGAAAGTGGTCGATTACGACGCGGCGGGCAATATCACGAAGGAAAACATCGTCCCTACCATGACTATCTCGGGCTGGAGCGAAACGCCTTATCGCCTAGGCAGTGCCAACGTGCGCCCGGAGTTCCTCGGGGTCTCCGAGTTGCGAGAGTATTTGCGATTCAACTCCGATTTTCCCGAAACGCTGCTGGCGCCCTTTCGCACCCAACTGCAATACCGTTGGGCGTTGCCCTGGACCTGTTTCGTCGTCGCGTTGATGGCTGCGCCGCTTGGAATCAGCTTCTCGCGCCGGGGGATCATTGCGAGCGTCGCGCTCGCGATCTTACTGGTCTTTACGATGAATTTTCTCACTCACCTTTTTCTCGCGCTTGGGGAAGGCGACCGCATCTCTCCGATCACGGCCGCTTGGACGCCGAACGTGATCTTTTTTCTCATCGGCCTCTACTTGCTGCGCTTGAGAGCGACCAATCGCGAGACGCCCAGCTTTAATCCCGTCGTCCTTTGGCGTAACGTGCGCGCGACATGAATCCGTTAGGCGACGAGTGGTCGATCCAGCACCGGTCTGAAGCCTGCGCCCTGACGGGCCGGCCTTTTGCGCCGGGCGAGAATTTATACACCCTGCTCTTTCGCGACGGCGACGGCTTTCGCCGTCAGGACTTGAGCGAGGAAGCGTGGCAGCAGCGGAACGAAAATCTGCAGCCGTTTTCCTTTTGGCGGACACGTTTTGAGCCCCCGCCAACCGCGCTGCCCGAGCCGTTGCCGAAGGAAAACGCGGAGGAACTTTTCCGGCGGCTGGTTGCCGCGGCGAATCGCGCGAATGCCAACACCTGCTACGTGCTCGCGGCAATGCTCGAACGCAAACGCGTTCTCAAGCAGATTCAAACCGAACACGGAGATCACGGTCGCGTCCTGATTTACGAACACGCGAAAACCGGGGACGTCTTCGTCGTGCCCGACCCTCAACTACGCCTCGACGAACTGGGCGATGTGCAGACAGAAGTCGCGCAACTTCTCCAGAGTAGTGGAGCGATGGCCTGACGCCCTATGCTTCCCTGGTTTTCCAACGGCTCTTTCCCGCTCTACCTCGCGCCGATGGCTGGCGTCTCGGACAAGATCTTTCGGCAACTCTGCAAGGAACGCGGCGCGGATGTGCTGGTGACAGAGTTCGTCTCGTCGGAGGGTGTCTTCCGGCGAAATGCACGCACCCGCGGCTATCTCGACTTCGACGAAATGGAACGGCCCGTCGGCGTTCAGCTCTTCGGCGGAAACGCGGAGCATATGGCTGATGCGGCGCGACAGGTGGTCGAGTGGGTCCAGCCGGATTTCATCGACCTTAACTTTGGTTGCCCGGTCAACAAGGTGGTGGCGAGGAACGGCGGCTCCGCCCTGCTCAAGGATTGCCCAACCCTGGGCCGGGTGGCGGAAGCCGTCGTCAAGGCGGTTGCACCGTTGCCGGTGACGGCAAAAATCCGGACTGGCTGGGACGACCAAACGATCAACGCAACGAGCGTCGCGCGGCTTCTGGAGTCGTTAGGCATAGTCGCCCTTGCGGTCCACGGTCGTACCCGCGCACAAGGTTATTCGGGTGAGGCTGATTGGGGGATCATCGCGCAAGTGGCGGCATCGGTTTCGATTCCGGTGATCGGCAACGGTGATCTTTTTTGCGCGGCCGACGTGGCAAAGCGGAAGGCAGAAGCGGGTATCGCCGGAGCGATGATCGGGCGCGCCGCGATGAGCTCCCCTTGGATCTTTTCGCAGACAAAGCATTATCTCGCCGCCGGCGAGCTGCTGCCGCCACCAGAGCCGGCAGAGAAATGGGCGCTGATCCAGCGCCATTGCGAGCTGGCGGTCGAGGAATGCGGGACCGAGGACCTCGCGATGCGTTCAATGCGCGGACGGCTGATGGCTTATTCCAAGGGATTGCCCGGTAGTAAACAGCTGCGCGAAAAATTTCAACACGTCAGCACGCTGGGCGAAGTGGAGGAAATTGCCTGCGTTCATCTGGCGACCTGCGTGGAAGCGGCGTAAATTCTCTCGTGTCCGCAGCCTCTCCGCCCAACGGCGAGATAAAATTCAAAATTGGCAACGAGCGTCTCGTCAAAGTGACGGAAGACGCTTCGCGCAAACTGACGTCGCTTTTGCAAAAGCAGGGACGCGCACATGGCGCGCTGCGGGTCGCTGTGATCGGCGGTGGCTGTTCCGGGTTGCAGTACAAGATGGATCTGGTCGATGGCCCCGCTAATCGCGACATCCTGGTCGAGTCCTGTAACGTGCGCGTGGTGGTCGATCCGAAGAGCGCGCTCTTCGTCAGCGGGTCGGTTTTGGATTACAGCGAGGATCTGCAAAAGGGCGGCTTTAAGGTGACCAACCCGAATGCGGTCGCGCACTGTTCCTGCGGTGAGAGTTTCTCGGCATGACGGACTACTTCGCGCTCCTCGGTGAAGCGCGACGGGCCTGGCTCGATCCGGAAAAGCTGAAGAAAAAATATTTCGCGCTCAATCGCGCCACGGCGGCGGACGCGGAGTTAAATGAAGCTTATCGGGTTCTGAGCGATCCGAAGTTACGCCTCCATCATCTGCTTACGCTCGACGGGGCCGAACTGAGCGCCAGTCGGCAAGTGCCGCCGCGGGTCGCGGAGTTGTTTTGGAATGCCGCGACCCTCTTGCGCGAAGTCGAGCAATGGCTGCTCCGCAGCGCCGAAGCAACCAGCACTCTCTCCCGCGCCTTGCTGAGTTCAGAGCGAACGAAGCTCGAAGGGAAGTTGGAAAAGCTGGAGGAGCAACTGAACGCGCTCTACGAGACCGAGCTGGCTCAGCTTCGCCAGATTGACGCCGGATCGAAACTGGCTTCCCCTAACGAGTTGCCGAGGTTGATCCAATTTTACGATTCCATTTCTTATCTGACCCGTTTACGCGACCAGGTGACGGAGAAACGTTTCCGCTTGCACCTCTAGACGTTTCGCTCCGCAAAACGCGGGCCACCCGCTTGCACACTCCCCCCGCCGCCCAGAGGACGGCGTCTATCTTTCGGTTGCAGCCTTGGATTTGTTTGCGAACATGTTCATATGCTCACTCCCGGGCAGAAGAATGTTCTGCAATTCATTCAGGCGGAGCAGCGCAAAGGCCTCACCCCAAGCACGCGTGAGATTCAGGAACATTTCGGCTTTGCGAGTCAGACGTCGGTCATGCAGTATCTCGCGGCGTTGGAGCGGAAGGGTTTCCTGCAGCGGCACGCACGCAAGGCGCGCGCCTTGATCACGGCCGCGCCCCATAGCCAGGTGATAGATATTCCGATCTACGGCGAGATCCCAGCGGGCATGGCGACGCTCGCGGAACAAAATATCGAGGGCCACATCGCGCTCGATCTCGATTCGCTCAATGCCTCGCGCAGAGGCCGCACTTTCGCCTTGCGGGTGCGGGGCGATTCCATGATCGGCGCCCACATTCTGGATGGCGACATCGTGGTCCTGGAAGACCGGCAAACGGCAAAGAATGGCGATATCGTTGCGGCATTGATCGATGGTGAGACGACGCTGAAACGGTATGTCACCGAACGAGGACGGCCGTATTTGAAAGCCGAGAACCCGAAGTTTCCAGATCTGATTCCAGCGCGGGAGTTGCGCATCCAGGGCGTGATGACTTCGTTGGTGCGCAAGCAGTCGCCAGGTGGGCGCGGATCTTCTTAAGAAGCGTTGTTATCCTCGATCCGGCAAGCGGGAGGGACCTCGCAGTTTAAGCCGGGTTCATTCTAAAGGGCGTGCGCGAATTGCAGTTGTGAGATCCTTCGCCGTCTGCGCCGCTCAGATGCAAGATTTATATGTGTTTTTGAACATATATTGCTTTGATGCCATGTTTCGCCATGGCGACGGTCAGGATTATCGATCTGCGTAACATTCTGGCGGAACGTTTCCCGCAGAAAGCGTTGTCGCCGGCGGATCGGCTTGTGACCGGCTTGTCTTCTTTCGATGCAGCGCTGGACGGTGGCCTAACAAAAGGCGTGATCACGGAATTGACCAGCACCCCACCAAATGCGGGCAGTGCATCGGTCATTGGCGCTCTCCTGCAACGTGCCTCCCGCGATCGTTATTTCATCGCGTTGATCGACGGCCGCGATTCGTTCGATCCGTCCGGCTCAGGCGGAATCGATGGAAGCGCGCTGCGGCATCTGCTTTGGGTGCGCTGCCGGAAAGCAACCGAAGCCATCCAGGCGGCGGATCTGCTTTTGCGCGACGGCAATTTTCCGCTCGTGCTGCTCGATCTTGTCCTGAATCCAGTGGAGGAATTGCGCAGGATTCCGCAGAGCAATTGGTATCGCCTGCAGCGGCTGGTCGAGCCGGCGCCGACCGCGTTTTTGGTTTTTACACCGCGAAACATGATCAGCAGCGCGCAATGGAAACTGAGCCTGGAGAATCGCTGGGCGCTGGCCCAACTCGATTGGGCGGCGGCCGATTTGCAGGGAGAACTGGAATTCCGGCTGCAACGCGCCCAGCCTAACAAATGGCGGAGCGAGCAAACACTCGCGCAAGCTGGATGATGTTTGCCGCACTTTATCTCCCCGATTTTGAATTGCAGGCGGCGTTGCGCCATGAACCCGAGCGGCACCAGGAGCCGGTTGCGTTGCTTGATAATGAAGAAGCAAAAGCGACCATCCTGCAGTTGACGAAAAGCGCGGCCGCGGCCGGCGTGAGTGTAGGCATGACGCCGAGCCAGGCTCTTGCCCGTTGCCTCAGTTTGGTCATCAAGCCGCGCGTCTTCGCCCAGGAAAAAATCGCCGGTGAAATTTTATTGCATTACGCGAGCACACTCGCGCCGGAGATCGAAGCGACCGCGGCGGGAGTTTGCACGGTGCATTTCACTTCGTCGAAAAATTGCCGGGAAAATATCGAGCGCGTTGTCAGGCAACTGGCGCAGTTGCAACTGACCGCGCAAGCGGGTCTAGCCGTTACGCCGGATTTGAGTTTCCTCGCTGCCTGTCTGGCGCGGCCGGTGTTGCAAATCGATGACCCGAAAAATTTCCTCGCCCCGCTTCCGATTGAAACATTGCGCTATCTTCCGCAATTGTAGCGGCGCCGAACCCCGCTTCACACCAACTCCCTCGTTAGGCTGGTCAGCCGCCGGCGTAGTCCGGATATTTCTGGTGCAGTTGCGCGCTGGCCCGTTCTGCTTCATCCGGTTTGCCGGCCTTTTGGTAGGCTTTGGCCGCTTTGGCGAGCGCTTGCGGGGTGATCTCCGGGTCGTCGTAAAGCAGCGCGACGCTCATGAAGGCCTTCCCGGCTTTTTCAAATTGCTGACGCTCCATCTCGACCTCCCCGGCGAGCAAGCGCGCCTGGGCGTTGACCCGACCCTCCGGTTGCAGGGTCATGATTTCATCCGCGATTTTTTGAGCGTCATCCGGTTTATGGGCGCCGATCTTCGCCTCGCCTAGGGCGAGCAGCACTTTCGCTTTCGCCGCCGGATCAGTCGTCGTTTCGAGAAATTTTTGCAGCGACACTTCCGCAGCGGCCGGCTGATTCAGTTTCATCTGCGCATCGCCGAGGTAAAACCAGAAATCCGGTTTCACGCTGCTGACGTTGCCGGTTTTGCTCAGGGCAGCGAGATATTTGGCCGCGGGTCCGTAGTCTTTGGCGTTGTAAAATTCGATCCCAATCCAGTCGAGAATCTCCGCCGGGACCTGCCCGTCGGGCGAAGTTTCGTAGAACTTGTTGAGCTCTTTGGCGAGAGCATCGCGCTGCTTGAGATAGAAATACGACGACATGATGCGCAACGCGGCCAGCGTGCCGTATTGATCCTTATTTAGCTGCCGCGCTTTGTTCATCTCCGCAATCGCGGTCTCGTAGTCCTTCGCTTCGAAAGCCGACTTTCCGATGTAGTAATGCGCCTGTGCCGTCGCCGCGCTCTTTGGAAATTCCTTCAGAAGCTGCTGAAAAGTCGTGGTCATCCCCTTCGTGTCGTCCAGTTGCCCGAGGACGAGAGCTTTTTGTTGAAGCGCCGCTTCCCGTTCGCGCGCCTTGGGAAAGCTCGTGAGCAATTGCTCGAGATCGCTTCGGGCGCGCTGATATTGTTTGGTTTCCTGGTAGGCGAGCGCTCGCTGGGCCAGGGCGGATGGCGTCTGTGGATTGCCGGGAAACGCTTGGAGAAAGTAAGCGAAGGCATTGATCGCCTGGTCCGTCTGTTTCGTCTGGACATAACACCAGCCGAGTTTGAAGGCCGCTTCGGCGCGGAGCTTAGCGGACAATTTGGAATCGCGCAGATCGGCATAGAACGTCGCAGCGGTCGCGAAATCTTTTTCTTTGTAGAGCGCTTCGGCTTCGAGGAGTTTCGCCTGATCGCTGCGTTCGCCTGGGGGAGTGTCGTTGATGAACTGGTCGATCTCCGCGCGCAGGGTCGGATCGTTTGAGTTGTAGAGGCCGATCAAGCGTTGATAGCGCGCGTCCTTTGCCTCATCGCGCCCGGGATATTTTTGGATGATCTGCTGATAAATTGTCTGCGCTTCCTTAAAGTGACCGAGCTGGCGCTGGCTGTTCCCGGCCAGCAACATCATTTCGGGTCGCACTTCCTCGGGCACCTGATCCTTGCTCCGTTGATAATCAGCTAACGCCTGGGCGTACTGGCCTGCCTGGTATTCGAGACGCAACAAACCGACCGCCGCGATCCCATTCCAGCGTCCACCTTCCGGAAGGGTGCGTCCTTTTTGGAGCAGCGCGGTCGCTTTCGCGGTCATTGCTTGGTCCGGTTTGCCCTTTTCATTTTGTACGAGATCGAGTGCCACGAGGCCGGCGCGCACCGCCGCCTCGGCTTTCAGTGCCGGTTTGCTCGTCTCGCCGGCCAGTGCTTCGAATTGTTTCAGGGCATCGCTCTTGCGCCCGGCTGCGAGAAAGATCGAACCGGCCGCAAGTCGCGAATCGTCGCGGAAAGGATTCGGATTCTTAACCTCGATGACCTGCTGATAAACCGAGCGCGCTTCATCTTTGCGCTCGAGATTCTCCAGACAACGCGCTTCGAAATAGCGTGCGGAAAGCGTCAGGGCCGGCGCTTTCACTTTTGCGGCCGCTCGATGAAAAAGCGGGAGGGCCGAAGCGTAGTCCTTCTCGTTAAAGGAGATTTCCGCTAGGCCGTAAGAGGCCGGCCCGGCCAGTTCGCCGTCGGGGAAATCGCGCAGGACAGTTTGAAAGCTGGTCCGTGCCGCAGCCGTGCGGTTGAGTGCGCGATACGCCTGCCCCATGTAGAAAAGCGCGGTGGCCCGAGCGGCCGAAGTTGGATAAAGCCCGAGAAATTTTTCGTATTCCGGCACCGCCAGATCATACAGCTTCCGGCCAAAAAGACCGTTGGCGTAGCTGAGCTGATTTTGCTCCGGCGAATCAGCGCTTTCGACCGGTGGCCCGCTGGCGGACGATGGAGGCGCAGTGGGCGCCGGAATGGCGTCGGTCACGTCGGGCACAGGCAGCGCCCGCATGATGGTGGGCGCGGCTGCCGGCGGCGGGGGCGGCGGGGTGTCGACGGGAAGGGCGCGGGCGACCGGTGGTTCCTGTACGGGCAGAGCGCGGCGAACCGGTATCGGCGTTTGCGCGGGCGCCTTATAGGACAAGAGCAAAACTGCCGCCGCGACGATCAGCGCGGCGATGCCCGGCCCTCGCTTCATTTGGCGGTCGCGAAGGCGACGTTTGTGACTCCGGCCAGACTGCAAACATTGAGCACGTTCACGATGTTTTTGTAGGCGCCGGCTTCGTCGCCACGGATCACGACCGCCTGGTCGGGATTGAGTGCGACCAGGCCCTTCAACAGCGTGGTCAGGTCAGACCCGGACAGGCTGCGGCGATTCACCACGACGCTGCCGTCGGCTTTCACATTCACGATCACGTCGCCGATCGGCGCGGATTTTTCCTGGGCCGCGCTCGCTTTCGGGACCTTTACATCGAGCTCATTTTCGTTGCGCGCCGCGTTCCAGGTGAGGAGGAAGAAAATGAGGAGCAACAGCAGCACGTCGACTAATGGCGCGAGTTGGATGCCGGGGTGTTGCGGAGCGGTGCGGCTGCGAAAGTTCATCTGGCGATTTGGCGTCCGTGAAAGACGCAAAGGTGTCGACGCCTAACGGCGCTCAAAATTCATCTTCGAGCAAGACCGGCGCGCGTTCCCGGCGCCGGCTGGGCTGGACCGAGAGGAGCGCCAAAATGTGGGTGCTGGCGCCTTCAAGATCGGAGACAAGCCGTTGCGCGCGCCCTCGAAAAAACGCGTAGAAGATCATGGCGGTAATGCCGATGCCAAGACCGCCGCAGGTGTTGATGAGCGCTTCGCTAATGCCTTTCGAAAGCAGAACGTAACGTGATGGACCCAGCTCGGAGCCCAGTGCGCCGAAGGAGCGGATAATGCCGATGACTGTGCCGAACAAGCCGACTAACGGGCCGATCGTCGCGATATCCGCCAGGTAGGTGACGCGGTTGTGCAAATTGGTCGCGATCCGCGTACCTTCCGTTTCCGCAATCTCGCGCGCCTGGGCAAAATCGGCGTTCGGATTTTTCGTCATGAAATCAAGCGTTTTTTGCACGACCCGGGCGATCCCTTCGCCGTGACGGTTGGAGACGGCGAGCAAGCCGAGATAGTCGTGTTTGCGCAGGAGGGCATCGACCGTGGCCATGTAACCGCTGCTCACGATCGCGCCACGCCGGATGGTGAGAAAGAAGACGATGATCAGCATCACGGAAAAGATAGAGAGGAGGAAAAGCAGCAACATTACAGGCCCGGCCGAGATCATGGCCTCGAGAATGTTGGTTGTGCGCGGGAGGATCGGTTGTTCGGGCGTCGGAGCTTGCGCGAGGGCGGAGCCGGTGCTCGCGAAGACAACGAGCAGTGAAAGGAAACGCTTCATGCTCAATTGGGACTTAGCATAGACGCGGGGACTTACGATGCAACTTCACCGGAGCAAAGACAACGCGCCCTGCTTGCCGGTTCATTGCTTTTCACAATAGCAGCGAGTTGTTGCCCTTGTGCACTTTTCTACCGAGGTTTGCCTTCGAAACCTGACGGGTCACCACCCTCCGGCTACAATCGTCGCACCCGCAGGAGGTGCGCGGGTTGCAGGCCGGGATGGAGCGCAACGTAGTTTCGCTTGCCGTGCCAGATGTAGCGTGTGTCGGTGAGGAGGTCGTCCACTTCGTAGGAGTCGGTGTCGATCTCTCCGAAGTCCTCGATCGGCACCTCGACCCAGCCACTCTGGGTGTAGAGCGGATCAAGATTCACGACCACGAGAATGATGCTGTCGCGCGCCGGCGTCATCTTGCTATAGAAAAGAAGCGCGCCGTTGTCGCAGGGATGGAAACGGAGGTTGTCGTAGAAATGAAGCGCGCGATTCTCGCGCCGGATCCGGTTTAACTTTGTGATCAATTCTTTGATGTTGCCGGGAGCGTCCCAGTCGCGCTCTTTGAGCTGATATTTCTCCGATGCGAAATACTCTTCACGGCCGGTGAGAGCAGCGCTTTCGCAAAGCTCGAAGCCGCTGTAGATCCCGTACACACTGGAGAGCGTGGTCGCAAGCACGGCGCGAATCTGGAACATCGGACGCCCGCCCGTCTGGAGATGGAAGGGCAAAATATCGGGCGTGTTGGTGAAAAGATTGCCGCGGAAATATTGCCGCATCTCGGTTTGGGTAAGCTCTGTGAAATACTCGGTGAGATCCTGTTTAGTCGTGCGCCAGGTGAAATAGGTATAGCTCTGGGTGAACCCGGCCTTGGCCAGCACTTTCATCATTTTTGGCCGTGTGAAGGCCTCCGAGAGAAAGATCGTGTCGGGAAATTTGTCGCGCACACCCGCAATGAGATATTCCCAGAACGCGACCGGCTTGGTGTGCGGATTATCGACCCGAAAAATCCGCACGCCGTGTTCCGTCCAGAAGAGGATGATGCTTTTCATCTCCTCCCAAAGTTCCTGCCAGTTTGAGCAACGGAAGTTGAGCGGGTAGATGTCCTCGTATTTCTTGGGCGGATTCTCGGCATATTTGATCGTGCCGTCGGGCCGCTTGTAAAACCACTCAGGGTGCTCCGTGACGTAGGGATGATCGGGCGAGCAGTTGATCGCGAAATCGAGCGCGATCTCCATCCCGCGGCTCCGGATTTGTTGGTTTAGCCAGGCGAAATCCTCGAGCGTGCCTAACGACGGTTCAACGTCCTTGTGGCCGCCGCCGTTCGGCAGATCGAGGTTGTGATTGCCGATCGCGTAGGGGACACCCGGCTCGCCCGGCTCGCAGGTGACGGAGTTGTTGCGTCCCTTCCGATTCGTTAGACCGATGGGATGGATAGGAGGGAAATAAATGACGTCGAAGCCCATCGCCCTGGCGTCATCTACGCGGCCGAGACAATCGCGAAAGGTCGACCCGCGATCGGCGCGGCCCTCGGCTGAACGAGGGAAAAATTCGTACCAGGCGGCGGTGCGCGCGGCGACCCGATCGACCGTGACGCGCGGTGGCGGCGAATATTGGGTCGCGCCGGAGCGCGCGGCGTAGGTTGCCATCAGGACCTCAAGCTCGCCCGCATGCGCAAGGCGGTTGATCTCGGCGTTCTCGCCGGTGCGCATCTGTTCGGCGAATTCCCGCAGGCGTTTCGCATCGGGACCCCGGGTGCGCTTGGCGGCGGCGGCGAGGAGGGCCGCGCCCTCTAATGTTTCGCTCATCAGGTTGGCGATGCCGGCTTCGAATTTGGCGGAAAACTCGTGCTGCCACCCGCCGAAGACGTCCGTCCAGGCTTCGATCGTGTACTCGTAGGTCGCATTTTCGTAAACGGAAAATACCCCTCGCCAGCGATCGTTATCGACATGTTTCATCGCGGTTTCGTGCCAATTGGATTGGCCGAGCACCCGCCATTTCAGAGCCGCCGCCACGATGTCGTGACCGTCCTTGAAAATATCGGCCTCCACCACCACGTCCTCCCCGACGACGCGCTTGATCGGGTACCGGCCGCCACCGACGAGCGGTTGCAGATTCTCGATGACGGCGGCGGGGAATTGACTAGGCATCGCTCAATCAATCGAAATCCACGGGGCGCGAAAGAGCAAATTGCCCGCCGTCGACTCACGATTGCCGCTGGACCGCGGCGAATAACGGCTGGGGATCAGATGGCGAAGTAAAAAGCGGCCTCGTAGAGTCCGGAGGTCCGAGTTTCTTCCCGTCGCACCGGAGTCTGGAGGGCTTTCTCGAACATTTCCTGTTCAAGCCGGCCGATAATCTCGTATTTCTCGATCAAATTCATGATCGGCGAGTGGCATTCGAGAATTTGCGGACCGCCTTCGCTTGCATCGTTGACGAATTGCGACATGTGGCCCTCTTCGTCGCGGATGTTGGCAAGAGATTGCGCGCGTTCTTCGACCGTCGCGCCCCTTACCCTTGCCTTCAGCGCGTTGGTTTTCCTATCGAAAAGATTGTAGAGCAGCTTTTCAGGGGCGTTCGGCCCATGGATTTCCTCCATCGATTGTAGCAAATCGACAGTAAAGGCATTGCTATCTGCCTGGAAAAGCGCGTGGGTGCGGCGCGTCAACCGGTAAACCATCTCCGGCCGCCCCATCTTCTGCGGGCGTCGCCAGGTATCGAGGTAACCATCGCGCTCAAGCGTGAGGCAGTGCTGTTTGATTCCCATATAGCTCATCTTCATTCTCGCGACGAGCTGATTGACAGACAGGCCGCGGGTTCGTTTGAGAGTATTGAGAATTTCCAAGCGCTGGGTGCGGCCAATTTCGGCGAGTAATCGTTGGTTCACGGTGGTCTCCGGTTGGTGACTTTTGAATCGGGGCACCTTTATACGCGGAGCGCGCGTCTATTCGCAAGCAAATCTCTGCAAATCTCTGTGTTGGGGCACGATCGACCGCCGAAAAATCTCCGCGGTCGGGCGAGTTTTAGCGCAAGCGGACGGTTGAAACAGGATCGAACAGATGCGCTTTTGCCAGATTCACTTCGAATTGCAACCGGCGCCCGGCATCTTTGCGATCAAATGCGCTCTGGCTGTGACAGACCAGTGTGTGCGCACCCGTTTGCAGGTAGAGATCGGTCTCTGCGCCAACCGGCTCAACAATGTCTATGATTGCCGGAAAACCTGTGGCTGCCGCCTTGCTTTCTTTCCGGCTCAAGGTGGAAACGTCCAAATTTTCCGGGCGAATCCCAAGGATGATATTTTGCCCGACAAACTCCCGCGCCGCCGGTCGGTCCGCCGCTGCGAAGGCCACCTCGATTGTTCCGCCTTCGTCTTCGTGAAATCGGAGTTTGTCGCCATCTTCTTTCAGTTTGCCGGAGATGAAATTCATCGGCGGACTGCCGAGAAAACCCGCCACGAACAGATTGACCGGCTCGTTGTAAAGGACGAGAGGCACGTCGATTTGCTGAACGCGGCCGTCGTTCATGACCGCGATCCGGTCGCCCATCGTCATCGCTTCGATCTGGTCGTGTGTCACGTAAATCATCGTCGCCTGCAGTCGCTGATGGAGCTTGATGATTTCCGCTCGCATTTGGACCCGCAGCTTGGGGTCGAGATTGAAA
>Ga0070671_100002818_pt1 | contig 13514 bp, 14 predicted proteins | sample KBSS73metaG_FD_65341 | JGI IMG/M metagenome (GOLD analysis project Ga0070671, IMG submission 65341) | Switchgrass rhizosphere microbial communities from Kellogg Biological Station, Michigan, USA - KBS S7-3 metaG | ecosystem: Host-associated > Plants > Roots > Rhizosphere > Soil ...
TTCTCGAACAGATCGTCTTCGATAGACTCGATGCCGTCGTCGAGCTTCTGCACGGCCTCGAAGTGACCGTCGACCACCACGTCGAGCAGACCGTGCACCAGCGAGCCGACTCCGTATTCCTGGCCGCCGAGTTCGTCGAACCGCTGCGATACCGCATCGATGTCGAAATGTGGCGACAGCCGCACCGTGATCAACCCCCGCGGCAGCACGAACCCGGAGATACGGTGCACGTCGAGCATCGACTCCGTGTCATCGGCGGGTTCGCAGGTGGTGACGCCGTACACCGTGAAGAAGGTATGGCTGCGGTAGACGACGGCCTTGGTGCGTTCGGACTCGGCGATCGCGTCCTCGACGGCCCAGGTGTTCAGGCTCAGCTCTTCGGCCAGGTCCTTGAGGATCGCGTGGTCGGGGTCGTAGATGTCGCACCACACCAGCGTGTCCTCTTCGGACAGGTAGTCCGAGATCGACGGGAAGTCGAAATCGTCCTGCGGCTTGCCGGCCCGCCAGACCCGGCCTCGGACGTGCGTCACCCCTTCATCATGTCAGGGCGACGCGTCCGCGTGCGTGGCCGCGGCACCAGCATCGGCACGCTCTGGCGGTATGCGGCGTAGCGCGCACCCAGCGCGGCGGTCAGGTCGCGTTCCTCCAGCTGCATCGCCACCAGGATCCACGCCGTCGTCACGCAGGCGAACAGCAGACGCCCCGCGGTCATCGTCGGCGCCGCCCAGAACGCGACGATGAAGCCAAGGTTCAGTGGATGGCGCACCACGCGATAGAACAGCGTCGTGCGGAAGCCGGTCTGCGCCTGCGGCCGAGACCGCCAGACCGCGAACACCTGCCGCAGCCCGAACAGCTCGAAATGGTTGATCATGAACGTCGACGCCAGCACGATCGCCCAGCCGAGCCAGAACAGCGCCCAGATCACCAACCGCGCCGGCTGCGAGTTCACCTCCCACACGACGGCGGGCAGCTGCCGCCACTGCCAAAGCAGCAGGGCCAGAACCAGACTCGCGAGCAACACGTAGGTGCTGCGCTCGACCGGCTGAGGGACGTAGCGCGTCCACCATCGCTTGAACGACGGACGCGCCATCACGCTGTGCTGCACCGCGAACAGGGTGAGCAGCGCGACGTCGATGGTTATTGCCTGGCCGACGGGAGCGGCGATCGCGTTGTCGACGCTGCGCGGGGTCAGCCCGCCGACAAAGCCGATCGCATAGACGAACACAACGAGAAACAGCGCATAGCTGATCGCGCCGTAAGTGATTGCAAAGTAACGGTTCATGACTCTGAGCGTCGCGCCGGGCGGGTGCCCTGCGCATGGGGCATTTGCCTCAACTCTCGACGCGCCCGACCAGTCCTCGCTCGAGCGCGTACATGCTGGCGCCGATCCGGTTCGAAACGCCGATCTTGGCGTAGGTGCGCTCGACGTGGTTGCGGGCGGTCTTCTCGCTGATCACCAGCTTCGCGGCGATCTCCTTGTTGGTCGCGCCCTGCGCCACGAGGCGAAGCACATCGACTTCGCGCGCCGTCAGCCCATCGGGCCGTGGCTTGGATTTGAGCGACGCGTGACCCGCCGCGTGCAGCACCGCGTCGACGGCAATCTCGTCGAGCTCGCCGTCGCGCACCCGGTTTCGCAGTCGTCGCGCCGCGCTCTGCGGCGACATCGCCTCGCGATACGGCCGTGGCTCGAGTGCGGACTGATAGCTGACCGCGGCCGCCACCAGCCGATCCGGCATCGTCAGCTGCCGCGCCGACAACCCCCGCGGATATCCCGAGCCATTAAGGCACTCATGATGATTCGCGGCGATCTCGGCCACGTCCTTCAGCCCGGGCACCCGATGCAGGATGCGCTCGGTCAGATACGGGTGCAACCGCATCCGCTCGAATTCGGCCATCGTCAATTCGCCTGGCTTGGACCAGATCTGGTTGGATACGCCGATGCGGCCGATGTCGTGAATGTGGGCGGCCCTGCGGGTCAACGTGACGGCGTCGGCATCGAGGCCCGCGGCCGCCGCGGCGTCGGCAGCCAGCTGCGCGGTCGCCCGCGAATGCCCGAGCGTGAACGGACATTTCAGGTCGACGAAGTCGCCGATGGCGACGATGAGGTGGTCGAGAGCCTGCTCATCGAGCTTGATGTTCCGATCGGGTGCCTGCTGCAGCGCCATCGTCCAGACGTCACCGGTCGACGGGATGGCGAGCAGCGATTCGGCGTCCGCGGTGAACGCGTCGACAACCGCCGGATCGAACTGCCCGCCGCGCCTGTTGCGCGCCATCGCAACCGCGCCGACCGTGCCGTACTCGCGCTGATGTACCTCGACCATGTCGGCCACCTGCGCGACGCGCATCTCGATCGGGATCGCCTCGCCCGCAGCGCCGTTCGGCAAGCCGCCGCCGTCGAACCGCTCGAAGGTGAACCGCAGCGCGGTCTGCACGTCGGTGGCCAGGCCGATGCGCTCGGCCAGCAGTGCCGCCGAGGTGCAGTGCGAATGGATGAGATTCGAGATCTGACCGCGGGCGTTGAGATACAGCGTCGAGATGGTCTTCAGACGCTGCAGAAGCGATTCGCCGTGCCGGATGTTGGTGAGCAGGAAGCGTTGATACGGCAGTCCGGACCAGTCGACCAGATACGAGCTGCGGCGGACCGAGATGTCGTCGCCGAACCACCGCGCGTATTCGTGCGAATCGGCGTGACAGCCGATCCACATGATCAGCGTCGTGTAGTAGATGTGATCCCGTTGCACCTGCGGCAGTCCCATGCGTTCGGCGAGCCGCGTCGCGATCAGCGCCGACCGCAGCATGTGCTCCGCGGGTTGGCCGAGGCCGAGGTCAACAGCCACCGACAGCGCGGCCAGCACCTCAGCGCGGGTAGTCATATGCCGATTCTGTCCCCGTCGAGATGTCGCGCGATGTCGAACGGCTCGAAGCGGCCCTGTGCGGCGGCGCAGATGCCGCGTTGTGGGAGCTGGAAGTCGGCGAGGCTGCCCTGCACGGCGTGCGGGCCGACGCGGCCCAGGTTTTCGCCGTTGACCACGGCCGTCGAATCAGCCACGGCCCAGACTTGTTTGGGCGCGATCCGGAACTCCTGGCCGTTGGGCAGGTGCCCGGTCAGCCGCATCCTTCCGACGCCCAGCAGGGGGCCGACGATGGCGCCCATCGCTTTCAGCGTGCCTCGGCTGGTCCAGGCCGCGGCGGGCAGGTGGCCGCCGACGACGCTCATCAGGCGGGTCGCCCACGTCTGCTCGATGTCGACCCGCCACTGCAGCACATCCTCGATCGAGATCAGCAGCGACCACGGCGTCAGCCAGGTGGAGCGGATATCGCACACCACGGGCTCGACCAGGGTCGCCGAGCTGAAGTAGCGCGAGCAGCTCTGTGGGCCCGGCGTGGTGGCGTAGAAAGTCCAGACGCCGTCCGGAGTCCGATGCCACACCGACAGGTAGCCGGGTGCGAACGAGGTCGCGGGAAAGTCGCGAAACGCCAGGTAGTGGCCGTTGGCGAACGGCAGGCCCATGACGCCGAAACCGACGACTCGCTCGTCGTCCCCGGACGGCAGGTCCAGATCCTTGGTAGCCGCCGCGGCAGCTTGGGGGGTGCTTGTCATGGGGCAATGGTGTGACGGCCGAGCCGGCCAGGCCATGGGGCAAATGCCTCAACTTGGGATCGGTAGCGGGTCGCCCGGGCTGTACTGGTTTTCCCCGACATGCAGGGCTCCAAGAATCCTCCAAGGCGCCCGCCGCAGGTTGGGGTGGTAGTGACCGCATCGCCAGCGGGGTGGCGCCTTACGAGAGGAAGCAACCATGGGCCGAGTGTCACGGTTCGCAACCGCTGTCATCGTGTCTGGCGGAGTCAGCCTGGCCGCAATGGCCACCGCTCACGCCGATCCCGGTTGGGGTCCGAGCTACAACGGAGGAAACTGTCCGGGCAGCATGACCTGCACGCACTGGTGCCCAGGGGATCCGCTGATTCCGGGAAGCCAGGTCATCACATGGGACTGGAACGTCTGCCACGACTGGTACTGGAACTCGGAGGGCGTCGTCGACGTCACCTCCAACATCATCTACCCGTGGCACGGCGTTCCGCACGACGCGGGTCCGCCGCCGCCTGAACTGCCGCCCTACACGCCGCCCCCTCCGCAGCCGTTACCGCCGGATTGCCCACCGTGGTCGCCGTTCCTCGCGCCCTCGCGGTGCGGCGGGCTATAGGTCTGACGAAAGGCGTTGAAATGAAACAATTTTCGCGACTCGCAATGACATTGCTGGTGTCCGCGGGTTTGAGCCTGGGCGGTTTCGGGTTGGCTGCCGGCACCGCATATGCCGACGCCTGGCCCGGCTGTCCGAACGACCACCCGGAGGGGCCGTGTCGCTGGTGCCCCGGGGACCCCCCGGTCCAGACCGGCAATCACATCACCAATCCAGTGGTTTGGGACGAAAGTGTCTGCCACACCTACTGGTACGTGTACTTCGGTCAAGGCAACGTCGCGCAGAACATCTTTGAGGGCGATACGCCACCGCCACCGCCCCCGCCACCACCGCCGGCGCTGATCAATCGCGACAACTGCGCCCAGATTCTCGGGATCTTCTGCCCCAGGGCGTGACCTCCTAATTGCCCGGCTCTGGGCGACAAAGTCGGCAGGCGCGACAAAGTCGCTCAGAGCCGGGCAATTTCACACATGAGTTTCCGGGGGCGTCCGACCGTCATCGCGCGGCGTAGGCGACCATCGGTTCGGTGATCGGTTGGCCGTCCGGCGGGACAATCGTCAGGCTGTCCGGCCGGATCTGATACCGCGTTCCGTCGGTCGGGTTCGTGACATCGAAACCGCCCGACGAACGCACCGCGTTGGCCAGTTCGATACCGGCTCCGTCGCTCAACCGCACACCGCGGTAATAGAAGTCGCCCGGCCCGGACCGGCACACCGCCAACACCGAATTCGGCGTGCGCGCCAGCGCCGCGGGACTATCACCGACGTCGCACCGCGCCCCGGGGTAGTCGATGAAGCCCTGCGCATCGGCACCCGGCATCGCCAGCAGAGGCGCCGACGTCGTCGACACAGGCTGGCTAGTCGTCGGTGCCACCGAGGTGGTCGGCGGTGCCGCCACCGGTTCGGACTTGTTCTGCCCCAACACAAGCCACCACACCAACCCAACCAGTCCGGCGAAAACCCCGAACGTCGCGCCGGCCAGCACCCATTGGCCGGCCCCGAAACCCCTTCGCGCAGGACGACTTTGGGGAGGAGGAGGAGGCTGCACCGGCATCGGGTTGGCCGACGTTCGCACCTGCGCGACCGCCGCTGCGGCCGACGCCGCCCGCGCCAGATCACCCGCCGTCGGAAACCGGTCCTGCGGATGCTTGGCCATCCCGCGCGTCACGACGGCATCGAACGCCGGTCCGACGATCGGCCGGGTCACGCTCGGTCGCGGTGGCGGCGCCATGATGTGCGCGCCCATCAACTGGCTCAGCTCGCGCGTCGGGAACGGCGTCGACCCGGTCAGGCATTCGTAGAGCAGGCACGCCAGCGAGTAGATGTCGGCCGGCGGGCCGACCTGGCCGCCGGTGAACCGTTCCGGCGCCATGTACGCGCACGACCCGATCGCCGCACCTGCACTCGTCAGCCCGCTTTCGCCGCCGAGGTGCGCGATGCCGAAGTCGACGAGATACGCGAAGTCATTGCCAGTCAGCAGCACGTTCTCCGGTTTGACGTCGCGGTGCACCAGCCCGCTGGCGTGCGCGGCGTCCAACGCGGCCGCCACCTGGCCCACGATCGCCACAGCCCGCGCCGGATCCATCGGGCCGGTCTGCTGCAGCACGTTGTGGACGTTGTCACCCTCGACCAACCGCATGTCGATGTAGAGCACGCCGTTGATCTCGCCGAAGTCGTGCACCGGGATGACGTGGGGTTCTTGCAGTCTGGCCGCGATCCGCGACTCGCGTCGGAACCGTTCCTGGAAGCCGGCGTCCGCGGACATCTCGGCGCGCAGCAGCTTGATCGCCACCGTGCGGTCCTTGCTGGTGTCGTACGCGCGATACACCTCGCCCATGCCGCCGACGCCAAGCAGCGCCTGCAACTCGTACGGCCCGAACATCGAGCCGACGCGACTGGCCACAGGAGGATTATCGCAGCCCGGCCAGCAGCGACGTCACCCCCAGCTTCCAGCGTCGCTCGATCAGCGTCCCGGATCCGAGCCAGCGGCCCGCCTCCTGCACCGCCAAACCCTGTGCCAGAGCGAGCAATACGTGTGCGATGTCGTTCGCGTCGCCACTCAGCAGGTCCGCGTCGATGCAGCGCTGGATACGCCCGATGAACACCTCGCGCACCGACGCCCCTGCCGCCAGTTCCTCGGGTCCCGGCTCGAAATCCGTGAACGGCCGCGAGAACATCACCTGCGCCAGTCGCGGATACGCCCGGCAGAACAGCCGGAACACCGGAACCAGCCGCTCGACGTCCCCGAGCGGATCGGCCGTGACGGGAACCTTGGCAAGCTCGGCGCCAAGCAGCCGGAAACCCTCGAAGAACATCGCCCGCACCAAGCCGGCCTTGTCGTCGAAAAGCTCGTACACCGCGGGAACCGACGTGCCCGCCCGCTCGGCCACCCGCCGCGTGGTGAACCGCGCGATGCCCTCCTCGGAGAGCGTGCTGATCGCGACCTCCAGCAGCCGGTCCCGGAGCTCGGGCGTGCGCTGCTTGGCCCTTGGCATCGAAAGACCTAGCCGAGCGTGAATTCGGTTGCGAGCCCGTCGATTCCGGCCTTGATCGCCTTGAGAGCGGAGTCGCGGGCCTTCAGCTTGGTTGCCAGGTGCGCGCCGGCGTGCAACGTCGAAGCCGCCTCGCGCGCCACCTCCTGCGCCCGCGCCACCACCTGGTCGGCCTCGACGAGCTCGTCGAGCCAGCCGCCTGCGACCGCCTCGTCGCCGGCGAACGTTGCGGCCATCGACGCGCCCCGCTCGAACGCGGCGGGCGTCAGCCGCGCCCGCATGATCTCGAGCGCCGAGATCGGAATCGTCATGCCGATCGCCACCTCGATGGCCTGACACCGCGACTTGGGCTGACCGATCCGGTGGTCGCCCGAAAGCAGCAGGAACGAGCCCATCGCGATCGCTGGGCCCGTCGCCGCCATGACCACCGGCGCCGGGAACGTCAGGCAGCGCATCGACAACTCGAAGCCGCCGGCGAGCATGCCCAGCGCTGCCTTGGCGTCGCCGGACTGGAACACCGCCAAGTCGAAGCCGCCGGAGAACACCCGCTGGTTACCGGCGATGACGAGCGCTTTGGCCGAATCCTTCTCCGCCTTGTCGAGCGCTTCGTTGATCGCCGACTGCATTGCCGGCCCCAGCACGTTGACCTTGCCGTCGTCGAGGGTGATCGTCGCGACGGTTTCATTGAGCTCGTATTTGACGGTGTCAGCCATGGCTAACGATGTTACGTAACAACGTTACGAAAGCCAACACCTGCTAGATCGCGCGATGCCTGCCGTTGATGATCGTGGTGTGCGCGTCTTCGAAAGCCGTGTCCACATGGTTGTTGTTCGCGGCGGCGTTGTTGAGTTGGTACTGGTCGCGGTAGCGCTCACGAAGGTCGTCGGCGGCCGCCCGCACGCGGTTGATCTCGACGCGCAGCACGTCCTCGCGGCTCTCACTGGCCGCGTAGTGGTAATAGGTCAGCAGGTGGCGCAGCAGCTCGAGCTTCTGCTTCTCCTGGCGGGCCAGGTCGTGTGTGGTGAGCAGTTCGAGACGCTCGACGGGGTGCAGCGTCGCCCAGTCCAGCACCGCGGTGGACCGGAACTGCGTGCGCTTCTGCTTGGTGCGCCCGCTGGCCTTGGGTTGGTCGTAATACGTCACCGCGCCGTGGAAGCGCGACGCGATGGCTTCGCCCAACTCGCGGCGGTCCAGCGCCGAATCCCACACGATGCGCCATTCCTGCGTCGGCGCCAGATAGGGGATCTCCGCGGGCAGGTTCAATTCCGTGATGTCGACGTAGCGGTCCTCGTAGGCGGTTTCGTACTTTCCGACGGTCGGCGGATTCGCGAACTCGAATCGGATGCCGTACGCCGGGGTTTTTCCGAAGTTCTTGACGACGAGCTCCACGAGATGCCAGTCGTTGGCGGCGGGCTCCATGAACATCGCCACGTTGGGCTGCATCAGCTCCGCGCTCTGCGCCTTGGCCTGTTGGTACTGACGCCAGGCGTACACCAACGCCGCGATGCCGACCATGACCGCCAGCCATGCCGCCAGCGCCGTCCAGCCGCCCGCCGACATGCCGAGTACATGGTCTGAGAACCAATCCACGCACCGCAGTAAACCACGGTCCGCCGCTAACTACAGCATTGGAAGGCGCCGCGGCTGGCTGGTTGCGCAAAACCCGCAGCACAGTGGGTAAAACGAGACAGAAGTGCCTGACGTGATCAAGGGTTAACTGGCGACGTTGGCAAATACCTGTTGCTCGGCGTCGACGTCAATAACCGCAGGTTTCGCTGGCACAGTCTGCGACGCGGTTTGCACCAGCCGTTCGCCGCGGGCGAGCCAGTCGGTGTCGGCCCACACCACATGGCCGGGCAATCGTCGCCAGTACTCCGGATGCGCGCGCAGATACATGTCGACGCTCGCGTGCACCAGCGCGCTGGCGGGCAGCCGTCGCAGCGACACCGTGCGTGCGCTGCCGGCGAGTGCGTCGACTTCGGTTGGCGCGGGCGCGTCACTGTGGCCGGTGGCGCGCACCGCCACACCGGCGTGCACCGCACCGTCGAGCACCCAATCGAGTGCGATGTCCGCCAACGGCCAGCATGCTCCTGGCCCGCCCGCGACGTCGCAGTGCGCCCCGCGGAACCAGACCTCCTCGACGCTGTCGGGCGAGGACACCAGATGGTGTGAGCCGAAGCGGCCGTCGATTGCGACCGCGTGCCGTCCCGCGACGACTTTCTTCAACGGTTCCCCCGCCCCGTTCCGACCCGGAACGCTGACCATGTCCCAGAGCCCCAAAAACTCTACGGGGACACCGATTTCGCGATGGCCGGCCAGCCGCGCGGCCAGCACCCGAAGCCGCCGCCAATCCTGCGCGCTGCGTTGGGTTCGTGGCACCGCATAGGCGGCGAGCACGTAGTCCATCAGGTCGGGCAGGACACCCACGGTGCCGAGGAGTCGGGCCAGCGCGTGCGCGCAATATGCGCCGCGGCCGACGCCGAACAGATAGATCCGATCGCCGCGGTCCCAGTTGTCGACCAGGAATTCGTACGCCTCGGCGATCGTGGCCCGCGCCTGGTCGGAGGCGGCCTGGCGCCACCGCAACCTGGCCAACGTATCGCGGTCGCCGGCGGGCACCTGCGCGCCCGGGTGGTACCAGGTGATCTGTTCGTCGCTCTCGTCGAGCAGACGCAGCAGCGCCTCGACGTTGGTGGCATCGCGGGGTCCAGGATGGTCTGGCGCCCGGTCGAAGCACAGCACGATGTTCTTCACGGTGACCCCCGACGGAACTATTTACGCTGTTGGGGATTAGTTTGCTCCGCAAAATTCGCCGTGTCCTGCGTATCGCACTACTCGAATTGCGAATCACTGCGGATTCGCTACAGCGCAACGTCGCTGGGTGCGGAATCCGCGATCGTGATGCCGCAGGCGCGGCCGAATTCCTCCGCCGTCAGCCCGTCGGCCGAGTTCATATCGCAGCGGCCGAACGGTGGTGCGCCCTCAGGTAGGCCGCCGCCGTACCCGGAGCCATCGGTGTATTGATGGGCGACCTTCCCGGGGTACGGCGGGTTGTGTCCGTAGGCGGCCACCACCAGCCGGATGCCCGCAGGTTTGTTCGGCCACAGGTTGTTCAGGTCGCCCACATTGCCGTACCCGATCACCTTGGCCGTGGAGCCAACGAACGCGCCGACGGCCTCGTACGCCGCGTTGATGCCCGCCGACTGATTGCCGCGGATCTGTCCGCCCCACGATTCGATGTCGAGCATCACCGCCATCTTCGGATGCGGCCTGCCGACCATGTCCTTGAACACCTCGACCGTTTGCTGCCAATTGGGCCGCCAGACAAAGTAAACGATGAAGAAGGTCAGCCTGCCGGCCTCTGCGTTGCGCAGACACCACCCATAGTTGTTGACCCAGCGGCGATCTCGATGTGTGCCGTCGTTGGACCGGATGCACAGCACCGGATACGGATAACTGTCGTTGACGCCGACCTGCCACTCGGACACATCCGCGTAGAGCGTGTCAGCCACGCTTCCAGTCTGCGGGCAACTACGACAAGGGCACGTCGACGCCGGTACTCATCGGCTCGCCGTGCACCTCGAGCGACTCGCCGGAGGTCCCCGGTGGCACATCGAAAGCGATTGCTACATCTGCAGAACCGCTCGGATCCAGGTCCGCCCAGGTGCCGTTGAGATACGCGGTCGCTTCGTCGTCGATGTTGTAGGTGGTGCCGCCTGCCTTGAGCTTCTGCAACGTCGCGAGGAACGTGCCCTGCGCGTCACCGGAGTTCAGCACGGTCATGTGGACGATCAGGAACTCGCCCTGCGCCTTCTTCTCCACGGGCGCGTCCTGGTACTTCACTGTCGGCGCGTTCTCTACCCCGGTGATGGCGAAGGTCAGGCCGCCGTCGGACGCCTGAGGCCCGGAACCTGAAGGGGCGCTTGGTGATTGGCTGGGGCTTTCCGTGCTGTTGCCCCAGCCGTTGTCCGACGAGGTGGTCGCAGGCGCGGGCTTCGATGTGCTGGTCGGTCCCGAGGACACCTGGGTGGTGTCGTCGGACTTGTTGAAGAACAGCCCGTAGATGACGACGGCGACCAGCACCGCCAGCAGCGCAGCGCAGGCGGCGACGAATTTGATGATCAGGCTGCGGCGGGGATCCGGCGGCTGCGGCGCGCCGACGGCACCGAACGACGGCGGCTCGGTGGCCGATGTGAGTTCAGACGCGCTCGACGTCGGCTCGAAGGCCTCCTGCGGCCTCCGGATCACCGACGTGGCCTGCTCGCTCGGCGCGCTCGGCACCGCGTCCAGGTTGATGACAGCGGTCGGTCCGGGCTCGGATTCCGCCTTCGCCTCTGGTTCGGGCGCCCGGTGAGAACCGACATGCTCGCCGGCCGGCTCCGGCGTGGCGGGGGCGCGGTGCTCGGTCCACGTGGACCCGTCCCAATATCGTTGGCCGCCTGAGCCGTCGGGATCCGGATACCAACCTGCTGGTGTGGTCACCGCGGGAGGATAACGCAGCCCTGCAGCAAGTGGCGCGACTTTTGCTCAAGCAAACGACTCGGGGCCGAGTCTCACGCGCCCATCAACATGCGCCACTGATCCAGATTGCTCGCCCGATACACGTAGTTGGTCCGCTTGACCTCCGACAGCGACGCACTGGGCTCCGCCGAATACCAGTGGCCAGGAAACACCATCGGATCGCCCGGCAACTGCGCCAGCGCCTGCAGGCTGTGGTAGATCGCGTCGACGTCACCGCCGGGGAAGTCGGTGCGCCCGCAGCCCTCGAGGAACAGCGTGTCGCCCGCAACCAGTCGTCCGTCGACCAGGAAGCACTGGCTGCCGGGCGTGTGGCCGGGAGTGTGCAGCAGCTCGATGTCGATATCGCCGACGTTGACCACGTCGCCGTGCTCGTGAGCGGTCAACTCGGACCGTGCGATGCCGGTGATCCGCGAAACCCAGTCGGCCTCAAGGGAATTGACGTGCACGGGCACGCTGGTCCGCTCCAGCAGCTCGGCGAGGCCCTTCAGCTCGAAGCCCATCATCGACCCGCCGACATGGTCGGGGTGATGGTGAGTGACCAGCACACCGGACAGCCGCATGCCGTCGGCCTCGATCGCGTCGACCAGATCTCCTGCGGCGTAGGCCGGGTCGACGACGACCGCGTCGCCGGTCTCGCGGTCACCGATGAGGTAGGCGAAGTTGCGCATCTGCGCGGCGATCATGTCGCCGGCCGCGAAGTCGCGCCCCGAGAGCAGCTGCCGAAAGTACAGGCGGTCGGTCATCTGCTCAGACTAGGCGGCGGTGGTCTTGAGCCGCACCAGGCGGGTGGTGCTGCTCTCGTCGAGGTCCACCACGTCGGTGCGCGCGCGCAGGAAGTCGCTGAACGACTTGAAACCCAACGACTTTTCGGAAAACGACGGGTCCATTCGCTTCATCTGCGCCTTGACCGCCGAGTTGTGCAGCCAATCGGCGTCGTCCTTCTCATGGCCGATCCGCAGCGCACGCTCCAGCAGGCCCGTGGCGGCAGCCTGTGGATCGGGTTGCTCGGGCTCGTCGTCGGGTTCCTGGGCCTTGGCGCGCTTGGGGCGCTTCTTCGGCTCGGCCACCGGGACCCCGGGTAGCGCGTCGTAGGTGACGAACTCGTCGCACGCGGCCGTCAGCGACCGGCTGATCGAACCGGTGATGCCGATGCCGACGACGTAGCGGCCGAGCCGCTTGCAGCGCTGAGCCAGCGCGATGTAGTCCGAGTCGCCCGCGACGATGACCACGTGGGTCAGGTCTGGCAGCCGGAACATGTCTTCGACCGCGTCGACCGCCAGTCGGATGTCGGCACCGTTCTTGGCGTAGGCGGCCGCGGGAAAGAGCTGAACGAGGTCGACCGCGCGGCCGACCAGCTGGCCGCGGTAATCGGCGTTGACGTCGGCCGACCAGTCGGCATACGCCCGCGTGAGCACCAGGGTTCCGAACGATGAGGCGAAGTCGATGATGGCGCCGACGTCGACGGTCGCCTGGGTCAGCCGCCCCGGTTGCTTGTGAAATCCGGCCGTCTTGTCCTTCTGAAAGGCGTTACGGCCATGCACCTGGTCGTAGCGGGAGATGACGATGTTGTCGAAGTCGAGGTACACAGCGACGCGCGGCGTGCCGGGTTCAGTCACGGTTCCGTCCTATCACCTCGCCGCCGTCTGTAGCGCGCCGGGGACCAGCGGTTTGGCACGGCAAACCGCGAGAATGTACCCTTTTTAAGGCCCACGCCACTTGCTGCGCGGGTCAGGCCCCCTTAGCTCAGTCGGTAGAGCGTTTCCATGGTAAGGAAAAGGTCAACGGTTCGATTCCGTTAGGGGGCTCGGTGGTCGCCAGGCGGTTAGGTGGCACCCGGATGGCGGTGTAGCTCAGCTGGTTAGAGCGCACGACTCATAATCGTGAGGTCGGGGGATCGAGTCCCCCCACCGCTACCAGACAACGCAGCAATTTGAGAAAGAGGCAGTTGACGTGGCTTCCAGTACAGATGTACGGCCAAAGATCACTTTGGCGTGCGAGGTGTGCAAGCACCGTAACTACATCACCAAGAAGAACCGGCGCAATGATCCCGACCGGCTCGAGATCAAGAAGTTCTGCCCGAACTGCGGCAAGCACCAGGCGCACAAGGAATCGCGCTAACCGCGCGCCGACCCGAGGGCGCCTGCCCTTGGGTTGACCGAGAGGTTCATCGAACGTGGGCTTGTCACCAAGCATCGTCGGTATGCACTACCGACACCCTGACCATTACGTCGTCGGCCGGGAGAAGCTGCGCGAGTACGCCGTCGCCGTCAAGAACGACGACGCGGCGTTCTTCGACGAGAAGG
>Ga0070671_100002819_pt1 | contig 13513 bp, 13 predicted proteins | sample KBSS73metaG_FD_65341 | JGI IMG/M metagenome (GOLD analysis project Ga0070671, IMG submission 65341) | Switchgrass rhizosphere microbial communities from Kellogg Biological Station, Michigan, USA - KBS S7-3 metaG | ecosystem: Host-associated > Plants > Roots > Rhizosphere > Soil ...
AGGCGACTACGACCTCGCGGGCTTCTGTGTTGGAGCAGTCGAGCGCGATGACGTGCTCACGGGTGCGAGCATCACTTCCGGTGATACCATCCTCGGCCTTGCGAGCTCCGGCGTGCACAGCAACGGCTTCTCGCTGGTACGGCGGATCATTGAGAATGAAGGCTGGAACCTCGACGAGCCCATGCCCGGCGAAGGCGGCCGCACGCTTGGCGAAGTCCTGCTGGAGCCGACTCGCATTTATGTCCGGGCGCTTCTTCCGCTCGTCCAGAAGCGGCAAATCAGGGGGCTCGCGCACATCACCGGCGGGGGACTTCTCGAGAATATTCCAAGAGTTCTGCCGCGAGGCTGCCATGCAATGATAGACGCGAATCGCTGGCCGCTCCGACCGGTTTTCGCGTTGCTTCAGGAGGGCGGACGAATCACTCCCGAGGAAATGGCCCGCACGTTCAATTGCGGGATCGGAATGGCCGTCATCGTTGCCGGCGAAGATGCCGCGGCCGTAGCGGCAGCTCTGGGAGGCGCAGGTGAAACGGTGTTCGACATCGGCCGTGTCGAAGAAGGGCCTCGCGGCTGCACCGTGACCGGCACCGCCGGTTCATGGAACTCATCCGGGGATTGGTCCGCAACCCACAATGCGTGATCCAAGACGTGTTGGAATTCTGATTTCCGGTCGCGGGAGCAACATGCGTGCGCTCGTCGAGAAGGCGACCGGCTATGAGGTCGCACTCATCGCTTCCGACAAGGCCGGCGCCGCAGGCCTCCAATGGGCACAAGCACATGGACTGCGAACTTGGGCGAAGGACAGTAAGGGCATCGCCAAGGAGGCATTCGACCGTGAATTGAGCCAAGTTCTCGATGCACATGGCGTCGGCACCATCGCGCTTGCCGGGTTCATGCGGATTCTCTCGCCCTGGTTCGTGGAGCAATGGTCAGCGCGTATCGTGAACATCCACCCTTCCCTGCTGCCCAAATATCGCGGGCTCGACACGCATGTTCGAGCGCTCGAGTCAGGGGATGCCGTGAGCGGCTGCTCGGTGCACGTCGTCACGCAAGAGCTCGACGCCGGCGAGGTGCTGGGTCAATCCAAGGTCCCGATCGAGCCGGGCGACACGCCTGAAACTCTCGGGCGACGCGTTCTTGCAGCCGAGCATGAGCTCTATCAGAAGATCTTGAGTGAGTTTGTACGAAGATGAGCGAAACATTGGATCGAGTGCGCGCATCTGCGCTGGAACTCCCCGAAACCGAGGAGCGGCTGTCCCATGGGCAGCCGACTTTCTTCGTCGCAGGCAAGCAATTCGCGCAGTTCCGAGACAATCACCACGGCGACGGCAAGACTGTCGTGTGCGTTCGCGTCAACAATCTCGACGAGCAAGCCATGCTGCTCGAGGCGGATCCGGACACCTATTCCAAGCCCGCCTACATGCCGACGTGGCTATCCATCAACGTGGCCGGAGCGAAGGTGGACTGGGATCACGTCGCCGACCGTATCGCGGAGAGCTGGGAGCTTGCGGCGCCGCGCCGGCTGCTCGAAGCTGGTGGCCGATGAGCGATTCGGAGACCCGCCGCCGTTTGATCACGCTCGGCGAGATCATTGCCATCGCTGCGCTGATCGTATCCGGGATCGGCGTGTGGATCGCGTGGAAGAGCAGCAATGAGGACAAGCCGACGCGCGTCGTCGAGCAGCGCTCGGCGGTGCCCCTCGCCTTGCGTGGCACGGTGGAGAGCAACGGCAGCACGCTCACGATTATGCCCGCGGATCCGTCGCACGCACTCGAAGGTCTCAGCGTTGCGATCAAGGGTGGCTCGACGATCGATGTCGGCAGCGACGGCAAGCTTTCCGCGAGCGACGTCCAGGCCGCTCTGAAAGGCCGGGACAAGGAGGCCAAGGACGTGACGCATAGCGTCCCGATCCGCATCGACGCCCGCTACGTCGAGATGGGCAAGGACCGCCGCGGCGGCGGCAATTATGTCCTTCGCTACAAGTGGGAGGGCGGCGGCCTGTTCGGCGACCGATCGCTCCGCCTCGCCGCGCTCAGCCGTTAGCCGACGATCTCTTCCGGCTTGAAGAAGAAGTCGATCTCGATCTTCGCGTTCTCGTCGCTGTCGGATCCGTGAACCGAGTTGGCCTCGATCGACTCCGCATAGCTCTTGCGAATCGTGCCCTCGGCAGCGTCAGCCGGGTTTGTGGCGCCCATCACCTCACGGTTGCGCGTGACGGCATTCTCGCCCTCGAGCACCTGAACCACGACCGGACCCGAGGTCATGAAAGTGCACAGATCGTTGAAGAACGGCCGCTCCTTGTGGACCGCGTAAAAGCCTTCGGCTTGGTCGCGAGTCATGCGGATGCGCTTGGAAGCGACGACGCGAAGGCCAGCTTCCTCCAGCATCTTGGTAACGGCGCCCGTCAGATTGCGGCGGGTGGCATCGGGCTTGATAATCGAAAAGGTACGCGTCGCGGCCATGACCGGGCGGTCTCCTGTGAATTGGGTGCGATTGGAATTGGTGAGCCGCCTAGCCGCGAGGCGGCGCGGCCGCAACCCTCAAGCCTGCTGCTTCCAGCGACCCTCGACCTGCGCCCAGTAGCGCCGGTCGACGCCTTCCCTGCCTGCCAGCAGTTTCCATGCAAGCCGAGCGGCTTCCACGGTGCTCGCGTCGAAAACGAAGAAGCTACGATCGTAAGTCAGCCCTGAATCCCGCCACTGACCGTCGGCAATCAGCATGTTGCGCGCGCGGTTCGGAGCATCTGCGCTCGTTGAAAGAAGCACCGGCTGCCGCGCGTCCTCGGGGCCGCCTGCGAGCGCGTGCGGAAGGAAGCTGGTCGGCCCGGTGTCCCAAAGCATTCGATCGAGCCGAGCGAGGAAACCCTCGTCTTCGCCAACGATCAGCAACCGGCCATCACCTGCCAGCACCTTCTCCGCAATGCTGGCGACGACCTGCTCGACGGGACTTTCACCCAGCTGATAAAAGTCGACCTGCACCCCCTCGCCCGATCAATGCTCCAGCACGTCGGCGACATATTCGTCGAGGAGTCGAACGCCGAAGCCAGTCGCACCCTTCTCGTACGTGTTGCTCGGTTTCTCGGACCAGGCCTTGCCGGCCATGTCGATGTGAGCCCAGCGCACGCCATTTTCGATGAAGCGCTGGATGAACTGCGCTGCGGTGATCGATCCACCTTCGCGCGGACCGACGTTCTTCATGTCGGCAATCGGCGAATCGATCAGACGATCGAATGGCTCGCCAAGGGGCATCCGCCACAAACGGTCTCCCGTGTCTTCGCCGGCATGCTGCAGTTGCGCGGCAAGCTCGTCGTTGTTCGAGAACAATCCGGCCCACTCGTTGCCAAGGCTGATCAGGATCGCACCCGTGAGGGTCGCAAGGTCGATGATCGTTCCAGGTTTGTAGTTGCGCTGCACGTAGGTCACCGCGTCGGCGAGCACGAGCCGCCCTTCGGCATCGGTATTGATAACCTCGACCGTCTGTCCCGACATTGTCGTCACGACATCGCCGGGCCGCTGGGCATTGCCGCCCGGCATATTCTCCACGAGGCCGCAGATGGCGACGATGTTTGCCTTGGCTTTCCGCAGGGCTAGCGCTTTCATGGCTCCCACGACCGCGCCAGCACCGCCCATGTCCCATTTCATGGCCTCCATGCCCTGGGCAGGCTTGATCGAGATACCACCGGTATCGAAAGTCACTCCCTTGCCGACAAATGCGACGGGCTTTGCGCCTTCACTGCCGCCCATCCACTTGAGGACGAGCAAACGGCCCTCACGCGCGGAGCCCTGGGCGACGCCGAGAAGCGCTCCCATGCCCAGCTTTTCCATGGCGGCACGGTCCAGAACCTCGACCTCGAGGCCGCTGCCCTCGACTGAGGCGCGGACGCGTTCGACGAATGTCTCGGGGTAGATGATGTTGGGCGGCTCAGTGACCAGCTCGCGCGTCAGCGACACCCCTTCATAAACGGGCGCCCAGCGATCGGAATAACGCTTTGCTGCGCCCTCCCTTCCGCCGACGATGATGACCTCATCCAGTGTGGGCTTCTGCTTGTCCTTCAACGTCGTCCGGTACCGGTCATATCGCCACCCCCGCAGCGCTGCGGCCAAGCCGACGCGCGCGGCCGCATCCGCATCGAAGCCGAGGCTGCTCACGTCGATGACGGCGCGCTTCTCTCCCGATGACTGAAGGCGCGCGACCGTGGTGCCGCCTAGCTTCTCTGCGGCTTCCTTGGTCGAGCTGCCGGTACCCGTGCCCACCGCGACGACCCGCCTCAGCGTTCCACCGTCATCCACAAACTGTTCCGCGACCGCCGAGGCATCGCCCTCAAAACGCTGGCGGTCGAGTGCTCCAACCATCGCCTGCTCCGCGGCGCCGAGCGAGGCCAGGCTCGACCGGTCCTTGCCCGCGACCGGCAGCACCAGCGCATACTCACCGTCAGGCCGGCGGTCGGCGAAACTAATCTTCATGTGAGGCAATCCTGTCGAAAAGCGAACGTTCTGCGTGGCCTTTAGGATGCAAGATGTGTGTTGGCAAAGCCACGGTCAGCGCCGGACTGGGCGATTGTCGCGGCGTCCATCCGGTGCGATAGGCTGACCCAAGGTTGGGATTTCAGAACGGCGGGACGGGCGGCGTTGCGGACGAAATTTGTCTGGTGGTCGGCGCTTCCCATGCTCGTTGCGCTGCCGAGCGTGGCAAACGCCCAGAGTCAGCCGGCTCCAACTGCCACGACACCGGCCCCCGAACAGACCGTCGACTTCAGCTCCGATCAGGTCGTTTACGACAGCGATGCGGATGTCGTGACCGCCGACGGCGCCGTCCGGATGAAGCGCGACGGCCAGTATCTCGCGGCTGACCGCGTGATCTGGAACCGCAAAACCGACGAGGTTCGCGCGCAGGGCAATGTCGTACTGCTCACGCCTCAGGGCGATAAGCTCGTTGGCGACGATGCCGTTCTCACCAACGAAATGCATGACGCGGCGGTCAGCAATCTCATGGTGGTCCTTGAGAGTGGCGGCCGGATAGCGGCGCAGCGCGGCACGCGTCGCGGTGAAATCACCACGCTTGAGAATGCGACTTACTCGCCGTGCCCGGTTACAACCGACAGCGGCTGCCCCAAGCGACCGAGCTGGGCGATTACCGCGGCTCGAGTGATCGACGATCCGGCGACCGGAAAGGTCAAGTTCAGCGGCGGGCGCCTGCAGCTCTTCGGCGTCACGCTTCCGCTACTCCCGGTATTTAGCATCTCCCGGACCAATGAAGGCGCCACAGGGTGGCTCGTGCCCGATTTCAGCGCATCGACGAAGAAGGGCTTCGAGCTCGCCATTCCATATCACTGGCAGATCAACTCGAACCGCGACCTCACGCTGACGCCTCATCTCTACACCGGCGTCTTGCCGGCGATCGAGGTGAAGTACCGCGAGCTCAACAGCATCGGCGCCTATCAGATTGGCGGCTTCCTCACCTACGGCACGATCGACAACGTCAATCCGCTCATCACTTCGACCCACCGCGGGATTCGCGCTTATTTCGAGGAGAACGGGAAGTTCCAGCTCGATCCGCTGTGGAGCATCACCAGTTCATTCCGCGTCGCGAGCGACAAAACCATGACCCGGCGGTACGACATCACCAATGACGATCGCCTGCGCAATGTCGTCAACGTGGAACGGATCAGCCCCGACTCGTATATCTCGATCGCCGGCTGGGCGTTCGAGGGCCTCCGTCAGGAAGACAAGCAGAAAACCATTCCGATTGCCCTTCCGGCAATCGACGCGCGCTTCCGCATGGATGACATCGCCGGCGGCCGGCTCGAGTTCCAGGCGAACAGCCTCTCGATCCTGAGGATCGAAGGCCAGGACACGCAGCGCGCCTTTGCCAGCGCGGAATGGGACCTGCGGCGCCTGACGCCGTGGGGCCAGGAATTCACGCTAACGGCCTACGGCCGCGGCGACATTTATCACACTGATGATTCCGTGAGTACGGTTGTGCCGATCTATCGGGGGCTGGATGGCTGGCACGCCCGCGTAATCGGTGCCTTGGCGGCGGACATCCAATGGCCGTTCGTCGGTTCGATGTTTGGAGGCGTGCAGCGGGTGACACCCCGCGTTCAGCTCGTTCTCACCCCGCCAACATCGAACCTCGACATCCCGAACGAGGACGCACGATCGGTCGACCTCCAGGACACCAACCTCTTCGCGCTGAACCGCTTTGACGGATATGATCGGTGGGAGGATTCTTCGCGCATCACCTACGGCGTCGACTGGTCGCTCGATCGTCCGAACCTGTCGATCGACAGCAACATCGGACAGAGCGTCCGGCTACGGCGGAACCTCGATATTTTCCCTGAAGGTACGGGCCTTAACGACCGTGTTTCGGACATCGTGGGAAGAACAAGGATCCGCTACGGCCGTTTCATCGACATCACCCATCGGTACCGAATCGACAAGAGCAATTTCGCCGTCCGCCGTAACGAGGTCGACCTCACGATCGGAACGCAGCAGACGTACGCGCAGGTAGGGTATTTGAGGCTCAATCGAAACATCAACCCCGCGATCGAGGACCTGCGCGACAAGGAAGAGCTGCGGCTGGCAGCGCGGATTCTGTTCCGCCGTTACTGGTCGATCTTCGGCGCGACCGTGATTGATCTTACCGACGCGCACGAAGACCCGCTGTCGCTTGCCGATGGTTGGCAGCCCGTCCGCCACCGCCTCGGCATTCAATATGAGGACGACTGCCTGCTGGTTGGCTTAACCTGGCGGCGCGATTATGAGCAGATCGGCGCCTTTCGGCAGGGAAGCACTTTCAGCCTTCACTTGGCTTTCAAGGGACTTAACCGCTAAGGCTGGGTTCAGGGGCTATGCCGCACATCGGCGGGCGCACTATCGGCCGGGGAATCAAAGGAAATTCGCATCGTGACAGGAGCTTTCGGGTTGAATTCGACGCGCGCGTGGTGGATCGGCGCGTTGCTCGCCGCCGCTGCGACTTCCGCCATTGCCCAGCAAGACGCTGGCAATGCACCGCCCGCAAATGCGCCGAGCACAACTCAAGCGCTTCGCCTCCCCGAAAATCCGCAGCTGTTCGGCACCCCGATGCCGTCAGTGATCAAGGCCACTGCGCTCGTTAACGGCGACGTGATCACGCAGACGGACGTCGACCAGAGGTTGGCTCTCCTCGCCATCGCCAACGGCGGCAAGATCCCCCAGAATGAGGTCGACAGCCTTCGCCAGCAGGTGCTGAGAAACCTGATCGACGAGACGCTCGAGATCCAGGCCGCCAGGGCTGCGAAGATCGAGTGGAAGACTTCGGATATCGATCGCACCGTCGAGCGCGTCGCGGGCAACGTGAAAAAGACCCCTGACCAGCTCGCCAGCTTCCTGGAGGCAAACGGCTCCTCGATCAAATCGCTCCGCCGTCAGATCGAGGGCGAGATCGCGTGGCAGCGGCTGCAGAGCGCCAAGATCGAGAATGGCGTCAGCGTCGGCGACGACGAGGTCAAGGCTGTACTCGACAAGCTCACCGCCTCGAAGGGCACCGAGGAATATCATGTCGGCGAGATCTTCCTCTCCTCGACCCCGGCTACGCAGGACCAGACGCTCGCCAATGCGAACAAGATCCTCGAGCAATTGCGGAACGGAGCATCCTTTGCCGGTTACGCGCGCCAGTATTCGGAAGCATCGACGGCCGCGGTGGGTGGCGACTTGGGCTGGGTACGGCCCGAACAACTTCCTGGACCGCTCGCAGCGACATTGCGCAACATGGGCGCGGGCTCGGTCAGCAATCCGATTCCAGTACCCGGCGGCGTTTCGATTCTCGCCGTTGTCGACACCCGCAAGATCCTGACGCGCGACCCCCGTGACGCGGTGCTCGGCCTGAAGCAGATTTCGATCACCTTCCCCAAGGGCACGACGCGGCAAGTCGCCGAGCCGATCGTCGCCCGCTTCGGCGAAGCCGCCCGCAATGTCGGGGGCTGTGGCGGCGCCGATAAGATCGCGGCCGAGTTCCACGCCGAGATCGTTCAACAGGACGGCGTGAAGATGCGAGATCTGCCAGCGGCGCTCCAGCAGATGATGCTGCAAATGCAGGTTGGCCAGGCCACGCAGCCTTTCGGCTCACTGGACGAAGGCGTGCGCACGCTCGTCATTTGCGGCCGGGACGAGGTCGACCCGACCGCACCAAGTTATGACGAAGTGTACAGTCAGCTGAACGAGGAGCGCGTCAACAATCGCGCCCGCCGTTACCTGCGCGACCTTCGCCGCGACGCGATCATCGAGTTCCGCTAATCCTCGAAGCTCGTTAAGGGCCACTGTGGCCAACACGCCCCTCGCACCGCTGGCAATTTCGCTGGGCGATCCCGCCGGGATCGGTCCCGAGGTCATTGCCAAGTGCTGGGATCATCGCCGCCAGTTCGGGCTGCCGTCATTCGTCGCGATCGGGGACGGCCGCTCTATCGCGTCGATTTGGGACGGTCCGATCGAGGTCGTGGATGATCCTAGTCAAGCGGACGCGGCATTCGACTACGCGCTCCCACTGATCCAGGTCTCCGCTGCGGATCCCGACACTCCGGGACACCCGAGCGTCTCCGGCGCGCATTCCTCGCTCGATGCGCTCGAGCTTGCGGTTGGACTTGCGAGGTCGGGCTCGGCCGCTGCAGTGGTCACTGGCCCGGTGTCGAAGGAGCAGCTCTACGCGATCGGCTTCCAGCACCCCGGCCAAACGGAGTTCGTCGCCGAGCGTTGTGGGGTCTCGCCCGGCAATGTTGTGATGATGTTGGCTGGTCCTACGCTGCGGACCATCCCGGTCACGACGCACCTGGCGCTTCAAGACGTCCCTGGGCGGCTGACATCAGCCCTCATCGAATCTCGGGGTAGAGCCGCCTTGCGTGGGCTCCAGCGTAATTTCGGGATCGCCGAGCCGCGCCTCGCCGTATCAGGTCTCAATCCGCACGCCGGCGAAGGCGGCAAGCTCGGCCAAGAAGAAGTCGAGATTATCGAGCCGGCCATTGCAGCGCTCGCGGCCGAAGGCTGGCGAGTGACGGGTCCGCATCCGGCGGACACGATGTTCCATCCCCGGGCCCGCGCCAACTATGACGCGGCGCTTTGCATGTACCATGACCAGGCGCTAATTCCGATCAAGGCACTCCACTTCGAGGAGGCCGTCAACATCACGCTTGGCCTCCCGATAGTCCGCACCGCGCCGGATCACGGCACGGCGTTCGACATCGCGGGACGAGACCTCGCCGACGCCCGCCCGATGGCCGCGGCGATCCGAATGGCGGCGGAATGCGCGGCGCTGCGCGCGGAGACGGTTTGAGCCAGTCCGTCGAGCCGCTGCGCGAAGTCATTGCTCGGCACGGGCTAAGCGCGAGCAAGGCGCTCGGGCAGAATTTCATCCTCGATCGGCAGCTGCTCGCTCGGATTGCCGCGATCCCGGGCGATCTGCACGAACAGCGCGTCTACGAAGTTGGCCCAGGTCCTGGCGGACTGACCCGCGCTCTGCTGGAGGCCGGTGCTTCGGTCGTCGCTGTGGAGCGCGACCGCCGCTGCATTCCTGCGCTGGAAGAGCTGGCTCAAGAGTTCGGCTCAAAGCTCCAGATCATCGAAGGCGACGCACTTCAAATCGATGAACGACAGCTCGTTGGGACTAGCGCGCATGTCGTTTCCAACCTTCCTTACAATATCGGCACCGCACTCCTGCTCAAATGGCTTGGCGACGATTGGCCGCCATGGTGGCGATCGCTCACATTGATGTTCCAGAAGGAAGTAGCCGAACGGATCGTCGCTCGGCCAGGCAGCGGCGCTTACGGCCGATTGTCGATAGCATCGCAATGGCGCTCCCAACCCCGTATCGCGATGCCGGTCAGCCGCTCCGCGTTCGTGCCGCCGCCGAAGGTCACATCCGCGGTCGTGCACATCGTACCGAGCGAGGAGCCGGAGGGCGTCAGCGCCAAAATCCTTGGCAAGTTGACCGAGGGCGCCTTCGGCCAACGGCGGAAGATGCTGCGTTCCAGCCTCAAATCATTCGAAGGCGCAACCGAAGCCGCCGAAGCGCTCGGCATCGACCTGCAACGCCGCGCCGAAACGCTCAGCGTCGATGAATATGTGAAGCTCGCGCGGGCGCTGAGCTAGTTTTTCTTGGGAACTTCCGGCGCCTTCGCCGAAGCCACGGTAGGACCGCGGCTGATCGCCTGCGACAACTGCCCCGCCTGCGGGCAAGCCTTACCTCCGCACAGGGTCTGCAATTTTTGAAGGTTCTGCTGAGCGCGAGCAATTGCGCCCATCTCCACCATCGCCTCGCCCTGGACGGCAATGGCGTCGGGGTCGTTGGGCTCGAGAAGCAACGCCTTGTTCGTCATCCGAATGGCCTTGCCGTAGAGATGCTGCTTCTCAGCCACCCGGGCGAGATCTACAAAAGCAGAGCGATTGCGCGGATCGACGGCAAGCGCGGTCTCGAGCATGTCGTCCGCCTCTTCCAGCTTCCCGGTAGCGGTCAGGGCCTTGGCCTGGCGCTGAAGCTCGATCGACTTGGGCTGGATCTGGTCGTCGGCGCGTTGGCTCATCACAGGCGACGCAAGCGCCACGCCAGCAAAACCGACCAGCAGAAGACGAGGCAAGGAACGCATAGAAATCTCCACTTCAACCTCTGCCGCCTAGCACGAGCGCCCGAGCCGCGCGACGAAAAACCCGTCCGTTTGGTCGTGACCGGGCGTCAGCAGTCGCCCCTTCCCGTCCGTACGACCACCGGCAATGGTCGTTTGCTCACTAATCCACGATGAATGGCGCTCGAGGAAGCGCTCAATCTGGCCTGCCCCTTCGCGGGACAGCAGCGAGCAGACCGCATAGACCAGCCGCCCGCCCGGCCTGACCAGCTCGGCAGCAATATCGAGCAGACGTTCCTGAATGCTCAGCAACCCTTCGAGACGCTGGGGCGTCAGCCGCCACCGTCCTTCAGGGTTGCGGCGCCAGGTGCCGCTTCCAGAACATGGCGCGTCGACCAGGACGACGTCGGCTTTGCCACGCCAGTCATCGAGCTCCTCAAGCTCACGCGGCGGATTGAGCAGCCTGCTCTCGATGGTCACGCCCGCCCGCGCCGCCCGCTCGGGCAGCTTCGACAGGCGCGCCCGATTGCTGTCTGTCGCTAGGATCTCGGCGCTCGGAGCGGCCGCTGCCAAGGCGAGGGCCTTGCCGCCCGCTCCAGCACAAAGGTCGATAATCTTCTCGCCCGCCTGCGGCTCGCTTGCGAGGGCGATCAATTGGCTCCCCTCATCCTGGACCTCGACGAGACCCGTCGAATAAGCGGGATGATCATCTATGCGGCTGTCCGGCGCCAGGCGGATGCCCCACGGACTGAGCGGGGTCGCGCTCGCGCCATCGAATTCGGGCAGCAGCTCATCACGACGAACCCGCGCGGCGTTCGCCCGCAAGTCGACGGGAGCGCGTTCGAGAAGCGCGGGCCACTCGTCGCTTGTGACCAGTGGCGACAGCTCTGCCTCCAACCAGGCAGGAACGAAGGCTGCAGGGGCGACGACCTCATTCGCCTGTCGAGGCTCCGGGCCGCGGGGCTGCCCGAAGAGCTCCAGCAGTTCCGGCTGCTCTTCCATTAATCCCAGAACGGCACTTCGCCCAGTCTCAGGCCGTTCGGCCGCGCGACGGACGGCGCGGAACATAAGTTCACGAACGGCTCGCCGATCCTTCGATCCCGCGTATCGGCGGTGCTTGAAATAACGGCTGACAATCGTGTCCGCGGGCGGCCCGTTCTCCCGCGTGGAGACGATCACCTCATCGAGAACCTCAATCACCGCCTGAAGTCGAGCGGCGGGAGTCATGGTCTAGCGCGTCGGATAGTTGGGCGCCTCGCGCGTGATCGTCACGTCGTGCACGTGGCTCTCGGACAGCCCCGCGTTTGTGATGCGCACGAACTTCGCCCGCTTCTGCAGCTCGGCAATCGTGGTCGATCCGGTATAGCCCATGGCCGCCTTCACGCCGCCGACCATCTGGTGGATGATCTCGCGGACTGCGCCCTTGTACGGCACCTGGCCCTCGATGCCTTCCGGTACGAGCTTGAGATGGTCCCGGATGTCCTGCTGGAAGTAACGGTCGGCCGATCCGCGCGCCATCGCGCCGACCGAGCCCATGCCGCGATACGACTTGTAGGAACGGCCCTGGTACAAGAAGATCTCGCCGGGAGCTTCCTCTGTGCCGGCGAGTAGCGATCCGACCATGACGGTCGAGGCACCCGCCGCCAACGCTTTGGCCATGTCTCCACTCGTCCGGATTCCGCCGTCTGCGATCACCGGAACACCATTAGCCGCGCCGGCTGCATCCATGATGGCCGTCAGCTGCGGAACGCCAACGCCGGCAACGATCCGCGTGGTGCAGATCGACCCCGGACCGATGCCAACCTTGATCGCATCGGCACCGGCATCGACGAGCGCCTTGGCCGCGTCGGCCGTCGCCACATTGCCGGCCACGACCTGGACGGAGTTGGACAGGCTCTTCACACGCTCGACCGCCTTCGCCACGTCGGTGTTATGGCCGTGTGCCGTATCGATGACGATGCAATCGCAGCCCGCATCGATCAGCGCCTCCGAACGCGCAAAACCTGCGTCGCCGGTCGTTGACGCAGCCGCGACGCGAAGGCGCCCCTCGCCGTCCTTGGTCGCGTGCGGCGCGGCGACAGACTTTTCGATGTCCTTGACGGTGATCAGACCGACGCAGTGATCCTGACGATCGACAACGAGCAGCTTCTCGATCCGCCGCTGATGAAGGATTCGCCGCGCTTCCGTTTCGGTCGTGCCCACCGGCACGGTTGCCAGGTTCTCTCTGGTCATCAACTCGCTGATCTTCTGGCGCGGGTTCTCGGCGAAGCGGACGTCTCGGTTCGTGAGAATGCCGCAGAGCTTTCCGGATTGCTCGACGATCGGGATACCGCTGATCCGGTTGGTCTTCATCAGCTCCAGCGCTTCGGCGAGCGTCTGATCGGGGGTCATGGTGATCGGATTGACCACCATCCCGCTCTCGAACCGTTTCACCTGCCGCACTGCCGCCGCCTGCTCTTCGATGGTGAGATTACGGTGAAGGACGCCGATCCCACCCAGCTGCGCCAGCGCAATCGCCATGTCGGTTTCGGTGACTGTGTCCATCGCCGAGGAAATGATCGGAATCTGGAGCGGGATCTCGCGCGTCAGGCGAGTGCGGGTGTCAGCTTGGCTGGGCAGGACCGAGGATTCGAGCGGTTGCAGCAGGACGTCGTCGAACGTTAGTCCAAGCGGGATATCAGCGACTTCGGTGAGATGGGCCATATCGGCCCATGGCAGAGCGAGGCCGATTCGCCAAGGCCTGCCAAGCGGCCGAGGGCTTCCACAAAAGTGATTGTCGTCAACGGCGGCGGCCGTTGCCTTCCCTTAGGGGTGAGCTTGCGAACATGGTCAGGAGGCAGGAATGCAGTTTCGGAAGTTCGGACCGACAGGCCGTGACGTCTCGATCGTCGGCCAGGGCACATGGGAGATCGACCAATCGAAACG
>Ga0070671_100002825_pt1 | contig 13490 bp, 10 predicted proteins | sample KBSS73metaG_FD_65341 | JGI IMG/M metagenome (GOLD analysis project Ga0070671, IMG submission 65341) | Switchgrass rhizosphere microbial communities from Kellogg Biological Station, Michigan, USA - KBS S7-3 metaG | ecosystem: Host-associated > Plants > Roots > Rhizosphere > Soil ...
GGCCGCAGCGGCTCGCGCTTCGAGGAGAACAAGCGCGCGATCGACGACAAGTACATGGGCCCGGTCATTAAGACGTCGATGACCCGGTGTATCCAGTGCACGCGCTGCGTCCGCTTCTCCACCGAAGTCGCGGGTGTCGAAGAGATCGGCATGCTGTACCGGGGCGAGGACAGCCAGATCACGTCCTACCTCGAGCATGCGATCGGCGGTGAGCTCGCCGGCAATCTTGCCGACGTTTGCCCGGTGGGCGCGCTGCTGCAGAAGCCGCAGAGCTTCGAGAGCCGCCCGTGGGAACTGCGCAAGGTGCCGGGGATCGACGTCATGGATGCGGTCGGGTCGAACATCCGGCTCGACGTCCGCCAGCGCCAGGTGATGCGCATCCTGCCGCGCATCAACGAGGACGTGAACGAGGAGTGGATCAGCGACAAGACGCGCCACCATGTCGACGCCCTCGTCCGCAACCGGCTCGATCGCCCCTGGGTGCGCGAGAAGGGCAAGCTGCGCGAAGCGAACTGGTCCGAGGCGCTGCAGCTGTTCGCCGGCAAGCTCAAGGCGGCAGGCTCGAAGGTCGCGGCGATTGCCGGCGACCTGCTCGAGGCCGAGACCATGTATGCGGCGCGGAAGCTGCTCGAAGGGCAGGGTTCGACCCTGCTCGAAGGGCGGCAGACTGGTCTCGCCTACGACGTGACGAACCTCGCCGCGGTGAACTTCAACTCGACCATCGCCGGAATCGAAAATGCCGACGTCGTCCTGCTGGTCGGCTCGAATATCCGCTGGGAAGCGCCGCTGATCGCCACGCGCGTCCGCAAGATCGTGCGCAAGGGTGGCAAGGTCTTCGCCATCGGGCCCGAAATCGACCTCGGCATGAAGGTCGAGTGGCTCGGCGACGACCTCAAGCTTCTCGGCAAGTTGCCCAAGGCTGTGAAGGACGCCTTCGCGAATGCGCAGCGTCCGGCGGTTATCGTCGGCGGCGGCGCGCTTGCCGCGGGCGCGCAGGGCGCAAGCCTCGCGCTGGTCGACGGCCTGGGCCTGATCAAGGACAGTTGGAACGGCTACAACGTCCTGCACTTCTCCGCCTCGCGAATGGCGGGCCTGATTCTCGGCTATGCGCAGCAGGGCGGCATGGCAGATCTAGAAGCTGCGTCGCCCGAGCTGGTCCTGCTTCTCGGCGCCGACGAGGTGGCAGCCGACCGCTTCAAAGGCGCGTTCAAGGTCTACATCGGCCACCACGGCGACAATGGCGCGAAGCAGGCCGACCTCGTCCTGCCGGGCGCGGCTTACGCCGAGAAGCACGGCACTTACGTGAATACCGAAGGCCGGGTACAGCGCGGTGAGAAGGCTGCCTTCGCTCCTGGCGAGGCTCGCGAGGACTGGTCGATCCTGCGCGCGGTCAGCGAGCTTGCCGGCACCAAGCTTCCGTTCGACAGCTTCGCCCAGCTGCGTTCGAAGATGGTCAAGGAGTTCCCGCAGCTCGGCTGTGAAGGTCTCATCGACCTACCGTGGTCGCCGCCCAAGCTTCCTGCCAAGGCGGAAGGCCCGATCCGTTATCCGATCGCCGACTTCTTCCTGACCAACGCCATCTGCCGCAACAGCCCGACGATGCAGCGTTGCTCCGAAGAGCTGGTGCGCGGCGTCGCCTTCCGGGAGGCGGCGGAATGACTGCGCTCTTCCAGCATTGGGGCGCCAGCTACGAATGGGCGTGGTTCTGGTCGATGGTGATCGGAATCCTGGTCATCGCCCTGCCGCTGATGCTCGCGGTGGCGATGATCATCTACGCAGAGCGCAAGATCTGGGCGGCCATTGCCCTTCGCCGCGGCCCGAACGTGGTGGGCCCTTGGGGCCTGCTGCAGAGCTTTGCCGACGGGCTGAAGGTCTTCCTGAAAGAGACCATCATCCCGACCAGCGCAAACAAGGGCCTGTTCCTGATCGCGCCGATCGTCACCTTCACCGTCGCTTTGATCGTCTGGGCGGTGGTCCCGTTCGCGCCCGGCGTGGTGCTGGCCGACGTCAATGTCGGCCTGCTGTACGTCCTCGCGGCAAGCTCGCTGGGCGTCTATGGCGTCATCGTCGCCGGTTGGGCGTCCAACTCCAAATACCCATTCTTCTCGGCGCTCCGCGCGGCCGCGCAAATGGTGAGCTACGAGGTTTCGATCGGCTTCGTCCTGATCTGCGTCGTCCTCTATTCGGGGACGTTTAACCTCTCCAGCATCGTCCTTCAGCAGAAGGGCTTCGGCCTCGGCATCGTCAATGCCTATGCCTTCAACCTGCTGCTGTTCCCGATGTGGGTGGTGTTCTTCATCAGCTCGATGGCCGAGACCTTCCGCACGCCATTCGACCTGGTCGAGGCGGAAAGCGAGCTCGTCGCCGGCCACCAGACCGAATATTCATCGATGAGCTTCGCACTCTTCTGGCTCGGCGAATATGCCAACGTCATCCTGATGTGCGCGCTGAACGCGACCATCTTCTGGGGCGGCTGGCTTCCGCCGGTCGACTGGGCACCGCTTTATCTCATTCCCGGCATCGTCTGGCTGTTCGCGAAGATGCTGTTTTTCTTCTTCTGCTTCGGCTGGGTAAAGGCGACGGTGCCGCGCTACCGCTACGACCAGCTGATGCGCTTGGGCTGGAAGATCTTCCTGCCGTTGTCGCTCATCTTCGTCGTTCTCGTGTCCGGATGGCTCATGCTGACTCGTTATGGAGGGCCCGCCGCATGATCTCGCGCACAATCAAGGCCTTCACCCTGTGGGAATTCGTCAAGGCGCATGCCCTGACCTTGAAGTACTTCTTCAAGCCCAAGGCGACCATCAATTATCCCTACGAGAAGACGCCGCAGAGCCCGCGCTTCCGCGGCGAGCATGTGCTTCGACGCTACCCCAATGGCGAAGAGCGTTGCATCGCTTGCAAGCTTTGCGAGGCGATCTGCCCTGCGCTTGCCATTACCATCGAGTCCGAGCCGCGCGAAGACGGCAGCCGCCGTACCACCCGCTACGACATCGACATGGTCAAGTGCATTTACTGCGGCCTCTGCCAGGAAGCCTGCCCGGTCGATGCGATAGTCGAGGGGCCGAACCTCGAGTTCGCGACCGAGACCCGCGAGGAATTGCTTTACGACAAGGCGAAATTGCTGGCGAACGGAGACAAGTGGGAGCAGGCGATTGCCGCGAACCTTGCCGCCGATGCCCCCTACCGATAAGCGCGCCGCAACAGGGTCCCCTTGATCTCCATCCTCGCCTTTTACCTGTTCGCGACGCTGACGATCGCTAGCGCGATCGCGGTCATTTTCGCGCGCAACCCGGTGCACAGCGTGCTGTGGCTGATCCTCGCCTTCTTCAATGCGGCGGGGCTGATGCTGCTCGTCGGCGCCGAGTTCATCGCGATGCTGGTGGTGATCGTTTACGTCGGCGCCGTAGCGGTGTTGTTCCTGTTCGTGGTCATGATGCTCGACATCGACTTCGCCTCGCTCCGCTCGGGCTTCAATCGCAACCTGCCGTTCGGGATCATCATCGCGCTGGTGCTGCTGGCGGAGATCGTCATTGCCTTGTTCGCACACCAGGCAGGCCCGGCCTTCGCCGGCGCTCCGGTTGCTGCGGCGCAACCCAACATCGTCGCGCTCGGTCAGCTGCTTTATAGCCGTTATCTCTTCGCGTTCGAGCTTGCCGGCCTGATCCTGCTCGTCGCGATGGTCGGCGCCATCGTCCTGACGCACCGCAGCCGTCGCGACACCCGTCCGCAGAAGGTCTGGAAGCAGGTCGCGCGGCGCCCGGACGAGGCGATCCACAATGCCAATCCCGGTGTCGGTGAGGGGATGAAGCTGTGATCGCGTGCTGTTTGCAGGGACGCCGATCGTGATCGGCTTGGGCCATTACATCACCGTCGCCGCGATTCTGTTCACGATCGGTGTGCTCGGCATCTTCCTCAATCGCCGCAACGTGATTCTTATGCTGATGGCGATCGAACTCATCCTGCTCGCGGTGAACATCAACCTTGTGGCTTTCTCGGCCTATCTCGGCGACCTGACGGGGCAGGTGCTGGCGATGTTCGTCCTGACGGTCGCCGCCGCCGAAGCCGCGATCGGCCTCGCCATCCTCGTCATCTTCTTCCGCCGCCGCGGCTCCATCGCCGTGGACGACGTCAACCGGATGCACGGCTGATGAGTATTCGTGAATCCCTTCTGCTGATCGTCTTCCTGCCGATCATCGCCGCGATCATCGCCGGCCTTGGTGGTCGCTGGATCGGTAAGGTTCCGGCCAAGGCCGTGACGACAGGCGCACTGATGATTGGCGCGGTACTGAGCTGGCCGATCTTCTTTTCCTACATCAACGTCAGCACGGGCCCGGTCGTCGTCCCGGTCCTGAAGTTCATCCAGTCAGGGGCGCTAAACGTCGACTGGGCGCTTCGCGTCGACAGCCTGACCGCGGTGATGCTGGTCGTCGTCACCACCGTTTCCAGCCTCGTCCACCTCTACAGCTGGGGCTATATGGAGGAGGACCCGAGCCAGCCTCGTTTCTTCGCCTATTTATCGCTGTTCAGCTTCGCGATGCTGATGCTGGTGACCGCCGACAGCCTGGTGCAGATGTTCTTTGGCTGGGAAGGCGTCGGCCTCGCTTCCTACCTGCTGATCGGCTTCTGGTACCATAAGCCCAGCGCCAATGCGGCCGCGCTCAAGGCGTTCGTCGTCAACCGCATCGGCGACTTCGGTTTTTCGCTCGGCATCTTCGGCACCTTCCTGGTGTTCGGCACCGTCTCGATCCCGGCGATCCTCGCCGCGGCACCGCATATGGCAGGGTCGACCATCGGCTTTGCGGGGATGCAGGTCGACACCATGACCCTGCTCTGCCTGCTGCTGTTCGTCGGCGCGATGGGCAAGTCGGCGCAGCTGCCGTTGCACACCTGGCTTCCCGACGCGATGGAGGGCCCGACGCCGGTCAGCGCCCTGATCCACGCCGCGACGATGGTCACCGCGGGAGTCTTCATGGTCTGCCGCCTGTCGCCGATGTTCGAGCAGTCGGCGACGGCAATGCACACCGTCACCTGGGTCGGGGCCGCGACCTGCATCTTCGCCGCTACCGTCGGCTGCGCCCAGAACGACATCAAGCGTGTGATCGCTTATTCGACCTGCTCGCAGCTCGGCTACATGTTCTTCGCTGCGGGCGTCGGCGCCTACGGCGCGGCGATGTTTCATCTCTTCACGCACGCCTTTTTCAAGGCCCTGCTGTTCCTCGGCGCTGGCAGCGTCATCCACGCCATGCACCATGAGCAGGACATGCGTTACTATGGCGCGCTTCGTAAGGAGATCCCGGTCACCTTCTGGGTGATGGTGATCGGCACGCTCGCGATAACCGGCGTCGGCATCGACGCGGCCGGCGGCATCGGCTTCGCGGGCTTTTGGTCGAAGGACGCTATCCTCGAGAGCGCCTGGGCCAGTGGCTCGGTCTCCGGCACGATCGCCTTCTGGACCGGCGCGCTCGCTGCGCTGCTGACCAGCTTCTATTCGTGGCGGCTGGTCTTCCTGACCTTCTTCGGGCCGCCGCGTTGGGGCGCATCCGAGCACATCCAGCACGCCGTCCACCACGTCCATGAATCGCCTGACGAAGAACATGGCGACAGCGCACACGATGCAGGCCTTCCGCCTACCGGTACCGCCGGATACCATCCGCACGAGAGCCCGCTGACGATCCTGGTGCCGATCTGCTTGCTCGCGGTCGGGGCAGCACTCGCGGGCCAGGTCTTCCACGGCATCTTCATCGATCCCGCGCGTGCCCCCGAATTCTGGCGCGGGACGGTCGCATTCAGCCACGAGCTTGCCGAGGCCGCCGAGCACTCAGCGCTGTGGGTCAAGCTGACGCCGACCATCGTGATGCTGATCGGCCTGTGGATCGCCTGGAATAATTACATCCGCAGTCCCGGCACCGCCGAGCGCTTCGTTGCCACCTTCCCGGCCGTCTACCGGTTCGTGTCGAACAAATGGTATTTCGACGAGTTGTTCGACTTCCTGTTCGTCCGCCCGTCCATGTGGCTCGGGCGCCAGTTTTGGCACCGCGGTGACGAGGGGACGATCGACCGCTTCGGCCCGCATGGCGCGGCGGTCGCGGTCGCCGCCGGCAACAAGGTCACCGCGCGCCTGCAGTCGGGCTATCTCTATTCCTACGCGCTAGTGATGCTGCTCGGCCTGATCGGCGCCGCAAGCTGGGCAATCTGGTGGGCCAAGTGAACGGACTTCCGGTGCTCAGCATGCTGATTGCGATCCCGCTCGTCGCGGGCGTGATCTGCTTGTTCGCGAACGCCAATGGCGCGCGCTGGACGGCACTCATCGCCACCTTCCTCGACTTCGCGCTCAGTCTTTATCTCTGGACGCAATACGATCCCGACGGGCCGCAATGGCAGTTCGTCGAGAAGGCGGGACTGGGCGGCGGAGTCAGCTGGGCGCTCGGCATCGATGGCATCGCCCTGCTGCTGATCGTGCTCACCGCCTTCCTGATGCCGATCTGCATCGGCGCCAGCTGGCGCGCGATCGAGAAGCGCGTGCCCGAATACATGGCCTATTTCCTGTTGATGGAGGCGCTCATCATGGGCTCCTTCGCAGCGCAGGACCTGTTCCTCTTCTACATCTTCTTCGAAGGCGGCCTCATCCCGATGTACTTCATCATCGGCATCTGGGGCGGCGCCGAGCGCATCAAGGCTAGCTACAAATTCTTCCTCTACACGCTCGCCGGCTCGGTCCTGATGCTGATCGCCATGCTCTACATGGCGGGCACGGCGCATACCTCGTCGATCCCGGCGCTGATGGCCTACGACTTCCCGAAAGAAGCGCAGACCTTCCTGTTCCTCGCTTTCCTGGCCAGCTTCGCGGTCAAGCTACCGATGTGGCCGGTCCACACCTGGCTTCCCGACGCCCACGTCCAAGCGCCGACCGCGGGCTCGGTCATCCTGGCTGGCGTGTTGCTGAAGCTCGGCGGCTACGGCTTCATCCGCTTCTCGCTGCCGATGTTCCCCGACGGGTCGGCGCAGTTCATCCCGTTGATGTTCGTGCTGAGCGCGATCGCGGTCGTTTACACCAGCCTCGTTGCCCTCGTTCAGCGCGACATGAAGAAGCTGGTCGCTTATTCGTCGGTCGCCCACATGGCCTTTGTCACCTTCGGCCTGTTCGCGATGAACCGGCAGGGGATCGAAGGCGCGATGCTGGTGATGCTCGGCCACGGCCTCGTCTCGGGCGCTCTCTTCCTTTGCGTCGGCGTCGTCTACGACCGGCTGCACACGCGAGAGATCGACCGTTACGGCGGCCTCAGCGACAATATGCCGGGATACGCCCTGCTGTTCATGGTGTTCACCATGGCCAGCGTCGGCCTGCCCGGCACCAGCAATTTCGTCGGCGAGTTCCTCAGCCTGGTCGGAACCTACAAGGCATCGACCTGGGCCGCGATTGCCGCGACCACCGGCATCATCCTCGGTGCCGCCTACATGCTCTACCTCTACTGGCGGATCTGCTTCGGCACGCTGCGCCATGCCGACGCCGCGGCGATGGAGGACCTCAGCGTCCGCGAATGGTGGCTTCTGGCGCCGATCGCGCTCGCGGTTTTCTGGATGGGCATTTATCCCGAAAGCTTCATGCGGCCGATGCGCAATGACGTCGGGCGCCTGCTGGTACGGATGGAGCGGGTTGCTCCCGCCGGCGACAGCGCGCCGACGCCTGGGAAGCCGAAATTGACGGTTATTGACGCACACGAGCATGGAGCGACGCACTGATGGGCCGCTTTGCTCCCCTGCTTCCCGAGCTGATCCTGTCGATCGGCGGGACGATCCTTATGATGGTGGCGGCCTTCACCGGCCGTCGCGGCTCGGGAACGGTCAATTGGCTCGCCGTCATCCTGCTGCTGGCTGCGACGGCGGCGCTGGTCGGCGCGCCGTCGCATGCAGGGCCCGTCTTTGACGGGCTCGTGACCGAGGACCTGTTCGCAAGCTTTGGGCGGGCTTTGATCTACCCCGCGTCGGCCGTCGCGATCATCGCAGCGCACGGCTGGTTCGAGCGCGGCACCGAACATTCATCAGAGTATGCGGTGCTCATTCTGTTCGCTGCGGTCGGCATGGGCGTGATGGTCTCGGCCAGCAGCCTCGTCAGCCTTTATGTTGGCCTGGAGCTGCAGAGCCTCGCTTCCTACGTGCTCGCCTCCTACCGCCGCACCGATGAACGCTCGGCGGAAGCGGGCCTCAAATATTTCGTCCTCGGCGCGCTTGCCAGCGGCATCCTGCTCTACGGCATCTCGCTGCTCTACGGCTTCACCGGCACGATGAGCTTTAACGGCCTGGCCGCCGCGTTCGGGCGCGGCGCGCCGTCGCTCGGCCTCCTGTTCGGCCTTGTGTTCGTGCTCGCCGGCCTTGCCTTCAAGGCGAGCGCGGTGCCGTTCCACATGTGGACGCCGGACGTCTACGAAGGCGCACCGACGCCGGTGACCTTGTTCTTCGGCAGCGCGCCGAAGGTTGCCGCCGTCCTGCTCTCGACCCGCCTGTGCGTCTCCGGACTCGCTCCCGCGACCGACGCCTGGCGGCAGATCGTGATTTTCGCCGCCTTGGCTTCGGTCTTCCTCGGCGCGGTCGCCGCCTACGGCCAGACCAACATCAAGCGGCTGCTCGCTTATTCCTCGATCAACAATGTTGGCTTCGCGCTGATCGGGCTTGCTGCCGGTGGTGCCCGCGGCGCGTCGTCGGTGCTGTTCTACATGGCGGTCTATGTCGTCATGACGCTCGGCGCTTTCCTCTGCGTCCTGTGGATGCGCGACGAAGAGGGCCGGCCAGTTGAGAGCATCGCCAGCCTTTCTGGCCTTGCCCAGACCCGGCCTGGCATGGCGGCGGCATTCGCCATCTTCATGTTCAGCCTCGCCGGGATTCCGCCCTTGTTCGGCTTCTGGCCGAAGCTGGTGGTGTTCCAGGCAGCGATTGCCAGCGGCTATGTCGCGCTTGCTGTCGCCGGCATCCTCGGAACAGTGATCGGCGCTTATTATTATCTGAAGATCATCAAGGTCATGTACATGGACGAGCCCGCGGCTCCGTACCGCCGCGCGCGCGAGCCGGTGCAGGGGCTGCTGATCGTGCTCGCCGCCTTGTTCGTGTCGCCGCTCGGCTACCTCCTGATCGGTCCGCTGACCGCATTGACCGACCGCGCCGCGGGAAGCCTCTTCTGACCCGCATCCGCATCGTCGAGCAGACCGGCTCGACCAATGCCGACATCATTGCGGATCCGAATGCAGTCGAAGGTGATTGGCTGGTCGCGCTCGACCAGAAGGCGGGCAGGGGACGGCAGGGCCGGACCTGGGTCTCGGCTCCCGGCAATTTCTACGGAAGCACCTTGGTCATGGTCCACGCCGACGATCCAGCGGCTCAGACGCTTTCCCTTGCTGCCTCGCTGGCGCTCATCGAAACCGTCGACATTGCCGTGCCAAACCAGCCCTTGATGCTGAAATGGCCGAACGATCTGATACTGTCCGGCAAGAAGCTCGCCGGCATCCTGCTCGAGCGCAGCGGCGACCGTGTCGCCGTCGGCTTCGGCGTCAACCTTGCGGCCGCGCCTGAACTGCCCGACCGCCCGGTCGCCTCACTTGGCGGGAGGACCAAGCCTGAGATGTTCGCGCCTTTGCTCGCCGGCACCGTCGCGCGCCTGCTCAATCTGTGGCGGAAGAACCCGCCGGCCATGCTTGCCCAAGCTTGGCTTGCTCGCGCCCATTCCATCGGAACGCCGCTCACCGTCCATTCGAGTGCCGATGAGACGGTCTCCGGGTCTTTCGACGGCATCGAACCCGATGGTGCGCTGCGGCTGCGCCTCGCCGATGGGTCACTCGAGACGATTCGCGCCGGCGACGTAACGCTCTGATCCGCTGCGACTCCAAGGCTGTTTGCTGATAAGGGAGCAGCCGTGACCGAAATCTCGGAACTCCCGACCTATGCGTCGCGCGCGGACCAAATGTTCCTGCGCTTCACGGACGATGAGATCCAGCGGCTCTGCCGCTTCGGCCAGCCGCGCAGCTACAAGAAGGGTGACATGTTGGCGCGTACCGGAGAATCCGGTCCGGGCCTGATGCTTGTGCTGTCCGGCCAAGTCGAAGTCACCCAGTCGAGCGGTGGCGAGCGCCGGCATATCGTCACCCATGAGCGCGGCAATTTCATGGGCGAGCTCGCGCAGCTTTCCGGGCGGCCTTACCTCGTCGACGAAGAGGCGCTCACCGATGTCGAGGCGGTGGCCATCCCGCCCGATCGGCTGCGCGCCCTGCTCATCGCCGAGGCCGATCTCGGCGAGCGCCTGATGCGCGCGTTGATCCTGCGCCGCGTCGGGCTGATTGAAGCGGGCGCCGGCCCCGTCGTTGTCGGCAGTGACGACAACGGGGACGTGCTTCGCCTGACCAACTTCCTCCGCCGCAACGGGCATCCTTATCAGCAGATCGATCCCGCGCACGACAGCAGCGCGCAGACTCTCGTCGAACGCTTCAACGTCGAGCCGGAGGAGCTGCCGATCGTCCTCTGCCCAAGTGGCAAGCTGCTGCGCAATCCGAGCGAAGGACAACTCGCGCGCTGCGTCGGACTGGTTGGGCCGCTCGATTCCGGCAAGCTTTACGACGTCATTGTGATCGGTGCCGGGCCGGCGGGGCTCGCCACGTCGGTCTACGCAGCGTCAGAAGGCTTGTCGGTGCTGGCCATCGACTGCCGGTCATTCGGCGGACAGGCCGGCGCCTCGGCGCGGATCGAAAATTACCTCGGCTTCCCGACCGGCATTTCCGGCATGGCGCTGATGGGCCGCGCCTTCAGCCAGGCGCAGAAGTTCGGCGTCGAGGTCGCAATCCCGGACGAAGCAGTGAAGCTCGAATGCGGTAACTCGCCCTGCCATGTCCAGTTTTCGACAGGCGAGCGCGTCCAGGCTCGGGCAGTCGTTATTGCGACCGGTGCGCGCTACCGGCGGCTCGGCGTCCAGGACCTGGACCATTATGAAGGGACGTCGGTCCATTACTGGGCCTCGCCGCTCGAAGCCGATCTTTGCGCCGGCCAGGAAGTTGCGCTCGTCGGCGGCGGCAATTCGGCGGGACAGGCGACCGTGTTCCTCGCATCGCGCGCGAAGAGGGTCACCTTGCTGGCGCGCCGGCCGCTTGAACAGACTATGTCGCAATATCTGATCGAACGGATTGAGGCGCAGCCCAACATCGAGGTGGTGATCGGATGCGAGATCTCCGCCCTTGAAGGAACTGGCGGCAATCTCGAAGCGGTGAGTTGGGTCAATCACTCGTCGGGCGTGATCACACGGCTCCCCGTCCGCTACCTCTTCTCGTTCATCGGCGCCGAACCCAACACCGATTGGCTCGTTAGCTCAGGGCTCAAGCTCGATGATCGCAGCTTCGTCCTCACCGGCGATGACGTCGGCGACGACCATCTGCCGATGGAAACAAGCCGCACCGGCGTCTTCGCCGTCGGCGACGTGCGTGCTTGCTCCGTGAAGCGGGTTGCGGCCGCGGTTGGGGACGGCGCTCAAGTCGTCGCCGCGATCCATGCCTATCTCGCTAGGCCGCGCCCTGACCACGAGCAACAAGCTGCCATCCAGCTTGCGACGCCCGTCACCGCCTGACGCTTTGCGGCTGCATCTTCTTCGCCTAAGGCGCGGCCATGCTGCTTGCCATCGACGCCGGTAATACGAACCTCGTCTTCGCGCTGGTCGACAAGGGCGAGATCAAGGCGCGTTGGCGGATCGCGACCGATCCTCGCCGCACAGCCGACCAATATAGCGTCTGGCTGCACCAACTGCTCGAGCTCGAAGGCTATACGCGCGACCAGGTCGACGGCGTCATCATTGGCACCGTCGTCCCGCGAGGCTTGCACAATCTGGAGGTGCTTTCGGAGAAATTTTTCCACAAAAAGCCGATTATCGCGGGGCAAGACGCGGCCGAATGGCCGCTGCAGCTCGACGTTGATGAGCCGCATAATGTCGGCGCTGACCGGGCCCTTAATGCCATGGCCGCTCACGCCAAACACGCGGGCGACCTCCTCATTATTGATTTCGGTACCGCAACGACTTTCGACGTGGTCAGCTCTTCCGGCGCTTACTCAGGGGGCATCATCGCGCCGGGCATCAACCTCTCGCTCGACGCCTTGGTGAGCGCCGCTGCCAAGCTCCCGCGCATTGCCATCGAAGCGCCGGCGACCACCAGCGTCATCGGCCGCACCACGGCCAGCCAGATGATCATCGGCATCTACTGGGGCTATGTCGCGATGCTCGAAGGCCTGACAGAGCGCATAAAGCAGGAGATAGGCCGGCCCGTCACGGTCGTCGCCACCGGGGGCCTCGCGACCTTGTTCGACAAGCACACCAATGTCTTCGACGCGATCGAGCCCGACCTCACGATCCAGGGGTTGAGCCTGCTGTACGACATCGCGGCGCGTAACACTCAATGATTCCCGGCGAGGAATTGCTGTTCGTTGCTCTCGGCGGTTCGGGCGAGATCGGCATGAACGTCAATCTCTATGGTTGCCGCGGCCAGTGGATCATGGTGGACCTGGGACTGACCTTCGCCGACCCGACCTATCCGGGAATCGAGCTTATTCTGCCCGACCTCGAGTTCATCGAGGGCCAGCAGGAGCGCCTTGCCGGCATCGTCCTGACGCATGGTCATGAGGACCATATCGGCGCGCTTCCCTACATGGCCGAGGAGTTGAAGGCGCCCCTGTTTGCGACGCCGTTCACCGCCGGTCTGATCGCCGGGAAGCTGGAGGAGGAGGGGCTCACCGGTCAGGTGAAGCTCAACATTGTTGAGCGCGGCGGCACCATCGAGCTGGGCCCGTTCCGCGTTAGCTTTGTCGCGCTGTCGCACTCGATCCCGGAAGGCAATGGCGTCCTCATCGAAACGCCGTTCGGCAACATTTTCCACACTGGCGACTGGAAGATCGACGAGACCCCGGTGATCGGAGAGGCGCCCAGCCCAGACACGCTGCGCGCCATCGGCGATCGGGGCGTGCTGGCGCTCGTCTGCGATTCGACCAACGTGTTTCAGGATCAGCCCTCGGGCTCGGAGGAGAGCGTCCACGCCGGTCTGTTGGCCAAAGTCGCCGAGGCCAAGGGCAGGGTGCTGGTCACTACGTTCGCTTCCAATGCCGCCCGACTGCAGACGATCGGGCGCGTTGCGGTGGAGACCGGGCGCCGGGTCTGCATTGCCGGCCGCTCGCTCGAACGGATCCTGCGTGTCGCACAGGCCACCGGCTATCTGAAGGATTTCCCGCCGCCGGTCGATTTTGACGAGGCAATGCGCCTGCCAAAAAGCCAGGTGCTGATCATCGCGACCGGCGGGCAAGGTGAGCCGCGCGCTGCGCTCGGCAGAATTGCGTCTGGCAACCACGACCTCAAGCTTAGCGAAGGCGACACGGTAATATTCTCGTCGCGCATCATTCCCGGCAACGAGGTCGCGATCGGCCGGATCATGAACCAATTGTCCGAGCTTGGCGTGCGCATGATCACCGAGCGCCAGGCG
>Ga0070671_100002826_pt1 | contig 13482 bp, 8 predicted proteins | sample KBSS73metaG_FD_65341 | JGI IMG/M metagenome (GOLD analysis project Ga0070671, IMG submission 65341) | Switchgrass rhizosphere microbial communities from Kellogg Biological Station, Michigan, USA - KBS S7-3 metaG | ecosystem: Host-associated > Plants > Roots > Rhizosphere > Soil ...
AACACGGTGCCGATCCAGGTGAGCATGGGGGCCTACAACGCCCTGCAGCAGAGCGACGTCCACAGCTACTGGGAATTCAACTACACGACCAACTGGGTCTTCCCGCTCTACGAGCTGCCCTTCACGGGCGGGATTCCGGGTTCGTTCGAGCTGGGCAACATCGGCAGGATCTCCAGCACGGTGCCGGGCTCGGGCCCCCAGGGGATCCGGAACAACCCGGTGGTCTACGGCGACAACCCCTTCCTGCCGCGCGATCCCGACAAGTTCGACGGCGACGATGACGCGCAGCGCGAGTTCCGGGACCGCTTCATTCCGAGCGGCCTCGCCCACGAGATCTACCTGGATGTATACGAGCGTCTCGCTTCCTTCGAGCCCGGGGTCGTGTTCCCGATCCGGCTCTTCGACGCCTACGCCGCGGAGGTCGAGCGCGTCGATCAGAACCGGGACGGGGTGATCTCCTCCGTCGAGGGGGACGTGGACAGCGCCTCGGACGGGTTCCCCGACAACGCGCGCCTGTTCCTGCCGGCGACGTCCTTCAACCGCTTCGCGGTGACCCGGGAGATCGACGACGGACTGCTGGCGCCGCGCTTCGCTCCCAGCCAGAAGGCCTGGATCCTCACGGGGTCGCAGGTGAGCGTTTCGCCGGCCGTGGCCGTCTCCGACGGACGCGATGGGGACGACCGATGACCCTGAACCGCGAAGGGAGAGCGATCCCGTTCGCCTGAACCCAACGCAGCGCCTACCCGCGGGTCAGAGACGTCAACCCCAACCCCGGGAGCCCCGCTCCCGTCCCCCTCTGACGCTCTGACCCGCTCTTTTGTTCGACACAGGACGCACCTTCGAGAGGAGACACACCATGCGACCGACACTCTTCGTACGGATGCGAAACACGCTCGGGCTCTCGGGACGCGGCAGGATCGTCCTGCGTCTCGCGCAGGGGGCTCTCGCGGCCTTCGCGCTCGCCGGCCTGGCGCCCGCGGCCCTGGCCGCGAAACCGGCCTCCTTTTCGTTCGACCTGACGACCTCGGCCGGGGCCCTCGCCTGCCTTCCCGACGCGCAGGGCGAGGTGAGGCTCACCTCGCACGGCGAGAACCAGCAGATGGACGTGCGCGTCTCGGGGCTGCCCGCGAACACGACGTTCACGGTGTTCGTGCTCCAGGTCCCCCACTCGCCCTTCGGGCTGTCCTGGTACCAGGGGGACGTCGAGACCGATTCGAATGGCGACGGCCACGCCCGTTTCATCGGCATCTTCAGCGACGAGCTGTTCATCGTGGCCCCGGGGCCGGCTCCGGCTCCGGTCGTTCACCCGGGAGCCGATGCCGACACGAACCCGGCGACCCGTCCCGTCCACACGTTCCACCTCGGCATGTGGTTCGACTCGGTCGCGGATGCCGTCGCGGCGGGCTGCCCCGGTACGCAGACTCCCTTCAACGGCGACCACACCGCCGGCATCCAGGTGATGAACACCACGAACTTCACCGACGACAACGGCCCGATCGGCCAGTTCACACCGTAAGCGTGTCCGGCCCCGTCACGCACCTTGTCCGGCCCGGCGGATTCTCTCCGCCGGGCCCATCCTCAGGCCCGGACGAAGATTCCAACGTTTGGATGAAGGCAGGATGACAGTGCCGCCATCTGGGCCCTTCACGGCGGCCAATATGATGTGATCGAGGCGTGGACGTCCTCCCGCCGCCCCCCGGCGAGCCAGCCTCCTCCCTGAAGCGCTGGCTGGCCTTCGCGTTCCTCGTGGCCCTTCTCGCGTTCGGTTTCCAGGGCTCACGCGGCATCTGGGAGCCGGACGAGGGCTTCTATGTGAACGCGTCTCTGGGGATGCTCAACACCGGCGACTGGATCGTGCCGAGGCTCAACGGCGAGCCGTTCCTGGACAAGCCGCCTCTCCTCTATTGGGGCTCGGCGCTGGGCATGCGGGTCCTGGGAAAGAACGAGTGGGGCGCGCGCATCCCTCATGCGATCTGGTTCAGCCTGACCGTCGTCCTGGTCGGGCTCATGGGCAGGCAGCTCCTGGGCAACGGCCGCGGCGGACTCGCGGCGCTCGTCTATTGCACCTCGCTGCTTCCCTTCCTGGGCGCGAACGTCCTCACGCCGGATACCGTGCTCGCGTTCTGCACGGCTCTCGCGCTGTTCTGTTACTGCGGGGCGCTGCAGAGCACCGGGGGAGGGAAGGCGCGGATCGTCTGGTGGCTTGCGATGGGCGCCGCCACGGGGCTCGGGGGTCTGGCGAAGGGCCCGGCCGTTCTCATCTTCGTGTTCCCGAGCGCCGTTCATTATCTGTGGTCGAGGGGCCTCCGGCGGGCGCTTCTCGATCCGCTCCCCTATGCGGCCCTGCTGGTCGCGGGTGCGATCGCGCTTCCCTGGTACGGCACCGTCGCCTCCCGGCTCCCGGGGGCGGCCAGGTATTTCCTCGACAATCAGGTCGCCGGAAGGCTCATGACGGCGCGCTATCACAGGAACAGCGGAGGGTTCCTGAGCGGCGCCCTCTACTACCTCCCGGTGCTGGCGATCGGAGCCCTGCCGTGGTCCCTTGCGGCGTGGCCGTTCCTGATCAAGCGCTGGCGCTTCAAGGGGCTCGGGCCGCTTGCGCGTCGCATCGCCGCGGGACCCGGGGACTCGCCCGTCGCGCTTCTCGCGCTCTCGGTCCTCATCCCTCTGGTCGTGCTGACGGCGGCCCAGTCGCGCCTGCCTCTCTACGTCCTGCCGCTGTTCGTCCCTCTGGCGCTGGCGACGGCCGCGGGGATCCACGGTGCGTCGCTTCTTCCGCGCGCGCCCCGCTACCGGCTCGCGATGCGCGCACTGGGCGTCTTTTGGGTGATCGTCCTCATAGGACTCAAGGCGGGCGCCGCGCATCTCGACACCGACAGGAGCTCGAGAGCCTACGCCGCTTCCCTGGGCGCGATCGCCGGGAGCCGCGACGCGGAGATCGTCGATGTGGACCTCAAGCTCAACGGGTTGCCGCTGTACGGCTATACGCGCTTCGAAGCGGTCACGACGGAGAAGAATCCCTATCCGTTCTTCACGCCCATCGAAAGCCTCGAGGTCGAGGCCGAGGAGATGAGGGGCGATGACGAAAGGGAAGCGCACCTGTTCATCGTTCCGCCCCCGAAGCTCCAGCAGGTCAGCCTCGCGCTTCTCCGGACCGATGATCCGTGCCGGGTCGTCGGAAAGGCGCGCCGATCGATCCTGCTGTACTGCCCTGCAAGACCCGCCCTGACGAGATAACGGCCACCCCGCGCGTGCGAGGTGGCCGTTCGAGAGCGTGCGTGACTGATCTGGTGGCGACGGGCCGTTCGACTCAGTGATGGCCGTTGCCGTGGCCGTTGCTGTTCCCGTGCCCGTGGCCATTGCCGTGACCGTGCCCATGGCCGTTTCCGGTGGAACCGTCGTCATCGCCGTTGTCGGTTCCGCCGTCGTCCGTTCCGCCGTTGTCGTGGCCGTGGCCGTGCCCATGACCGCGATCGTGGGGAACGACGACGACGCTCGAGGTGGAAGCCGCATTCCCCGAGGCGTCGGTGGCCGTGTAGGTCGCCGTGTAGATGCGCCCGCTGCCGCCGCCCGAACGCTCGGCGCGCACGAAGAAATCGAGGTCATCCGTACCGACGTCGGCGCCGCTGATATCGGGCGCGCTGTGACCCGAGCCGCGCGCATCGTCGGTTTCGTTGCTGGTCACCGAGACGAGCACGAGAGCCACGGGACTGCAGACGTCGGAGGCGGAAACGTCGGCATGGACGTGGCGCATCTTGTGATTCGGGGGCCAGATGGAGCTGGGGCTGAGCGACATGGAGACCGTCGGGGGAGTCGTATCGACGATCGTCACGAGGACGTCGTCGGTGGCCGTCTGGCCGGTGCTATCGGTGACCTGGAGGGTGACGAGGTGCGTCCCCACAGGGAGTGTCACGTCGAGGACAGGACCGGTGCCGAGGAAGGCCTCATCCACCGTCCCGAAGTTCTCCCACCACTCGAAGAGGCGGATGTCGTTGTTGGTTCCCGACGTCGAGTCCGCGTCGGTGGAGGCGCTGCCGTCCAGGTGCGCGACACCGCCGTCGAAGGACGAGCACTCCACCGTCTCGTCGACGCCCGCGTTGGCCACGGGCGGGTTCGCATTGGCCGTCACGGACTCCCAGGCGGGGTACTGACTCTCGGCGTCGGCGGACGTGATGGCGGCTGCCTGCGTGCCGTCCGCGTTCGCGGTCCAGATCTGCGCATGGGTTCCGTCCGATGCGGCGAAGGCGATCCGGGCGCCGTCGGGCGAGAAGGAGGGATGGTCTCCGACGGCGATCTGGGTCTGCGTCGCCGGCGTCGCCACCGTCAGCTTCCAGATCGAATCCGGAGTGCCGGTAACCTGCCGCGTGAACGCGAGGGTCGTCCCGTCGGGAGACCAGCTGGGCTCGAGGTCCGCGGCTCCGGCGTTGTTGGTGAGATTGGTCGGCGTGCCCGTGCCGTCGGCATTGGCGACGAAGATCTCGAAGTCAGCGGTCCGGTCCGTGGAGAAGGCGATCTTCGTCCCATCAGGCGACCACGCCGGCGCTCCGTCGTTGCCGGGGGAGTTGGTGAAATCGACGGCAGCCGACAATCCGTCAGCGGCGATGATCCAGACGTCCGTGCTCGCCGCGGCCACGTCGAGCCGCTCGAAGGCGATCTTCGTTCCGTCGGGAGACCATGAGGGGCGGCTGTCGGCGAAGCCCGCGGCTCCCGTGAGCTTGACCGTCGTGCCCGCGAGGAAGTCCGTCACGTAGATGCCTGGGGCGCCGTCGCGGTCGCTGGAGAAGGCGATCTTCAATCCGTTCGCCGACCAGGCGGGATTGACGGACGTGCCCGGGGGACTCGTGATCTCCCGGAATCCTGAGCCGTCCTCGTCGACGACGCCGATCTGGAAGCTCCCGCTGCGGTCGGTCTGGAAGGCAATCCGTCCGTTTTCCGCGGCATCGACCGTGTTCCCTGTGAATGCTACCGCCAGGAAAATGACCGCCGAGGTGGGAAGCAGCACCGTCCGAAGAACTCCCCGGAATGGAGACACGATGAGTCTCGTCTTGAGATGGATTTTCATTGTGGTCGAACCTCCCCTTCTATGGAAAAACGTAACCAGGCTGATCCGGGTCGGATGATTTGTCGGCGGCGGCCTCAGCCCTTTCGAAATGCAGAGCCCACGCCACTTCTCGCAATGCGCGTACGATCGAGTGAGCCAATGGTAACAGAGGCGGTCACACGTGGCAAACGAGAATGCTTCAGGTCGAAACGCACCATAGGCGCGCCCCAACCGTTGAAGGCGAGAGGACGTGCCGCCTCGCTTCGTCGCGCGCGGGAGGTCTTCGACCTTCGCTCGCGGCCGCCCTCGCGGATTCGCCCGCGAAGGGCGGCCGGCCTCGTGCGCTACTCCTGGGGCGGGTCGATTCTGCCGAACGTGCCGTGCGTCTCGTCGAGGGGCCCTGCGGCGAAATAGAGCGCATTGGTCGGGCCTGCGGTCGCGCCGTTGCCGAACGCGATGCCCCAAAGACCATCGATCTGGATCGGCTTGCGATTGGTCCCGCGCAAAGCGCCGCGAGGCGTGGCCTTCTTGCGGTGATCCGGGCGGAGCCTGTAGGCGTTGATCCTGCCGTCGCCGAAGTTGCCGACGAGAAGATCCCCGCTGAAGCGGCCGAACGTATCCGGTGCGATCGCCAGCCCCCAGGGGGCGTTGAGGCGCCCGTGCTGCGCGACGCGACCCAGCAGCACGCCCTCGGTGTCGTAGGCGTCGACGAAGCCGAGCCCCTGGCCGGCGACGTCGTCCTCGGCGTCCGCGTCCTGCTTAGCGTAGGTGACGTAGAGGGTGCCGCCGAGATTCTGGATGCCGAACGGCGCGAAGCCGTCAGGGATCTTCGGGTCCACGAACGCGGTCGGGTCGACGACCGCATTGAAGCTCGTGTCGAAGACGTCCACCCGGGCATTGTGGAAGTCGGTGGCGTAGATCCTGTTGCCCCCGGCGGCTGTGGCGAAGGCGAGGCCCTTGTAGATGGCGCCGGAGGTCGTGTTGTCGACGACGTGGAAGGCCTGAGTCGAGGGCGCGGGAGGCGGGACTCCCGGGCTCCATCCCGAGATGGTCCCGTCCTCGCTGGCGAAGAGGAAGAAGGCATCGCCGGAGTTGGCGCCGCCGTCGCTCACCGTGAAGCCGGCGCCGGAGACGAAGACGGTGCCTGTCGGCGCACCGGGGACCGCCACCACGAGCGCACTTATCGTGCCGTCGCCGTCGTAGAGGGTCGAGAATCCGGTGTGGTTGTCGGCGACCCACCAGGGCCCCGTGGGGCTCGATGCCAGTCCCCAGCCGTTGACGAGGTGGGCGTCCGTGTTCGGCGCGGGGATGAACCCGTCGGACACGAGGATTTCGAGGGAGTAGGCATTGCGACCGGTGCCGTGGGCGCCGGCGACGATCGGGTCGGCGATATCGGAAGCCGCGCCGGCGAGCGCGAGCGCCGCCGATCCGAAGGACATCACCGTTGCGAGCGCCAGATGCGCCAAGTTCTTCGACAGGAACGAGTACGAGCGATTCATGGGAAGCCTCCGTGATCGAGATCGTGATGACATCTCATTGTCGGATCGGCGCCCCGGTCCCGCCCGGGAATGGGAACAGTTTCGGCAGATAGGGGACGCGTGCGCCGTGTGCACCGGCGCGGCTGGGCTCTCGGCTGGAAGCCGGATCCGGCGCGGGTCCAGGCCCGCGGGCGGAGGCGTTTTCCTTGCACCGGGAGATCGATCTGGCATAATCTCGGGCTGTTCCGATGCATTCCAGTCGTGGACCAGTCCCTTGAAGGGGTTCTAAAGTCATGGAATCGGCAGAATTGCGATATTCCCCGCGGGGCCTCGATCGACTCAATCGGGGTCTCATAGCGGTCGGCTGCGCGCTGGTGGTCGCCTTGAACCCCATGGCCCTCATGGCGGCCGAGGCCTCGAAGCCGTCGGGAACGGGCGCGGCTCCCGCCGCCGCCACAGGTACGGCCATGCCCACCGGAACCGGTGCGACGGCGGCGCCCGCAACCGCCACGACCGGGGCTCCCGGCGCGAGCGGCGCATCGGGTGTCAGCGGCGCGTCCGGCGCTGCCGCGGCCCCCACGGCGACCAAGCTACCGCCCGAGCAGATCGACGCCCTGGTGGCGCCGATCGCCCTTTTCCCCGACGATCTTCTGGCCCAGACGCTGGTCGCATCCACCTATCCCCTGGAGATCATCCAGCTCCAGCAGTGGATGGTGAAGCACAAGGACCTCAAGGACAAGGCGCTCGCCGACGCGGTCGCCAAGGAAGACTGGGACCCGAGCATTCAGACGATGGCGGCGGTTCCGGAGGTCGTCAAGCGGCTCTCGGACGACATCCAGTGGACGACCGATCTCGGCAACGTCTTCCTCGAGCAGCAGAGCGAGGTCATGGAATCGGTCCAGCGGATGCGGAAGAAGGCCAAGGACAAGGGAGCGCTCGAGAGCAACGAGCAGCAGAAGGTCGAGACGAAGGTCATCGAGGAAAAAACGGTCATCGTCGTGCAGTCCTCGAACCCCGAGGTCGTCTACGTCCCCTCGTACAGTCCTGTCGCCGTTTATGGCCCGCCCGTCTATCCCTACCCGCCCATCTACTACCCCTACTACGCGCCTGGAGCGGCGTTCGTGACGTTCGGCGTGGGCATGGCCATGGGAGCGGCGATCTGGGGAGGCTCCTGCTGCGGATGCGGCTGGGGAGGCGGGGGTGACGTCGACATCAACGTCAACAACAACTTCAACAAGAATACCAACATCAACAACAAGAGCGGCAACAACGTCAACAACGGCAACCGGGGCAACAATTCCGGCAACCGGGGCAATGCCGCCACCAACAAGGGCGGTGCCGGCGGCGGGAACAAGTGGTCGCACAACCCTCAGCACCGCGGCGCCGCACCCTACGGAGACAAAGCGACGGCCAACAAGTTCGGCGGTCAGGCCAAGGGCAGCCAAGGAGGCGGCCGAGGACCCTCCGCGAGCCAGCAGCCCACGGGTGGCCGCGGTGGAGGATCCCCGTCGGCGGGCAACACGGCCGCGGGGGGCGCCCGGGGAGGATCCCCGAGCGCGAGCAATCGTTCGGGATCCGGGGGTGGAAGCGGGTCCCGCGGAAGCTCGCCGAGCGCGAGCAGCCGCGGCAGTAGCGGCTCCAAGGGGGGAGGCTTCGGCGGCAGCGGCGGCGGTTATAGCGGCTCGAGCGCCCGGTCCGCGGGGTCGCGCGGCTCGTCCAGCTTCAGCGGCGGCGGACGCGGCGGCGGCGGACGTGGCGGCGGCGGACGTGGCGGTGGAGGGCGGAGGTGAGCGCAATGACGCTGGGCCTGTCGATGAAAGGGACTGGATTCATGAGAACGAGTCTCGTGACGATCGCGGCGTGCGCGCTCGGCGTGACGCTGGCGACGGCGGCGGCTCCGGCCGCGGCTCCCTCGTCGGCCCCCGCCTCCGCGGCTCCCAAGCAGAAGACCTTCGAGACCCCTGAAAAGGCGGTCGAAGCCCTGGTGGGCGCTGCCGAGAAGTTCGACGTGCCGGCGCTCAAGGAGATCCTCGGGCCGGACGGCGTCGACCTCGTCGTCACCGAAGATCCTGTGCAGGACAAGAACAAAGCCGCCGGGTTCGCGGCGAAGGCCCGCGAGAAGAGCCAGATCGTGCGCGACCCCTCCCACCCGAAGGTCGCGACGCTCAACATCGGAAACCTGGACTGGCCGCTGCCGATCCCGATCGTGGAGAAGAACGGCCGCTGGTCGTTCGACACGAAGGCGGGAAGACAGGAGATTCTCTACCGGCGGATCGGCGGCAACGAGCTGGACGCGATCGAGGTGTGCCGCAACTACGTGAACGCCCAGATGCAGTACTCGCTGGAGCTTCACGACGGCTCGAAGGTCCACCAGTACGCGCAGAAGATCCTCAGCAGCCCCGGAAAGCAGGACGGCCTCTACTGGAAGAACGCGGACGGGACACCCGGCGGTCCGATCAGCGAAGCGGCGGCTCACGCGATCGCCGAAGGCTACAGCCTCGACAAGGTGTCCGCGTACCACGGCTACTACTTCCACGTCCTCAAGGGACAGGGCCGCCACGCCGCGCTGGGGGAGCTGGACTATGTGATCAAGGGGATGATGATCGGGGGCTTCGCCCTGATCGCCACGCCCGCGGATTACGGGGTCACGGGGATCCAGACGTTCATCGTCAGCCACGACGGCATCGTCTACCAGAAGGACCTGGGGGAAGACTCCCTCGCCCTCGCGCGCAAGATCGAAGTCTACGACCCGGATCCGTCCTGGCAGCCGACCAACGACAAGTGGTAGGGAAAGCGCCCCGATAAGCCACGGCCGCGCCAGCCACGAGCACCCACTCCCAATCACGAGCGGAAAGTGCCCCGATAAGCCGCGGCCGCGCAGCGGCCGTCGGCTTCATCCAGGCCGGGAAACGTCACGCCTGTGGCACCCTAGTTGCTCAATGTCGTCACTCCGGTCATTGCGAACCATTTGCCGGCGGCGCCCGTGATGAAGACGATCGGCGCCGCGCACGTGGGCGGCAGCGTGAGCCGCACGTTGATGTTCGCGTTGCCTGAGCTCGACGCCGCAAACCCGGCGGTGGTCTGATTGGTCGTGACGACCCCGCCCGCACCATCGTCCGTGAGGCAGCTCAGGACGGCCATGAATTGAGGCTCGTCGTTGGTCCCGCGCAGCTCGGGCGGGACGGACGGCGCGTTGGGGAAGACGAGCCCGCGGATCTTGATCGACAGCAGCCCGTTGGCCGAGAGATCCCCTTTGATGCTCTTCGCGACCCAGGGAAGGTCGTCGCCGACGACTCCGCGGACGTCGCTGGGCGACAGCAGGAATCCGCCCACACCCACCATCGTGGTGAACTTGAGCACCTTGGGAGAGGTATGTGTCCCGCCGCCGGTGCCGTATTGCGCCTGAGCGAACGAGACCGCCGCGAGCAGCACGGCCGCTGGGATGAGGATCAGCTTCTTCGCGTTCATGGTCGTCTCCTGTACGCAGCCCGATTCGGGCAGTTCGATTCTAGGCCCGCTCCCAGGACTGCCTGCCGGAATGGGATCAGCTGGACGGATTGCCGGTACTGTTCCCCGCCTGCGGTGAAACGCTGCGGTACCGCCCTTCTCAGAGCCCGTCGATCCCGTCCAGGTAGCAGAGGGCCGACTGGCAGGCGGCGGGATTCCTTTGTGAATCCGACAGGATCGCGTCGACGCGAGACTCGATCTCGCCGACCGTGAAGGCGCCGCAGTCCGTCTGGACCGCGCTCGCGAGTGACAGGCGCTGGCGGCACAGGTTCAGGATCAGGCTCATGAAGCGCACGTCGGCGCGCGCGCACGCATCGTGGACATGGGGCTTCACGATGCGGCAGACCGACGCGACCGAATCGGTCGACGCGAACGTGAGCGTGGCCCTGGAACAGGCGAGGTCCGCCTCGGACATGAACTCGCCCCGATGCTCGCGCCCGGAGCACAGGCGCTTCCAGTAACCCTGCCCCTTCGGGCTCTCCTCGCAGCTCCCGTCTCCGACGTAGAGACATCCCGCGTCCGGGGTACAGGCATCGACGGTGCAGGCGTTGCCGTCGTTGCAGGTCACCGCGGGCCCGCCGACACACGCACCGGAGGCGCAGCGATCGGGCACCGTGCATGCGTCTCCGTCACTGCACGAGGAGCCATCGAGGGGAGCGTGCGTGCATTCCCCGGTCTGCGGGATGCACCCGTCCGACGTGCAGTCGTTGTGGTCGTCGCAGTCCGTCGGCGTGCCGGGGATGCAGCCGCGCCGCTCGTCGCAGGTCTCGACGCCGTTGCAGGGATCGCCGTCGTCGCAGGCGGGGCAGAGCTTGAGCCGTATAAGGCTGATGCTCCCGCCCGCCCGGGGCGGGATCGTGCTGCACACGGCGTCGCCGAGGTTTGCGTCCATTCCCGCGATCTGCTCGAGCAGGTCGGGGGTCCCGTCGTGGCTCGAGGTCTCGATGCGCACGTCGAAGGCCAGGGAGCAGAAGTCGGGTGAGTCGCTCAGCAGCACCAACGGAGGATCGGCCGCGAACACGACCTGATTGGGGATCGTGTCGCCCGGGACGTGCGATGACGTGAAGGTCACGCCGCAGTTGGTCGTAAGATTCCCTTGATAGGAAACGGCGTAGCTGTCGCCGAAACAATTGATGTCGAGGTCGCCGCTGTCGCAGTTCAGATCGAAACGGACGCGATTGATCGACAGCGTGTTTCCATCGAGATGGCTGGCGCCGAGACGAATGACGGGGCGGAGAGTATCCCCGACGGAATTGAAGCCGTGAGCCACCTGATACGCCAGCTGGGCAATGGACTCGCACGTCGTGTCTCGCGTGCACGACCCTCCCTGGACGCCGGCGGTCTGGCGCGCGGAGCCCGCCTCCTTCGTCAGCTCCACGTCCCGCGGCGCTCCGCTGATCCCGCCGCACGCCGGAGAGGGATCAGGATCATGAAGGCAAGGATCATCGGGAGGGAGGACGTCGGGATCGCAGGTATCGATCGTGCACGCGTCGGCGTCGTCGCAGGCGAGGGGAGTGCCGGGAACGCAACCGAGCACTTGGTCGAAGGTCTCGGAGCCGTTGCATTGATTCCCGTCGTCGCAGAGCGGCGCCAGGCAGATCTGCCCGGTGCCCACCGCGGTCTCGGAGGGCAGTGGCGGAGTGTTGTCGCACTCCGCGTCCAGGAGCGCCCCGTCCAGTCCCACGGTTTGGAAAATCAGATCCGGCAGTCCGTTACCTCTATGCTCGATCTTCGTGAGGAAGCGAACCGTGCAGAACTCGGGGGTGTCGCTGGGGATCTCCAGGGGCGTGCGTGGAGTCAGCACGATCTGGTTGGGTATGACATCACCGGGTTCCGAGGAAGCATCCCATTCCACGCCGCACGTGCTCGAGATCTGGCCCTGGTAGGAAACGGTGGTCCCGTCATCCGGGCAATTCAGTCCGACATTGCCGAAATCGCAGTCGAGATTGAATCTGACACGATGGATCCGCGCCATCGTGCCGCCGCCAATTCTTCCCGCACCGAGCGACAGGGAGATCTCGACGGTGTCTCCCAGGCTCGGATAGGAAGGCGCGTCCGGATAGGAGAGGCGCAGGAAGGTCTCGCAGGAGTCGACCACGTTGAGATCGACGGGGGCGAGGACGTCGGGAGTGACCGGGTCGTTGCTCGCCACGTCGATGGTCCCGGAATAGGTCCCCGGCGCCAGCCCGGTGGTGTCGTAGAGCACGCGCACGGAGACGCTCTCGTTCGGGAGCACTTCCGCCGCATTCGGTATCAGCGTGAGCCAGCGGTGGGGCTTGCCCCCGCTGTCGTCCTCGCAATCGGGGCAGTCCGCCGTCCAGCTCAGGACGGAGTCCCCCGTGTTGGCCACGATCATCTGGTCTTCGAACGTCTCGCCTGCCTGGACGGAAACCGACTCGCTGGGCGCGGTCACGTCGATGACCGCGCTCCCTCCCAGAAGCGGGATCCCAGGGCCCGTGGCCGCGCGCTGCAGCGGGGGCGGCGCGGATGGTGAATCGTGGACGACACTCAGCGTTCTGCCCGCGGCGGGCCCTGCGACGTAAGAGCAGGCCCAGGCCGCCGCAAGCGCGCACCATGTCAGGCTTCGCCTCGAACGACGTTCCATTCCCCCGGCTCCCTATCGCCTCTAAGCAGGCTTCGCTGCGCCGCAAAGTACGTTTCATCGTCCCGGAATGCAAGGGAATTCTCGTTCCGCGGCGCGCGTGGTCCGCTCGACGCGGAACGCTAGCGGGCCGGCGTCGAGACCCTCTTCATGACCGAGCCCACGAGGGATTCGAACTCCGGGTTGCCACGCAGGGTGTCCAGATCGGGATCGCTCCTGATGTTCACGCTCGCATAGCCCTCCTGATAGGCGCGGCGGAGCCAGCGAAGAGCGTCGGGCTTGCGTCCGCAGAGCGCATGGAGGCACGCGAGGTTGTAGCAGCCGGAAGGACTGGGAGGCAGTGAGGACGCCAGGGCGGCCTGTTTCAGCGCCTCGGCCTCCTGACCGGCCTGCTGAAGGCGCAGGGCGAGAGCCGAGCAGTGCTCCTGCGAGCCGCTCATGTCGCACGCTCGTCGTATGGCGTCGAGTGACTTCGCCATCTGGCCGTCGCGCTTGAGAGCCAGGCTCAGCGTGCGAAAGGAGTCGGCCGTAGGCTCGAGGGCCACCGCATCCTGCGCGGGAGCCAGCGCATCGGCGAACCGTCCCACCTGGGCGAGCGCGCGGCTCAGGTCCGCCTTGGTGTGACTGTTCACTGGGTCCAGCGAGTCGGATTCCTGGAGGTCCTTCACGGCCTCCGCCGATCGGCCCAGATCCGTCCGGATGTTGCCGCGCGTGCGCAGGACCCAGGCGCGCGCCTGCGGCGTGAGATCGCTTCTCTGGAGGACGCGGGAGATCCGCTCGATCGCCTTCAGGGGCTCGCCGCTGTAGCGATCGAGGCTCCCGCGGAAGAGCTCCGCGTACGGACCGTTCGGATC
>Ga0070671_100002829_pt1 | contig 13475 bp, 12 predicted proteins | sample KBSS73metaG_FD_65341 | JGI IMG/M metagenome (GOLD analysis project Ga0070671, IMG submission 65341) | Switchgrass rhizosphere microbial communities from Kellogg Biological Station, Michigan, USA - KBS S7-3 metaG | ecosystem: Host-associated > Plants > Roots > Rhizosphere > Soil ...
AGCACTTGCGACATCTCACCGACACTGCATTTGGGGCAGCGCTGCTGGACTGGAAACGCCGTGGCGCCACAGCTGCCGCAGGTGCTTCCGATGAGTTGTGGGTTGTCGTCGGGCCAGGTCGAAATATCCGGCGCCAGCGCCTTCTGCATGCGACGATCCTCCCCTGTGGGCCAGCCAAGTCGAAGCAACTGTAAATCTTACAGTAGCCACGCCGAGTGGGGCTCAGCGAGGGTCGATGACGTTGCGCAGACGTTCCGCCGGAAACGTGGACGCGCCCGCAGCCTGAACACGTTCGGCCAGAGCGCGATCCGAGGTTGCGACGCAGACGCGTTCGGGATGGGCGTCGGCTTGCACGAGCCGGACGATTTCATCATCGGCCGAATTCGCGGCCGGCTGCGGCGCATGCGCCACGGTGATCACCGCGGATTCGATCGGTGGCGACGGCGGCCGCTCGAACACCACGGTGACGTCGGCGCTTTCGCTCACCGCCCATTGCTCGAGCCGCTCGACCAATGCCCTCATCGCGCGGTCGCGGTCACGCCACCAGCCGTCGGGGCGAGACCCGATCACGTTCATGCCGTCGACGATCCACCGCACCCAGCCACGCTATATCTAACTACCGCGAGCGTGCGTGTCTGTACGCCAACACGCCGCGTTCCGTGCGCATTTCGCGCACGGTGATGGCGCCACGAAGGTGCGCAGAATGTACGCATTTGGCGGCGTGTCGTGGTACAGACACGCACGCTCGGCGAAAAGGAAGTCAGGCGATGGCGCCGGAGTCCTTGAGTTCCTCGATCCGGTCCCAGTCCATGCCGAGTTCCATCAGCACCAGCTCGGTGTGCTCGGACGCCTGCGGGGCACGCGTGGTCACGAGGGGTTCGTGGTTGAACTGGACCGGCCCGCGAACGACCTTGAACGGCTTGCCGCCGTCGCTCGCCTCGACTTCGACGATCATGTCGTTGGCGATCGCCTGTTCGTCGGACGTCAGATCGATGAAACTCTGGAACGGCGCCCACTGCCCCTTCATCGTCTTGAGATGCTGGCGCCAGTAGTCGAAGGGCTTGCTGCGAATCTGTTCTCTGATGAGTTCGGCTGCGGCCGCGGCGTTTTCGATCAGCGGCATGACATCGGAAAACCGCGGATCGTCGGCCAGTTCCGGCAGGCCGAGATGTTCGAAGGCGTCGCGAATGTAGCCCGTCGGGCTGACGATGCACAGGTTGATGGTGCCACCGTCGGAGGTCAAATAGTTCGCCATGAACGGGTTCACACTCGGACCTGTTGCATCCGGCATGACCGAACGCATCGTCTCTCCGGTTTCCATGCCTTGCGTGACGCTCGCCCCGCCGGCCCACCAGGCTGTGCTGAGCAGTGACACGTCCAGTTCGACCGCCTCGCCGGTGCGCTCACGGTGAAACAGGGCCGCAGAGATTCCGCCTGCGATGTTCATCCCGCCGATCGAATCGCCGAACGCCGGAATGCCCTGCGACAGTGCGCCACCCAACTCCTCAGGCGTCAGCGCATGACCCACGCCGCTGCGTGTCCAGAACGCGGTGCCGTCGAAGCCACCGGTATCGCGCTCGGGCCCCTTGTCGCCGTAGGCGCTACCGCGCGCATAGATGATGTTCGGGTTGACCGCGCGAATGTGCTCGATGTCGAACTTGTTCTTCTGTCGCTGTGCGGGCATGTAGTTCGTGAGGAAGACGTCGGCGGTCTTGGCGATCTCGTACAGCACTTCCTGGCCGCCCGGCGTCGACACGTCGATGCCGACGCTGCGCTTACCGCGATTGGGATGCTCCATCAACGGGTGCCGGTTCGGGTCGAGTTGGAAGCCGCCCATATTGATGAAACCGCGTTGGGTGTCGCCGCGCACGGGATGTTCCACCTTGATGACGTCGGCGCCCCAGTCGGCCAGGATCGCCCCGGCCGCAGGAACGAACGTGAACTGTGCGACTTCGAGGACGCGTACGCCCTCCATCACCTTGATCAAGTGAGCCTCTCTAGCTGTTGAAATATCTTACTGTAATGTTTACAGTTGATCGTCCCGCAGAGTCCGATTGTACGAGGTAGCAAGGTGAGCTCCACCGAGAATCGCGAAGAACGGACCGAGACCAGCGTCGAGCTCGGCAGGCGGGTGGCCGAACGCGCGGAAGCCCGAATGCTCGTCGACGGCGAACTCACGCTCGCGGCAACCGGTGAAGTGTTCGACAATTTCAGCCCGGCCACCGGACTGCTGCTCGGCCAAACCGCCGCCGCCCAACCGCTCGACATGGACCGCGCCATCGCGGCCGCGCGCCGCGCCTTCGACGAATCGGACTGGTCGACCAACCGCACGCTGCGCAGGCGCTGTCTGGACCAGTTGCAGTCGGCGGTCGAGGGCGACAAGGAAGCTCTGCGCGAGGAGCTGATCGCCGAGGTCGGCTGTCCCGCGATGATCACCCAGTCCGCGCAACTGGATTGGCCGCTCGCAGAGGCGCTGCGCTATCCCGGTCGGCTGATCGACGAGTTCGAGTGGGAGCGCATGCTGGAGGGTGGCGGCTTGTTCGGCGAGCGCAACGTGCGCACCGTCGTCAAGGAGCCGGTCGGCGTCGTCGCCGCGATCACGCCGTCGAATTTCCCGATCGAGGTCATCCTCAACAAGCTCGGGCCGGCCCTGGCCGCGGGCAATACCGTTGTGCTCAAACCGGATCCGCATACGCCGTGGAACGCCACCCGGCTCGGTCGGCTGATCGCAGAGCACACCGACATTCCTGCGGGCGTGGTGAACGTCGTGCCGACGCCGTCCAACGACGTGGCCGGACGGTTGGGCACCGATCCGCGCGTCGACATGATCTCGTTCACTGGTTCGACGGCCGTCGGCAAGCTACTCATGCGCCAGGGCGCCGACACCATGAAGCGGATGTTCCTCGAACTCGGAGGAAAGTCGGTGTCGATCGTGCTCGACGACGCGAACCCCGCCGCGATCCTCGGCGCCGCTGTGGGGGTATGCGTCCACGCGGGGCAGGCGTGCGCGGCGACCACGCGCATGCTCGTCCACCGCTCGCTGTACGACGAAGCGGTCGCCACCATCACCACTGCCTACTCGGCGGTGACCGTCGGCGATCCCGTCCAGCCCGAAACCCTTGTCGGACCGCTGATTAGCGCAGCGCAGAAGGATCGTGTCCTGATCGCCATCGAGCAGGCACGCCGCGACGGCGCCGAAATACCCGTCGGCGGCGGCGAGGTCGCCGACCTGCCTGAGCATCTCAAAGGCGGCCACTATGTGGCACCCACCGTGGTCGTCGGCGTGGACAACAGCGCGGCGATCGCCCGGGAAGAGGTCTTCGGCCCGGTGCTCATCGTGATGCCGTTCGATGACGACGACGAGGCGGTGCGTATCGCCAACGACAGCGCGTACGGCCTTGCGGGCGCTGTCATGTCGCGATCAATGGAGCGCGGCATGAACATCGCGCGTCGCATCCGCACCGGCTCTTTCGGCGTCAACGGCGGCATGTTCTACGGCGCCGACGCGCCGTTCGGCGGCTACAAGAACAGCGGTGTGGGCCGACAGTGCGGCATCGAAGGCTTTCAGCAGTATCTTGAAACCAAGACCATCGGCTGCCGAGTGCCCCGACAGAGCTAGGCCGCGTCGAATCTGAAGTTATGTGCGAAGTTTTGACGGTTTTTCGACAACAAGCTCACTTTCGGCGATCAGTGTCTCCGCGTTCCCTTCTCCGGCGCGGTAGTGCCACCGGTCAGGCCACTGCGTCGAACGTCACTGGAATCGCGGTAGGCGACCGGAACGGCTGGCCGAAGATGTGCGGGTCGTCGTCGGTGACCAACTCGATGTTGGTCACCCGGGCCAGCAGGGTTTCGACCGCTACCCGCGTCTCCATCCGCGCCAGGTGCAGTCCCATACAGGTATGTTCACCGGCGGCGAAGGAAAGGTGCGGGACGCGCTTGCGGAAGATGTCGAACTCTTCTGAACGCTCCCATCGCTTTTCGTCTCGATTGGCCGAGCCGATACAGACGTCGACGACCGCGCCTGCGGGCAGCTCGACGCCTTCGATCTCAGTCGCCTCGCTCGCGTAGCGCTGCACCGTGGTCAACGGTGTCTCGAAGCGCAGGCCTTCCTCGATTGCAGGCGCGATGAGGTTGTGGTCTTCCTGCACGGCCCGGAACTGCTCCGGGTGACTGAGCAACAGATACAAGAGGTTTCCAGAGGACCGATAGGTGGTCTCCAGACCAGCGGGCAGCAACAGCCGAAGGAACGAGTAGATGGCCTCGTCGGACAGCTTCTCGCCGTCGATCTCCGCGGTCACCAGATCGCCGATGATGTCCTCTGTCGGCTTGGATCTGCGCTGCTCGATCTGTTGCAGGAAGTAGTCTTTCAGTTCCGCAGACGCCTCGAAGGCCCGCTTGTAGCGGACGGTGTAGCTGATCAATTCGACAGCGCGTTTGCGGAACCATGCGAGGTCCTGCTCAGGCAGACCGAGCAGCTTCGAGATGACTCGCGTCGGAAACTCAAAGGTGAAGTCCTTGACCAGATCGGCCTCGCCGGTCTCGATGAACTCGTCGATCAATCCATTGACGACGGGCCGAACGATCTCCGGCTCCCAGCGCGACAACGAGCGCGATTTGAAGGCCGCCGACACGAGATTGCGGTGTTCCCAATGCTTTTTGCCCTCCATCGCAAGGATGGTCGGGCCGATGAACAGCCCGATGGTGCTGTCGTAGATGTGCGAGTTGAACACCTTGCCATCCCGGAAGACGCGGTTGACGGCGTCGAACGACACTGCTGCGTAGAGGTGTTCGGGCTTCATCGATTCGGGTGTCTTGGACCAATCCATGACGCTGCCCTCGAACACCCCGGCCTCGCTCCGCTTCTGTGCGAACAGCGGATAGGGGTCACGAAGGAGGTCAAACGTATCGTCGGCCGTGACTGGGCTCTCCACCGCTGATCTCCAGCATCGTCGATCGGACAAGCATCCTGCTTTAGGTACTGTAAAGCTTACAGTATTGCAGATCTAGAGCTGAATCGGCGGTCCCGCGAGCATCGAGTTGATGAAGCCGGCGTCGACATGGATGTCCTGCCCCGTGATCCAGCCGGCCTCGGGCGACCCCAGGAACGCGATGGTCGGGGCGATGTCGTCGACGCATCCATGCCTGCCGACGGTGGCGCGGCATGCGTCGAGCACCTCTTTGCCCATGGTCGCCTCGAAATCCGTGAGGATCGGCGTCTCGACCGGCCCCGGGCTCACGGTGTTGATCCGGACCCCGTACTTCGTCCAGGCGGGACCCGCGAGGCGCTTGCTGTACAGGATCACCGCTTGCTTGGAGGTGCTGTACACCGGGTAGGTCGGGTCCTGGCCGGCCTGCCACTTCTCGACGGCCTCGGCGTCGGTGAGCTCCAGGAGGCCGGACAGTATTTCCAGGCGCTGCTCCCAGCCGAGCGCGGCGGTCGACGCCACCGCGACAACGGATCCACCCTCCCGCAACAGCGGCAGCATGCCCTCGGTCATCAGCCGCATGCCGAGATAGTTCACCTTGAGCACGTCGGCGGCCGGCGCCGTTCCGGGGATGCCCGCGACATGGGCGAGCATGTCCCAGCCCGAACCGATCTGGCCGAGCAGCGCGTCGATGTCGGCCGCGTCGCGCAGATCGCACCGCATGTACTCGGCAGCCGGAGTCTGGTGCTCGCGAACGTCGACGGCAAGCACGTAGTCGCCGCGGTCATGAAACAGTTTTGCGACCGCCGCCCCGATGCCTGATCCCGCGCCGACCACCACGATCCTGCGTTTCATATTACCCAACCTTTCCAATGCACCGAGCAGCCTGCGTATCATCGAACGGCCGACAGTAAGGTCGACAGTAAACAATTCTGGTTCGCCAGACAATGACCGTGGGACGGGCGCATGAGCACAACGCAGGAGCGGGTCGACGGCGCTATGGGAGTGGACGCGCTGCGCGCGATCCTCGAACGACAGCGTGCCGCGTTCCTGGCCGAGGGCCCGCCCACCGCGGCGGTGCGGCGCAATCGCATCGACCGGCTGCTCGAGCTGGTGCTCGACAACGCCGACGATTTCGTCGACGCGATGCAGGCCGATTTCGGCACCAGACCAGCGACGGGAACGCTGTTCACCGAGGTGCTCGGCATGGTTTCGGTCATCGAGCACACCAGATCACAAGTGCCGCAATGGATGCGCGCGACAAAGCTGATGCGCGCGGCGCGGCTGGTCGGGCTCAAGGCGGAGGTGCAGCCCTCGCCGCTGGGTGTGGTCGGGATCATCGGCCCGTGGAACTACCCGCTGCAGCTGGTCGTGCTGCCCGCATCGGCGGCCTTCGCCGCTGGCAATCGGGTCACGATCAAGATGTCGGAAATCACCCCCCGCACAGCGGAACTGATGAAGACGACGGCACCGAAGTATTTCGACGCGACCGAACTCGACATCGTCACCGGCGGGCCCGAGGTTTCGGCGGCGTTCGCGAGCCTGCCGTTCGACCATCTGTTCTTCACCGGTTCGCCGTCGGTCGGCTCACTGGTTCAGCAGGCCGCCGCGCGGAATCTCGTCCCCGTCACCCTCGAGTTGGGTGGAAAGAATCCGGTGGTGGTTTCGCCCGATGCGGACCTCAAGCGATCGGCAACGCGTATCGCCGCGGCGCGAATGATCAACGGGGGGCAGGTATGTATCTGCCCGGACTACGTTTTCGTGCCCGGTGATCGCATCGGCGCATTCGTCGACATCGCCCGCGCCACCCTGCGTGGCATGTTCCCTACGATCGTGCACAACGACGACTACTGCTCGTCGGTGAACGGGGCCAACTTCGATCGCGTGGTCGGGTTGATCGAGGACGCCAAGGCCAACGGCGCCACCGTCGAAACCATCGCTCCCTCAGCCGAATCGCTGCCCGACCGCGCCACCCGCAAGATCGCACCCACGATCGTTCGGGACGTCGACGAGACCATGAGGCTCGCCAACGAAGAGGTGTTCGGGCCCGTCCTCGTCGTCCGACCGTACTCGGATCTGACCGATGTCATCGAGCACATCAACCAGCGGCCCTCGCCGTTGGTGGCGTACTGGTACGGCCCCGATGACGACGACTTCAGACGATTTGTCCGGCATACCCGCAGCGGCGGCGTTGCGCGCAATGACTTTGGCGCGCAGATGATCCCGTCGGCCGCGCCGTTCGGCGGCGTGGGCCGCAGCGGGATGGGCGCTTATCACGGCAAGGCCGGTTTCGACGCGTTCAGCCACTACCGGACGGTGGTCGGCACCGACTTGCCGTTCAGCGTCACCGGTCGGGCCGCGCCGCCGTTCAGCGGTTCAACGCGCGTAGGCGCGAGCATGGCGCTGCGGATGGCGCGCAGCCGCACTCGCCGACGGCTCAGGCGCCGCCGCTGATCGCTTGCTCGCGGGCCCACCGGTAGTCGGCCTTTCCGGCCGGGCTTCGTTCGATCACTGGCCGGAACACGATCGCTTTCGGCAGCTTGTAGCGCGCGATCGATCCGGCGGCATGGTCGATCAGCTCCTGCTCGTCGACGCTGGCGCCCTCGGCGAGCGCGACGATCGCAACGACCTCTTGGCCCCACTTCTCACTGGGCCGGCCCGAAACCACCACGTCGGCCACCGCGGGATGCGACGCGACTGCGGTCTCGACCTCCTCGACGAAGATCTTCTCCCCACCGGAGTTGATGCACACCGAGTCACGACCGAGCAACTCGATCGTGCCGTCCGCCAGATGACGGGCGCGGTCGCCTGGCACCGAGTACCGCACGCCGTTGATGACCGGGAAGGTCGCGGCCGTCTTCGACTCATCTCCCTTGTAGCCCAACGGCACATAGCCCCGCTGCGCGAGCCAACCGATGCCGTCGTGACCCGGCTCGAGGATCGCGCTGAGGTCTTCGGCCGCGACGAATGTGTCGGGACCCGCGTTGAACGTGCCTGTTGCCACGGCGCCAGGGGCCGACATATGCGTCATCTGCGCGCCGGTCTCCGACGACCCGACACCGTCGACGACGATCAGGCCGGGCTTGACGTCGATGAGGCGTTGCTTGGCCGTCGGGGTCAGCAGCGCGCCGCCGTTGGCCACCACCGCCAACGACGAGAGATCGGCACCACCGCGTTCGATCGCCGCCGCAAGTGGCCGCGCCATGGCGTCGCCGACGACGGTGACCGCCATGACCTTCTCGCGCTCGATGGTGTTGACGACTTCGTCGGCGTCGAAGCGGTCGGTGACCGTGGAGAAGACCACCGACTGACCGGTCGTCATCGCCGTCATGACCGCCCATTGCGCTGCACCGTGCATCAACGGCGGCAGGATCATGAGCCGCGATTCAGGCGCGTCCGCAACGCGTTTCGCGATGTCTTCGTAGGACCTGGCAAGCTCCCCGGTATAGAGGCTTCGGCCGCCGAACGAGGTCATGAAGATGTCGTGTTGGCGCCACAGCACGCCCTTCGGCATGCCCGTCGTGCCGCCGGTGTAGAGCACATACAAGTCGTCGGGCGACGGCTCGTCGGGCGGCAGCACGGGCACACCAGAACCGACGATGGACTCGTAGTCCACCGCCCCGTGCACGAGATCGTTGCCCGACCCGTCAGCGATCTGGATGAGCACCCGCAGTTTGGGCAGTTGCCGAAGCACGTCGTTGACCCGCGGCGCGAACGTCGCGTGATAGATGAGCGCGGTCGCGCCGGAGTCGGCCAGCAGGTAATGCAGTTCGTTCTTGACGTAGCGGTAATTCACGTTGAACGGCGCCACCCGGGCGCGCCACGCGCCGAGCATCGCCTCGACGTACTCGGGTCCGTTGTATGCGTAGATGCCAAGTAGGTCCTGACCGACTTCGTGACCGCGCAGCGTCGACCGGTCGGTCTTACACCCCAGGCCGCGGGAATGCAGGTAGGCCGCGAGCCGGTTGGATCGCTCGACGACCTGCGCGTACGTGTAGCGGCGCCGGCCTTGGATGAGGAATTCCCTGTCGCCGATTACAGCCGCGACAGTGTCCGCGGCGGCGGGGACGGTGAACTGTGTTTCGGAGTCTGACATCGTGCCTCTCAGGGCTGGTGGGGCAGCAGCTTGATCATCAGGCCCTTGGCCTCGGATAGTACGTTGCCGTCCGTGTCGGTCATTTCCGCCCTCACAAACATCTTCCGGCCTTCGACGGAGTCGATCCATGCTCGCGACAGCAACGGCTCGTCAGTGGGCGTGATCTTGCGGTAGTCGACATGCAGGTAAGCGGTCCGGCTGTCAGGTCGGCCCGCCGCGGAGACGACCATGCCGAAATGCCAGTCGTAGAACAGCGGGATCACCCCGCCGTGCACCGCGCCGTTGCCTCCGACATGGAAGCGGGTGAAGTGCCCGCGCATGGTTACCTCGTCGCGGTCTGACTGCACCACCTGCCATGGTGGTATCAGCGGATGGCCGTTTCCCGGAAGGTCCCTGATACGTCCGCCCGGCGCTACACCGGCGGGTGCCTTGTGCTCCTCCAGACGCGCACAGACGTCCTCGACGAGCGCGGCCGTTTCGTTCCACACTGTGCCGTCGGGGCTCGTGGACACGACGATGTCCTGCAGCCGCCGCATCGCCGCCATGAATCGGGCCAGCTCCGGCGTCGCGTCAACCGGTGTGACCCTTGCGAATTCGCGGATATCGTCCTCGGTGTCGGTCATTTCCACGCCTCGATGAGGTCGTCGGTGGTGGTGACGGTCGCAAGCAGCGACAGCGTGTTGTCGATGATCGAGGCGGCGTACTCGGTCGGGATGCCCGCGACCGCGTCCCGCGGCACCACAACCCGGTAGGCCCGGTTCACGGCGTCCATGACGAGGTTGGTGATCGCCACGTTCACCGAGACGCCAACGGCAACGATCGTCGAGACCCCGAGGTTGCGCAGCGTGATGTCGAGGTCGGTGCCGCCCATCGGCCCGATGCCGTGAGATCGGTGCAGCACCACATCCGTTGGGGCAGGGCCCAATTCGGGGAGCAGGGACGCGCCGGGACTACCCGGTGCGATGTCGACACCGCTACCGACCGCGAAGATCTTCGCGTTGTGATTGCCGCCAAGGCCGTCGGGCCGCCGCTGCACCAGGCAGTGCACGATCCTCACGCCGGCTTCGCGGGCCGCAGGAAGAAGGCGTTCGATGTTGGGCAGCGCCTGGCGGCGTGCCGCCTTCGCGAGCACCGCCAGCCCGGCGTTGGGGCCGACGACGGCACCCTGGCACTCCTGTGTGACGATCGCGGTGTGACCGGGCGCCGCGACCTCCGCGAGGTCAGGTTTCACGCAGACACGACCGCGTCGGCTGGGGGAACTTGATAGAACTGCGTCGCCCATTTGCGCAGGGCCATATAGGGTTTCGCGTCGACCTTCGACAGCGCCGGTCGCTCGATGTACTCCTGATAGCGCCAGATGTTGAGGTCATCCCACACCGTGCCCATGAACTGCCGCTGGACCTGCTCGCGCACGTTGTCGGGTGGCACGTCGGAGGTGTCGCCAGGCAGTCGCGGCCACCAGATGGAATAGAACATGTCCGAGTATCCGTCCTCGACAGGGGTGCAGGCGAAGATCAGCCGATGGTTCGACGATCCCTCGAACGCGCTGACCGCAAACCCGAGGCCGGAGAAGTGGCTGTGGATGTACAGCGCCATCTTGTTCGGATCGTCGCTGCGCGTATCGGGCCAGCCGGTCAGAAACCGCCACTCCTCGTCGACGGCCTCCCAGTTCAGGCACACCGGCGTGACGGTGGCTCCGTGGACGTAGTGAAAGTGCGCGCTGTCCGGGCCGTTCTCAGCGACGATCTGCGGATGCACCGGTTCGTGCTCGGCGCGACTCGAAAACTCGGGATACGGCCGGTAATACGCCTCGGGGTCGGTGGGAAACTGCGGGAACTTTCCGAACAGGTCGGGCATCTCCCAGTGTGGTTCGTTGCCTTCGGGTTGATGCCACGCGAACACGCAACCGTATTGTTCGCGCACTGGGAAGACGCGTAGCCGCAGCGATTTGTTAGGTCGATCCGGCTGGTAGGGGATGTACCGATTGGTGCCGTCGGGTCCCCAGCGCCAGCCGTGAAAAGGACACTCGACGCAGTCGCCGACGACCTTGCCGCCGTGGCCGATGTGGGCACCGAGGTGACGGCAGTGGGCTGCCATCACATGTAACTCACCGGACTCGTCGCGATAGGCGACAAGGTCTTCGCCGAAGTATCGAAGCGGACGTACCTCACCGACGGCGAACTCAGCCGACCAGCCGATCATGAACCAGCCGGTGACCTTCCAGGTGAAGGGGACCTTCACAGTTACGCCTCCCGGGTCGCGAGATACTAAATCGATTACAGTATAGATTTCCGCAAACGGCAAGATCGGGCGGCCGAGGTGGTGGCGGTCGTCCGATGGCTGCCTACGTAACCGCCCGAAACGGGCTGTCGTTCAGCGCCTTTCAAAACACACTTGATTTTCCGAAAACCTACGCTAGCGTAGGTTACGCAGCCGTAGGTATCAGACAAGTCGGGAGAGTCTTGATGACACCAACCCAAGAGGCATTGCTCACGGAGCTGGAACCCGTGGTGGAGGCCAACCTGAACCGACACCTCGAGAAGGCCAAGCCCTGGAATCCGCACGACTACGTGCCGTGGAGTCGTGGGCGCGACTTCGCGTTGTTGGGTGGCCAGGACTGGACACCGGAGGATTCCCAGCTCGACGAGGTATCCAAAGCCGCCATGATCGTGAACCTTCTCACCGAGGACAACCTGCCCTCCTACCACCGCGAGATCGCCGTGCGCTTTGGAAGTGACGGCGCCTGGGGCCAGTGGGTCGGCCAGTGGACAGCAGAAGAGGGGCGGCACAGCATCGCGCTCCGCGACTACCTCATCGTCACGCGCGGCGTTGATCCCGTAGCTCTCGAGCGCGGTCGGATGGTGCACATGGCGGCGGGCTACGACTCGGGTGACAAGTCGATGCTGGAGGCCTTGGCCTATGTGTCCTTCCAGGAATTGGCGACGCGGATCAGTCACCGCAACACCGGCCGCGCGTCTGGATGTCCCGTCGCCGAACAGCTGCTCACCCGGATAGCGACCGACGAGAACCTGCACATGGTCTTCTACCGGAACTTGGTGAACGCTGCGCTCGATATCGCACCGAACGCGACAATGCAGGCGATCGCTCGCGAAGTGATCAACTTCCAGATGCCGGGAAGCACCATGCCAGGGTTCGCAGAGAATGCTCTGAAGATCGCCAAGGCCGGCATCTATGACCTGCGTTCGCATTTGGACGATGTCGTGCGTCCGGTCTTGCGGTTCTGGGGAGTGTTCGAGCGCGAGGATTTCGACGGTGAAGGCGCGCGCGCCCGCGACGAACTGGCGGCGTTTCTCGACCTGGTAGAGGAAAAGGCCTCGTACTACGACCAGCGTCGCGAAGAACGGATGGCAGGCGCAGGCGCACCTTCGCGCCGGTGACTGCCGACAGCGTCAGGTGCCGGCAACCACGGCTTCGCCGAAGGCCTTGATGAAGTCGGCGGCAGCCTGCGGACTCGACCCGTCGGCCTGCACGACGGCGGAGGTGGCTCCGTAGGACCTCAACTCGTCGAGCACGTCGCAGGCACGTTGCAGTGATGCGGGGTCGTCGATCTCGATGTCGGGGCACACCACCTGTACATCGATCGACATTGGGTCCCGCCCTGATTCGGCCATCCCGTCCCGGAGTTGGTCGACCATGGCGCCGAACTGCTTGACGTTCTCGATGGCCGCGGTGCGGATCGTCGTGGCCATTCCGGCCGGCGCGAGGATCGGCATCCACCCGGTCCCGTACTCGATGACCCGGCGCAGCGCCGCCTTGCCGTTGCCGCCGATCCAGATCGGGGGATGCGGTCGTTGTGCGGGCCGTTGCAGCCAGACCGGGCCTGGCGTCTTGAAATCTGTCCCGCTGACCGGCGCGTCGGGGTCGACCCAAATCGACCACAAGGCGGCGAGGGCCTCGTCGAACAACTGTGCGCGACGGCCGAAGTCGACGCCGACCGCGCAGAATTCGGACCGCAGATAGCCGGCGCCGACCCCGGCGATCAGCCGGCCACCGGAGATCAGGTCCAGGCTGCCCAGCGCTTTCGCCGATAGATAGGGATTACGGAACGGCAGCACGTACAGGTTGGTCATCAGTTTGATGTGGGTGGTCACGCCCGCCATGAAACTCAGCGCGGCGATCGGATCGAGCGTGTTGTGGCCGCCGTTGCGCCGCCACTTGACCGACGGAGCCGGGTGATCGGACAGCGCCACCGCAGAGAAGCCGGAGGTCTCCGCCTGTTGGGCGAGCTGTCGAATGACGTCGGGCTCGAGGAATTCGTCCGATGCGGTTGGCAGTTCGCTCGGATACTCCAGCGTGTACTTCATCGGTCCCCCGGAAATTCGCACCAGAAGCTGGACTCAATACTGTAAGAGTTACAGTAACATGTTGGGTTGAGGCCGAGGAGGAGCAATGACGACCACGTCGACACGCTTCGAGGCGATCGTCATCGGCGC
>Ga0070671_100002836_pt1 | contig 13460 bp, 12 predicted proteins | sample KBSS73metaG_FD_65341 | JGI IMG/M metagenome (GOLD analysis project Ga0070671, IMG submission 65341) | Switchgrass rhizosphere microbial communities from Kellogg Biological Station, Michigan, USA - KBS S7-3 metaG | ecosystem: Host-associated > Plants > Roots > Rhizosphere > Soil ...
GCGCAGCTTCGTCTACAGCTTCGCCGAGTTGGTGTCCTCCCGGCTGAGCCGCAACCTCGTCGAGCGCGCCATGGCCGGCAACGGCGAGAACTACGAGCTTTGAAATGAGCACACCCATCGTCGAGCGCCTGGCCGCGCAGCCGCCCCGCTTGGACAGCCGCCTGCCCCACGTGGGCACCACGATCTTCACGGTGATGTCGGCGCTGGCGAACGAGCACGGCGCGGTGAATCTCGGCCAGGGCTTCCCGGATTTCGACTGCGACCTCGCACTGGTGGACGCGGTGAACCAGGCCATGCGCGAAGGGCTGAACCAGTACCCGCCGATGGCCGGCGTGCCCGCGCTGCGAAAGGCGGTGTCTGACAAGGTCGCCACGCTCTACGGTCACCGCTACGACGCGGATCGCGAGGTCACCATCACCGCCGGCGCGACGCAGGCCATCATCACCGCGGTGCTGGCCGTGGTGCACCCCGGCGACGAGGTGATCGTGCTGGAACCCTGCTATGACAGCTACGGCCCGAGCATCGAGCTGGCGGGCGGACGCGTGGTGCGCGTGCCGCTCACGCCGCGCAGCTTTCGCCCCGACTTCGATCTCATCCGCCGCGCACTGACGTCGCGCACGCGGGCCATCATCGTCAACACGCCGCACAACCCGAGCGGCACCGCCTGGTCCGAGCACGACATCGAGTCTCTCGCGCAGGTCTTGCGCGGCACCGATGTGCTGGTGCTGTCCGACGAGGTGTACGAGCACATGGTGTTCGACGGCGGCACGCACCAGAGCGTGGCCCGCCATCCAGAGCTGGCCCAGCGCAGCTTCATCATCTCCAGCTTCGGCAAGACCTATCACGTGACCGGCTGGAAGGTCGGCTATGTGTGCGCCCCGGCGCCGCTGATGGACGAGTTCCGCAAGGTGCACCAGTTCAATGTGTTCACGGTGAACACGCCCATGCAGCATGGCCTCGCCCGCTACATGGCGGACCCGGCGCCTTACCTCGAACTGCCGGGCTTCTATCAGGCCAAGCGCGACCGCTTCCGCGCGGGGCTCGCCGGCACGCGCTTTCGCCTGCTGCCCAGCGAGGGCAGCTACTTCCAATGCGTCGACTACAGCGCCATCAGCCAGTTGAAGGAAGAGGACTTCTGCCGCTGGCTGACGAGCGAGGCCGGCGTCGCGGCCATTCCTCTGTCGGCCTTCTACGCCTCGGGCTTCGAGCAGCAGATCGTGCGCTTTTGCTTCGCCAAGCAGGACGCCACCCTGGACAAGGCGCTGGAGCGGCTCGCGCGGCTCTGAGCGGCTCGCCGCTCAGGCGCGGCGCGAGTGCTGCGCTTCGCCGGCGTCGGGCAGATCGAGGTCGAAGTCGACCTCCAACGGAGCCCGCACCTCCGGGCGCGCCTCCATCGCGCCGGTGGCGATCATGGGCGTGAGCACCATCGTGCGCTCGCCCAAGGGCACATCCTCATCGCCCAGCGGCAGCATGATGTCCACGTCGTGGCTCGCCGTCGTGGCGAGGCTCAGCGGCGTCGGCTCGGAGAGGCTGGCGCTGTTCTCGCTCAGGTCGCGGGCGACCGAATACAGCATCAGCAGCTCCCTGTAGGCCGGCAGATCGAAGTTGTCGGTGCCCGCTGCGCCCTCCTCGGCACGCACGAGGGTCGATTGCAGCGTCTGCATGGTGCGCAAGGGGCTGGACCAGATCGACTGCAGACGCTCGACGATCGCGGGGTAGTCCTCGAGTGAGCGCCCCGCGAGCAGTTCGGTATCCCATGCCGGTGCGTAGGCGTTGAAGCGGCTGTTGAAGCGCTCCCGGATCCGCTCGTACTCCTTGCGATCCCCTCGTCGCTTGAAGATCTCGAGCAGCTTGAGGTAGGGCAGCGCGCTGGTGGCGGACGTGCCCCGCAGATGCGCCATCAGGAGGTCGATGGCCGCCTCGTCCTGGCCCAGGACCACGAAGAATTCCGCCTGCTGCTCCAGGTCGATGAGTTCCTCCACCGACACCTCGCGCTTTTGCGTGGCGGCGGCGAACGGCTGGGGCGCCGAGGCGACCTGCGCGTCGTAGTCGGGCGCGGGCGGCACTTCCATCACCGAGGAGACCACCGGCACCTGAACCGTGTCTCGCGCGCCTGCGCGCGTGGCCGCCTCGTTGGCGGACGGCTGATCGAGCCAGGCGGCGGCGCGACGGTCCTGCGCACGCTGACGCGTCATGAAGACGAGGCCCGCGGCGAGCAAGGCGCTGAGCAGGCCCAGCGCATAGACGAGCGGATTGGAATAGCGCGCCGCTTCCGCCGACTGCAGCCGCGCATGCAGCCCCTTCATCGACTCCTGCGTCTTCTCGTTCTCGGAGCGCAGCCGCTCGAGCGCGGCTTCCATCTGCTGCATGCGCGCCACGGCAAGGGCCGCCGCGCTCGCGGCCTGCGCAGCCGATGCCGCGGCCTCTTCAGCCTGCGCCACGGACGCCTCGACCTGCGGCTGCGCCGACGAGGCCAGCGCGGGCTCGACCGGGCTCAACTGAAGCCGTGAGGCGGCACGCGCAGCGCGCGTGGCGTCGCCCGCACCCGAGGACTGCACGCGCGCGACTGCGGCTTGACGTTGCACCGGCGGACTCGCGGCCTTGCGCGTCTGCGCTGTCGCACTCGCTGCCGCAACCGGCGCGGCCGCGGAGGTGGAAGGCAGGGTCGCCTGATCGGCCTGATCCCGCTGAGGGGACGGCGCGCCCGAAGCGGCGGCGCGGCGCGCGGAGCGCGGCACGGGCGTGGGGGGCGCTGGCTGCGCCGCTTCAGAGGGCACCGCCACTGCCGTGTCGGGTGCCAGCGGCGGCGGGTCGGCGAAGAGCGTGAACTTGCGCGACACGGAGGAGCCGCAGCCGGCGGTGATGCTCAGCGAAACGACGGGCTCGTCGACGCGCGTGGAGGTGACGATGCGCAGGATGCGCTCGGTGGCGCCCGGAAGCGCGGGCATGAGCCGCGCGGTGACGACTCCGGGCTGCTGGATGGAATCGCCGAACTGCACCTGTGTGCTGATGCACTCGGGCCGGATTTCCTCGTTGGCCTCGATTCTCAGGGGCAGGGAAATATCGAGTGGCTGGCCGAGATTGGCGCTGCTCGGGACTCGCCCGAAGCCCAAGGCCGCCGCGGTGCCCGCAATGCCGAGCATCGACAAACCCACAGCTCTGGAAATGAAACGATTCATGCGATGCGGTGACCCTCGCGGGGCACTCTAACATGAAGTAACAATCTCAAATTGCGGAAAAGCAAGGCGATCCGCTCTCAAAAAGGGCCGCCGTGACGCATCTGGCGCGCAAATGTCACGTGCCAGAATCTTTATTTCCTCGAAAGACATTTGTCGGGCCGGATTACCCCATGACTGCCGAACTCAAGACCGAGCGCCGCGCCGCGACCCTCGTGCTCACCCTCAGCGACCCCGCGAGCCGCAACGCGCTGGCGCCCTCGATCTCATCGGCGGCGATCGAAGCGCTCAACGTCGCCGAATCCGATCCGGAGGTGCGCTGCGTGGTGCTCACCGGCGACGGCGGCCACTTCAGCTCGGGCGGCAACCTGAACCGGCTGGCGTCGAACCGGCGCGCAGACCCGCAGGTCCAGTCGCAGCACATCGAGCTCTTCCACCAGTTCATCGAAGCCATCCGCACGCATCCCAAGCCGGTCATCGCTGCCGTGGAGGGGTCGGCCGCGGGCGGTGGCTTCTCGCTCGCGCTGGCCTGCGACCTCGTCGTGGCGGCCGAGGACGCGCGTTTCTCGATGGCTTATGGGCGCGTGGCCCTGTCGCCCGACGGCGGGGGAAGCTGGCACCTCGCGCAGGCTCTGCCGCGCTCGCTGGCGCTGCAGATCATCATGCTCGGCGACGCCGTCTCCGCTCGCCGCCTCGAAGCCTTCGGCCTTGTCAATCAAGTGACAGACGCCGGGCAGGCGCTGAACGAAGCTCTGCGCATGGCCGGGCGGCTCGCCGGCTGTGCGCCCAATGCGCTGGCCAGCGCCAAGGAGCTGGTCGACCGCGCGCGCGGGCAGACTCTTTCGACGCATCTCGGCGATGAACGGAATCACTTTGTCCAGAACCTCTTCCACGCGAACGCGGAGGAAGGCCTGCAGGCCTTCTTCGAAAAGCGCGCGCCTCAGTTCCGTTAGGAGTGCCGCATGACGTCGCGCATGCCCCGGCGTCGCAGGCTCTACCTGATGCGCCACGGCTCGGTCGACTACTTCGAGCCCGACGGCACGCCGGTCAACCCGGAGCGCGTGCCCCTGAACCCCGACGGCATCCGGCAGGCCGATGCCGCGGGCGCCCTGTTCCTTCAGTCAGGCATCCGTTTCGACCGCGTGGTCGTGAGCGGCCTGCCGCGCACGGTGCAGACCGCCCAGCGGGTCCTGTCCGCGTCGAACCAGCACATCGAGCTGCAGATCGAGCCGGCGCTGGAAGAGATCCGCGGCGGCCGGCTGGCCGACATTCCCCCGGACCAGATCGAGCAGGCCTTCCTCGGTGCCTTCACCAGCGGGCCCGATGTGGAGCGGCATCGGTTCATCAACGGCGAGAGCATCGGCGAGCTGCTCGACCGCGCCCTCCCTGCGTTCGAGCGCTGCTGCGAGGCTCCCGGCTGGCAGACGATGCTCATGGTGCTGCACGGCGGCGTGAACCGCGCGCTCATTTCCACCTCGCTCGCCGGGCAGCGGTCCTTCTTCGGCCGCATGGAACAGCAGCCCGCCTGCATCAACGTGCTGGAGATCGGCACGCAGGAGAACGTGGTGCGCGCGATCAACCTCGCGCCCACGCAGTGGCTGCAGGCCAACGAGCGCTACACCACGATGGAGAAGCTGCTCGCGCAGTACCTCGTGGGCAATCAGTCGCGGTAACTCGGGTCGATCCGGTCGAGCCGGCGCAAGAGACCCGGCCAGTTCAATGCGCCCGCGCCCATGCCCTTCGTCGCGGTCGTGGCCTGCTTCTGACCGGTCTCGATGATCCTCGGGTCGACGCGAGTCAACTCTCCGCCGCCCGCCTGCGCGCGGACCTGGATCGTGCACACCGTCTCGAAGAAATACATCGCGAGGAAGGCATCGGCCACGCTCGCGCCGACCGTGAGCAGGCCGTGATTGCGCAGCATGAGGTAGGTCTTGTCGCCCAGGTCGGCGACCAGGCGCGGCTTCTCGTCATCGCGCAGCGCCACGCCTTCGTAGTCGTGATACGCGAGGCTGGACAGCACGAAGATCGAGTGCTGCGAGATCGGCAGCACGCCCTCGCGCTGCGCGGACACCGCCACGCCATTGAGCGAATGCGTGTGCAGCACGCATTGCGCGTCGTGCCGCGCCGAATGCACGGCACTGTGAATGGTGAAGCCCGCCGGATTCACCGGGAACGGCGAGTCGTCGAGCTTGTTGCCCTGCAGGTCGATCTTCACGAGGCTCGACGCGGTGATCTCGTCGAACATGAGGCCATAGGGGTTGATGAGGAACTGGTCCTCCGTGCCCGGCACGCGCGCGGTGATGTGCGTGAACACGAGGTCGTCCCAGCGGAACAGCGCCACCAGCCGATAAGCCGCGGCCAGGTCGACACGCGTCTTCCATTCGGCTTCACTCACGCTTTCACGACGACTCGGGATTCGCAAATCGGGTGCGTTCATCGGTGTCTCCTGCGGTCATTTGACGAAGGACAATAAGTTCGACTTCGCTGCGCATGCTGTCACTTCAGGGACAAGGAATGAATACCCCCGTTCTTACAATGGCCGAGAGGCAAAGCATCGATTCGGGACCGTGGTTCAGCAAGCTTTCATCCTCCTTGCGCTCAGCGATCCTGGCTCGCGCATACGTCAGGCGCCTGGCCGACGGCGCCTTGATGGTTTCGCGAGGCGCGCCGGCCGACGAATGGTGCTGCGTCGCAAAGGGCGCGGTGCGGGTGAGCTCGGTGTCGCTTTCGGGCAAGCAGGTGACGCTCACCTATGTGGAGCCGGGCGTGTGGTTCGGCGACATCGCGCTCTTCGACGGCATGCCCCGCACGCACGACGCGAATGCCCATGGCGAAACCACGCTGCTGTGTGTGCGCAAGGCCGATTTCAAGGAGCTGCTGGCGCAGCATGTCGAGCTCTACGACGCCTTGCTGCGCCTTCAATGCCGCCGGCTGAGGCTGATGTTCGATGCCATCGAAGACCTCAACACCCGTCCGCTCGCCGCGCGCCTGGCCAAGCAGATCCTGCTGCTCGCACGCAGCTACGGCCAGGAGGAGAGCGACGGCATTACGCGCATCGGCCTGCAGCTCGCGCAGGAAGACCTCGCACAGCTGCTCGGTGCCTCGCGCCAGCGGGTGAACCAGGAACTGAAGTCGTTCGAGCGCGAGGGGGCGGTGCGGGTCGAGCCCACCCGGCTCGTCGTGCTTTCGCGCAGCAAGCTGCTCGCCATTGCCGAGCGCTAACGCACTCCATTGCATTGAGGAAGGCTTGACCGCCATGGAAAGCTACATCGGAACCAAGCCCGTCGCCTCGCAGCACGCCTTCGACACCGAGGCGCTCGGGCGCTACCTGCACGACGCCCTGCCCGGCTTCGAGGGGCCGCTTGCGGTCGAGCAGTTCAAGGGCGGACAGTCCAATCCCACCTACAAGCTCACCACGCCCTCGCGCGCCTATGTCATGCGCGCAAAGCCGGGCCCTTCGAGCAAGCTGCTGCCCTCGGCGCATGCCATCGAGCGCGAATTCAAGGTAATGAGCGCACTGGCCGGCAGCGACGTGCCGGTGGCGCAGATGCTCCTGCTGTGCGAGGACGAGTCGATCATCGGCCGCGCCTTCTATCTGATGGAGTTCGTGCAGGGCCGCGTGCTGTGGAACCAGGCGCTGCCCGACATGAGCCCGGGCGAGCGCGGCGCCATCTACGACGAGATGAACCGCGTGATTTCGGCGCTGCACCGCGTCGATTTCGCCGCGCGGGGCCTTGCCGACTACGGCAAGCCCGGCAACTACTTCGAGCGTCAGATCGGTCGCTGGACGAAGCAGTACCAGGCCTCGATCACCGAGCCCATCGAGGCCATGGACCGGCTCATCGAGTGGCTTCCGCAGCACATCCCGGACAGCGCGCGCGACGCGTCCCAGGTGTCGATCGTCCACGGCGACTTCCGCCTGGACAACCTCATCTTCCACCCCAGCGAGCCGCGCGTGCTCGCGGTGCTCGACTGGGAGCTCTCCACCCTGGGCCACCCGTTGGCCGATTTCAGCTACCACTGCATGTCCTGGCACATCCCGCCGGGCAGCTTCCGCGGCATCGGCGGGCTGGACCTCGCCTCGCTCGGCATCCCGAGCGAGCTCGACTACGTGCGCCGCTACTGCGAGCGCACCGGCCGCCCCGACCCGCAGGCGGTAATGGCCGATTGGGGCTTCTACATGGCCTACAACCTCTTCCGCATGGCCGGCATCCTGCAGGGCATCGCCCGCCGCGTGGTCGACGGCACCGCCGCCAGCGAGCAGGCCCGCCAGGCTGGTGCAGGCGCGCGACCCCTGGCCGAAATGGGCTGGCGCTTTGCACAGCAACTGCGCTGAGCGCACGACACCCCTCCCCTTCATCCACACCCGCAGCACGCTCTCAAGGAGACAGCGATGGACTTCGAGTATTCGCAACGCACCCGTGAACTGCAGGCGAAGCTGCTGCGCTTCATGGACGAGCACATCTACCCCGCCGAGCCGCGCTTTCATGACGAGATCCGCGCGAACACCGAGGCGGGCAAGCGCTGGACGCCGCTGAAGCTCATCGAGGAACTCAAGCCCAAGGCACGTGCGCAGGGCCTGTGGAACCTCTTCCTGCCCGACACCGCCGCCGGCGAGCTCACGGGCGGCGCCGGGCGGGGCATCGGCCTGTCCAACAGCGACTACGCGCCGCTGGCCGAGATCATGGGACGCGTGCCCTGGGCGAGCGAGGTCTTCAACTGCTCGGCACCCGACACCGGGAACATGGAAACCATCGAGCGCTATGGCACGCCCGAGCAGAAGCGCCAATGGCTCGAGCCGCTGCTCGAAGGAAAGATCCGCAGCGCCTTCGCGATGACCGAGCCCGACGTCGCGTCGTCGGACGCCACGAACATCGCCTCGCGCATCCAGCGCGACGGCGACCACTACGTCATCAACGGCCGCAAGTGGTGGACCTCGGGAGCAGGCGATCCGCGCTGCGCCGTGTACATCTTCATGGGCAAGACCGACCCCGAGGCGCCGCGCCACAGCCAGCAGTCGATGATCCTCGTGCCGGCGAACGCGCCGGGCGTGAAGGTGCTGCGCCCGCTCACCGTCTTCGGCTATGACGACGCGCCGCACGGGCATATGGAAGTCGACTTCAACGACGTGCGCGTGCCGGTGTCGAACATGCTGCTGGGCGAAGGACGCGGTTTCGAGATCGCACAGGGGCGCCTGGGGCCCGGGCGCATCCATCACTGCATGCGGCTCGTCGGCCTGGCCGAGCGCTCGCTCGAGCTCATGTGCCGCCGCGCCTCCTCGCGCGTGGCCTTCGGCAAGCCGATCGCGGCGCAGACCGTCACGCAGGAGCGCATCGCCGAGGCGCGCTGCAAGATCGACATGGCGCGCCTGCTCACGCTGAAGGCGGCCTGGATGATGGACAAGGCCGGCAACAAGGCCGCCAAGGCCGAGATCGCGATGATCAAGGTGGTGGCGCCGAGCATGGCCTGCCAGGTGATCGACTGGGCCATGCAGGTGCATGGCGGCGGCGGCATGTGCGACGACTTCCCTCTCGCCTACTTCTACACGGCCGCGCGCACCCTGCGCTTTGCCGACGGCCCCGACGAGGTGCATCGCAACGCGATCGCCAAGCTGGAGCTGGGCAAGTACGCCGCCTGAAGAGCCGCGCCGCTCATCTGGCATTCGGGGCTGCCTGCGCGCAGCCCCGGTTCGTTTCAGCCGCGCTCCGCGCCGCGCGGGGCGTCGCCGGTCGGGTCGTCGCCCGACTGCAGGTCGGGCGGAAGCTCCGAAGGCAGGTGGCTCTGCCACGCGGTGCTGCCGGTGGTGTGCCAGCCCGAGGGTGCGCCGAGGCTCTCCGCCGCGGTGATGGCCCCGTGCACTGCAGCCTCGAAGATGCCCAGCACGCCGTCGAGCATCGCGGGTGTCGGCTGCAGGGCCTCCAGTCGCAGATAAAGCCGCCCGCGCAGCGTCATCAGCACCAGGGGCGTGTCAGGAGAGAGCCAGGTTCGCGAGGCGGCTTCGAGCTGCTGCGCGAACTCGCCCTCGAGCCAGTGGTTCAGTGGCGCGGCGGCGCTCGCCACCGCCACGAAGCGCGTGCGCAGACTCTTCATCGGCGCAATCTGCGCCTTCGGGAACATCGTGAGCCAGCGCATCTCCTCGGGCATGCTCGAGTCGATGCGCGTCTGCATGTCCTGGGTGAAGATCGCGAAGGCGTCCGCTTCAAGCTGCTCGGCGAGTTCGCGCGAGGTCAGGAGCATCTGCAACGAGGCGGGCAGGCCCAGCTCCATGCGAATGCGCAACTCACGCTCGAGGATGTAACCGCGCTGCGGGTTGCCCCACTCCATCCGCCAGGGCTGCTGGTGGGAGTGACCCTCGACGACCAGGCCGTCACCATCGCGCACGCGCTTGGCGACGAATTCCTTGTCACGCGCCCAACCCACCAGTGCGCGCCCATCGGGCCCATCGCGGCGAGCACCGATCCAGCGTTTGAAGGCCCCCAGCATGAACGGCAGCGTTGGAATAGAGTCAGCCCGAGCTGTCGCGCTTTGTCAGCGACAAGATGCACTCAGGAGCTAAAAGATGATTGAAGTGTATTCCTGGGCCACACCCAACGGCCACAAGGTTCACATCATGCTGGAGGAATGCGCCCTGCCCTATCGTGTGATTCCGATTGACATCGGCAAGGGCGATCAGTTCTCACCGCATTTCCTCTCCATCAGCCCGAACAACAAGATCCCCGCCATCGTCGACCCGCAAGGACCTGACGGGAAGCCGATCTCGCTGTTCGAGTCGGGCGCGATCCTGCTGTATCTCGCGGGCAAGACCGGTCGCTTCCTCGGCGACGAAGTTCGCACGCGCTATGAAGTGCTGCAGTGGCTCATGTTCCAGATGGGCGGGGTGGGCCCGATGCTCGGCCAGGCGCACCACTTCCGCATCTATGCCCCGGAGAAGATCGACTACGCGGTCAACCGCTACACGAACGAGGCGCGGCGCCTCTACTGCGTGATGGACAAGCGCCTGGCCAACTCGCGCTACATCGGCGGACACGACTACAGCATCGCCGACATCGCCATCTTCCCGTGGCTGCGGTCCTGGAAGAACCAGGGCATCGACTGGGACGACTACCCGCACCTCAAGGGCTGGTTCGACGAGATCGAGAAACGGCCCGCCGTGCAGCGCGGTGTGCAGGTGCTGGCCGACCGGCGCAAGCCGCTGGTCGACGACAACTCCCGCAGCGTGCTCTTCGGCGAGGAGCAGTACAAGCGGCATTGATCCGCGTGGGCCAGCGCCCTGCTCGCCGGGCCGGGATGCTCCGACGGCGATGCCGCTTGTGCATGGCTCCCGCGAAGTGGGGGCCATGCCTTTAGGCGAAGCTGGCCAGCTTGCAAACCTAATTCAAGGGATTGCACCCTTTCGCCCCTGGATTACTTTGACGACACGGTCGCAAACGGTGCTCATCAAAGCACCGGCGTTCACACCCGGAGGGGTCATGACATCGCACCATGTCGAGCACTACAAGGGCTGCCTGCTGGACTGCACGCCGCTCGAGGCGATCAAGGGGCAATTCCTTGCGCACGTGTCGATTAGCCACGCCAGCGCGCCGGAGCGCATCCTCGCGCAGCTGACCTGCCACAGCCTGTATTCGGACGCCCAGCTCGACGCGATCGAGCTGGCCCACATCACCGGCAAGCGCTGGGTGGACATCCACAACGCCGCGCAGGACGACGGCCGACAGCGCAGCGGCGCCATGGCGCGGCGCGTGCAGCGCATGGCGTTTGCGAGAGAGGATCGGGCGCACCTGGCGCCGCGGGCGCCGTGAGGCCGGTGGCCCGCCCGCGTGATGCGGTCGCGTCGCGCCGATTCAGCCCGCGTCCACGGCACCGGGTGAATGGCAGCGCCCGGTCAATCCCAGTCGCTCGAATTACGGCGTGCCGCCAGAGCGGGCGAAAAAAAACGGCCCTGAGGGCCGTTTCTTTCAGAGCCTGCAGCGAAGGCGCCGCAGACATTTGAGGGATCTTGTGGGGTGGCTGATGGGACTCGAACCCACGACAACAGGAATCACAATCCTGGACTCTACCAACTGAGCTACAGCCACCGCAGAAAGACCAAGATTATAGCCGCGCTTCAGCGGCTCGCGCCCTCGGTGTCGCTGGACGCGGCTTCAGCCTTCGCGACGCCAGTGGTCTGCGCCTTGTAGCGGGCCTTCAATGCGTCGTAGTAGGCATTGGCCTGTGCCGAGCCCCACACCTGTGCGTACTGCGATTGCAGTCGCGCGAGATCACCCATGGCGGGGTCGCGCGGCAGCACCTTTTCCAGCTTCACGACGGCATAGCCTTGTGCGTGCAGGTCGACACCAACCCACGTGGGAAGTTGATTGGCAGGCGCCTTCATGATCGCCTCGAGCAATTCGCGCGGCAGGCCCTTCACATCCACGCGGGAGACGACGACGGCTGGGGGCAGCGCCTCGGTGGCGGCACCCTGCTTCCACGCGGCCAGCTTCGATTCGCCTTCCTTGCGCGCGAGCGCGGCGGACTGCTCGGCCACGACCTGCGCGCGAACCTTGTCCTTCACTTCAGCAAAGCTCAGGCGATGAGCGGGCGTGTACTGCGTGACCCGACCCGCGACGAGCTGGTTCGGGCCGATCTCGACGGCCTCGGTGTTGCGCTTGTTGCGCAGGTTGTCCGGGTTGAACAGCGCCGCGAGGAACTTCGGATTGGCGAGCATGCCGCGCGCTTGCGGATCGGGCGTGCGGCTCACGGCCTCGGCGGTCTTGACCTGGAGCTTGAACTTGTCGGCCGCCGGCTTGAGGCTGTCGGACTGTTCGTAGATCGTGTTGCTGAAGCCTTCGGCCGACTCGGCGAACTTGCGCTGCGCGAGCTGCTGCTTCACCTCGCCCTCGATCTCGGCGCGAACCGCGTCGAACGAGCGCTTCTCCCCGCCGCGCGCATCGGTCACCTTGATGATGTGGAAGCCGAAGTCACTTTCCACCACGTCGCTGATCTGGCCCGGCTTGAGCGAGAAGGCCGCATCTTCGAAAGCCTTGACCATGGCGCCGCGACCGAAGTAGTCGAGGTCGCCACCCTGGGCGGCCGAGCCGGGGTCGTCGGAATTCTTCTTCGCGATGTCGGCGAAGGACTCTGGATGCTTGCGCACCTCGGCGAGGAGTGATTGCACCTTGGCGCGCGCCTTCTCGCGCTCGGCCGCGGGCGCGGACTTGTCGGCCTTGACGAGGATGTGGCTGGCGCGGCGCTCTTCCGGGGTGGAGTAGCGGCTCTCATTCTCGGCGTAGTACTTCTTCAAGTCGTCTTCGCTGACGCTGATGCCGGCCTTGATGGCGTTCAGGTCGAGCTGCACATACTCGATGTTGGCCTGCTCGCTCGCCTGGAACTGCGCGGCGTGTGCAGGGTCGTCGTAGTAGGCCTGGAGTTGCGCGTCGGTGGGCTGCACCTTCTCGGCGAAGTTCTTGGCATCGAAGCTGGCGATCTGCACTTCGCGGCGCTGGAACAGAGCCTCGAGCGCGGTCTCGGTGGCCGATGCCGGCGCAATCGCGGTGCCCTCGACGCCGAGCATCACCTGGCGCATCGACAGGTCCTGGCGCAGCTGACGCTCGAACTGCTCGGGGCTGATGCCTTGCGAGGCGATGAGCTCACGGTTCAGGCTGCCGTCGGGGCGGCGAAAGGCCGCGAACTGCGGATCGTTCTGGAACATGCGCTGCAGCCGCTCGTCGCTCGTGGCCAGGCGCAGCTTGTCCGCCGCGGTGAGGATGACGCGCTCGCGCACCAGGGCGTCGAGCGTGCGCTGCTTCATCTCGGGAGAGTCGAAGAGCTTGAGATCGGCGCCGGGCATCTGCGCGCGCATGCGTTCGACCTGCTGGCGATGGGCGGCATCCCATTCGGTCTGAGTGATGCTTTGGCCGTCCACCTTCGCGACGCTTTCATGTCCCTGGGTGAAGCGGCTGTATCCCTGGATGCCGAAGATCACGAAGGACGGGAAGATCAGCAGCAGCAGCACGAACTGCAGCATGCGCGTATGCGTGCGAACGAAATCGAACATGGAAGACCTCTGAACGGGAATGCGCCCGGCACATGTGAAAAAGGCGAACCGAAGTTCGCCTTTTTGTTGGGACCGGTCCTGCAGCTGGGGCCGAAGCCGGCCTTGCCTGACGAAGCTGCGATTCTATCGAAGCACGCCAGTCGCTCGGTGGATCCGGGGGTCGGATGGGTGGTGGGTGCTGAGGGGCTCGAACCCCCGACCTACGCCTTGTAAGGGCGCCGCTCTACCAACTGAGCTAAGCACCCATTCGA
>Ga0070671_100002838_pt1 | contig 13456 bp, 14 predicted proteins | sample KBSS73metaG_FD_65341 | JGI IMG/M metagenome (GOLD analysis project Ga0070671, IMG submission 65341) | Switchgrass rhizosphere microbial communities from Kellogg Biological Station, Michigan, USA - KBS S7-3 metaG | ecosystem: Host-associated > Plants > Roots > Rhizosphere > Soil ...
TACCTCCGCAAGAAGATCGACGACGGCGCCGCACCCCTGCTGCACACCGTGCGCGGCTTCGGGTACGTCCTCCGCCGGGACCCGTGAGGCTCCTCCAGCGCTTCGGGATCCGCCACCGGCTCGTCGCCGGCATCGTCGCGCTCCTCGCCGTCGTGCTCGCCGTCGCCGGCATCCTCGTGACCGACCTGCTGCGCAGCCGGCTCGTCGCCAACGTCGACCAGCAGCTCACCCGCCGGGTGGACACGATCATGCACACGCCCGCGAGCCGGGGCGGGCGCGAAGGGCCGGCCTTCCCGGGCAACGACCGCTTCGCCCCGAACCCGTTCGCCGAGCAGCGCGCCGCGTTCGTGCTCCTCGACTCGCGCGGCTCGGTCGTGGGCGCCATCCCGCTCGTCCAGGGCGAGCACATCGAGCCGCTGCCCGACGTCGACGGCATCAGCGCCTCGTCGGACGCCAAGACCGTCGATGCCGTCTCCTCGGGCGGACCGCGCTACCGCGTGCTCGCCGTGCGCGTCGGCGACGGCCTCCTCGTCGCCGGCATCTCGCTCGCCGACGTCGACTCCACGGTCAACAGCGCGCAACAGGTGCTGCTCTTCGGCGGGCTGCTCACGCTGCTGGCCGCGGCGGCGGTCGTGTGGTTCACGGTGCGCCGGGGGCTCATGCCCATCGACGCCATGATCGGCACGGCCGAGCACATCGCGGCCGGCGATCTCACCGAGCGCGCACCGGTACCCGACCCCGGCACCGAGGTCGGTCACCTCGGCACCGCGCTCAACACCATGCTCGACCACATCGAGGCGGCGGTGGCCGACAAGACCGCGTCCGAGGCCCGGCTGCGGCGCTTCGCCGCCGACGCGTCGCACGAGCTGCGCACACCGCTCACGTCGATCCGCGGCTACGCCGAGCTGTACCGGCAGGGCGCCACCGACCCCGACTCGGTGGCCCTCGGCATGGCGCGCATCGAGCGCGAGGCGACGCGCATGGGCGAGCTCGTCGAGGACCTCCTGCTGCTGGCCCGCCTCGACCAGGGCCACGAGCTGCGCGTCGAGGCCGTCGACCTCCGCGCCATCGTCGAGGATGCGGTGGAGGCCGCCCACGTCATCGAACCCGACCGGCGCATCACCGTCGACCGCCCGGCCGATGCCGTGATCGTCGACGGCGACGGCGGGCGCCTGCGCCAGGTGGTCGACAACCTGCTCGCCAACGTGCGAGAGCACACGCGTGCCGACGCCGCGGTGGCGCTGCGGCTGACGGCGGACGACGACACGGCGACGTTGGTGGTGGCCGACGACGGACCGGGAATGGGTGACGAGGACGCGGCCCGCGTGTTCGAGCGGTTCTGGCAGGGCGAGCAGACCATCGACCACCCCCGTCACGGCACCGGGCTCGGACTGGCCATCGTCCACGACCTGGTCCGGACCCACGGCGGCACGGTGGCGCTCCACACCGCTCCGGGCGCGGGGGCGACCTTCACGATCACCCTCCCCCGTCATGTACTCCCGGGTGACTCCCAGGGAACCGCGAGCACCATCGGAGCCGTTGGGCCCACACTGGAACCGTCCCCGACCCGCGCAGGAGAAGGCACATGAGGGCGAAGACGATGTTGGCGGCCGGCGCAGTGGCAGTGTCGATCGCGGCGGGTGCCGGAGCCGGCGCCCTCCTGTTCACGCCGACCTCCTCGATCGCCCAGAGCGCGTCGACCACCGCACCGACCACCGATCCCGGCTACGGCGACGGTCGCCACCTCGAGCGCGGCCTCGGCGTCGTCGGCGGCCCCGGTGTCGAGCTGGGGGTGGCGGCCAAGGCGATCGGCATCACCGAGGACCAGCTCCGGACCGAGCTGCAGTCCGGCAAGTCGATCGCCGAGGTGGCCAAGGCCCACGACGTCGACCCACAGAAGGTGATCGACGCCCTCGTGGCCGACGCCAAGGCCCGCCTGCAGCAGGCCGAGGCCGACCTTCCCTCGAGCATCACCGCCATGGTGAACGGCCAGATGCCCTTCGGTGGCGCCCAGCGAGGGCACTTCGCCGGCCCGGGCGGCGGCCTGCGTGACCTCATCGGCGCCGGCCTCGACACGGCGGCCACCGCCATCGGCATGACGCCCGACCAGCTCCGGACCGAGCTGCAATCCGGCAAGTCGATCGCCGATGTCGCCAAGGCCCACGACGTCGACCCGCAGAAGGTGATCGACGCGCTCGTCGCCGCCGCCACCCAGAAGATCGACGCCGCCGTCTCGAGCGGAAAGCTCACGCCCGACCAGGCGACGGCCCTGAAGAACAACCTCAGCACCATCGTGACGAACGTGGTGAACGGCCAGCGCCCCGCGTTCGGCCGGCACCGCCAGCTCCGGCCGTCGGGCTCCTCGGGCTCCTCGCGATCGACCCCGAGCGGGACCGCCGGCTACGTCACCTCGTGAGGCCCGCGGTTCGCGGCCTCCTCGGCGACACGGCGTAGCTCCCCCGGCTCGCGGTCGCCGGCGCGCAGGGTCACGTACGACACCGCCCCCAGCGGGATCGGCAGCCAGAAGTTCAAGAGGCGGTAGCTCACGATCCCGAGCACGGCGACGTCGCGCGTGGCTCCGAAGCCGACGAGCGAGGCGGTCAGCGCCGCTTCGATCACCCCGAGACCCCCGGGCGTGAGCGGGATGGCGGCGAGCACGTTGGCCAAGCCGTAGCTGATGATCAGCGCGTCGGGCAGCGTGCGGTAGCCGAACGCGGCGAGGAACACCCACAGCGACGCCATGTCGAGCAGCCAGTTGAGGGCGGCCCACCGCACGGCGCGCCAGAGGACGCCGTCGTCGGTGGCGATCTGCCGCAACCGCGTCGCGACGCGGCGGAGCATGTCGGCGACCGCGTTGCCGTCGACGAGCGGCACGTGGCCCGCGATGCGACACACCGCCGACGCCAGCCGGTCCTCCCCCTTGGTGAGGAGCAGGACGGCGGCCCCGACGGCGGCGAGGAGGAGCGTTCCGACGACGGCGGCGGTGAGGTACACCGGGTTGAACCCGCGCAGCGGGATCGACACGACGAGCCCCAGCCAGAGGAGGACGTTGAGGACGATCGCCGAGCCGAGCCCTTCGGTGGCGAGCACGAAGCCGGCGTCGGTGCCGCGCACGCCCTCGTTGGTGAGGAGGCGGAAGCCCATCGATGATCCGACGGCGGTGCCCCCGGGGATGACGTGGCTGAGCCCCAGCGTCGACAAGGTGATGCGCACCACGGTCCAGAGCGACGGTCGCGTGTCGTCGGGGAGCAGCGTGCGCGTGAGCTCGGCGTAGCTGACGATCGCCGCCCCTTCCAGCAGCAGGCCGGCGGCCAACCACGCCACGTTGACCTGTCCGAGCAGGTGCACGGTCCGGCGCGCTCCCGCGATCTGGGGCAGCACCAGGTACTCGAACACGATGGCGGCGGCGAGGATCACGACGACCCGCTGGAGCCGCTGTCGAGGAGTGCTCGGCACCCCGAGAGGTTCGCGCACCTAAGGTCCGGTCGTGGCTTTGGTGCGACGAGTGGTGACGGGACACGACGGTGCGGGGCGGGCGGTCTTCGAGAGCGACGGCGCGCCGCCCAAGACGGTCGAGATGGTGAGCGAGGTGTTCAGCCTCGACGGTCCGCCGAGAGAGGCGACGGACGGGGGCGACGGCGGCGGCCCCGGGTACGCGCTCGAGCCGCCGCCCGGCGGCGCCACCGTTCGCATCATCCGGTTGCCCAGCACGGGTGACTGGTTGCCCGTCCCGGGGGCGCCGGACGACCGACCGGGGTGGCACACGACCGACACGCTCGATGTCGAGGTGATCCTCGAAGGCGAGATCGTCCTCGACCTCGACGACGGCGAGCACCGGCTCGGCGTGGGCGACGTCGTGGTCCAGCGGGGCACCGCCCACCGGTGGAAGGTGGTGGGCGACGGGCCCTGCGCCTACCTCGCCGTCATGCTGCGGCCCGAGCCGGGTGCCGTCGCGCCGCCCGCCCTCACCGCCCGCCTGGGCGATGGCCCCCACCGGCGCATCGTCACGGGAGTCGACGGCGACGGCCGCTCGGTCGGTGCGCTCGACGGGCCGGCGCCGGTCGCCCTCCGCACCGGCGACGTCACCATCACTGACCTGTGGCAGACCGGCGGCGTGCTCACCTCCGTCGACCAGGGCGGCGACTCGCCCGGGGACTACGAGCTCGAGCCCGTCGGCGGCGGCGTCTCCGTCCGCGCCATCGAGCTGGCCCGCGCCCACGACCCCGGCGATGCGGGGTGGCACACCACCGACACCATCGACGTCGATGTCGTGCTGAGCGGCGCCGTCGAGCTCTGGCTCCCCGACCTCGAGCCCAAGGTCGTCGCGGCCGGCGAGGTGATCGTCCAGCGGGGCACCCACCACAAGTGGGTACCGGTGGGCGACGAGCCGTTCCGCATGGCGTCGGTGATGTTCGGCCTCCGCCACTGAGGCGGGCTACGAAGCGACGAGCTCCTGGATGAGTGCCGGGATCGACCCGACGCTCTCCTTCGGAACGACGGCGGCGATCCCGGCGGCGAGGGCCCGCCGCTCCACGTCGTCGTCGACGTAGGCCGAGCAGAGGATCACGAGCTGCTGCGGACGGCGCGCCCGGATGCGCGTCGCCGTCTCGACGCCGTTCATGCCCGGCATCATCTCGTCGAGGACGACCACCCTCGGGTCGCAACAGGCGATCTTGGCGAGCGCCTCTGGACCGCTGGATGCCTCGCAGGCCACCTGCAACCCGTCGTTGGCGACGCTGATCAGCATGCGGATGAGGACCCGGATGTCATCCTGGTCGTCGACGATCATGGTGGGGATGCTCATCCTCGGCTCCTGCTCTCGATGAGGCGGGTCGCCCGCTCGACCAGCTCGGCGATGGCGAACGGCTTCGTGACCACGTCATCGCACCCGAGCGACCAGGCGCGCTCGATGTCGGCCTCGGCCGCTCGCACGGTGCACAGCATGACCGGCACCGTACGCGTGCGGATGTCGAGACGAAGGGACTCCAGGGTCTCCCACCCGTCGAGGTCGGGCATCTGCACGTCGAGCACGATCAGGTCGGGCATCGTCTCGGTCGCGGCGAGCTGCGCCAGCGCGTCGATGCCGGTCACCGCTTCGAGCACCGCGAAGCCCGTTCGCCGCAGGACCGACCCGAGCAGGAACCGGACGTCTTCGTCATCGTCGACGACGAGCACCGTCGCCATTCAGACCGCCGACGCGAGGCGGACCCCGACCGCGCCGCGGTTCCAGTCGGAGCGACCGCCGACGTAGAGCCCACGCACGACCCACAGGAAGTACACCGCGGCCGGGACAGCCAGCCAGTCGATCACCAACCCGTGCCCGTCGACGACGTAACGACCGCTGCTCGCGTACAGCGCGAACACCGCGTGCATGACGCCGCACGTCGGGAACACGAACGTCAGGGCCAGGCCCGACATCGACCAGCCGTCCAACCGAGCGCGGTTGTGCAGCTGCGTGCGCAGCAGGTAGTAGCCGATCAACCCGTACAGACCGAGCAGCAGCACGTTGGGGACGACGCGCGGACCGAAGGTGCCGCCGTTCCGGAGCACGAACGCCGCCGCCCCGATCAAGGCGACCAGGTAGACCACCGACACCGCGGGGAGCGCGGCAACCCAGCGGGGCGTGCCGCTCACGAACCGGTCGCCGCGGCCGCCCGCCACCGCTTCGACGCGCAGCAGGAACCAACCGATGCCCGCCGGTGCGCCGACGAGCACCGCCGTCAGGTCGAGCGGCCCGCCCGTCCGTCCGAGCGCCAGATGGATGCCGTGTTCGAGGTGGTGCGGTCCGCACGTGAACGCCATCGCGATCCACGCCAGGCCGAAGTGCGAGAGCCCGTTGGCGCGCCAGCCGTGCTTGAGGTCGAGGATCGTCATGACCCCGTAGCTGCAGTACACGAAGCCCAACGTGAGGTTGGCCACCGCCACGACGAGCCGCATCACTCGCTGCCGTCCGGAACACCGATCTGGCGCATGAACTCACGGATCATCGTGGCCTCCCCCCGCTCGCGCTCGACCTCCGGCGGCTCGGGCGCGGCAACCGCCAGCTCGACGTGCACGGACGTCCCGCTCCCGGGTCGACTCGTCGCCCAGACGCGCCCGCCCATGCCGTTCACGAGCGAGCGCACGATGTACAGGCCGATGCCCGTACCGCCGAACCGGCGCACGTCAGAGGACTCGGCCTGCCAGAACTTCTCGAAGCAGTGCGCGAGCTGCTCCGCATCCATGCCGATGCCCTGATCGGTCACCGTGAAGGTGACCGCGCTCCCGCCCGCGACCGTGATCTCGATGGCGCCGCCGTCGGGCGAGTACTTGACGGCGTTCTCGATGAGGTGGTCGAGCACCGTGGCCAGCGCGGCGGGATCACCAGCCGCCCCCGCCACGTCCGGCGCGACGTCCAGGCGTATCTCTCGGCCCGTCGTCGACGCCATGGCGATCACTCGCTCCTCGACGAGCGGGAGGACCGCCACCGTTGTCACCAGCAGCTCGACGCGTCCCGCTTCGATCCGGCTCGACAGGAGCAGCCGATCGATGATCCCCCCGAGCTCGATGGTCCGCCGGTGCACGGTCTCGAGCGCGAGGGCGCGCGCATCGACGTCGATCTCGTCGCGCAGGAGCTCGACGAAGCCCCGGATGACGGTGAGGGGCGTCTTCAACTCGTGTGACGCAGTCGCGAGGAACAACGTCTTCGCCTCTTCCGCCTCCTTCAGCCGGGTGATGTCGCGGAGCGAGTGCACGACCTCCAGCACCCGCCCGTCGTCATCGAACACGGCAGTCGCGCTGGCGAGCACCGGTTGGCGGCGCTCTCGATCGCCTCGCCACACGTCCTCGCCCAGCTCGGCGCCGGCGCCGAGGAGCACGCAGCCGCGGGAGCAGTCGAGCACCCGGTCGTCATGACGCAAGCCGAGCGCGGTCGCGCAGGGAAGGCCCACGAGCTCGCGAGCCGGGCGCCCGAGCAAGCGCTCCGACGCCGGGTTGCACCCGACCACGACCCCGTCGGCATCGGTGACGATGACGCTGTCGGCGATGTGGGTGAGCACCGCGTCGGCCGTGCCCCGCAGCCGAGCTGCGTCAGCGCTCGTCCGGAACTGCACCGCACTGGTCCGGTCGAGGAGGAGCACGATGGCGAGGGCGGCGAAGGCGAACGAGACGAGCACGCCGGTGTCGGCTCGAGCGGACGACGGGACCAACGCCTGCGCGACCACGGCCATGGTGATCGACGCCGCCGCGAGCCCACCGGCGAAGGCGCGACCCACCGTGTAGGCCGCGAACGCGACGACCACGAGCGACGCCGCCACCATGGCGACGGTGGCCGACGGCGTGAGCACCTCGACGGCGAACAGCGCGACCACGTCGCCGATCGGGCCACCGAGCAGCGCCCACTGGCTGCCGGAGCGCTCCGCGGCGAAGAGCACGACGACGGTCCACGGCACCCAGACCAGGCCAAGCAGGACGAACAGGGCGGTCTGGCGGGTCGTCAGGTCGTGCGGCGCCGCCCCGACCGCCGCCGCGGTGATCGCGATCCCCACCCGCAGCCAGGCGGCGACGGTGACGGCCACGACGTCCGGCGTCCGCCGACGCCGGCGATTCGCGACCACACAGCGAGTCAACCCCGATCGGGCCGGCAGGAACATGGCCCGTTCGGGCCATCGGTGGTGACCCACCGTCGCTGCTATCGTTCCTTAGCCCCCGGGCGGTTAGCTCAGTTGGTAGAGCACTACCTCGACACGGTAGGGGTCGCTGGTTCGAGTCCAGTACCGCCCACTCGCATGTCCGCCCCCGCCTCGCCCGGCCCGTGCTCGGGGCGCCGGCGGCGACGCATGCGCAGTTTGGATATTTTATGATCTCCCCCATGACGCAACCTCTGGACGGGAAGCGGGCGATCGTGGTGGGGGGTGGCAGCGGCATCGGGTTCGCCTCGGCGCGGCTGCTCGCACGCGACGGCGCCCTGGTGACGATCACGGGACGGACCGAGGCGACGCTGCGCGACGCGCAGAGCCGCCTCGCCGACGAAGGTGTGAAGGTCGAGTGCTTCGCCGCCGACGGCCTCGACGCGGCGGGCATCAAGGCCGCCGTCGACGCCGCTTCCGACCCCGAGGGTCGGCTCCACATCGCGGTGGTCGTACCGGGCGGCGGCAGCATCAAGCCCGTGCTCCTCTACGACGACGACCAGTTCGACGACGAGGTGCGCAAGAACACCCGGCCCGTCTTCCTGCTGCTCAAGTACGCGGGCCGCGCCATGGTGCGCGCCGGCGAGGGTTCGTTCGTCGCCATCTCGTCGACCGCCGCGGTGTTCTCGGCGCGCTACCTCGCGTCCTACAGCGCCGGCAAGGCCGCGGTGGACCAGCTCGTGCGGGTCGCCGCCAACGAGCTCGGCCGCCTCAACATCCGCGTCAACTCGGTGCAACCGGGCATGACCGAGACCGGCGCGACCGCGGGTGCCTTCGGCAACGCGCCGATGATGCAGCAGTTCCTCGACAACCAGCCGCTGAACCGCCACGGCGCCGCCGACGACCAGGCCCAGGCGGTGCGCTACTTCGCCGGCCCCGAGTCGGCATGGGTCACCGGCCAGCTGCTCACGGTCGACGGCGGCAACACCCTCCGCTCCTTCATCGACTACGCCACGCTCTTCGACCTCCCCGACCAGGGCGATCCCGCGACCTTCACGTGACGCTCGCGAGGCGGCGCGCGAGGTATCGCCGCTCGGCTTCGGTCGGGGCGAGGGCGAGGGCGTCGCGGTAGGCGGCGGCCGCCTCGTCCGCGCGCCCCAAGCGTCGCAGCAGGTCGGCGCGCGTGGCCGGCAGCAGGTGGTACGCGGGCAGGTCCAGGTCGGCGAGCAGAGCGAGGCCGGCATCCGGCCCGTCCGCCATGGCGACGGCAACGGCGCGGTTCAGCGCGACCACCGGCGTCGGCATCCACCGCAGCAGCTCGTCGTAGAGCGCGGCGATGCGCGGCCAGTCGGTGGCGTCGGCACTCGGCGCCAGCGCGTGCGCGGCGGCGATCGCCGCCTGCACCTGGTACGGGCCGACCGAGTCGCGGCGCAAGGCCCGGTCGAGCAGCGCCGCGCCCTCGGCGATCGCGACCCGGTCCCACCGCGACCGGTCCTGGTCCTCGAGGGTGACGATCGCGCCGTCGGCGTCGACGCGCGCGGCGCGACGACCATCGTGGAACCGCAGCAGCGCCAGCAGCCCGATCGCCTCCGGCTCGTCGGGCATAAGCGTCACCAGCATGCGGGTGAGGTGGATGGCCTCGGCCGACAGGTCGGGCCGTGACGGGTCGCTGTAGCCGCTGTTGAACAACAGGTAGAGCACGGCGAGCACCGACTGAGTCCGCTCCGGCAGCAGGTGCGCCGGCGGCACGCGGTACGGGATGCCGGCGTGCTCGATCTTGCGCTTCGCCCGCGTCAACCGCTGGCGCATCGTCACCTCGGGCACCAGGAACGCCCGCGCGATCTCCGCCGTCGTGAGGCCAGCGAGCGTGCGCAGCGTCAGCACGACCTGCGCGTCCTCCGACAGCGCCGGGTGGCAGCACGTGAACATGAGGCGCAGGCGATCGTCGGGGATCCCGCTGTCGTCGAACGCCTCCTCGCCGGTGAGCACGGCGACCTCCTGGAGCTTGGCGTCACCACGAGCGGCACGACGCGCCCGGTCGATGGCGCGGTGGCGCGCCGTCGTCGTCAACCAGGCGCCGGGGTTGCGCGGGACGCCGTCGCGCGCCCATCGGTCGAGGGCGATCGTGAAGGCGTCCTGCGCGCACTCCTCGGCGACGTCCCAGTCACCGGTGACCCGGATGAGCGTCGCCACCACGCGCCCCCACTCGTCGTGGAAGGCGCGGGCGACGGCCGCGTGGACATCGGGTTCGGCTACATCTCCCAAACGGGACGGACCTCGATCGTGCCGTACGCGGCGCTCGGGATCTGCGACGCGATCTCGATCGCCTCGTCGAGGTCGGCGGCATCGACCAGGTAGAAGCCGCCGAGCTGCTCCTTGGTCTCGACGAAGGGGCCGTCGGTGGTGCTGAGCTGGCCGTCGCGGACGCGCACGCAGGTCGCCTCGGTGGTCGGGCGCAGGCGCTCGCCGCCGAGGAGCTTCGTGTCGAACTTGGCCATGAACTGCATGTAGGCCTCGGTGCTGGCCTCGGCCTCGGCCGGCGACATCGCGTCGTAGGCCACCTCGTCGGTGCAGATCAACATCGCGTACTTCATTCGGGGTCCTCCTCGTCGCTTCGGATGCTTGCACCCCTACGACGAACGAGGAAGTCCCCGCGCGACAGCTCGCTCAGGAATTCGCGTGCAGCCAGTGCGTGCGCAGGTCCTCGAGCCACGGCGGGTACTCGACCGGCTCGTCGGGCAGCGGCTCGGCGCCCTGCTTCGCCAGCGCGGCCTCGAACAGCTCGGGCTGATCGCCCCACGAGCGCGGGTCGCCCATCATCACCTCGAACATGGTGGCGCCCTCGTCGCCGGCGACGATCGGACCGAAGGCGGCGCCGAACGGCAGCTCGATGTGCGAGCCCTTCGGGCACCAGTGCTCGCCGAACCAGGCGCCGCCTTCCATGATGTACACGATGTGCGGGCTGAAGTGCCCGTGGCGGCGCACGACCATGCCCGGTGAGTAGACAGCGTGCACCGAGAGGTACTGCGGGTCGGGCGAGAACGCGAACCACTTCTCCATGACCGTGCCCTCGGAGCCGTCGCGGTTGCGCTGGCGCCGGCACTTCTGCCACTTCAGCTCCGGGTCGTCGAGCGAGCGGAACGTCGGCTCCCTGCCGGGGACCAATGGGTTCTCGACGGGCGCGCCTCCGCTCCCGGCCCAGTGGCTGCGCAGGTCCTGCAACCAGTCCGGGTAGTCGAGCGGCACGTCGGGCAGGACCTCGGCGCCCTGCGCGGCGAGGGCCTGCTCGAACCGCTCGGGCTGGTCACCCCACGACCGGGGGTCGCCCATCATCACCTCGAGCATCACGCAGCCCTCGTCCCCGGCGACGATCGGGCCGAACGCGGCACCGAAGGGGAGCTCGACGTGCGTGCCGGCCGGGCACCACCGATCGGCGAACCACGCGCCGCCCTCGATGACGTAGACGACGTGGGGGCAGAAGTGGCCGTGCCGCCGCACCACCATGCCCGGCGTGTAGACGGCGTAGAGCGACAGGTACTGCGGGTCGGCCGAGAACGCCAGCCACTTCTCCTGCACCGAGCCTTCGGACCCGTCCTCGTTCTTCTGGCGCCGCACCTTCTGCCACTTCATGTCGGGGTCGTCGATCGACCGGAAGATCGGCTCCTTGCCCTCGATGCGTGGCGAGTCGGTCGGCGGCTTGGCGGTGTCGGTCATGCGTTCTCCTTCCGGGACGCGCGGAAGCGCTCCCGGGACTCGTGGGCGAGCACGGCCACCTCGTCGACGACAGGGCCGAGAACGGCGGGGTCGAGGCGCGCCGCCAGCTCACCGCCGCCCGCTTCGGTCAGCATCTCGCGCAGGCGGTGCCGGAGGCACTCGATGGCCCACGGGAGCATGTCGCCGTGGGCCACCGTGTCGAACTTCACGATGTTGTTGCACGGGTCGGCGCCCGGCGGCGTCTTGTGGACGTAGTGGTAGTGCGGGTCGTCGTCGAACACGTCGAAGCGCACGTACTCGTGGCCGTCCTCACCGACGACGTGGAGCGAGATGCCCTGATCGGTGAACCCGCCGGGCGGCGACTTCTCCAGCAGCTCGGCCAGGTACTTGGGGTTGTCCTTGTACGTCTCGACCAACGACTCGGGCGTGAGGTCGCGGTACTCGACCCCGATCGAGACCACCCCGGCCGGCAGGTACTGCGTCATGGCGTCCTCCGGCGGCTGCGGCGGAATCGTGTAGATCACCCCAACGGTCATGACTCCCCCAATCTCGTGAAGACCGCTCGAGCGGTACCGCCCAACAACGCGGCCGTCGTCGCGTCGTCGAGACCGAGCTCGGGCACCTGCGCCAGCGCGCGGTGGTGCCCGACCGTCGGGAAGTTCGACCCGAACAGCACCTTGCGCCGACCGGGTCCCTGCAGGAACCGCACGACGGCGGGGTCCCAGTGACGCGGCGGGTAGGCGCCGGTGCCCAGGTAGACGTTCGGGAACTTGAGCGCCATGGCGATCGCCTCGTCGACCCACGGCCACCCGGTGTGGGACAGCACGAACCGGGTGTCGGGGAAGTACAGCGCGGGGCGGTCGATGCCGATCGGTTGCCCGCACTCGCTCGCCATCAACCCACCCGAGGTGCCTGCTTGCATCGCGACCGGCACGTCGAGGTCGGCCGCCACCGCGTAGTACGGGTAGAGGTCGGGATGGTCGAAGCGACGGTCCCAGCTGTGGGTGTGGAGCCACAGCCCGACGACCCATGGTTCGGCGAGGCGAGCCCGGGTCTCGCGCACGTCGGCCATGCCGAGGCTCGGGTGGATCACCACCGTCGACGCGAACCGGCCCGGGAACTCGGCCGCCAGCTTCTCGGCCTCGTCCCACTGAGTAGCCACCACGTCGTAGTGCGGGTGGGGCCCGACGTCGCCCGTCGGCAGGATCAACGTGTCGATGCCGAGGGCGTCCATGCGCGCCACCATCTCGGCCGGTTCGGCGAAGTCGTCGGCCGCGTCGCGCACGATCTTCAGCGGCACGCCCTGGTCGCCGACCGCCTGCTCCCACACCGCGCGTCGATCGGGCGTGAAGGCGTTGCACAGGTAGTCGACAGTGCCCGATCTATCGCTCGTCACGGAACCGCTTCGGCTTGGGCGACGTGTTGATCTCGGTGAGCTCGTCCAGCTTGCCGGCGCCGACGACCTCCACGCGGATCTTCACGCCGAGGGCGTCCTTCAGCTTGGCCTCCACCGCGGGACCGACCGCCGGGTCGCCCACCACCGAGAGGATCAACTCGTCGCGGTTGTCCTCCCGGACGGCGCGCACGAAGTAGTCGGGCTCGACGCCGGGCACCGACAGGGCGATCTCCCCCACGCCCTCGGGCCACACGTTGATGCCCCGCAGCTTGACCATGTTGTCGCCCCGACCGGCGAAGGGCGCCATCTTCCGCAGCCACGAACCGCACTCGCACTGCCCCCGGGGATACAGGTACGACAGGTCCATGATGTTGTAGCGGAACTGCGCCGAGCCCGTCTTGTAGAGCTCGGTCACGCACAACGAGCCGAGCTCGCCGTCGGGGAGGGGCGTGCCGGTGTCGACGTCGACCACCTGCACGATGAACGCATCCTCGAAGATGTGCAGCCCGTCGTGCGCGGGGCACTCGACGGCGACCCACTGCACCTCGTGGAAGCCGTAGCTGTTGAAGCACTCGGCGCCGAACGTCGACTCCAACAGGGCGCGGTCGCCGATGTTCGGCAGCGCCCGGATCTTGAGGTCGGCGCCCATCGAGCGAGCGACGTCGTTCATGCGGAGCAGGTAGTCGCCGGTGGTGAGGATGGCGGTGGCGCCGTACTGGATGGCCAGCTCGACCTGCTT
>Ga0070671_100002839_pt1 | contig 13455 bp, 9 predicted proteins | sample KBSS73metaG_FD_65341 | JGI IMG/M metagenome (GOLD analysis project Ga0070671, IMG submission 65341) | Switchgrass rhizosphere microbial communities from Kellogg Biological Station, Michigan, USA - KBS S7-3 metaG | ecosystem: Host-associated > Plants > Roots > Rhizosphere > Soil ...
TTAAGAGGTGGTTCTCACCCCGAAGAGTTGGTGCAGCAAGCTGCAATACTTGGCTATACTGCCATTGCAGTTACCGATCGTAATAGTGTGGCCGGCGTGGTACGTGCTCATAAAACTGCGGAGGTTTCCGGTATAAAATTTATCCCCGCTTGCCGGCTTGATATGCTCGATGGGCCAAGTTTGCTTGCCTATCCAACCGATATTACTGCGTGGGGACGGTTATGTGCTTTACTCAGCAAAGGCAATCTGCGGACCGAAAAAGGCAAATGTGATCTTTATAAAAAAGATGTTTTTGAACATGCCGAAGGTATAAAATTCATCGCTATCGCCCCTGATTCTTTAAATGGACGGTTTGATTTTGATAACTCTTTTAAAAGGGATATACGGGAATATCATAAAGTACTGGGCAATGACCTTTATATAGCAGCTAACCGGTCCTATAATGGAGATGATGCAAAACGGCTTCATCGGATTTCGCAGTTGGGCATACCGATGGTAGCAACCAATGATGTTTATTATCACGAAGTACAGCGACGGGAGTTGCAGGATGTAGTTACCTGCGTTCGTGAGAAATGTACCATAAATAATGGCGGATTTAAATTGTATGCCAACGCAGAGCGCCATTTAAAAACGATTAATGAAATGGAGCGCTTGTTTCGTCAATATCCTGATGCCATAGCGCGAACACAGGAGATAACGGAAGCTTGCCAATTCTCACTCGATACTTTAAAATACCTGGAGCCGGAATGGAAAAGCCCGGATGGACGCACGGCAGATGAGCACCTGGCAGAACATACGTGGAATGGTGCTAAAAAACTGCTCGGCGATAAAATCACGCCTAAAATTACTGAGCAGATTAAATTTGAACTGGCTTTTTTTGCCCGGCGCAAATTGGCGCCATACTTTTTAAGGATATACGAATACACTAATAAAGCAACCGAATTAGGAATTCTGCATCAAGGAAGGGGTTCGGCGGCTAATTGTACCGTTTGCTTTTGTTTGGGTATCACCCCCGTCAATCCTACCAAATCGCAAATGCTATTTTCAAGATTTATGTCTGATGCACGTGATGAATGGCCCGACGTAGATGTTGATTTTGAGCACGAAAGACGGGAAGAGATCATACAGTGGATATATGAAACGTATGGCCGTGAGCATGCAGCTATAGTGGCTACCGTAACCCAGGAACGGCATAAAGGGGCTATCAGGGATGTGGGCAAGGCGATGGGCCTGTCTGAAGATACGATCAAAAGACTTTCGGGCGCGATATGGGATTTTTCGGAGGAAGCTTTTGACCGTGAGCGAATACTCGAACAGGGACTAAATCCAGATGATCCTCAATTGTTCAAGGTTTTGGAATTGACTGAACAGCTAATGGGTTTTCCGCGTCAATTAGGACAGCATACAGGAGGCTTTGTGATCACTCAATGCAAACTTTCGGATATATGCCCGGTGATGAATGCCCGGATGGAAGATCGCACGCAACTTGAGTGGAATAAAGATGACCTGGAAGACCTGGGAATTTTGAAAGTCGATGTGCTGGGCCTCGGTATGCTTACCTGTATCCGTAAAGCATTTGACCTGGCTAAATCGAGCTACAACCTCGATCTTACTTTAGAGAACGTTCCACAGGATGATAAGAAGGTTTACGATATGATCTGCAGGGCAGATACATTAGGCGTTTTCCAGATCGAGAGCAGGGCGCAGATGTCGATGCTGCCACGGCTAAAACCAACATGTTTCTATGATCTTGTAATAGAAGTGGCTATCGTGCGACCAGGCCCAATACAGGGGGATATGGTGCACCCTTATTTACGTCGTCGTAATGGTGAAGAACCTGAAGAATACCCTAAGGAAGAGTTGAGGCCAATTTTAAGCAGGACTAAAGGCGTACCATTATTCCAGGAACAAGCCATGGAAATTGCTATTGTGGCGGCAGAATTCACACCCGCTGAGGCTGACCAATTGAGGCGCAGTATGGCGACTTTTAAGGCAAAAGGATTAGTGAGCCAACATCGTAAGAAATTGGTCGACGGAATGGTAGCGAGGGGATATGAAGCAGAGTTCGCTCATCGGGTATTTAAGCAACTTGAAGGTTTTGGCAGCTATGGTTTCCCCGAAAGCCATGCCACCAGTTTTGCTCATTTGGTTTATATCTCTTGCTGGCTTAAATGCCATTATCCTGATGTTTTTACGGCAGCTCTGCTTAATAGTCAGCCTATGGGCTTTTATCAACCTGCTCAGATAGTAATTGATGCGCAGAAACACGGCGTTGTTGTGCGGCCGGTAGATGTTAACTATTCCATGTGGGATAACACTTTGGAAGAAAAAGAAGGCGAATACTGTGCTTTGCGATTGGGTTTCCGGCAAGTCAAAGGATTGAAGGAGGAAGAAATGCAACTACTGATAGCGACGCGTGGAGATGGCTATAAAAGTATTAATCGGATGAGCGATGCAGGAATATCACAAGCTGCTATAGAAAAACTAACTGACGCAGATGCATTCAGATCGCTTGAACTTGATCGGAGGCAGGCCTTATGGGAAGTGGCTGCTCTTGGAGATAAACCTACTGGAGTTTTTACAGGTCAGCCTTCCGAAAGCACTAAAGAACATCAAATGGCTTTGCCTTTTATGACCCAGGCAGAACATGTTGTCCAGGATTATGCGGCTACAGGTTTGTCGTTAAAAGCGCACCCGGTAAGTTTTGTTCGTGAGAAGTTAAATCTATTGCATGTTAAAACAACCAGCGAACTATCGGGTCTTAAAGATGGAGATTTGGTTAAGGTAGCAGGATTGGTAACCGTTAGACAAAGGCCTGGCACAGCCAAGGGAATTTTGTTTATTACCATTGAAGATGAAACCGGGTTCTCCAACCTGGTGGTTTGGGAAAAGTTGTTTGACAAATACCGGAAGGAAATACTCCAGTCACGTTTGTTGATGGTGGAAGGCAAGTTGCAGATCGAGGGATTGGTTATCCATGTAGTTGTTAATCGCTGTTTCAACCTGTCAAAATATTTATCCGACCTGGTGCCTCAAAAGAATGAAGATGTGCCGGTACTTACATTATCGCGAGCTGATGAGCGTATTGCATCTCCGGATCAACGAAATATAACACCAGATCAGAATAGAGGAGTAGAAAAGGTCTTCCATAAAGGAAGGAATTTCCAATAAAAGGCACTAAAATAATAAGGGCGCTTCGGATTTTATCAACTCGAAACGCCATATTAGAGTATTATTCGCCTCGTTTTAAACCAAACTTTTCTATTTTACTATACAAGTGGCTGCGCTGAATATCAATATCATCGGCAGTTTTGGATACATTCCAGTTATTCTTTTCCAGCTTGAATTTGATATACTCACGTTCTGCATAATCCTTATATTCCTGGAAGTTGGCAAATTGATCAAAGTCAGTCTGTGTAGCTGACGAACTTCCGTTAGTTGCTGGAACAATAGCCGATGGGTTAGCAAAGGCCCTTACATCATTATCGGTAATTATCTTATCGCTCAGGATGATCAGTCGCTCTACCATGTTCCTCAGCTCGCGGATATTACCTGTCCATGGTAATCTTTTTAATTCATCTATGGCAGCCTCCGATATTTTTTTTGGGGGCATCCCATAATCGTTGCATATCTCCTCAATGAAAGTTTGGGTAAGCATGCCAATATCATCCCTGCGTTCCGAAAGTGGTGGCACATGGATCAGGATCACACTTATACGATGGTACAAGTCCATACGAAAGTTACCGGCCTCAATTTCTTTTAGCAGGTCTTTATTGGTTGCAGCTACAACGCGTACATCCACCTCAATTTCTCGTTCACCGCCTACACGGGTAATTTTATTTTCCTGTAAAGCCCGCAATACCTTAGCTTGGGCTGAATGGCTCATGTCGCCAATCTCATCCAGAAATAAAGTACCGCCATGCGCGGATTCGAACTTGCCAATGCGTTGTTTTACTGCTGAGGTAAATGAACCTTTTTCGTGACCAAACAATTCACTCTCGATCAGCTCTGACGGAATCGCAGCGCAATTTACCTCAATTAATGGTGCATGAGAGCGGTTCGACTTTTCGTGAAGCCAACGGGCAACCAACTCTTTACCACTACCATTGGCTCCGGTTATCAATACACGGGCATCTGTAGGGGCCACACGTTCAATAGTTTCTTTAATTCGCTGTATAGGCTGAGAATTCCCCAAAATATCGCGGACTTTGGAGACTTTTCGTTTTAATACCTTGGTTTCCGAAACCAGGTTGCCCCGGTCTAAAGCGTTCCGTACTGTGATCAGCAAACGGTTCAGATCGGGCGGTTTCGAAATAAAGTCAAACGCACCCTTTTTACTGGCCTCAACGGCGGTTTCTACCGTGCCATGGCCTGATATCATGATAAATGGCAGATCTGGTTTAATGGCAAGTCCTTCCGAAAGAACTTCCATGCCATCCATCCGGTTCATTTTAATATCGCACAGTATCAGGTCGTAGTTGTTTTTTTCAATTAACCCAAGCCCCTCGATACCATTATCGACATCTTCAACTTCATAATCTTCATATTCCAATATCTCGCGCAGGGTACTACGGATGGCCCGCTCGTCATCAATAATCAAAATTTTAGCCATGTTTTTTTATAAGTTCAGTGGAAATCTATAACGCACTAAGTTATGAAATTGTATAGAAAAACAAACACTTTTTAGCTGATAATAAAAAAATAACCCCTTCCGGTTAAGGAAAGGGGTTATATCAGCAGCAAAGCTGTAAGCCGGGTTCTGTCTGGTTCTATCATTAATCTGGCCCTGCCATTGCTGACAGGTTCAAGCAACCTACCCATCCTGGTGAACCGCCGAAACGATACAGAAGCGAGCAGCTTCATTTCCAGGACCTATTTGGTCTTTCAACTCCTGAGGTTTACCGCGATCCCTGTCGCCAGGAAAAGCCGTGAGCTCTTACCTCACGTTTTCACCCTTGCCCAATCGAAACCAGGCGGTTTATTTTCTGTGGCACTTTCTGTCGCCGGCTGAACGGCGCCTTCCCGTTAGGAAGCAGGATGCTCTGTGTTGCCCGGACTTTCCTCCTCCGCTTGAGGCGAAAGCGATAGAACGATTTGCTGAGCAAAGATAGTTGATTAAGTTGGGTTAAGTTGACTGGTTGATTGGTTATCTGCAACTGGCCAGATCTTTTTGCACCGATTGCTCATCAATTGTGTTCAGTTTGTTGCCGAACGAATTTCCAATATAAGTTAATACCTGGGCAATTTCTACAGATGAAAGATCGTTGGCAGGCATAACATCTTCAAAGATTTTACCTTTTATGGTAATCTGTCCCTTTAGACCGTTTTTGATATAGCATGGCAACGAGCCGATATTCTTTTTTAAATAAGTTGAATCGGAGAGCGGGGGGATAAGTGCAGATAAACCTTCCCCGTTACCGCCATGACAGTTTTGACAATGATTTTGATATACCAGCGCTCCCGAAGAATAGTAGCGTTTAAATTCTAAACTTTCATCGCTTTGACAAGCTGTAATAAACAGGATCGCTACAACGACAATAAAAACACCGGCTAATTTCCAACTCATTGTACAATCATTTGATCCGGTTCAGCCTGCAGTGTTTTGATGTCATCTATTAGCTGATCCACTTGTTTCGGATCGGTACCGTCGTATGAACCTCTGATACGTTTTTGCTTATCTATTAATACAAAATATCCGGCGTGAATATAGCCGCCTGCCGCGCTGCTATCTTGCTTTACAGCAACGAGATAATTTTTTTCGGCAATAGTATAAATATCTTCTTTTCTGCCCCGTAAAAACCACCACATATTGCCGGTTATACCCAATTTATCTGCATATTTTTTCAAAACAGGTACGCTATCGTGCTTTGGGTCAATGGTGTGCGATATGATCTTAAAATTTCCTGTGCTTTTAAAAGTTTCATACACCCTCAGCATATTGCGATGCATGATGGGACAGATAGAAGGACAGGTGGTAAAAAAGAAATCAACTACATAGATATTCCCATTGAGCGTTTTATTGCTGATGCTGTCACCATATTGATTAACAAACTTAAAAGGAGGAATGGTTTGGTAAATAGTATCGGTTACCTGTTTGCCATCTACTGTTTTAGTTACAGGTGCACGATTGCCATAAATAGGCAGCGTTTTTTTATCAGAACCGAATTTGCAGGCGCTCCACAACAATATTATTGCAAGTCCTAATATTAGCGTAGTTCTCATTTTGACCGGCTTGAAAGATATTTGGTAGATTCAGTAACGGCAGCATTTATTAGCGAATCAACTCTCATGATGCCTTTTTTCTGTTCGTTATAGTATTTCACAATATCATCATGCGATTTATTGGTAACGTCGGGCTCAAACTTTTGCATCCAGGTTTCCATCGCCTCCTCAGCGGCAGTTAATTTTAGCTCCATCGCCTTCATGTTCGTTTTCTCAACCGTGTCTTTTGCCGGTAATTTTAGCAAGCTATCCAGTGCCATTTTGTTTTTCATGAGCGCTTCATCCTTGCCCATCAATTTATCATGAACCTTGAGAATATTATTAAGAAGCTCCTTTTCCTGCTTTTTATCGTCAGAACAAGCCACAAAAACTAAGCTTACAAGAAGTACTACGGAAATTTTTTTCATATAAATGTATTTCGATTCAAAATTAAGGTTTAAACTGCAAATGTCATGCTCAGTATTTCAATGTTCTCGCGCAAATAGTATGTAATCAGTGCTTGGCAGATGAGCTCCTGCAAGTTTTAAATGTTGGCCGACCTGAGCGCGATGATGAGTACCATGATTGATCAAATGCGTTAAAATATCAATGAGCCCGGTTTCAAAGTTATCTCCCTGAAGATTTTTATATCTTATTACTCGTTCGAAATCACTATCATTTAAGCTCTCAAGATATTTGAGCCATTGCTGATAATTGTTGTTTATCATTTGCTCAAAAGTATCAGCCTTCCAATCAGGCCACAACGTGGTAATATTGGCGGGTTTGTCAATACATCTACCTAGCCATACTTGTTGCGCTGTCAATAAATGGGCCATCAGTTGTTCGGCCTTTACATGGTCTTCAGTTTGAAGCAAAACGGTCAGGATACGTAGATTTGCATAGCGGTCGTAATGAAGAAGGCGGATAAAGTAATCTTTCATACTTCAAATGTAACTAACAGAACAAATGATTTAATTTTCTTAGGTCTGTTTGAAGTCAATTTTTCAACGCTTGTGCATAACAAAAACATAATGTTGCCGTCACGATAAGGTTATATGGTTAGATTACCTTTATATTATAGAAATTGATTGTTATGAAACTCATTTCAGCTATATTCAGAAGTTTCCGTGAATGGATGATCTTAAAAAGTATGAGGTCAACTTTTATTCACTAAACTATTTATCGGTTTTACTTTTCTTTTATCAAATTATATTGTACAATTTGGGATTCATATTATTGTCTGCCATTAAAAGCAATCGAAGCTTTTTAATGGCGGGTTATCCTGTATATGGGTCAATAACTTATGGATCATTTGAATAAAGCGCTTTTCGGAAAAGATTTTAAGTGGGGAATATCAACAGCTGCATTTCAAATAGAGGGAGCCTGCGATGCTGACGGCAAGGGTGTATCTATTTGGGATGCTTTTAGCGCTAAAAAGGGGAAAATTTTAAGCGACCATAAAGCCGATGTGGCCTGCGATTTCTATAATAATTACGAAGCCGATATCGATCTGGTCAAACAGTTAAATATTCCAAATTTCAGGTTCTCTATATCCTGGACGCGGGTATTGCCCAACGGAATTGGCGAAGTCAACCAGGCCGGTATTGATTATTATAACCGGGTAATTAATTATTGTATTGCTCGGGGAATTGAGCCGTGGGTTACAATTTATCATTGGGATCTGCCGCAAACTTTGGAGGACAGAGGTGGATGGACAAACCGCGATATTGTCGACTGGTTTACGGAATTTGTCACTTTATGTGCGAAGAATTTCGGTAACAGGGTAAAATACTGGATGGTGATGAACGAACCATCTGTTTTTTCAGGTGCGGGATATTTTTTTGGCATCCATGCCCCCGGCCGGACGGGCCTAAAGAATTTTTTGCCGGTTATCCATCATGTCGTTCTAAGTATGGTAGCAGGGGCAAAAAAACTGCGTGAATTATTGCCTGACGCCGAAATAGGGACTACTTTCTCTTGTTCCCACATCGAACCACGCTCAGACAAGAAACGGGACATAAAGGCTGCCCGCGTGGCAGATGCATTGGTTAATCGTTTATTTATAGAGCCTGTTTTAGGCTTAGGATACCCGGTAAGTGATATACCGGTATTAAAAGGCCTTGAAAAGTTCTATCAGCCGGGTGATGAACAAAATATGGTGTTTGATTTTGATTTCATTGGCTTGCAAAATTATACGCGGGAAATTGTACGATATTCGTTTTTTACACCCTACATTAATGCCAGTGTGGTCAAGGCAAAAGACCGTAAGGTAGATATCACGGCAATGGGTTGGGAGGTATATCCGCCTGCTATTTATCATATCATAAAAAAATTTAACGCCTATCCCCAAATTAAAAGAATATTAATAACCGAAAATGGTGCAGCGTTCCCCGATGAAGCTATAAATGATGAAGTTGACGACCCGCGTCGCGCAGAATACCTGCAAACCCATTTGAAACAGATTTTAAAAGCTAAGCAGGAGGGATGCAGTGTAGAGGGTTATTTTGTTTGGACCTTAACTGATAATTTTGAATGGGCCGAAGGTTATCATCCACGTTTTGGGTTAATACATGTGGATTTTGATACGCAAAAACGCATCGTCAAGTCTTCGGGTAAATGGTATGCTGATTTTTTGAAAGACTGAAGTTAGCTCACCCTTTGCTTGTTAGCCCCGGTATCTGAATCCATAATGATTAGATCCATTTTTTTAGGCTTGGGTAGTTTTACGTAAAATGTGGTGCCTTTCCCTGATTTACTTTCAAACCAAATTTTGCCATGGTGCTTTTCGATAATCTGTTTACAGATAGATAATCCGAGTCCAAAGGATTTTTCACCAATAGTACCTGCACGTTTGGCATCGGTAAACATATTGAATACCTTATCCTTCATTTCATCAGGAATACCTATGCCATGATCAGCTACAGATATTTGTATATGGTTTGTTTCATTAACACACTTCAACTTGATAGTCTCACCAACAGGACTGAATTTTATAGCATTACTAATCAGGTTACTGATTACCCGCCATATCATTTCTCGGTTGATGTATAGTTGTTCAACTGAATCTAATGCATCCAAAACTATTTCCTGGTGTTTTTCAGAAGCTTTAAATCTTAATAATTCAATACTATTATTCAATAATGAATTTACCTCAACCAGTTGTTTTTTCAGGTCGGTTGGAGTATTGTTAGTAGCTTCCAAAATCTCATTAATCAGTTCAAGCGTATCAGACGAGGTGTCTTTTATAATCTTTAATTGATATTGTAAATCAGTATCATAGCCTGTTTCTTCAACCATTATACTGGTTAATGAAGCTATACCGCCAAGTGGGTTACGCAAATCATGAGCTACGGTGCGCAGAATACGGTCTTTTTCCCGGCTGCTGTTCTTGATTTCTTCAAGTGCCTTCTCAAGATCTTTCTTTTGCGAACTGATCTCTTCGTTCAGATTTTTTACGGTGATCACATCCAGTTTAGACCTGCTCCAATTGCGCCATACCAGGAATACGATCGCAATTGCCATCAATGCACAAATAACGGCTACAAATAAGTAAATCTTCTGTAATTTATTGTTGTTGCTCAAGTTTTCAATTTCGTATTGCTTTTCAAAGCTCACGAGTTGCTGGTTTACATCGCTTTCTTTTAATGAGCTCAATCTTTTAATAGCTGAGTCTTTTAATAAATGGTAGTTCTGGATGTAAGCTAGTGCCTTAACTGCATCCTTTTTCCAAAGATAGTATGCGCCCATCAGCCGGTTCCAATCGGTTTCCGCTTCAGAGTTGCTTACAATGTCTAATTGTTTGCGCAGGTTTATGAGTTGTTTATATAATGAGTCGTTTTTATGCTGATTATAATATATCTGCGCCAGTTTGATCTCTGATAACTGCGCGTCACGGTTGTCGCCACCTTTTCTCAGGTTAATTGCAATGCTTTTTCTTAATAATCCTTTAGCCTTGTCGTATTGTTGATTTATGATCAGCGCTTCAGCTTTATTACCATAAATTACCCCGCGGGCCATTTCCAGCATATTGGCCCTGTTTTTGAAACGTTCGTTGTTGCTATTGATAAATGCGAGGGTCTTGTCGAAATAAAATACGGCGCTGTCAATATTGCCACAATGTTTATAGCTGATTGCAATGTTGTCAAGCAACTCCTGCCGGCGATAAAAAGCCGGGAAATCGTCTTTGCCATCGTCCGGGACAGACAAACTTTGAGCATAGCTATCCTTAAAATATTGCGCTGCCTGTTTATAATGTGCCTGTTTATACATGATCATACCCATGCGATAGGTATAATCGGCAAGCGACCTCTTGTTTAAATAGTTTTTTGCAATCAGATAGCCCTGAAAATAGCACTGATATGAGTCATTATATTGGTTCAGGCTAAAGTAAGAGTCGCCTTTTGCATAATTACCCTCGGCAAAATTAGATACATATTGCTGTTTGCTCACGCTTTTTTGCGCTATGGACAACATACTATCAGCAAACATCAATGCCATCTTGTAATTGCCTTTAGTTTTTTGCTGATAAACATAATGGAAACCATAATACCTGAACCGGTCATTCAGATTAGGGTTATTGACATGCACAAAAGCTGAATCAAGGTAGTAAATTCCTTTGGCGGGTTGGCCGAAATCAAAATAATGAGAAGTATTAACAAATATGGGCTTAAAAGCATCGGAATATTCATTTGCTTCTATAGCTTTTTTATTACATGAAATAATCAGGAAGGAAAAAAAATACAAAAAAAGGCTTGCTATACACATACTTATGGTAAGTGTAAGCGGCTTGTTTTGGGTTTTTAGTAAAAGCATCAAAAGAGATTCCTATTCAGGCTTTTATACGGAGAAAGGGGAGATGTTGTTATCATTTATGCGGCTTTTTGGGTAACTATCAAAAATGTTACTTAAAGGCGTCTTCTCCGGTAATATCCATTCCAGTTATCAATAAATGAATATCATGCGTACCCTCGTAAGTAATTACCGATTCAAGATTCATCATATGTCGCATAATGGAATATTCTCCTGTAATCCCCATACCACCTAATATTTGCCTTGCTTCACGGGCAATATTAATAGCCACCTCCACACTGTTACGTTTAGCCATGGATATTTGAGCAGCAGTGGCCCTGTTCTCATTTTTTAAGGTGCCCAAACGCCAAACCAACAGTTGTGCCTTGGTTATTTCTGTGATCATTTCGGCCAATTTCTTTTGCTGTAGCTGGAAACCAGCTATCGGTCTGCCAAACTGTACACGTTCCTTAGCATAGCGTAGTGCAGTATCGTAACAGTCCATAGCTGCGCCAATAGCTCCCCAAGAGATGCCGTAGCGAGCCTGATTCAAACAACCCAGCGGTCCTTTTAATCCCGATACATTAGGAAAAATATTTTCTTTTGGAACTTTTACATTGTCAAATACCAGTTCACCCGTAGCCGATGCCCTTAATGACCATTTATTATGCGTTTCAGGAGTACTAAAACCAGGCATTCCACGCTCCACAACTAGCCCACGAATTTTTCCGCTTTCGTCTTTTGCCCAAACTACTGCAATATCAGCAAATGGTGAATTGGATATCCACATCTTAGCACCATTTAAGACATAGTGATCGCCGGAATTTTTAATATTGGTAACCATACCACCCGGGTTCGACCCGTGGTCAGGTTCGGTAAGACCGAAGCAGCCCATCAATTCGCCGGTAGCTAGTTTTGGCAGGTATTTTCTTTTTTGCTCTTCAGAACCATAGGCATAAATGGGATACATTACTAATGACCCTTGCACCGAAGCAGTGGATCGGATACCTGAGTCGCCGCGCTCAATTTCCTGCATAATGATGCCATAGGAAATATAGTCTAACCCGGCACCACCATATTCAACGGGTACAGTTGGCCCAAAGGCGCCTATTTCAGCTAATCCTTTTAATAATTGTTTCGGAAATTGCGCTTTTTGCGCATAATCCTCAATAATCGGGCTTACTTCTTTTTTTACCCAGTCTCTTACACTGGCACGAATTAATTTGTGCTCATCGGTCAATAATTCATCAACAAGGAAGTAATCAGGAGCTTCAAATAGATCTGTTTTTGCCATACGTTCTGGAATAATTGGTGGGGCAAAGATAGAGATTTCTATTGATTGAGTCGATTGGGTTAAGTGGTTGAATGGTTGCCTAAGTTGATTAAGTTTGGATAAAAAAGTCAATAACTCAATCAACGTTTTAACTTAATCCAACTCAATCAACTAAATTTGAACCATGATCACGGTAGCAATACATGGCGCTGAGTTTTTTGCAAAACATGGGTACTATCCCGAAGAGCAACTTTTGGGCTGCAAGTTTTTGGTTGACATTACAGTGGATTTTACGCCGGCTGATGAACTGAAAAAAGATAGCCTGGCCAATACGGTAAATTATGAACAATTATATCGTATAGCTAACCATCAAATGCAGCATCCGAGGAAGTTGATCGAAACATTGGGGGAGGCCATCATAAGCGACATAAAAACTGAGTATCCATATATAGCAAAAGCCGAGGTGACGATCAAAAAGAAGCATCCGCCAATGCCGGGGCCGGTTGATCATACAAGCGTTACGATTACCTATACAAAACCATAAAATGGAATTTAATAAAATAACTGCTGAGCTGTTATCGGCCATCAATGCAATTGTGGGTGACGATGCTGTAATTACCCAGCATGAGAACATGCAGAAATACAGTCATGATGAAACCGAAGATCTGACCTATTATCCTGAAGTAGTGGTTAAACCCGGATCACCGGAGGAAATATCTGTCTTGATGAAACTTTGCAACCAGTACTTGATACCTGTAACGCCCAGAGGTGCCGGAACTGGTCTCAGCGGCGGGGCGCTTCCGGTCAAAGGAGGTGTACTTTTGTCAATGGAGCGGTTTAATAAGATTTTAAATATTGATGAGGGAAATTTACAAGCCACCGTTGAACCGGGCGTAATCACAGAAACTTTTATAGATGCCGTTGCTGAAAAAGGCCTGCTTTACCCTGTCGACCCTGCTAGTAAAGGCAGTTGTTTTATTGGCGGAAATGTTTCTCATGGCTCAGGTGGCCCAAGAGTGGTGAAATATGGCACCATTCGTGAATACATTCTGAACCTACAAGTGGTTTTGCCTGACGGCGAGATCATTTGGACGGGCGCAAATACTTTAAAATATGCCTCAGGATATAACCTGACGCAATTAATGATCGGTTCGGAAGGGACATTGGGCATTATTACCAAAATTGTGGTCAAA
>Ga0070671_100002840_pt1 | contig 13454 bp, 9 predicted proteins | sample KBSS73metaG_FD_65341 | JGI IMG/M metagenome (GOLD analysis project Ga0070671, IMG submission 65341) | Switchgrass rhizosphere microbial communities from Kellogg Biological Station, Michigan, USA - KBS S7-3 metaG | ecosystem: Host-associated > Plants > Roots > Rhizosphere > Soil ...
TCCACCTGGCTGCGTGAGCGCCGCCTCGCCGGCAATACGACGACGCCGCGGCCGGATGCGTGGGCATCGACGGACATTCGATCGCTGCACGTGACGCTGGATCGCACGTACGACCTGGGCTCGAGCGTTCGCTTCATCTCGCCTGACGATGGCAATACCGCGGACAAAACCGTCGCGGCAGTATCGCTGCCGCACCCCGTTCCTCCGAATGGGCTGGCGGACATCGACATTGAGTGGAGCGCAAAGATTCCACGCCCGTTCGCGCGGACCGGCTACATCGACGACTACTACTTCTTCGGCCAGTGGTTCCCGAAGCTCGGCGTCCTCGAGGACGCGGGCTGGAACACCCACCAGTTCCACTCGGCCACGGAGTTCTATTCCGACTACGGCGTCTACGACGTCCGCATGACGGTTCCGCGTGGTTACGTCGTGGGCGCGTCCGGCCGCGAGGTCGGCGTCACGAACGGCGACAACGGAACCGCGATTCACCGGTACCACGGCGAAGACATTCACGACTTCGCCTGGACGACCAGCCCTGATTTCGTCGTGCAGACGCGCGCCTTCACCCATCCGACGCTGCCGCCGGTCCAAATGCGGCTGCTGCTCCGCCGCGACCATGCGGGCCAGGAGGATCGCCATTTCGATGCGGCCGCCGCGACGTTGAGGTATTACGGCGAATGGTTCGGGCCGTACCCGTACGAGAACGTCACGATCGTGGATCCCGCCTTTCAAAGCGGGAGCGGTGGAATGGAATACCCGACGCTGTTCACCGCGGGAACCCGGTGGCTGGCGCCGGCACGAGTGCTGACGCCCGAGTCGGTCACCATTCACGAAGCCGGACACCAATGGTGGTACGGACTCGTCGGCAGCAACGAGTTCGAGCACGCGTGGATGGACGAGGGAATCAACCAGTTCTCCGAGGCGCGCACCGACGAAGTGGCCTTCGGGACGATGAACTACCTTGCCCGCCGGTATTTCGGCGGTTTCGTGCCATGGGTCTTCCGGGACATCCGGCTCACACGGCAGGTCGACGAAGGGATCGCCGGCTATCGAGCGCAGGCCGAATCCGACGCCGAAGCGACGCCGTCGTTCCGCTACTGGCCATCAACGGGCGGAAACATCACGTATTTCAAAACGGCGCTCTGGCTGCACACGCTGGAGAACTGGCTCGGATGGCCGACGCTCCAGCGCGCGATGTCCACGTACTTCGAGCGCTGGCAATTCCGTCATCCGCAGCCGTCGGACTTCTTTCAACGCGTGAGTGAAGCCTCAGGCCGCGATCTGACGCCGTTCTTCGATCAGGTCTATCGCGGATCGAACACCTTCGATTACGGCGTGCAACAGCTGACGAGTACGCCCGCGGGCAAGGAACATTTCCGGACGACGGTCGTCATCCGGCGCATTGGTGAAGCGACATTCCCCGTCGATGTGCTGACGACATTCAGCGATGGATCGAAAAAGACCGAGCGATGGGACGGCCTCGAGCGACGTGTCATTTACAGATACGACACAAGAACGCGCGCTCGATCGGCGCAGGTCGATCCCAATCGCATCCTGATGCTCGACGTGAACTACACCAACAACAGCCGCACGCTGCAGCCTCGCTCGAGCGAAGCCAGCCTGAAATGGGGTCTCAAGTGGATGACGTGGCTGCAGGATCTCCTTGTGACGTATGCGTGGCTCGTATAGCGAGATGGCTGGTCGTTCGCCGGTTCGTGGTTCGGGAGTTCGGTTCGAGTGATCGGCGCTGCATGGCGTGACGGGTTTCGACGGGTGGCTGCGGCGCCCGCCGTCCTCATCGGGGTCTACCTGATCACGCTGCTTGCGGCGCTGCCGCTCGCCCTGTCGCTGCGCGACACGCTGCAGGACAACCTTGGCGCGAGTCTCGCTGCAGGCGAAGCGGCGGATGGCGTCAATTACGACTGGTGGCAGGAGTTCACCGGCCAGGCGACTGGTCTCGGCACCACCTTCACGCCGACGATCATTGGCTTTGCGACGACGCTCGACAGCGTCAGCGGGCTTCTCGATCGTCGGGCGCTGAACACTCAGGTTGCGTGGGCGCTGGCGTTTTATGTAGCCGCATGGATGTTCGTCAGCGGTGGCGTTCTCGATCGATACGCTCGCGGTCGCCCGATCGGCGCCTACGCGTTCTTCGCCGCGTCCGGGACCTTCTTCTTCCGGTTCATCCGCCTCGGAATCGTCGCAGCGATCGTCTACTGGTTTCTGTTCGCGAACGTCCACGAATGGCTGTTCGCAAAGTGGTATGTGAACGTCACGCGCGACGTCGCGGTGGAGCGAACGGCGTTCTACTGGCGCGTCTTGATGTACGCGATTTTCATCGCGTTGCTCGCGGCGGTGACGCTCGTGCTGGATTACGCAAAAATCCGGGCCGTCGTCGAAGACAGGCGCAGCATGGCCGGCGCCCTCGTCGCCGCGCTGCGTTTCGTCGCCCGTCATCCCTCACGGGTCCTTGGCCTCTACGTCATCAACGTGGTGCTGTTCCTCGGGGTGGTCGCTGCCTGGGCACTCATCAACCAGGGTGCAGGCGGATCCGGCGTCTGGATGTGGGTCGCCGTCGGAGTATCGCAGTGCTACATCCTCGCGCGGCTGGTAGTGAAGCTGCAGGTGCTCGCCTCACAGACGGCACTGTTTCAGCGTGCACTTGCCCATTGGGGCTATGTTGCCATGCCCACCCCGGTCCGTCCGGAGCCACCGGCCGCTGAGATCAGTGGGCCGCCGCCGCAGCCACCCTCCCCTTCGGCCGTCGCATAATCAGAATCAGCGGCAGCAGCATCAGGAAGATCCCGCCGAGCAATCGGAATAGCCAGACGAACGACAACATCGACGCCTGTTGCAACAACATGCCGTGCAGCGCCGCGTACGCACGTTCGGTCGCGGTCACCGCGTCCGCGCCCCTGGCCATGAACCCCGCTTTCATCTGCGCGAGCATCGTCTGGGTCTGCACATCATAGATGGTGACATGTTCGCCGAGCACCGCGCCGACCGACTGGCGCTGACGCGTCAGCATGGTGCCGGTGACGGCGATGCCGACGCTGCCGCCGATGTTGCGCATCAGATTGAACAGGCTGGTCGCGTTCCCCATCCGCTGTGGAGCAATCGACTGCATCGTGGCCGTGGTGAGCGGCACGAAGGTCAGCGCCATGCCGGTTCCCTGCAGCGCCTGAGGCCAGAAGATGTCCCAGTAGCCGGCGTTCAGACTGAGCTGGCCGAGCCAGATCAGCGTGAACCCAGCGACGGTGAAGCCGATCGCCAGCAGCTTCCGCACGTCGACCTTGCTCGTGAGGAAGCCGACAATCGGCATCATGATGAGCGAGCCCATGCCACGCGGCGCCATCGCAATGCCAGCCTGCATCGACGGGTAGCCGAGCAGCGTCTGGAGCATGATCGGCAGCAGCACCATGCTGCCGTACAGGACGAAGCCGAGCATCGTCATCAGGAACACACCGGTGGCGTAACTGCGCTCCTTGAAGACACGCAGATCGATGATCGGATGCTCCGTGGTCCACTCGTGAATGATTAGGACAACGAGCGTCACCCCCGAGATGATCGACAGCGTCAGAATGGAACGGTCCGCGAACCAGTCCGCCTCCTGCCCCTTGTCGAGCACGTACTGCAGCGCGCCGATGCCGACCACGAGCATGCCGATGCCCCAGTAGTCGATCTTCTCGGTCTCTCGGCGCAGGTACGGCGGATCGAAGATGAACATCTTCGTCATGATGATCGACGCGATCCCGACCGGCAGGTTGATGTAGAACACCCAGCGCCAGCTGTAGCTGTCGGTCAGCCACCCGCCAACCACCGGCCCCAGAATCGGCGCGACGACGATCCCCAGCCCCCAGAAACCCATGGCCTTACCGCGCTCGTGCGGCTCGAACGATTCGAGGAGCACTGCCTGCGACAGCGGCTGCAGCGCGCCGCCGGTGGCGCCCTGCAGAATGCGGAAGCCAATCAGCGACGCGAGATTCGGCGCGATGCCGCAGAGGAACGACGACACGGTGAAGCCGGTCACGGACATCATGAGCAGCCGCTTGCGGCCGAAGGTCGCCGCGAGCCAACCGGTCATCGGCAGGATGATGGCGTTGGCGACCAGGTACGACGTCAACACCCACGTCGCCTCGTCGATGGTCGCCGACATCGTGGCGGCGATGTGCGGCAGCGACACGTTCACGACGGTGGTGTCGAGCACCTCCATGAAGGTGCCGAACATCACGGCGATCGCGACGATCCACGGGTTGACGTGACGATCTTCGGTCATTGGTGCAGCTATCTCGTATACACCTTCGCGGTCACGGACATGCCGGGCCGCAGCAACTGCTGCGCATCCTGTTTCTCGTCGATGGCGATACGAACAGGGATGCGCTGAACGACTTTGACGAAGTTGCCCGTCGCGTTTTCCGGGGGCAGCAGGCTGAAGCGTGAACCAGTCGCGGCGGCGAGGCTCTCGACGTGTCCTTTGAAATCGCGGCCCCCGTAGGCGTCGACCTCGATGGTCGCTGGCTGCCCGGCACGCATGTTCTCCAGCTGCGTCTCCTTGAAGTTGGCGGTCACCCAGACCTCCTCCAGCGGAATGACGGTCATCAATGGCTGACCGGGCTGCACGACCTGTCCGACTTCGACAGTCTTCTTGCTGACGATACCGCGCATAGGCGCGCGAACGGTCGTGTACTGCACGTTCAGTTCAGCCTGCTGGACGGCCGCGCGCTGTTGCATCACGCGCGCGTCAGCGGACGAGGCACGGGCACGCTGGGCGACCACCTGCTGCGGGCCGGTTTGCGCCGTCTGCAGCTGCGCGCTCGCCTGCGCCGCTCCCGCCTTCGCCTGCATGAGCTGACTCTGCGCCATCGAAATGCCCGCCTGTGCCTCCTGCACCTGCGCACGCGCCGAATCCGCCGCCGCGTGCGCGGCGTCGGCGGCAGCGACAGCGGCGTCGTACTGCTGTTGGGGAATCTCGTCCTTGGCGAGCAGCCCCTTGAACCGTTCGACATCCTTCGCGGTCTTGACCGCGTTCGCGTCCATCTCGCGCTGCCTGGCCTGCGCGGTTGCAACCCGGGCAGTTGCTCCTTCGACTCCTCGTTGAGCGGCGTCAATCGCCGCCTGCGCCTGCTCCACGCCGCCTTGCGCCGTGGAGACATTGCTCGTCGCGGTCGTCGACGTAATCGGCACATTCACGCGTGCGGCCGCCGCGTCGGCTTCCGCGGTCGCCAGCTCCGCGCGCGCCTTGTCGAGCGCCACCTGGTAATCACGCGGATCGATGGCGACCAGCACGGCGCCGGCTTCGACCTGCTGGTTGTCCTTGACCGGCACCTCCGTGACCGTCCCGCCAACTCTGGCGGCCACCGGGGCGACGTGCGCGTCCACCTGCGCATCGTCAGTCGTTTCACGTCCGGCGGTAGCCCACAACCACGCTGATGTCGCCAGCACCACGATGACGACGGCGCCAATCGCGATGCGAATACGTTTACTCACGTTTCCTCGTTCTCAAATTGCCGGTCCCCAGGGATCCGGCCTGCTACGCAAATCAAATCCGACTCGCACTGCCGTCCGGCACCTCGTACGGATCCGTTATGGCGTGGTGCCCGGCCCCAGGATGCGCTGCACTGCTGCCTCGGCATCGCCCAGCGACCGCGCCAGCACCGCTTTCGACACGTCATAGCCAAGCAACGCGTCGATGTACTGCTCGTCGGCTGTCGTGACCGACTGCTGCGCCTGCACCACCTCGAGATTGTTCGCCACGCCAGCCGCAAACCGATCGCGTGCCTGCGTCAATTCCTGATTCGCGAGATCGCGCGATCGCGTGGCAACCTGCAACTGCTCGCTGGTGGCCTGCAGGTCGAAGAATGCCGACCGCACGTCGTAGTAGATCTGCGCGCGCATGTCCTCCGCTTCCGCGCGCCGTTGGCGGAGATCGGCGTCGGCCTCTGCGAGGCGCCCCTGCGAACGTCCGCCCTGAAAAATCGGGATGACGATCGAACCCGCGAGGGTGTACGTGGCAACGCTGTCGGACGGGGTCAGGCCGAACGCACCGTAATCGGCATTGACGTAAACCGACGGAAGCTTTTCGCTGAACGCAGCAGCACGGGACGCCTCGGCGGCTTTTACGCGTTCCTGTGCCGCGAGATAATCCGGGCGATCCCGATACGCCTGGGCAAGAGCCTGCTCGATAGTCATGTCGGGCAGGGGCACGTTCGGCAGTTGCGCGCTGAGCGCAAACGGCTGCCCGATCGGAAGGCCAATCAAACGCGCAAGCTGAAGTCGAGCCTTCTCAAAGTCGTTCTGAAACACGGTCACACGCTGCGTGTCGCCGTTCAATCGGACTTCGGCGCGCAGCACGTCGATTCCGGCCACGATGCCGCTCTGCTTCAGATCCTGCGCCTGCTGATAGAGCGTCTGCGAGGTCTGCAACTGCGCCCGCGCCGACTGCGTGCGGGCATCGGCGGCCAGCATCTGCAGGTAGGCGTTGGCCGCGACGAGCACCACCAGGTCGCGCGCGCTTCTGTAGGAGTGACGTGCGGCCTCGAGGTTGTGGTTCTCGGAGCGCGTTTCATTGGTTGCGCGAAGATCGATCAGCGACTGTGAAAACGTGACCCGCGCGTCAAACGTATTGAAGGGGCCGACCACGGGTGACAGCCCGAAGTTGGCGGGATTGAATCCGAACGCCTCCAGGTTGATACGCTGCCTGGCCTCGGTGACGTGCGCGTTGACGTTCGGCAGCAACTGGCTCAGCGTCACCCATCGGGTCCCACCCGCGTGCGAGACGTCCTGCTCGGACAGCAGGACACCGAGGTTGAACTGCAGTGCGCGGTGGATAACGTCCGCGACATTGAGTTGCAGCGTCTGGGCTGTGGCGGTTCCCTGCGGAACGCCCCCGCCGAACGGACTGCCAGGTGGGAGCTGACGGGTGCCCGGTGCTCCGCCCTCCTGCGCCAGCGCGGACGCGGCGGAGACACCGAACGCAGCAATAACAAGGAAAGCGATGCGGAAGTGACGAATCACAGTACGGTTGCGCCTCAGAAGACTAAGACGCAATCGTAGCTACTGACGTCGCAAAAACCCAAATCCCAAATCCAAACCCTCGGGTTCGGATTGGGAATGGGATTTTGTTGGGATTTGGGCTTTAGGATTTATCTACGATCCCAGACGTGCTTCAAGGAGCGCGTCTCGCACGGCCGGCGGAAACGTGGCGGTCGGCAGAACCGAGGCCGCCAGAATCTCCCGCAGGCGATCCGCATCCACGGACTCGACCTCGAGCAGTTCTTCGGCAAGCGCCTTCACCGCGGGACGCTGCCGCTCGATTATCTGCCGCGCGGTCTCATAGCCGCGCATCACCAGCGTGCGAATTTCGTCGTCCACGCGCCGGGCGGTCTCTTCGCTGAATCCCGCCGCTCGCGCGTCGTTGTCAAACGCGTTGGACGGACGACGGTAGTGCAGCGGGCCGAGCGGCGACATGCCGAGCTCGCACACCATCTTCCGCGCCAGTTCGGTGGCGCGCTCGATGTCGTTCGACGCACCGCTGGTCATCTGACGGAGGAACAGCTCCTCCGCGATGCGGCCGCCCATCAGGATGGCAATCTGCGTCTCGATGAACGGCTTGCTGTGCGTGTAGCGGTCCGCCTCCGGCAACTGCATCGTCACGCCAAGCGCGCGGCCGCGCGGAATGATCGTCACCTTGTGCAGCGGGTCGGCGTCCGGGAGCAGCGCGGCCACGATGGCATGACCCGCTTCGTGATACGCGCACGTCATACGCTCACGTTCGCTCATCGCGACCGATTTCCGCTCCACGCCCATCAACACCTTGTCGCGCGCGGCGTCGAGATCGGCGTTTCCGATCGACTTGCGTCCGGCGCGCGCCGCGATCAGCGCAGCCTCGTTGACCAGGTTGGCGAGATCCGCGCCCGAAAATCCGGGGGTCCCGCGCGCGACGCGCCGGAGGTCGACTTCCGGCTCGCGCGCCACCTTCTTCGCATGAACGCCGAGAATCTGCTCCCGTCCCTTGAGATCGGGATTGCCCACCATCACCTGTCGATCGAACCGGCCGGGACGGAGAAGAGCCGGATCGAGGATGTCATGACGGTTGGTCGCTCCGATGACGATGGTGCTCTCGGACTGCGTGAAGCCGTCCATCTCCACCAGCAGCTGATTCAGCGTCTGCTCACGCTCTTCGTGACTGAGCGAGTTGCCGCCGCGGTTTCTGCCGACTGCATCGAGCTCGTCGATGAAGATGATGCATGCCTTGTGGCGCCGCGCCTCTTTGAAAAGCTTGCGGATGCGTGACGCGCCAACGCCTGCGTACATCTCGACAAAGTCCGAGCCGCTGGCGGAAATGAACGGCACCTTCGCCTCACCGGCCATCGAGCGCGCGAGCAATGTCTTGCCCGTACCAGGCGGGCCGATCAGCAGGACACCACGTGGAATGCGGCCGCCGATCTCCGCGAAGCGTTCCGGCTCCTTCAGAAAATCGACGATTTCGCTGACCTCGTCTTTCGCTTCGTCGACGCCGGCGACGTCCGCAAACGTCACCGTGACGAGCTGCGGATCGATGGTGCGCGCCTTCTCGAGCGTCGGCACGCGACCATTGACCGCGCGGAAGAGCGCGAGACCGGCAAAGCCAAGGAGCAACAGGCCGAAACCCATCGCGCCGTAGCCGCTCGCGGCGTGCGTCTCCTCGCCCGCTTTCACGTCGAAACGGATGCCGCGCTGCGCAAGGCCGGTGACAAACGTCGGATTCGACGCCACGTATCCCTGCGGCGCAATCGTCACGCGACGTGAGCCGTCGGCGAGCTCGAACTCGAGCTCGTCCTGCTTCTGACTGATGTGACGGACGCGTCCGCTGTCGACATCGTGCAGGAAGTCAGAAAAGCCGACCGCGGCCCGCGCGGGCTGCGCGGACGGTCGAAGCAGATAGAAGGAGCCGATCGAAAGAATGAGGACGAGCGCTCCCGCGATCGCCCAGAACATGCGGGTGCGTGGAAGTTTGCCTCCGAACACGGTGCTCCCTCTGCTGAAGAGCCAAGCAGCCGGGCATACCGGGTGCAACAGGCCCAATTGTTGGTGGAATGGCGCGTGCGTCGAGAGTCGAACGCGCTTGATGAATTGTATCGGACGGTTTGTGGACTGTAAATAGTGGCGAATGTAGAACTTAGCGAGCTCAGCGGAGGGACCCGGCAGCGCAGCCGTATTCATGGTGCCGCCGCGACGTACCCACCTCGACGCATCCGCGTTGGATGTTCGGGGTGGCAATACAAGCATTGGCGCGGCGATTTCTATCCAGCCGAGCTCTCCACCTCGCGATGGTTCGCACATTACGCGCTGGCTTTCGATACGGTCGAGATCAACAACAGCTTCTACCGCCTGCCGCCCCCCGAGACCTTCGCGAAGTGGCGCGAACAGGCGCCGGCGAGGTTTCTGTACGCCGTCAAGGCGAGCAGATTCCTGACCCACATGAAAAAGCTGAAGGACCCCGAAGACCCGCTCGCCCGCTTTTTCGACAGCGCGCGGCAGCTCGGATCGCGCCTTGGTCCGGTCCTCTACCAGCTGCCGCCGCGGTGGCCGTTGAACCTCGAACGCTTCGAGATCTTTTTGCGGGCGTTACCGCGCGGCTACCGTCACACCGTCGAATTTCGCGAAGCGAGCTGGTATGACGACCGGGTGTACGAGCTGCTGCGTCGCTACAACGTCGCGCTGTGTCTTCACGACATGCACGGTTCCGCCTCCGGCAGGCTCGTTGTGGGTCCGTTCGTCTATGTGCGGTTTCACTTCGGCACTCAGAAGTATGGCGGCCGGTATGCGGACGAACGCCTAAACGACTGGGCCGAATGGCTGGCTGCGCGCGCCGCGGACGGATTGCACGTTTTTGCATACTTCAACAACGACACGGGTGGACATGCGCCGCGCGACGCCGTTCGACTGCGACAAAAGATCGCCGATATCGTGTCGCCACTTCCCTCGCATCCCTGATCGCGATCAAGGCGCGTTCGCATCGCGTTCGAGTTGATAAGATGGCGCTCGTGCCCACACCGGCGCACCTTGCACTCGCGCCAGAACTCGACGAGTTCCGGCGTCAGTTCGAGCAGCTCGCCAACGACGCCGACGCACTCGTCGCCCCGCTCTCCGATGGGCAGTTCACGTGGCAGCCGCAGCCGCAGCCGCATGCGTGGTCGGTTGCGCAGTGCATCGATCATCTCAACGTCACGGCTCGCATGTACTTGCCTGTTCTGGATGAAGGCATCGCCAACGCGATCCGGCAGGGGCAGTACGGCGAAGGCCCCTACGCCTACCCGTGGCTGGCGCGCATGTTCGTGCGGATGCTCGAGCCTCCGCCGCGGTTCCGTGTGAAGACTCCTGTGGCCTTCCGTCCGCCTCCGGGGCGAACGCGTCAGGAAATCATGTCGGCGTTTCGCGCCTACCAGGTGCAGTACGTCGACCGCCTGCGTCAGGCGAACGGTCTCGACCTCTCACACGCACGGGCTCGGTCTCCCGTCGTCTCCTGGCTCGTGTTCCCGCTCGGATCGGCGTTCGCATCGATGGCGGCTCACGAGCGACGGCACCTGTGGCAGGCCAGACAGGTGATTCAGGCGCAGGGATTTCCGCTCTAAGCCTTAGGTTGGCGCGGTAATCCACACCCGTTGCATCAGGGTGCTGCCGATGTTCGTCCAGAACAGGATGTGTAATGCGAGCATCAACACGAGCCCCACAACGGAGCGCTCGCGAGAGGATGCGAGCAGCCAGCACGCCGCGAACAATCCTGGGAACGCAGCCATCAGGAGATCCAGGTTGAGCGGCGCCCCGGGCGGCCACCACGACACGAGGAATAGCAACCCCGGGAGTGCGTAGGCGGCACTCGCAACCAGTGTGCTGCGTGGTGACTTGATCCACGCCGCGGCCAGCAGCGGCACGCCCGCGATCATGCTGATCAGGCCAATCTCGGTGAGACCCGCAGCGGAGAACACCGGATAGGCGATGCGCTTGTCGATAACCACTTCCGCGAACAGCCGGCGGGACCCCATCCCCTGCAATGTGTTCTCGACGACGATGGAGATTTTCATCCCGACGACGTAGATGAACACCCAGCCCAGGTACATGGCCACGCCCGCGGAGGCAAACGCGAGCGTTCGAACGGCGTTGCGAGCGGCAGGACCGCGTGCGACGATGAGCGACAGCGTCCCTCCCCCGAGTCCAAGCAGGCCGAACCCATGCAGCGCCGTATGGAATCCCTGAAGGAGCCCGGCGCTGAGGGTTGACGCGGTGACCCGTGTATCGGACCCGTGTCGAACCGCAAGCAACGGGACGACCGCGGCACTCATCGAGAGATAGCCAAGCTCGTAGTAACCGAAGTACAGCAGCGCCAACGGCGAAGCGAGTGCCAGCGCAACGTACCGGCACACCCTGCGCGAGTATCGATGTACGGCCGCAACGACAAAGAGCTCGATCACGAACAGGGTGCCGGCGAGTTTCGACAACGTCGCGTATGCGCGCGCGGTCGAATTGCCCGATGGCATGAACGCACGGTCCAGCCTGGCCATCACCAGATCCCCTAGATACGAATGGAACCCCGTCGTCGGACCAGTGGCGATCGGAAACCGGCGCTCGAATTTCGTTCGGTCGCTGATGTTGTCTGCCGCGTCGGCCATGTAGCCGCTGCCCTCGAAGCGAAGCGGAGGCAACGGCACTGTGAGGAACGCGGCAAGCGCGGCCAGGAGCACTGCGATGACGACGAATCTTCGAGTCCGACGATGTTGTGAACCGGCGATGTAAACGGTCAGCGCGCCCAGTGCCAGGACGATGATCGACTGGATGCGCGGCAGGTGTGGCGATGCCTGATACAGGATCGTGCGGGCGGCCACCGTCCATCCGATCGCATGGATCGCCGTCGCGCCAATCGCACACGCGAGGACCGCGAAGGCGATGGCGCGGCGCATGACTACGTGTGGTCTGGGCTGGCCGCCTGTCGGGTGCCTCGGCCGATCTCCGATGCCAGCGACTCAATGTAGGGCCGCACGATTGCGAGCGCCGCGAGCGGAGGCAGCAGGTTCCGTGTCGAGATCAACAAGCCCAGCGCTGCCGCGGCTTCAGGTCTGACATACCCCCTCATCAGGACGACCAGCGCCACGTCGCGTGCGCCGAGCCCGGCAAACGCAAACGGAAGCTGACCGACCATCAGCGCAATCGCCGTGAGGCTGACGCAGACCGTGAACGGCATGCGTATCGAGAGGGCGACGGTGAACATCCAGATTTGGATCACGTGAACGAGCCACAGCAGCAGCGAAAGCAGAATGACACTGGTTCGGCGTGCGCCCAGGGTCTGAAAGAGCCGAGGCCACCCTTCGGCCAGCGCCTGGAGCCGTTGGAAACGTCCCCCAAGAACGCGCGCGACCAGGGCCGGTCCGAACCGCGCGATGTTCTCCGAAGAGACGAGCACGCCACACGCGGCCCCGAATAGTCCAAGTGCCGGCCAGACCGCCGCCGGGACACCTGGCACGACGGGTTTGGCGACGAACCATCCGAGCGCACACCAGGTGATCAAGCCGAAGAGATCGCACAACCGTTCGTAGACGACTACGGCAATAGAGACACCGGCCGACGTCCATCGACCCTTCGCGAGGAAATAGCTCTTGACGAGATCTCCCGATTTCGCCGGCAGGAAGACGTTTGCCGCCGTCGCCACCAGCGTCAATCGGAGCGCCTCGGCTGTCCCCGCGACCGTTCCGCGCGGTGCAACGAGATAGAACCGGACCGCGCGCAGCAGCGTGATCGGCACGATCATTCCGACAGACACGAGCAGCCAGACCGTATCGACGCCGCGCAAATCACGGACGATGAGCCGGACGTCGATGCTTCGGTATAACGCGGCGAGAATCGCCGCGCTCAGCGCGAAGCTGAAAAGACTCGCGCCGCGCGGTTTCCATCCCGCAGCCGAGCGCGGGGACTCGGTAACGGCGGACGGCAGCGCCTGCGCGTCGAGATCAGACACCACTCGACTCGAGCTCGGCGCCATCGCCAAGCCGCTGGATCGCCGCACGTACATCCATCTCGATCGCAATCTGCGGTCGTGCGTAGGACGCGTCGTACTGCTGGAATCGCGTTACCCAGCCGTTCGAGAAGAACGTGGTGAGCGCGTCCGGCCGCACATCGCGGATCGATACAACCGCCGGAGGAACGATGCCATCGCGGACCAGACCGTACATGTCCGTTCGCGTTTCCGGATAGCGGCCGAGCTGCTTCACGGCAATCGATGGAATCCCGAGCTTCAGCACCGGCAGATGGACGCTGCTGTTCTCGTCGGCGATCACCCAATCGCATTGTCGGGCGACGTCCGCCAGATTCGCCGTTTTCGGCGTTTCGACAATACCCGACATGTCGCCGAGTCGATGGGACAATCGGGGCGGTTCCAGCATGCTCGGGTGCCAGCGAATCACGATCCGGCGCGCGAGAAAATA
>Ga0070671_100002844_pt1 | contig 13445 bp, 14 predicted proteins | sample KBSS73metaG_FD_65341 | JGI IMG/M metagenome (GOLD analysis project Ga0070671, IMG submission 65341) | Switchgrass rhizosphere microbial communities from Kellogg Biological Station, Michigan, USA - KBS S7-3 metaG | ecosystem: Host-associated > Plants > Roots > Rhizosphere > Soil ...
GATGGTGCAGATCGCCACCAAGTCGATGCTGCTCAACGTCAAGACCGCGCGCCGCATCGTCGACGAGTGCGTCAGCGCACGGCAGCGCGAGTTGATCGCTGAGGCGAAGGCGGCGAAGGCGGCCGAGGTGGCGGCGAGTGCGGCGGGGCAGGCAGCGAGTGCGCCGCAAGCAGCTGCTTCGAGTGCGCAGGCGCCGGCGAGCGCAGCAGCGTCGGCGTCCTCGCCGGCTTTCGAGCCAGCGGCTTCGGCGGCCTCCCCGGCCGCGAGCCGCTGAGCCGCCAAGCTCTTCGCCGGCATCGAAGGCAAGACGCTGCTCGTCGCTTCGGAGCGCGCCGCGGCGGCATCCTCCGACATTCACATCGGCGACGCGGACCGGCGCCTTCATTGAGTGGAGTTTTAGGGTTGATCTCGCCTTCCGGTGAAGTGGAATGCGCCGCTCGTCGTCGCCACGTCCGCCAACGGAACGACGCATCCCAAAGCAGCCGGTCGTGGCCGTCCGCTTGTGGCCGTCCTTGACCGCCGAGGGGGCGACGATCAACGGCGGCAATACGATCGATAGCAGTCGGCGCCGACTCGAGCGACCGCTCTACGACGCACCGCTGCCCTTGGTCGCCAACAATTGGCCGCGCTGGACGACCCATAGCCGTCTTTGCTTCTGACAGAAAGCGGTCACTCGACAGCCAGCGAGTTGCTGCCCATCCTTTCAGAAAAGCAGGAACACCGCCGCTGCCACGGCAGTCGGCCCAAGTGCCCCGAGTAGCAACCCGCCTGCCCCTATCGACTCGTCCTCGAACCCCCGTTTCAGCAACGCGACTCCAGCCGGATTGGGCGCATTCGCGATAACGGTTAGACCTCCGCCGGCGACCGCACCGGCCATCAGCATGTACTTCGATTCGTCAGTGATGTTCGTGATTAGCGAGCCAAGGTAGGTCAGCGCCGCGTTGTCGGTGACCGCGGTTAGACCGAGTGCGCCGAAGAACAGGGCGAGCGGCTCCAGGCCAGATACGATCGGCTGCAGCCACCAGCGCTGCAAGCCGCCCAACACCACCAACCCGCCCAGGAAGAAGCCCACCAGCAGCGCTTCCCTAAGAATCAGTGGGTCCTGATGCCGCCCGTACGCTTGCGTGAAACCCAGGAACAGGAGGAACAGCGCTAGAAAGGCCACCGGGTGATGCGCGAGCATCACCACGCCGGCGAGGAGCCCAAGGTGCACGGCTACTATCGCGAGCGGGACAGGCTCGCCGTAGACGCCTTCGCTGACGCTAGGCGCCGCCAGATGCGGCCGTAACAGCATCGTTGCCAGCGAGGCGTTGACCAGCACCGCGAGCGCCGCCTTCCAGCCGACGTTCGCCAGCATGAACGTGCTATCCCACTGCCAGGTAGCGGCAACCATCAGCACTGGCGGCGCGGCGTAGGACGTCAGCGTGCCGCCGATCGAAACGTTGACGAACAGCACTCCCAGCGCCAGATACTTGATGCGCTCGGGCACATCAGGCCTGAACACCTGAGGCGCTAGCATCAGCGCCGCCAAAGTCATCGCGGCGGGCTCGGTCACGACGGAACCCAATAGCGGCACCGCGGCCAGGCCCAGCCAAGCCGAGGCCAGCGGCGTCGGCAGCGGCACGAGCCGGGCTATTGCCGCGCCGATGCGCAGCACCGTTTGCAACACCGGTCGCGAGGCCGCCACCACCATCACGACAAAGACGAAGAGCGGCTCGGTGTAGTTGCGCGACTCGGCATACGCGAGTGCGGCCTCGCCGCCGGCGGCCGATGCCATCACCACCAGCGCACGATGGCCCAGAAGCCGAAAACCACCTCGACTTCGCCTAGCAGGTGGAACAAGCCGGCGTGGCGTGGATAGCGGTTCGCGAGGCGCTCGAACAGCTTCGCCGCAAAGGTGTGGAGGACAGCGATGCCGAAGAGGGCAACGCCAATCACGTCGATCGTCGGGGCGGTCATGGATTCGGTCGCGCAGCGGCCGCGAGGCGGCCCGACCTTCGCATGAACCTGCTGGATCACTCGCGATCCAGCACTCGAACATAGTGTAGTGGCAAGCTCCGAGCCGCAATGGGCTCACGTCGTAGGGGCGGTGATCCGAAGGGCCAATGTGATCCGTCCAGATTGAGCCCCATTGACCCGCTAAATCTCAACCCGGCTGCCGAGTTCGACGACTCGGTTGTTCGGGATATTGAAAAAGTCCGTGACCGTTCCGGCGTTGCGAGCCATCGCACTGAACATTCGATCGCGCCAAAGTGCCATGCCTGGCCCGCCCTTCACAGGAACGATCTTCTCCCGAGATGTGAAGTACGAGACTTGCATCGGCTCCACCTGCAGCCCATGCGGCCCGCAAAGCTCAAGCACGTGCGCGACGTCGGGTCGCTCCAGGAATCCGTAGTGCGCACGAACCCGCCAGCAGTTGCCAACCAGCGGCTCGCAGGCGATTCGCGCCCCGGGAGCGACCCAGGGCACATCCTGGAATTCCACGGTCAAAAAGACGTTCTGCTCGTGGACTACCTTGTAGTGCTTCAGGCTGTGCAAGAGCGCGTGCGGCGTTGCGTCCGGGGTGGAGGTGAGAAAGACGGCCGTACCCGGCACTCGCTGATGGGTGCTCTCGAACAGCGATTTGAGGAACCCCTCGATCGGTACGGAGGAATCGCGCAACTGCGCCAGCAGGACCTCGCGACCGCGGCGCCACGTCACCATGACCGTGAAAGCCGCCGCACCGAGTGCGAGCGGGAACCATCCTCCATCCAGAATCTTGTGCAAGGCCGCCGCAAAGAACGTCACGTCGACGATCAGAAACAGGCCCGTGGCGAGCAGCGCGAGCCATAGCGGATAGCGCCACGCGTAGCCCACGACGAAGAAGGTGAGGATCGTCGTCGCGGTCATGGTGCCCATGACCGCCACGCCGTACGCGGAAGCGAGCCGCGAAGAAGTCCCGAAGCCGACCACAGCCGCGGCGACAACGATCAGCAGAAACCAGTTGACGGCCGGTATGTAGATCTGGCCAATCGTCTCGGCCGATGTGTGCTGGATGGACATCCGCGGCAAGTAGCCGAGCTGAATCGCCTGCTGAGTGATCGAATAGGCGCCCGAGATCGTCGCCTGGGACGCGATGACCGTGGCGGCCGTGGCCAGCGCGACCATCGGATACAGCGCCCACGCCGGGTAGGCCAGATAGAACGGGTTCTCGACCGCGGTCGGGTCCATGATCAGCAACGCGCCCTGCCCGAAGTAGTTGAGCACCAGCCCCGGGGCCGCCATCCCGAACCAAGCGATGCGAATGGCGCGCTTGCCGAAGTGGCCCATGTCAGCGTAGAGCGCTTCGGCGCCTGTGATCGCCAGAAGCACCGAGCCGAGTACGACGAACGATGCGAACCCGTGCACGGTGGTAAAGCGCACCGCGTGCACGGGGTTGAGCGCTTCAAGAATCGCCGGCGCCTTCGCAATGTTCCAGACGCCGACGGCGCCGAGGGACAGGAACCACAAGGCGCAGACCGGCCCGAAGAAGAGGCCGATGACCCCCGTGCCATGGCGCTGGATCGCGAAGAGAGCGATGAGAACGCCGGTCGCAAGGGGCACGACGTAGGGCTTAAGTGCGGATGTTCCAACTTCCAGGCCCTCGACCGCGGAAAGGACCGAGATGGCCGGCGTCAAGACTGCGTCGCCGTAGAAGAGCGCCGTGCCAAAGACACCGACGGCGAGCAGTCCCCGTCGCAGCCGCGGGCGATCGCGAACCGACGACGTCGCAAGCGCCAGCAGCGCCATGATGCCGCCTTCACCGCGATTGTTTGCGCGAACCACGAGCACCACGTACTTGAGGGAAACGACGATCATCAGCGCCCAGAAGATCGCCGAAACCCCGCCAAGGACGTTTTCCGCGTTCAGCGGTATGCCGTGAACGGGGCTGAACGTCTCCTTGGCCGCATACAGCGGACTCGTTCCGATGTCGCCGTAGACCACGCCCAGTGCCAGAAGCGCGAGCGCCGCCGTCGTTTGTTTCGGTGCGGAGCGCAATGGATCAGCGATCAACGCGGCGGTATGCATGCTGACAATGTAGGCTGCCCACTACCGCCTGGGATGCTCGATGATCGATTCCTTACGCAATCTTTATGTGTACCCCGCGGTGTTCCGGACGAGGAGTGCGCTCATGGATGTTCGCCAAGCGTTGACTGCGCAAAGTTCCGTTCAGCGGATCTTCACGGCCGGTTGGAACTCGGGCCTGATCGGTTACGCCTGGGCGATCGGCGCGACGCTCACTTCCACGCTGGTCGGGTTCGCGATGCGCGGCCGCTTCGACCTGGTCAATATCGCGATGGTGTACCTGCTCGCCGTCGTGCTGGTTGCGTTGCACCATGCCCGCGGTCCCGCAATCCTCACGTCGGTCCTGTGCATCACGGCGTTCGACGTGCTCTTCGTGCCTCCGGCAGGGACCTTTACGGTCGACGACCTGCAATACGTGTTCACATTCGCGATCATGCTGACGGTCGGATTGGTGATCTCGCACCTCGTTGCGGGTGTGCGGCGGCAGGCTCGGGAGCAGGCGGCGTTGGAGGTTGCCGCAGAGACCGAGAGGATCCGCAGCGCGCTGCTCGCCTCGATCTCGCACGACCTGCGCACGCCCCTCGCCGTCATGGCAGGGGCATCGTCTACGCTGGCCGAGGCGGCGGACAAGCTCTCCTCGTCGGAACGCCAGGCGCTTGCGCAGAGCATCTTCGAGCAGTCGCGCGATATGGCCGAACGGGTCACCAAGGTGCTTCAGATGACGCGGCTGGAAACCGGCGAGATCCGGATCGACCGCGATTGGACATCCATCGCAGAGGTTGCGAGCTCGGCCCTCGACCGCACGAGCGAGCGACTCGCATCGCACCGCGTCATTGTGGAACTCCCGAACGACCTCCCGCTCGTGAGAGTGGACGCAGCCCTCGTCGAGCAAGCGCTTGCCAATCTGCTTGAGAACGCCGCCAAGCACACGCCCGCCGGCACCGTCGTGCGGCTATGCGCACGCCAGCGAGCACATGAGCTCGTCGTCTCGGTTGTGGACCACAGCGGTGGTCCTTCAGAGGTCGACGTCGAGCGGATCTTCCAAAAGTTCGCTCACGGGCCGATCGAGACGACTGCCGGAGGCGTCGGGCTCGGACTTGCCATCTGCCGAGCGATCGTTCGGCTCCATGGTGGTGATGCCTGGGCCGAGTGCGTGCCCTCGGGCGGAATGGCATTCCGATTCAGCCTGCCGATCGAACGGGCACCGCCCGCGGCTGCCGAGGTGCCCGGGGCAGACGATGCACTCACGCCCGACCATCCTGATCGTTGAGGACGAGCCGGAGATCCGGCGGTTCTTGCGCTTATCGCTCGGCGCGGAAGGCTATCGCGTCGTCGAATCCAGCACCGGCCGGCGCGGAGCGATCGATGCCGGCACGCACAAGCCGGATGTCGCCATCGTCGACCTCGGCCTTCCGGACATCGATGGCGTCCAGGTCGTGCGGCAGATCCGCGACTGGTCGCCGATGCCGATCATCATTCTTTCGGCGAGATCACAGGAGCGCACGAAGATCGAGGCGTTCGCCGCCGGTGCTGACGACTACGTGACAAAGCCGTTCGGAATGGGCGAGCTTCTGGCGCGCATCAGCGTCGCGTTGCGCCACGCGGTTCGATCCGGAACGGCAGATAACGTGCTGCGATTGGCGAACGCAACGGTTGACCTCGACAAGCGCACGGCGAGTCGCGACGGGCAGCCGATTCACCTCACGCCGCTGGAGTTCCGGTTGCTCGCTGCCCTGGCAAGGCACGTCGACAAAGTCGTGATGCACCGCCAGCTGCTCGCTGAAGTATGGGGACCTACGCACGAAGGCGACACGCACTACCTTCGCATCTACATGAAGCAGCTGCGCGATAAGCTGGAGGCCAATCCTGTACGCCCGAAGCACCTGATCACTGAAACGGGTGTTGGCTACCGCCTTGTCGCCGGCGATTCGCCGCGCGAGTAACCAGCACCTCGAAATCGATGTCCAGGGAGGATCGCTCGCCCGCCGGCTGTGGGCGTCACCTCGGCGTCCGCTTTGGGCGGGCCTTGGCAAAGACCGGTTGTGGCCGTAAGTTCCACTGCGACAGTCTTCCGCGTCAGACCGGATCTCGCTGCATTGCCGCCCTTCACGGCACCAGGTCGCACGGGTGCAAGGTATCGTCGGCCCAGACCGCGGTCCGTTTCGACCTTGTCGAGTCTCGTTTGTCAGGTCCAGTCTCGATCAGGACACCTACTGCGGCACGGTGATCCGACAGGGACCGTCGTCACTGTGCTCGGTGCTTCGTGAATTACGAAAGAGCTCAATGTCCTGAGGCAAGCAGAACGGTTCCGTGGCTTCATGCAAACCGGTAACAAGGTGACGTTCAGGCCGCTTGGCCATCGTCCTGCCGCGCCAATCCACACGGTTCATTCTTCATTTTTCAGTCGATCCAAGCGAATCCTTCAACCTCGCCGCTGTGTGCTGGTTGCGAAGAGACTGCACCCCCTCCTCGCGGAGGCTCATCGTTCCCTCGATGCGCTCGGCCTCTGTGTAGCGGGCCCGCGCTTCTTCAGCAGTGCAAGCAACCGCCGTGCGACAAATGCGTCCGGTCTCGGTATCCCGATAGCGCCACCGCCAATACTCAACCTGCTTCAATTGGCAGCCACTTCAACGCTTGGTCCCACTGGAGTGTGTGCCTCCTCAGATGAACTCCAAATCCCGCGTTCGAGTGGTGATCATGGAGAGACGTGCTTGCCGCGGGAACTCCTTCACCGTTCCACCGTTCGACCGTCCGTTCCGGGAGATGCTCTCAAGTCAATCAGGCTCGACAGGAACTTCCCAAGCGCAAGGCCGTGTTCCAGCGCAGCGTCTGACGTTGGGAACTCCCCGAGCGTTTGGGGCTTCTCTACCGGCTTGGTCACGTCGAGGTCTGACCACTCGCTATCGACCTCGCGCGGGAAGACAGCGACCTCACACTGGAAACATTCGGGGAAAGCAGAATCGCGGGCCACGATAACGCGGACCCAGAAGCGATCTGCTTCGACCACCTCGAGTTCGTATGAGTCGGAGAGTCGCCTAACCATCGCTGCAGGTTGACACGAGTCGAAGCGGATGTCTTTCTCAAATTGCAACCGTGACAGCTAAGACTGCGCCTGCCCATATGCACCAGAGAACATAAGTTAGCTCGTGGTTTCTCGATACCGAGGGGACTGCGCGACTCTTCTGGCTCAGCTCTGACTGAATTGCACGCTCCCCAGTGATGCCACAAGGCAACGATGCCCGAGTCAGGCGCAGAATCGTGGCCCCCAAGGAACCACCGGAGACCGCCATGAGCGCCAAGTTCGTAATCAGCAAGTCGAAGAATGACAAGTTCCTCTTCAACCTGAAGGCCGGCAACGGCGAGGTCATCTTGAGCAGCGAGATGTACGACGCAAAATCCAGCGCAATGGGCGGCATCGATTCCGTGAAAGCCAACGCGTCGCTCGACGACCGCTACGAGCGTAAGGCGTCCGCGAAGGATCAGCCGTTCTTCAACCTCAAGGCAGCCAACGGTCAAATCGTCGGCCGCAGTGAGATGTACTCCTCGCCCTCGGCGATGGAAGGCGGAATCGCGTCGGTCAAGAAGAACGCTCCTACAGCCACGATCGACGATCAGAGCTGACGCTGCACGAGGTAGGCGACAACGCCTGAGCGAATCGCAAGCGCGCCCTCAAGGCGACACAACGTGACCCTGGAGAACGTCAGGCCCTCTTCTCGCCATCAAAATGCAGGAACCAACTCTAGATCTCGATCAGGTCGCCTGGTCTCATCAGAAGGAGATCGTGCGGGTCTTCTACAAGGAAATGTGGGACCACGCGAACACCGCTCTCGTACCGCAAATTTTCCATCCGGACTTCACATTTCGCGGTTCACTGGGCCCACAGTTGGTCGGCCACGAGCAGTTCGTCGGCTACGTGAAGTTCGTTACCGATGCGCTCGACCACTACACGTCCGATATCCTTGCTCTCGGCGAAGAGGGGAATCAAGTCTTTGGAAAGCTTCGCTTCCACGGCTACCACCGGCGGGAGCTATTTGAGGTCCAGCCGACGGGGCGCCACGTTTGGTGGTATGGCACCCCAATCTTCACGTTCGACGGCGGTTTGGTCAGAGATCTCTGGGTCCTGGGGGACATCCATGGCCTCATCGGCCGTCTCAAAGGGATAGAGGAGCAAGAGGCCTAGCATCGAGCGGACGTTCCCACTCTCACCCCTCCCCTACCCATTCGGGGTTGCCGGCCGCTGAAGTGTTAGAGCCTGTTCCCGACGTCAATCCCCCCAGGGGCGCTCAGAGGTCGAGCTTCGTCACCTTGGTGCCGTCAATGGTCACCCCGGCCATGAGCCCCGCATTGGTGAGCGCGAAGGCACTCACGGGAGCAGTGGCACTCGCGAGGTCGATGGTGCCTTGTGCACCGGTCTTGATGACCGCCACGCTGGCGTCGGCGCCGGCCGTCCAGCCGTTACTGGCGCGGAATTTGTCCAGCGCTTCCTGCGTCATGAACATCATGATCAACGCCTTGGATTGGGCGCCGGCCTGGAAGCCCCACGTCAACGAGCTCGTCCTGTAGTAGCCGACCGAGAAGCCGTCGACCTTCAACGCACCTTCGCCGTACTCGCCGCCGAAGCCCAGACCGGCCGCGTAGATTTTCGGGAACACCAGGATGCCGCGCGACTTGGCGGCTAGTTCCTTGGATCCGGAAACCTGGGAATACAGAGTTGCCAGCGTGGCGTCGACACTGGTGTCGATCTCGGCCCTCTTCTGTGGGGCCGTCTCGCTGGTACCTTTGCTCGTGGTGCAACCCGACAACAAGGTCAGGCTCGTTGCCGCGGCGGCCATCATGACTGTTCTGCGTTCCATGTTCTTCTCCGATTTCGCTCAGCGTTGACAGGTTCAAGGGCCGCCCGAGGGTACCAGAACGGCCGCCGTTGCAATGACGATGAGGATCGCGCGCATCGGCGAACGCGGTTTCTTGCGGCCGGTGCTCGACAACCGCTTCGGGCCGCGCGATGAAGGGGTACCCGACGATTGGAGGCCAACTCGAAGGGTCCGCAGAGGCAAACGCTTCTTGGTCTGCGCGGCCCGGCCTCCTGGCAAAGTGGCGGCTACTCGTCCTACAAGCAACGGCCGGCGCAGCGCCTAGGTTTAAAGGCACTCAATAAAGAGGATCAGCCCAATGAATGACCAAGTTGAGCGTCGAGTCGCCGACAAGGATCCCGCCGATGTCATAACACCCGAGGTGTTCTCACTGCTCAAACTGTGCGGGGGCCTGCGTTCGACCGACGTCCAAGGGGCCAGCCCGTACAGTCAGCGTCGTGCGGGTCCACCTGAGCGGCGTCGGGGGGACAGGCGTCGGGACGAAACACAGCAGCGAGCATCAGTTGGCTCTCATGATTTGTCGTGAGCCTTCCAAGGAGACAGCGAATGCCAGACAACAGGCAGGAGACCGGCTCGCCGGACCGCGATCGAATCAACGTCAACGAGGACTACGAGTTGCGGGACTGGGCCACGAGGTTTGGCGTCGGTACCGATGAGGTGAAGGCTGCCGTGAAGGCCGTGGGCGACAACGCCAGGAAGGTCGAGGAGTACTTGGGCGCACACCAAACGTAGCAAGCACCGGAGTGACACCGCCTTCACCGCTTGGCCGGCCCGACAACCTCAGCTGGGCGGTGAGTTTTCGCACGCGACGGCTCGGGTGTTCTGAGCACGCGGATCGGATCCAACAACTGCCCTTGGGACAGAGCTCATCGGAATTTGCATTGCAGGTGGAGGGTGGGGGCGGCAAGAACGAAGAACTTGGTCCGCCGTCCTTCCCCGGTCAGCACTGATTGATATCGGTATCTAACTTTTTCAATTCTGCTACCCCTCCCCCACCGGTGAGTCTCTTCAGGTGGGAAAAGTGGGTTTTCCTTCAGGGGGTGGTAAGCATGAACACCGCTGGCGAACGATGTACTGCCTTTCGTTGCGGCGCCTGCCCCTCACGCATTTCCCCACCTTCTCCACCTCGATCGAAGACAAGGTGCGATCCGCCGTGTTGTAGGGCAGCGACTCTTCGATCGGCGGCGTGCTCACATGCTGGCCGAAGTGCCCTTCAGATAAGGGCGCAGGGCCGCGAACCACGCCAGTGCCATGCGCGACTGCCCGCGCGGATTCGGATGGATCCAATCGTAGGTGTCGGACTCCGCACGCCGGGGGTCCGCGACCCAATCCTCGAAGTGTTTGACGGCGACGACGGGTGAATCGGGCGCGTTTAGACGATCGACCATCCGATTCACGCGGAAGCGCCGCCACGGTGCCTTCCAGTCGTGCAACGCGAGCTGCCCGACGAGCACGACGAGGTGCGGATTGCGTGCGCGCAGCAGACCGATGATGTCTTCGAGGGGCGCGATCAGGTCGCTGCTGTCACGGTCATTGGTGCCGAGATGGACGAGCGCGATGTCCGGGGCCGCAAAGCCACCGAGGTGCACGCGCAGCTGGTCGCGCACATAGCCGGTGTTCGCCCCGTAGTACGCCTCGTGATGCGGGTCGAAGCCGAGCGGCCAGCGCGCCTCGCGGTGCAGACCTTCCTCGCGCGTGCCGACATAGTCGACGGCGACGCCGGTCACGTTGATCAGCGCCTGCAGCGGCACCCGATAGGTCGATTCGTCGCGGTCGCGATTCCCGCCGACGGTGATCGAGTCGCCGACGAACAGGATCTTCAGCGGCTCGGCGCGAGCGGCCTGCTGAAGCCCGAAGGCGACCACCGCGCCGAACAAGCCTCGGCCGATCCACCGGAGCCACAGACAGATTTGCAGAATCACCTTCCTTCGCACGCGTGGACATCCCAACGAGGCTGAGCCGTCGCGCGGCAACGGCTCTTCGAGTCAAGCGCCTGGCAAAACGGATGCCCATGCGGCCCCGCCGCCTCGTCTCGACCGATTCGCTCACCGACGAGGCGCCCTCTCAAGGCCGCTGGTGGCCTGTCCCGTAATTCGCCCACTCGGTCAGATCGGTGAGCTGTGATCGCTCCACCCGTTCAGATGCGGCGGCCCTCAGCGCGTGGGCTGAGCGTCAGTCCCCCTTGGAGCACCGCACCTGCCTATGAAGACGACGAGCGTCGCCGAGCGGTGAGCGCCAGCAATCCGACGCTCATCAGCAGCCAAGTCTCCGGCTCAGGAATCGCCAGCGCGTTGATGGCGATGGAGCCGCTGTAGTCGGTCGGGATGTCGGCGCCTGGCGTTGGGGGAAAGACCGCCACACCGACCGTCACATGCTGAGGCCCCGCAACGATGGGAACCGGACCGATGGTGACGTCGTCGGATCGCAAGTTCGAGTCGAATATGACCACCGGGTTTGCGTTGACCTGGTACCCAAAGAAGTACGTACCCAACCCAGCAATGAAGGTGGAGTCCAGCGTGACCGTCAAGAACCCGTCGATCGGCGACACGAACTCGAACATGTCAGCGAAGGCATCGGACCGGTCATGAGGTACCTCGAAGGCTACGGAGTATTTGCCTTCTCCGACCTGTATTGGAACGATGGTGATGGCTTCTGCGGAGAGATAAGCCAGTGCAGCAGCAGCCAAGACCACGCCGCGAATCAATTGCCTCATCGCTGTTCCTTCATTTTCATGGATTGGACATGCGGTACCGGACCGAATGAATGGTTCTGGTCTTCTCTGTCAGGCCGCTCAACTAGGTCTGCTGACGTTGGCATGGCAACTCTCAGCAAATATCAGACTCGTGTGCGACGACAAGCCACGAACCCAACTCCCAAGCCAGCCAGAATCAGCGCGTATGCTCCGGGCTCCGGAATCGCCGTTGCGAAGTGGACCGAACCACCGCCGTTGTCGACCATGAAGCCGTTGGCGGTGGGAGTGACCGTTCCTTCAGCGTTGATGAAGGACGAGAGTGCGACGCTGTAAAAGTTGGTTGCCGAGGGCGCTGCGAAGAACGGGCTGTTTGACGCATTGAAGGCGACTGTCGCGCCTGCGCCAGGCAGGCCGTTGATCGTCCCGGTCCCACCCGAGACGAGGCTGCCAGAAGCCAGCTGCATCGGGGCCACCGCGCCTAAGATCGCACCGCCGGGGCCGAAGGTTGGCACCGAGTTCGCCCCGAAGAGCTCGTAAGTCAACGCCGAGATTGGTCCGTTGACGACGCCGTCACTGGTGAAGTGGAAGTACAGACTGTAGGTGCTGTTCAACCCACCAGCGACGATGTCCTTGCCATCCAACTGGAAGCTCGAGACCGCCAGGTAGCCGTCCTCATGGAATGTGCTGCCTGGAGTAAACGTCACCGTCGCGAAATCGGAGACGATGATGTTGTCCGCCGTGAATGACGTTCCATTGAGTCCGACGGCAGTGGGATTCCAAGTGAACTCGGGCAGCGTTGTCAGCGCTGAGGCGTTCGAGCAGGCAACCGCAATCGCAACTGCGAAGGCCGTTCTACTGAATGTGGGTGACGGGAAGAATTGGTAATTCATGTTTTGGAAATCGGAGGAAGGCGTTTGATCGCCGGACATTGACTCACTGGGAAAGTAGTCCCACTGGTACGAGTTGTCAAACGTGCGTGACAACTTCGTTCGCGCAACAGGGGCTTCGGACTTGATCTCGCTGCTGGGTTTTGGCGCTCACTCTTTGGGATTGCTGTCCAAGACGGTGCGAAGTTGATCGTTGTGGTGTCCGCACCGGGCCTTCCTCTGGCCAGATGCTCGCCCCGAGAGCCAGCACTTTCGCATGTACTCGCGCCCCCATACGCCCGGACACGTTGGCCAAACCCTCTGCGTAGACCGCGAGGTCCACTGAGGCCTGTGCAAGTCGAGTGTCTCGCTCATCATCTGAGCCAGTGTTGTGTCGGAACGCGACAGGAAGATCTCTTCGCGCACGAACCGTGCCTGGCAAAACGCACTGTATTGGGACGTGGGGCCATGACGTTTAGGCGCTCAGCAGCCAACGGTCAAGTCCGTCGGCCACAGCGAGCTGTACTTCTCGGCCTCGGCGATGGAAGGCGGCATCGCATCGGTCAAGAAGAACAGAACGCCCCTACAGGCACGATCGACGACGAGACTGGCCGAGCTCGAGTTTGTCGACCAGTAGTCGCGAACGAGGTGGTCCGCGTGTTGGATGGGCTCACCGAGGGCTCAAGGTCGGCCTTGTCAGGGGAGGCAATTGGACATTGAGCAATTCATGCGTGGCTACAAGTCCGCTTGGGAGCAACGAGATGAGGCTATGTTCGCGGCCCTCTTTGCTGCCGATGACGAGTATCACAACACTCCGTTCGCCATTCAACGCGGTCACTTGCAGCTCGCAGAATTGGACTTGCCCCGCTTCCGCGGACGGGTTGATATCTAAATTTCAGCGGTCTCCGTGATCAGCAGCTTCCTCTCGTAGTTGATGGGTGACAAGTAGCCGAGCGACGAGTGACGCCGATG
>Ga0070671_100002845_pt1 | contig 13444 bp, 11 predicted proteins | sample KBSS73metaG_FD_65341 | JGI IMG/M metagenome (GOLD analysis project Ga0070671, IMG submission 65341) | Switchgrass rhizosphere microbial communities from Kellogg Biological Station, Michigan, USA - KBS S7-3 metaG | ecosystem: Host-associated > Plants > Roots > Rhizosphere > Soil ...
CCGTCAACATGCATCTCCTGGTACTTCTTGCCGCCCACTTCCACGTCAATCATCACTGGGGGAAACGTAGCAGGAATTGCAGATGAGGCGATCAGAAGTGACCGGACCAACTCCAGAGATCCGGGATGGCCGCTCGCTGCGATTTTGGTGATGTTCCAGATCACCGGACGCCGCGCATCCAGGTCTACAGTACCTACAAGAAGCATGCGTCCCTTCGCATCCTCAGCAGCGATTGCATCCAGCATGGCCTGGTCGATGTTTTTCTTGACCAAATTCTTCAGGGGGGTATTGTCGGCCATCGCATCATTCGTCATGACTGCAAGAATGGAACGTTTCTTGGCAATATCTTTTAGCGAAATGCTCGTGTAAAACTCCTTCAGTTTCTTGTCATATGCAGGTCCCAGAAAAGCGAATGGCGCAACCAGAGCTCCCGTGCTTACACCAGTTACGAGCTTGAACTGCGGTCGCGTTCCTTCCTTGGTCCACCCATTGAGAAAGCCCGCGGCAAAAGCGCCGTTATCGCCCCCTCCGGAGATTGCAAGCATCGCCGACGGCGGAAGAGAACCCGTATGGCCTTGCTTGGCAAGATAGGCTCCTTCAAGTTCCAGGGACTTCAGGTAATCATTAATAAATACCTGGACGCGCTCAGGGTCTCGGGGAAAATACCGTATTCCATATTCCATTCCAGACACAGTTGCTTTTGCGTCGAGACCACTAGGCACGGCCGCATGACGGGAATGTGACGCGCATCCCTGCAAAATGACCAGGGAGACAGTCAATACGAGTATTGCAAACGACTTGGGCGACGCTCTCATTGCATTGTCAATTAGCTAACGAACCAATTCATGAAATTAACCGGTGTGTCGAACGCTGAGGCTCTTTGAAAAGCTTCAGCGCATAGTTAGATATTCTCGTCGAGCCCTTTGTTGACGAGCACTTTGACGTCGACGCGCCGGTTGATGTCCCGTCCGAGAGAGTCACTGTTGGGCGCGGCGGCATGGGTGGCTCCATAGCCCGCGGGAGCCAGGATGCGCCGCATAGGAACGTTGGCCGAATTCCGCAGATACTGTGCTACCGCGGCCGCGCGTTCATCGCTGAGCTTCTGGTTGAGCGCTTTGGTCCCGGTGCTTGACGCGTAACCTGCGATTTCGATCATGTAGTTTTGCGTCTGCATGGCGTCGCTGGCAAGCTTGTCCAGAACCTTCTTATCCGCGTCCGACAGCTTCGACTGGTCAGTTTCGAAGAAGAGCGCGGCTTCCATCACCATGCTGTAGCTGCCGAGATCCGAGACGCGTTGGTTAACCTGGGCTATATCCTGAGCGTCCACCATGGCTCCCACGCCGGCGGCCACGGCCACCTGGCCGGCCTGATTGGCCGTGGTTTGCGCCTGATTCGCGGAGGACTGTGCGGCGCCTGCAGCAGCCACACCCTGATTGGCAGTCGACTGGGCCGCCGCCGCCGAGGCCTTGTTGGCATCGATCTCCTGCTGCTCAGCTACTTCGATATCAAATACGTTGGGATCGAACTTGATCTTGTCCGCCTCCAGCTGTCCTTTGGCGTTTCCCCTGCCCTCGACGGTGATGGTCAATCCCGGAACCATCGCGGTGGCATCCATGCTGGTGGGACGAAGCCGGAGGGCTTTCTCACGATCAAAGATCGTGCCGTCTGAGATGGTGACCGTCGCTGAGGTGTTCGTCTTCTTCATCTTGATCGTGATCAGATCTCCGTTACGCGAGACGATCGTGCCGGTCACCTTCGCCTTTTTACCGGACTCGAATCGCTGGACCGGAGTGGATGCGTATCCGAGGTTAACCACCAGGCCACACATCAGGATGAGGAGCAATAGCTTCGAGTGCTTGACGGTTAATTTCATAAACGGCCTCTCTCTGCGACATCGATTTGCACTAATACGTGCAGGTTATTGATGGCTTGGCTTGTCGATAAACTCGACAAACATCTTCAGCTTCGTGGTCGAGAATAGGGCGGGGCAGCGCCTCTTACAACTGTCTCGATAGACAGGTGCCAGTCTTCGTTCAGACACGCGAATGAACCAATGGCCCCGCATACATGTCGTGTCACAACAAGCAGATCGGAGAAGAGAAGTGACTTGGTGACATAGCCCAAACGCTCCGGCACAGAACGTCACGCTAGAAATCGGCCGGGGGCCCGCATCTCAATTCTGAGATGTAGGTTCAATCCCCTTACGCTATCGCACCACAAAAACTCATCAGGATTCGTGACCGGTCGCCTGTCCGCCGGCAAAATTACAAGCTACCGTCAGAGCGAGAGGAGAACTATGAAGAACCTCATCGCTTGTCTCGCACTGCTCGCTATTCCCGCCTTCGCCCAGCACGATCACACCGCCGAGATGAACACCCGCGGGGCGCACGTCATGGGCTTCTCACAGGTAAAGACAACCCACCACTTTGTCCTCACCTTCGACGGCGGCACCATCGACGTCCGCGCCAACGACATCAACGACACCGAAAGCCGCGACCAGATTCGCCAGCACTTCCGCCACATCTCGCAGGCCTTCTCCGGCGGAGACTTCACCGACCCAATGCTCGTCCACGCGACCAACGTCCCCGGCACCGCCGCCATGAAGGCCCAGAAGACCAACCTCCACTGGAACGTCGAGGACACTTCACGCGGTGCGCGCTTAGTCATCACAGCCGACAACAAACCCGCTCTCGACGCCCTCCACCAGTTTTTAAAATTCCAGATCGAAGACCACAAGACCGGCGACTGCGAAATCCCTCACTAAACAATCACTGTGCCACGTGCTGGCTTCAGTGCGGTACTCCACCCATGCGGGCCGGGTGCCCCACATCTCGTTCTGAGATGCGAAGCGGCCCGACGCCTCCCGCCTGGAAATCCTGTCAAGCCCCAAAAACACCTAACCTCATCATTCCAAACGAAATATAAAGTGCCGACTAATTACCTTCTATTCGCTACAATTTAAATAGATTCAAAAGCCCCGGAAATCTCTCCGGGGCTTCTCTTTGCACTAATCAGGAGCACAAACCATCGAACCCAGATCCTTCATCCGTACCCAAGTACGAAGCTAAAATATCTGGATTGAGCACTTACGCAAAAAAATGCCGGGGGGGGGGTCAACCCGCCCGCACCAATCGCCCCCGGCGGCTGACAATGGAAAGCTTCTCGGCCTTCATGATCTTCCTCGCCTGGTCACGAGCGTGGCTCGCCCACGGACCTACCGGATCCAGCCGCGCGTAAGTCAGCCAGTGCCGCAGAGCCCGCCGCCGCTGCCCCTGCCGCTCATAGGCCAGCGCCAGGTTGTAGTGTGCGTCGGCATACTGCGGAACCAGCGCGACTGCCTTCTGGTACGCAATCGTCGCCTCGGCGAGCTGCTGCATCTCGTCCAGCACATTGCCCAGGTCGAAGAACGCAAGCGCGTACTCAGAGTCCGCCAGAGTCGCCCGCCGGTACAAAATCTCCGCCTGTTGAAACTGCCGTAGGTTGTAATAAATCGTTCCCAGGTTGATCAGGGCCGGAGCATGCTCCGGACGCGCAGTAAGGATCGCCTCGTAAAGCTCAACCGCCTGCGGGACCGTCGCTGGATTCTCCTCCAGCTGCACCGCCCGCAGAAACAGCTCCTGCACCTCGGCCGCGCGTTGCGCCGGGGTTGCATGCTTGATCTCGCCTGTGCGCACTACCTCAAGCCGGGCACCTGCACTCGCGTCAAAGTCGAAGGCAAGCTGCTGCGTCAGCGGATCGACCAGCGCGCCGCCATGCCGGAACGTAAGCCGCGAACCTCGTCGCACCGCGGAAGCCTCAAGCAGCGGATTTCGCATCCCTACCGCCCGCTGCATAGCATCCACCGACGCGCGGATGCTTCGCGCGGAGATGCGTGCTCGCGTCTTCAACGCGTTGGCCTGCAGATCGCGGATGGCGCGAAGCTGCCCCAGCTCTTCAAACGAATATTGTTCCGTGGGGGAGATCAGCCCTGCCCGCTCCCACGAGGCAATCTGCCTCGTATTCAGGTGCAGGATCCGGAGTACGTCTTGACGGCTATATCGGTTCACGTCGGCGTCTCAGGTTGGACTTCATTTGCGGCTCGGGACTCACTACTGTCTGGAGTATGCTGCGGAAGTCCGCGCCAATCAAGACCTTTGCGGCCCCTATGATTAAAATCTCGTGGATAACCTGTACCAAATATGGTTCTCGTCGCGTTAGTGCCGATCGAACCACACGTACTGCCATCCCCCGGAGATGGTCGTGAACTTCGAACCGATCGTCCCGCTCACCCCTGAGCTGTACGCAAACTTCAGTGACTGCTGCTTCGTCAAAGGAACCGACAACGTAGCGCCCAGACGGGTGTTCTGTTGACGCTCTGTCGGCGTACCGCCGTTGACCGTCGACGATCCACCCGCATACCACGTCGCGTCGATGGCAGCCCACAACCCCCGGCGCACCGTATAGCTCACATGCGCCTGCACCGCCGCCAGCGGAGACTGTGTCCGATCCGACTGCCCCGGATAAAAGCTTGCATTCGCCGTGTAGAGCCACATGCTTCCGTAGAGATCTAAATCAAGCTTCTTCACCGGCCACGACACACCTATCTCCGGCTTGAACGCCCAGCGATTCGTACCGAGGTTAATCAGTTTGGTGTTGTCATACTGTCCGCTCGGGGCCATCACACCCAGGCTGGTCCCGATGATGAAGTTGCGATGCTTCCGACGGGCGAACTCTTCGACCGTCAGCGCCGGGCTCCCACGCAGGTTCACCGACACCCGCGTCTTGATATCCGGCATTCCCGAGCGATGGACGCTGGCGCTCTGCTCGCCCACATTACCCGAGACGTCCCCCCAGGCATACGGAATGTACGCCACAATCTGCCCCTGCCGCCCAAATATTCCAAAGGTGCGCCCTAACCCGAGCGACGGACCATAAAACGTCGCGTTGATATTCGTGAGGGGAATGGTCGGGTCAAACGTAATATCGCCGGCCGACCGCCCGAATCCGACACCAGCAAAATTCGTACCAACAGGAGAGGGTGAATAAGCCCTCGGTTCAAGATCCTGCGCCAGAGAGCCGACCGCTGACAACGACGCTAGTCCGACCGTATACAACAGACGCCGACCCAGAGCGTTCATCCACACATCTTCGCACACACCTTTAGCTATGCAGCGTTACTTCGGGGGATTTGCCGGGGGCGCAGGCTGCTTGTTCTGGTCCGCCTCAGGAGCACGGTTGTTCGTGATGTCCTGACCATCATAGATGATGCGGCTCGTCGCGCGGAACTGCTTGTAGTCGGTGTACTTCACGATGTTCTTCATGTGGACGTCCTGCGCCATTCCGCCGCCGCCACCGGGGAAGTGCAAAACCCCCTCCGCCTTCGTATACGTCGGAAACCAGTACTTCCCGTCGATCTGCTCGTAGTACGTCGTGAACGGCGGCTGAAGGTCCTCATGCCCCTTTCGCATATCCTGAGGCACGGTCTGCCCATTGATCAGGACAATCTGATAATCGCGCTGGTCGACCCACACCTTGCCTTGGAAGTAGCGCTTGCCTTTGACTAGGGTCTTGGGGCCGGCATCAAAGACGTAAGTATCGAGCTCATCGACTTTTTGGCGGCCCAAGTACTTGACGTCGTACTGCGACATCTCCTCGGCGGTAAGCACGAAGGGCAGGCGGTGCTCGATCTCCTCAAAGTCTGCCGGAGTCATAGTCACTCGCTGGAGAGAGTTCTGTGGCGCGAACACAACGTGTTCATTGCGACGTCCCTGCTTATCGAAGGTGATATCGGTGACCTGCATGTACTCGCCGTCAGGACGGCCATTGTCTTCAGAGATGGTTTGGACCCTGACTGTCTGGCGAAAGATGTAGTTGTCGCGGGCGCGGCTGAACTCGCTCTCGCGGGCGCCGAACTTCTGGATGATCTCATCGACGGTAATGCCCGACGGGGGCGACGGATCCAGCGGGCCGAAGCCGGCGATGTTCTGCGACTGTGCGGCGTCTGGATTCAGGACAGCGGCGAAGCCCCACGCAGGTGCTGCCGATAGCGGGACAAGAGATCCTGCAAGAAGGCCGGCGACGATCGCTGAGTATTTCATCGATTTCATTTCTCCGGTGAGGCCGAGACAAGGATAACCCCTCGTTCTCTTGCTTTTACAGGATAGACGCGGCGGGCGGAGGTTTGGTTGATGCGGGCGGGATGGCAGCTTGCAGGATTCGGCGTGATGCTTTGGTCCCTTGGGGCTATCTGGATGCTTTACGGTCGTTTGCGGGCCATCACGCTGGAACGGGACCGTGAGCGGCGAGGTCGCGAAGAGATGGAGGTTTACACGCGGCTGGACACCAGGATGGGGCGCGACGGCGACGTTCGAGAACTGGGCCGCAGGGTATGCAGCGTTATTGCAGCTAGAAGCAGCTTTGGCCGGGTGGCGATGCTCGCCCGCGACGCCGAAGGACGGCTATATATCGCTGCCAGCGAAGGACTGGACGATGCCACGGTCGAAGCTGTGGCATCGTGGGCCGCCCGTGCAGCGGAGCGTGAACGCTCTGGCGGGGTAGGAATGAGCGGCGGCGTTCGTTTTGGCGCGAAGAGCTTCGTGGTCCCACTCGGCGAGATTGGGCGAGCCATTGTTGTTCCCTTATGGACGGCTGGCGGCCGCATGGTAGGCGCGCTGGCCGTTCGCGCCGATAGTGTGATGCAGATACAGCGACGCATCGCCGAGGAAGCTGTTACAGGTCTGGAAGCTCTCGCAGCCAAGCTGGGCCGGACCATGGAGAACGCGGAACTTGCGGAGCGTCTGCTGCGGACCGAGAAGCTCGCTGGGCTAGGAATGCTGGCGGGTGGCGTAGCTCATGCGCTAAACAACCCGTTGACCGTGGTGCTTGGCTTTGCCGAACTGATTTGTGAGACGACCCAGGAAGCGCGCGTCCGCACGGATGCGGCCATGATCATAGAAGAGGCGAAGCGGATGCGAGCGACTGTGCAGCGCCTATTGGAGTTTTGGCGCCCGCCTGTGCAACAAGAGGAAGCCATCGAAGTCGGCGCGCTGGTGCAGGAGCTTGCGCGAGCGTGCGAGGCCAAACTGGCTGCTCGCGGCGTCAGCCTGATCATGCAGGTAGTCGACGACGCGCCGTCCGTTCGGGGCAATCGCGAACGACTGAGGCAGATGCTGGAGCATCTGTTGAATAACGCGTCCCAGGCGATTGCGAGAGGCAGCACGGAGGCGGGAAAGAATGCGATCCGGCTGACGGTAGGTCACGACACGCGAGCCGTTCAGATGATCGTTAGCGACACTGGGCCGGGATTTCCTGAGCCGGGCCGAGTCTTCGATCTTTTCTACACAACGCAGGCTCCGTGCGATGGAGACGGGCTGGGATTGAGCATCTGCTATGGAATTGTGCGCGAGCATGGTGGCGAGATCAGCGCCTTCAATCTCCACCCTCGCGGGGCCGCCATAGTAGTAGAGCTTCCGATCAGCGAGGTGGTCCGGAGCGAGGCAGCCGTAGTCGGAGAGGTAGCGTGACGCACTGAGCCAGCGCCGGAGAGCAGAAACTGTTTTGATTCCGGCGTACGTACGCGCGAACGCCAGAGTAGTAGACTGGCGCGGGAGCGCAGCGCGATGAGGATGCTTGCGGGACTAGTTGTTGGACTGATGGCGGTTGGCGCTGTGTCTGCACGCGGAGCCCGTATAGAGGCCCGAGCCGCAAGCCAAGGGCAGGATCAGGAAGAGAGCACAGGTGGGCGGCCCATAACCTTTGTCGACCTGCAGCGCATGAAGCGCCTGAGCGATCCGCAAATTTCAACGTCCTCAACATGGGTACTGTTCTCTTCCATGGACGTGGATCTCGCAGCGAACACAAAGACCCCGCATCTATGGGTCATACCGATGGCCGGAGGACGTGAGAGACAACTGACCTTTTGGAAAGAGGGCGAGACGAACGGCAGGTTCTCTCCTGACGGGAAGCATGTCCTGTTCGTGTCGGCTGATGGTGGAACGTCGACACAGATCTATCTCGCAGACTGGAACGAGGCCGAAGGAAAGATAGGAACTCCGCGGCAGCTGACGCATGTAAGCACGGAAGCCGATGGGGCGGAGTGGTCACCTGACTCCAAGAAGATCATGTTCGTTTCGCGGGTGTATCCGGAGTGCAGCGACGAGGAATCGTGGCTCGATGAAGATAAATGCAACAAGCGCAGGGATGACGCCGCTGCAAAGAGCCAGGTAAAGGCGATGACCTTTGACCACCTTCTCTATCGGCACTGGAACAATTATGTAGGGCCAAAACGAAATCACGTGCTGATTGTCAACGCAATGGACGGCAACCTGGTCCGAGACCTGACGCCGAGGCGGGATATCGGCGATGCTGAGGCTCCGGTATTTTCCCTCGGCGGACCGTTGGGCTATGCGTGGGCTCCGGACTCGAAGGAGATAGCCTATGTGACTAACCTGGATGCCGTACCCGCGGCAAGCACGAACAACGATGTGTTTACGCTGCGTCTCGATGAGGCCGGAGCACGGCCAGTGCGGATTTCGACAAGCCCGGGAAGCGATGATGGCCCCGCCTATTCGCGGGACGGCAGATGGCTGGCGTTCCGATCACAGGCGCGCGCAGGGTACGAAAGCGATCGGTTCCGCTTAGTGGTGTTTGATCGAAGCGGAGGTGGGGCGACTGCAGAAGTGCCGCCAGAGACACTCTCCACTAAGCCGGCGCGCCGCACAGCACCGAGAAGCTCGCAAACGACGGCAGCGCAGCGTACGACGCCATCGACAGTTCAACAATCCGCAGGCCATTTGCGAGAGATGCTACCGGGATATGACCTGTGGATCGATGAATTCATCTGGGCACCGGACTCAAAGACGATTTACTTCGTCAGCGGCGAGTTGGGCGAGGCGAATGTGCTGTCCGTGCAGGTCGATCTGCCGGAGGCCACGGCGATTGCGAACAAGGCCGAGTATGGGGAGCTGCGCATCTCGAGAGACGGCCGCGCGATTGTAACGTCGATGATGACCGTACGAAGACCCGCCGCGATCTCCGCGATTCCTCTGGATGCAGAAGGGCATGGCGGCGCGCCGGTGGTGCGGTTGACGCACTCGAATGATGCATTGCTGGCACAGCTTGACCTGCCCCGGATGGAGAGTTTCATGTTCCCCGGCGCGGAGAACACAACGGTGCAGGGGTTCATCATCCGGCCCCCCGGGTTTGATGAGGCGAAGAAGTATCCGGTGAAGTTTCTGATTCACGGAGGACCGCAGGGCGCGTGGGGCGACGCGTGGAGCTACCGCTGGAATCCAGAGCTGATGGCCGCAAGTGGCTACGTGGTGGTGATGATCAATCCGCGCGGGTCGACCGGGTATGGACAGGGATTCATTGATGGCGTGAACGGAGATTGGGGCGGGAAACCGTTCGTCGATCTGATGAAGGGTCTGGATTACGCGGAACAACACTATCCCTTTATAGACAAGACCCGTGAATGCGCGTTGGGGGCCAGCTATGGTGGCTATATGGCCAACTGGATTTTGACGCACACTAACCGTTTCGCGTGCATCGTGACGCACGATGGAATGTTCAATCCGCAGAGTGCCTACGGAACGACCGAAGAACTTTGGTTTAACGAATGGGAGTTCCGTTCACCGGGCGATAAGGAACCCGGACAGCCATGGCGCTACTTCGATCGTCCGGCTGCGGCCGATCCATTTAGGAAGTGGTCGCCTATGTTGGCGATCAAGAATGCCAAAACTCCTACGCTGGTAGTCCACGGGCAGCGCGACTACCGACTGGATGTCAGTGAAGGATTTCAGCTCTTCACCGCGCTCCAGCGGCTGAACGTTCCGTCGCGAATGTTGTACTTTCCCGACGAAGGTCACTGGGTATTGAAGCCGCAGAACTCGCAGCGCTGGTATGAAGAGGTTGGTGAATGGTGTGACCGGTGGACGCGGTCGAACACCTACTCGGGTACAGTGCAGTAATGGCGTTTGGAAGGGCAAAAAAGAAGAGAGAGCCGCTGGGTGAGGCGGCGCTGTTTGAGTATGCCGTTGGCGCGCTGGCGCGAAAGATGCGAACGGTGCGCGATCTGAAGAAGCTGATGAGAGCTCGTGCTGAGGAGGGGGAAGCCGGTGAGCGAGCTATGGATCGTGTCGTCCTTCGGTTGAAGGAATTGAACTACCTCAGCGATACCCGCTTTGCGGCTGACTATACCCGGCTTCGCAAAGAAAACGAAAAATTTGGCCGCAGACGTGTGCAACAAGATTTAGTCCAGAAGGGTATACACAAGGAACTGATCGCCAAGACGCTGTCGAATGCATATGACGACGTGGACGAAGTAGCGTTGGCACGGGAGTACATCGCTCGCAAAAGAATGAAGCGCCCAGAGGGCGAGGAAGCAAAGAAGCAGGCGGCACGCGTGATGGGTCGGCTAATGCGTGCCGGATTCTCAGCCGGAGCGATCTTCAAGATTCTGCGCGAGTGGGACGTCGAGGTAGATGAAGCGGAAGACCCTCCGGCCGAAGAAGAATCCTAGCCAATCGAACTGAAGATACTTCAAACCTTCCATGTGGACGAGTTCAGTTAATTTATGTATACACTGTATACATGAAAGTTAAATCCACCTCCGAAAAGATCGCCGATGCTGCACGAGGTCTGCTCGATCGTGAGGGAGCTGAGGCGGTAACGATGCGCCGCGTCGCCGAAGCGGTTGGAATAACCGCGATGGCCGTATATCGTCACTATCCCAATCGCGCAGGATTGCTGAATGCGCTGGCGGATGAAGGATTCGCTGAACTCGCACTAAGGCTTGAAGGGGCGAAATTCTCCAGAGGCACTGCGAAGCAGCTCGAAGGCGTGATGCAAATCTTTCTCGATCACGCTCTTGAGAAGCCGCGTTTGTTTGAGCTGATGTTTCTGACTCCGCGCGAAGGTGCGCGTCAGTTCCCGCAGGACTTCAGGGCAGGTAAATCTCCTACTGCGAATCCAAGCGCACGAATCCTGAAGGAAGGAATGAAGTCGGGATTTTTGCGGCAAGACGACGTGTGGGAGATCGTCTTTGAGATGGGAGCGCTGCTTCAAGGGCTGATCATGCTCTATCTCGGCGGCCGCATCTCGATGTCGGAGATCCAGTTCCGAAAGTTCTGCCACAGATCTTTTGAAAGGTACATGCATGGCATTTGCAAATAGAGTTCGGCAAATTGGAATGGCATTGCTGACCGTAGCTTTGACGGCAACGATGATGTGGTTCGGCAACGGCTTGAATCCGATATGGCCACTGATGTGGCTGGCGATGATACCGGTTCTTTGGTACGCACTGCACAGCTCACGATGGCGCACAGGCATTACTGCAACATCGTCGATGCTGCTGGGCGGACTGAGTATGTGGCACTACTTCCATAAGGTATTGGGAGCGCCCGCCTCGGTTTGGATCATCGTTTACTCGCTCGTTGCGCTGGTGTTTGCAGGGGCGGTGTTGGTGTTCCGCGCCTTGATGCTGCGGGGGCGTATATGGAGCGCGCTGCTGGCTCTGCCGGCCGTATGGGTATCCAGCGAGTATGCTCGCAACCTTGTGACTCCGCATGGGTCAGCGGGAAGCCTGGCGTATACGCAGCTCGGGTTCTTGCCCTTCCTGCAACTCGCCTCAGTTACAGGCCCGTGGGGGATGACGTTTCTTCTGCTGCTGTTTCAAAGCGCGATAGTGATTGGTGCGTATCTATGGCTTAACAAGCGAAGACAGGCAATATATGTCTTAGGTGTAGGCATCGGTACCACTGCTATTGTGTTGTTATTCGGAGCGGTCCGAATGACATCGCCGTCAGGAAATCTAATGCACGTGGGACTGATCTCATCGGATCAACACGGCTATGGGGGTGTCGTCGATGAAGGACTGCCCACGGAGCGGCTGTTTCGTGATTACGCCCTCGAAGCCGAGAAACTGGCCGCACAGGGGGCGCAGGCGATCGTAATGCCGGAGAAATTGGGAGTCGTGATCGAGCCGGACACCAGGACCATGGATGCGGCGCTACAAGCGGTCGCGGACAAAACCGGCGCGACAATTATTGCAGGAGTGGTTCGCGTGGCTTCGCCGCTGAAGTACAACGAGGCGCGCGTATACGTGCCACATACACAGGTAGCGAGCTACGACAAGGAGCATATGCTGCCGCCATTTGAATCGGATCTAGAGCCGGGGAAGACGCTAACGCTGCTTCCGAGAACAGGCGAGATCGTGGGTGTGGCGATCTGTAAGGACATGGACTTCGCCCGTCCGGCACGTAGCTACGGCGAGGCGGGTGCCGGCGTGATGCTTGTTCCAGCGTGGGACTTCTTTATAGATAACGCATGGCACGGACACATCGCCGTGATGCGCGGCGTGGAAAACGGCTTCAGCGTCGTTCGATCGGCGAAGGGAGGCTATCTTACGGTAAGCGATTGGCGCGGTCGGATCGTCGCGGAAAGCCGCAGCGATTCAGCTCCATTTGCGACTTTGATCGCGGACGTTCCTGCGCAACACCACGCGACGGTCTACCAGAGACTTGGCGACTGGTTCGCGTGGCTTTCTTTGGGGCTGCTGGCTTTTGTGTTGGTGCGGGCCTTCCTGCCTGGTTAGACGGCGCGAAGCACGCGACCCGGCAGAGAAAAGAGTGCTGCAATGAAGTCGAACGTTCCGCCAACGACTATGCCGACAAGCCGGAAAGGTAGGAGCACCAGCCAGATGAGCGGGTAAAGAAGGATCGCGGCGATGGCGAGAGGCCAGCACGTGACAAGCAAAATACAGAAGAGGAGCAGCTTAAGCATCGGTATTGTCTCTCCTCAATGAGATACGCGAGAACGCCCGTGAAAGTTCCGGTCAGGTCTGCACGGTGGGATGATGAGGTATGGAACTGGAGCGCGTGGTGGCGGTGGATTGGTCGGGGCGCGTGGATGCGGCGGGGCAGCGCAAACATATCTGGGCCGGGGTTTGGACCGCTGGCAAGGTAACTCTGGAGGCAGGCCGCACTCGCGAGGAGCTGGTGGAGTGGCTGATCGCCATGGCAAAACAGACACCGCGGATGGTTGTAAGCCTCGATTGCTGCTTCAGCTTCCCTGCCTGGTTTCTCGCGGAGCATGATTGTGCATCGGTCTTCGACTTCTGGCGCAAGGTGGCCGAAGGACAGGGTGAGCGGTGGCTGGCGCGAGAGTGTGAGGATGTCGCTCGTGATGTGCGCTTCTGGGGCGCTCCGCATAAACGGCCGGAGGAGTTCTGCGGGCCGAATCTGCACAGAATGTTGCGACTGACGGATGTGGACAACAAGGTGACGCCAAAGATGGCGGGAGAAGATCCGGAACGCGCGGCGAAGGTGAAGGGCATTACGCCGAAGTCGCCGTTTCAGATCGGCGGGTCGGGGAGTGTGGGGACGGGGAGTCTGCGGGCGATGCCGTTTCTGTTGAGGATGTGGGGGGCGGGATTTCGGGTGTGGCCGTACGAATCGGCTCAACTGAA
>Ga0070671_100002848_pt1 | contig 13439 bp, 12 predicted proteins | sample KBSS73metaG_FD_65341 | JGI IMG/M metagenome (GOLD analysis project Ga0070671, IMG submission 65341) | Switchgrass rhizosphere microbial communities from Kellogg Biological Station, Michigan, USA - KBS S7-3 metaG | ecosystem: Host-associated > Plants > Roots > Rhizosphere > Soil ...
ACCACCAGCGTGTCGCCCTCCCAGCGCCCTTTCGAGAAGCCCATCCAGCTTGGATTGAGGTCCTCGGCGAAGTCGCGCCCATCCAGGTGCACCTGCCGCCACAGATTGAACGCCTCGTAGACCAGCAGCACGAGGTTGTCGGTCTGCACGATCTTGAAGGGCACCGGCGCCTGGTTGATCTTCGGCACGCCCTGCGGCAGGCAGTGCGCGTCGGGCTCGTCGTAGCCGAGAAGCCCGGTCGCGCGCGCGGCGTGAATTTTCTGCGCACCGGAGGTCATCGGCACGTTCTCGAGACCGATGTCCGCCGCCAGGTTCTGAAAGTAGCGATAGTTCGGCGTGTAGATGCCGCTGAGATCGGGCTTGCCCGAGGCCGTACGCGGCGTGGCCGCCGACAGGTTCGGCTTCCCGTCGGGGCCGACGGGCACGGTGTTCGGCAGGTTTCGCCACTGGGCCGCCGCCGGAAGAGCCTGAACGACGGTGATGGCCAGAATGGTGAGCAAAATTCGCATGACGGCCATTGTATGTGCGCCTTTTCTTCGACGCCTCACTCGATCAAGGGGCGAAGGTGGCCGCTGCACAGGACGGCACGCCAGTTGCTTTTGGTCCGGGCAGCTAGTCGTGGAGGACAGCGAGATGACACCGAACCGGTCACAGATCGAAGCGCTCGTGATGCAGATTCAGGAGGAGTTCCTGCGCAGGCCCGCCGTGCGGCTGACGCTCACCGACATTGCCCGCCGGATGGACGCCAGCCTGGTGCTTTGTAAGGCCGTTCTGCGCGTGCTCGTGGACGCGCGCGTGCTGGCCGAGACGCCGGGCGGCGTGTACGAGCGGTTCTTTCCTCTCGCGGCCCGCACCTCGCGCGCCAGCGCGGCGTAGCCGCGCTCCGAGCGTCGGCGCACCGTCCGCCCACCGACGGCGCGTTGACGCACGTGGCGCGATCTACCCGACTGCGCGCTGTCGCTAGAGGATGCCGGCGTGAGGAGAAGGTTCTCCTAGAATCGCCCCGCCAATCATTTCGAAATACGCGTCTCCGAGCAGCAGGTGCTGGCTCATGGTGATGGCGTCGCGCAGCAGCCGGTCGAGCGGTGATTTGTTGGAGAAGACCGCCGTCGTGCCCGCCAGATCGTACATGTCCTGCGCAACCTGCCGCGCGGTGCGGAACGCGAACGACAGCGACTCCATCATCGCGCGCCGGCGCTCTGGCGACACCTGTCCGGTGCGACAGGCCTCGTCCCACAGATGATCGATCGATTCGTAGGTGAAGGCGCGCGCCGCCCGCCAGTGCATCTCGGCGGTCGCCAATGCCACGCGCGCGTGCGGGCGCTGCCGCAGCGGGATCGGCGGCGGCGGAAAGATGCTCAACTTGCCGTTGACGATTGCGAGCGCCGCGTCGATGGCGCGGCGGGTGAGCCCCAGTGCCACGCCGTGCCAGCTCGCGAGAAACATCCCCGAATAGCAGTAGAGCGGCTCGGGCCGCCGCGAGGCCGCGGCGAGATCGAAGGTGTGGGCCTCGGGCACGAACAGGTCGCGGGTCTGGTAGTCGTTGCTGCCGCTGCCGGCCAGGCCGGTGCTGTGCCAGGTGTCGAGTACTTCGAAGCTGGACGCGGGCGCCGCGATGATGGTCGACAGCGGCCCCTGCCCGGTCATGACGGGCTGGCCGCCGCTCGTGACGAGGCAGCCGCCGATGATGACGTCGGCGTGCGTGCACCCGCTGCCGAACGACCAGCGGCCCGACACCCGGTATCCGCCGTCGACGCGTTCGGCGCGCCCATTGGGCGGCACCTGACCGGCGGTGATGCACGCGACCGACGGAAACAGCGCGCGCGCGGTGGCTTCTTCCAGCATCGCCGCGTAGTAGCCGGTGTCGGACCCGATCTTCACGCACCATGCCACCGACGCGTCCGCCGCGCCCAGCACCTCGTACACCTCGCACTGCTCGCGCGGGGTCATCTCGGGGCCGTTCCAGGCTCGCGGCATCGGCATCGAGAAGGCGCCCGACGCCTTGAGCCTGGCCACGAGATCGGGCGGCAGCCGCCGCAGCGACGCGATCTCGACGGCCCTGGCGTCGATTTCCGGCGCAAGCGCCCGGACGTTGTCCAGCACGGACCAGGCGACGGTCCTCGTCATGAGCGGTCGATCCTACACGACCAGGCGATAGAATCACGCGCATGAGATACGTGCTCGCCGCAGCGTTCGTCATCACCTCCAGCGTGGCCGCGCAGGCACAGACCTGCGACCTGGCGTTTGCCTCCGGCGTCTCCGCGCAGCAGCTCACGTCGGGGCAGCGGGCGCGGGCTTACCGGCTTTTCGTGCCATCCGGTTACGACGGGCATGCGCGCCTGCCGTTGGTGCTCGACCTGCACGGCAGCGGCGGCAACGCCGCGGGGCAGGCGCGCAACAGCGGCTTCGAATCGCTGGCCGCGACCGAGCGATTTCTCGTCGCGACGCTCGAAGGCGAGAACAACCGCTGGAACGTGCCGGCGCAGAGCGGTCGCGCGGACGACGTGGCCTACGTAAGCGACGTGATCGACCACGTGGCGGCGCGCGTCTGCCTGGATCCGTCGCGCGTCTACATGACCGGATTCTCCGGCGGCGGCAGAATGACGTCGCTGGCTGCGTGCAAGCTCGGTTCGCGCCTCGCCGCGGTGGCTCCGGTGTCGGCGCTTCGCTGGCCGGGTCCGTGCGACGGGCCGCGCGTGCCCGTGCTCACGTTCCACGGGCTGGCCGATCCGCAGAATCCGTACGACGGCCATGCGGCCGGGCGCGGCGCCGAGTGGGAGGAGAGCGTGCCCGACGCGCTCGCCGCCTGGGCCCGTCACAACGGCTGCAAGGGCGACGCGATCCTGGATGACCCGCCCGGCCCGCTCTCGACGATGCGTTACGAGGGTTGCGGCGACGCCGAGGTGCGGATGATCCGTATCGACGGGCTCGGCCACACCTGGACGAAGACCGAAGTCGACACCACCGGCGTCATGTGGCAGTTCTTCAAGAGCCACCGATTGACGCGATAGGCGAATCTGCCTACTTCCGGCGCGGGCCGGTCTCGCTGCCTTCCGCGTAGTGAATGGTCAACATCCTGGCGCCGCCTGCGGCGGTGGAGAACTCCAGGATGGAGCCGGACCACGAGAACTTCGTCGCTGACAGGGGAACGAGCGCTTCTTTGCCCTTGGCGTCGTAGTCCATCGACAGAATCGCGCCATCGAGCATGACGGTCGCCACGGTCTTGTTGTTGTCGGAGTCCACCAGGTCGTAGACGCCCACGTACGAAGACAGCGTCGGCACCGGCACGTCCACTGCCTGCTGGGCGCCGGTCTTGGCGATGCGCTCGCGGCTGCGGCCGTGGTTCTCGCACACGAACTCGATGATCTCCTTGTCGGCCTGGAACTTCATCGGCATCGTGAACTGGATGCCGTTGGGATACGCCTTCGGGTCCACCATCGACACCTGTACGTCGATGCGGCCGAAATCGCGCCGCGTGTAGCGCTCGGTGATGCGTAGCGCTTCGGTGTGCGGATGGCCGTCGAAGTCCAGCCACACCCGATCGCTGTAGCCGTTGCTCTCGACGACCAGCGTGTCGCCGTCCCAGCGCCCCACCGAATACCCCAGCCAGGTCGGGTTGGGATCCGACTCGAGGGAGCGCCCGTCCATGAAGATCGTCCGGTGCACCAGGTCTTCGAACAGCAAGTGGATCATCGTCGGCGTCTGGACGATGCGGAACATGCGGTACTTCGTGGTGAGGTACTGCGGTCCCATCGGCAGGCACAGCGTCTCCATGCTGTCCTTGCCGAACTCGCTCTTACGCTGCCGGTAGAGGGCGTCGGCCCACGGCGCCACGTCGCCCGGCTTCAGATCCGCCGCGATGTTGTTGTAGAGGCGATCGCCGCCGTCGTTCTTCCACACGCCGGAAAAATCCGGCTTGCCGTCGGCGGTGCGCGGCGCCGGCGCTTCCAGGTTCGGCGTTCCGTCGGGCAGACGCGGGATGCCCGGCGTCGGCAGCTTGAGCCACTGCGCGCCGACGGGTGTGGCGCAGAGCACGACGACGAGCGACGCCAGGGCGAAGCGCATGATGCGGAAATCTTACCGCCGCTCGGACGGTATAGCATCCTGACCTGGCGAGCGTGGCGCGCATGGTGTCGCCCGGCGGCTGGGTGGAACCCGGCCAGCGTCCCGACTTCGACGACATCACGGTCGTCCTCAAAGGGATGGTACGGGTCGAGCACGAAGGCGGCGTCATCGACGTACGCGCTGTAAAGACCTGCAACTACGTGTGTGGCTGCAGGCCTTCAGGCCGGCCTACGCCGGCCGGTTCGCGCGCAGGAAGGTTCGGATGTGGCGGATGGCCAGCGGAATCCGCTCCTTCGGTTCCTTCCACGGGTAGATGCTCACCTGCGCCTTGGGCGCCAGCATCGCCGCTTCCATCGCCACCGCATACGGGTGCGCTGGAATGTCGTCGGGGAGAATCAGCACCGGCGTCTGGCAGCTCCGCACGAAGTCGCGCGTCACCGTGAAGACGAAGTCCGGGTTGGTGCGATACATCTTGGTGAGGAAGCGGTCCACCATCTCCGTGGTGACGTCCGGGCGTCGGGCCGTCAGCGCCGGGCCCCACCCCTTCATGTTGTTGTCGTAGAAGAAGTCGCGCTGATCCGGGCGTGAGCCGCTGGGCTGCGCAAGCACCGCCGCCACTACGCGGTTCGGCGCCCGTTCGAGCAGGTTCCAGATGAACGGACCGCCGATGCAGAACCCGAGCACCATGAACTTGTCGATGCCGAGGTGATCCATCAGGCCGATGTGATCGTCGGTGTAGGCGTCCCACGGACGATCGATTTCGAGCGGCCCCGACGACCGGCCGCCGTTGGCGTTGCGCAGGTCGGCGCCGATACAGCGGAACTCGCCCGCGAACTCAGCGTACGGATCGAACGGATCGCCGCGGCGCAACAGCTCGATCGACGAGTTGAGGCCGCCGCCGGCGATGAGCATGAGCGGGAAGCCCTTACCTTGTTCTTCGTAGTGGATGCGCACCTTGCCGCGTTCGTAGAACTTCGATCCGGCGGCGGGTTTCGACTGTGCGAGCGCGCGCGGAGCCGCGGCCATCGCGGTGGCCGCCGCGCCGGTCGTGATCATCTTGCGCCTGATTGGATCCATGGCCGGGAACTATAGCCCCGGACGGGGCGGTCCCGGATAGGGGCGGGTCTGGAGACCCGCCCCTTCGAAGGTTACCGGGCCTCGAGGGCCAGGACGGTGGGCAGCTTGTCGGCGGGCGCCGGCACGCGGTAGTCGTACACGAACTTCTTGAACTCCGGGTGCAGCATTACCGCGCCGAACTTGAACTGCTTCATCTCGTTGAACGCCTGGTCGGACGTCCACGAATCCTGCGTCATGCGATACACCGCGGTCATCACGCCCGTCCGGTGCTTTCCTCCGACGCAGTGCACGAACACCGGCTGGCTGGCCGGGTCGTTGACGATCTTGAGAAACCGGTCGAGCTGCTCGGGCGTGGGCGCAACGCGCGTCGTCATCGGGATGGCGACGTACTTCATGCCCGCCTTCGCGACCATGGTGGGCTCCTCGGCAAGCGCGTCATCGCTCGTGAGATTGATGACCGTCTTCACGCCGAGCGCGGCCAGGTCGGCGTAATCGCCCCCCTCCGGCTGCGCGCCCCGATAGTAGGTGGCGCTGATGCGCCCGAAGTTGTCGATGCGAATCGGCGCCTGCAGAACGACAGCAGGTTTCGCGGATTCGTTACCCGATCCGGCTGGTGCCGCGGAGAGCGTGACCGATGACAGGGCGATGAGGGCAGCGGCGGACGATCGGGCAAAACCAGCAGACAACTTCATGTTCACCTCACTCGATGGTAAGACGTCGGCAACCGCGTCGTAGTTCGCCCTACAATCCAGCCCATGCGCGCTGTAACAGCTCTTCTGGCGGCCATTGCCGCCTCTTCAATCGCAGCTGGTCAGGGGCCGCGTGAAATTCCGCGCCCGCCAGCGCAGGTGCCGAACGCGCCGCCCGACGGCAGTGCGGCTCCGGACGGCTACGCGCCGATTCCCGCCTGGCTTGGCCAGACGCGGGCTCCCCACCCCTCGCGCAGCGAGCCCTTCTCCGTCGACACTGTGGCGGCCGGGCTTGCCGGGGGGTTCTCGTTTCATTTCCTGCCCGACGGCCGGATCATCGTCGGCGAGCGGCCCGGCCGTATCCGGCTCGTCGGCAAGGACGGGAAACCCTCGGCCCCGCTCGGCGGTCTGCCGGAGATGTGGGCGCGCGGCCCCCAGGGTCTGTTCGAGGTCCTGCCGGATCGCGACTTCGCGAAGAGCCGGACGCTCTATCTGACCTATACGGCGCTGCCCGCGGGCACGAACGCCGCGAGCCCGCCGCGACTTGCAGGCGTCCTGATGGTCGCGCGGGCCCGGTTGTCCGACGACTCGACCCGCCTCGAGGACGTGAAGACGCTGCTCAACGCCGAAGGCATCGGCGGACGCGCGGTGCAGCTGTCCGACGGCACGCTGCTCGTGTCGTCGAGCATTCCCGCCGGCGTCGGCATCAACTCCGTGGACTGGCCACAGCCGCAACAGCTCGACAGCCTGATGGGCAAGATCCTCCGCATCAACCCCGATGGCTCGGTGCCGAAAGACAACCCGTTCGTCGGCCGCCGCGGCGCGCGGCCGGAGATCTATGCGCTCGGGATCCGCGACGACCAGGGCATGGCGCTGCACCCGCGCACCGGCACGCTGTGGGTGAGCGAGCACGGACCGCGCGGAGGCGACGAGATCAACGCGATCGAGAAAGGGAAGGACTACGGCTTTCCGGCGATCGGGTATGGCCATGAATACACCGGCAAGCCGATCCACGGCGATCGCACGGCGGCGCCGGGCATGGAGCAGCCCGTCTACTTCTGGACGCCCGACATCGCGCCGGCCGGGATCGCGTTCTCGTCGGGACGGCTCGTGCCGGGGTGGAAAGACAACCTGTTTGTCGCCGCGCTCGCGGGCAAGCACCTGGTGCGCCTGGTGCTCGAGCGCAATCGAGTCGTGGCCGAGGAGCGGCTGCTCCTCGACCTCGACGTGCGCGTGCGCGACGTACAGGAGGGCCCCGACGGGGCCCTCTACGTGATGACGGACGGTAACGAGGGCCGGATTCTCCGGCTGGGTCCCAAGCGCTAACGCCGAAGGATGCGCGCGCCGATGGCGCCGGCCAACGAGATCAAGCCGGCCACGCTCGCGAGCGGAATCGGGCTCGCGGTGCGCGGCAGCTCGGTGTCCGCGCGCGCAACCTGCCGCGGCGCCTCGTTCGACTCCCTCGACTCGGGTGCACGCACGACCGCTGGCGGCGGCTGCGCGGGGCGCTGCACCGCGACGACCGGCGCACCCGCGGCCGGCACGAACGACGCAATCTCCACCTCGAAGAGCCGCAGGTCTTTCTTCAACGGATCGAATCCGCCGGTCGGCGACTGCTCGCCCGACGGCAGCGGCTTTGTCTTCGCCTCCTTCATCGTCCCGGAGATCTGCACCACCTTGCCGACGTACGGCTTCAGATCGTGTTCGCGCTTGCCGGTGAGCTCGTACGCGCCGGTGCTTCCCTGAAACGAGCAGTCGATGTTGGGCGCCGCGGTCGCGCCGCGCTCGGCATTGATCAGCACGTATTCGTCGCTTCGGCCGGCGCCGGTGCCGAGCGTGCCACCTTTGCCGAGATCGTGAGTCTTCCGATAGTCGGCTTCCTTCTGAATGCATCCGGTCAATGTGACGGACGTCTCCGGCTGTCGGCTGGATTGGGCGAACGCTGCCGTGCTGGCCAGCGCAACGGCCACGATCGGCAACAGATGTTGAGTTCGCATTGTGCTCCTCCTTGACGGTGTTCCTTACAAGCAAGCCGACGGCCGTGCCATAGTTGGGCCGGCGATGTCGATCGACGGACGCTGTTCCTGGGCCGGATCCGATCCGCTCTATCTCGGCTATCACGACGATGAGTGGGGTGTGCCGTCGCACGACGACCGCCATCTCTTCGAGATGCTCATCCTCGAGGGCGCGCAGGCGGGCCTGAGCTGGATCACCATCCTGCGCAAACGCGCGGCGTACCGGAAGGCGTTCGATCGATTCGACCCGCGGCGGATCGCGAAGTACGACGCGAAGAAGCTGCGGGCGCTGCTGGCCGACGAGGGCATCGTGCGGAACCGTCTGAAGATCCACGGGACGGTGCAGAACGCCCGCGCCTTCCTCGACGTGCAGCGAGAGTTCGGCTCGTTCGACGCCTACCTGTGGCCGTTCGTCGGCGGAGCGCCGAAGATCAACCGGCCGCGGACGATGAAGGATGTGCCGGTGCGCACCGCGGAGTCCGACGCCCTCAGCAAGGATCTCAAGAAGCGCGGCTTCACGTTCGTGGGGTCGACGATCTGCTACGCCTACATGCAGGCGGTCGGGATGGTGAACGACCATCTCGTCTCGTGCCCGAGCAGACGGGTCTAGCGGAGTATGAAGTCGTCGGGAACGAGCTCGATCGCGACGGCGTCGCCCGTCGTGGCCGACGGACCGGTGCCGGCGGCGGCAGCGCGATACGTCGCCAGGATCAGCTGCGGCTTCGGCATGGTTCCGCACGTGACGCTGCCAGGCGTGTCGGATCGATAGGAAATGAAACTGACTTCGCTCAGCTGCTTCGCGCGCAGCCGCAGCGCGCCAGCGTCGCTCTGCACGACCAGAACGATTCCGGCCGGCCCGCATTCCACCGCCACGAACTGGCCGCGCACGCGCGTCTCGCCGTCGGCCACCGGCCGCAGCTCGAGGCGGACGAAGGCGCCGCCCATGGTGCCGGTGGCCCTCACAGGCGGTGGACCGCTGGTGTCGGCGGCGCGGCTGAGCGCGGCGAGCGTCGCGAGCTGCTCGGCGGTTGGCGCGGCCGGTGCGCCGGCTGGCGGCGCCGCCGGCCGGTTCTGCATCTCGCCGATCCTCCCCAGCAGGTCGCGCGCCTGCGACCGAATCTGCGGGTCGTGCCCGCTGGCGAGGAGCGGCCCAAGCTGGCCGGTGGCCTTGGCGAACTCCCGCTGCCGCATCCACGCCTGCGCCAGGAACAGCCGATACTGCTCGCGCGAGGGCGCGAGCTGGGTGGCTCGCTCGAGCAGCGCCGCGGCGTGCGCGGCGTCGGTGTCGAGAATCAGCTCGACGTACCCCAGCATGGCGGCGGCAAAGGCGGAATTCGGATCGAGCTCCACTGCGCGAGTCAGCACGGTGCGGGCGCGTTGGACCGCGCCCTGGGCGTTGTCCGCGCTGACGCCGCCGCCGAACTGGGCGATCAGCGCCCGGCCGTAGGCGTTCTGCACCCAGCCGTCGTTGGTCCCGAGCGACGAGGCGCGCTCGAGCAGTGGCAACGCCTTGTCGATCTGATTGGCGCGGAACTCCTGCAGGCCCAGCGCGGCGTGCGCCCGCGCGGCGTTCGGGTTCTGCTTCACGATCGCCGCCAGCCGCGTCCGGGATTCTTCCAGGCGTCCGACCCGTCCCTGCAGATCGGCGACGTAGATCGCCGCCTCCATATCGTCGAGCGGCTGCCCCTTCTGGACGCTCGCGCCCCCGACCTTCTCGCCAAAGTCGAAGAGGATGGCGGGAAACAGGTAGTTCCGGACGTACATGAAGAGCTCGCGGTCGAGCACCGCGGCGTCGCCGAAGGCCTCGGCAAACGCCGCCGGCGCCGGCGATCCGCTGCGTACGCTGGCCAGATACTGCCGGAACTGTTTCGTCCGCTCGGCGTTGCCAAACGACAGATAGTGCACGAGCGCCCACGACTGCGCGTAGAACACCCCGCGGCGCGTTCCCTCGTTGTAAACCGACGAATGCTGATCGACCGCCAGCAGATCGCGGATCGGGATCAGCGTGCTCGCCTTCAGCAGCTCAACGTGCTGTTGCGGCGCCAGGCCCACCACTGCCTTCTTGCCGCCGTCGCGCTCCTGGACGAGCTCGTAGACTTCCGCGAGCCCTTCACTGGCCCAGGCCGGCACCGGACCGATGCTGTTGGTCACCAGGAAGTGCGAGTACTCGTGGAAGATGGCCAGCAGCGCCGGGTCGATGTATTCGGCGTCGATGGCGATGTAGTTCACGTCCTCGCCGGGCTGGAAATAGCCGGCCAGCTCGATGGGATTGCCGTTGAAGAGCGGCGCGACCGGTCGAAGCGATCGATCGGTGGCGAACACCATCACCACGGTGGGGACTGGCGACGCGGCCGTTGCGCCGGGCAACGCCTTCAGCATCACCTCGCGAAACTGTTCGAGCTTCTGTGCGATGCGGCGGATCTGCCCTTCGGAGGCGTCCCCGATGAAGATGAAATTCGTCGAGCGGACCTGGGTCCACTTGGCGTCGGCGCCGGTGGGGACGAGCGCCGCGACGATCGACAGGACGACGAGCAGCGCCCGGCGCATGTGCGAGCGTGATCGTAGCGCAGTGCAGCGGCCGCCTGAAGGCGGCCCGCTACGATTTCACGGTTTGGCACCTGCCTGCTCGGCCTCCTGCTTGCGCGCGCCAGCCAGGATGCCGGCCATGCCGTGGTTCCCCTCGTGGCACGCGTACTCGATCAGCGGCTCGGTCGTGCGCTTGAACAGGATCCGTGCGGTCCACGGCCGCGTCCACGTCGAGGGGTCGCTCATCGTCGCGTCGTACTGCAGCGTGTCGGCGGCCACGCGGGTGAAGCGCTCCACCAGGTGCAGGCCGCTCGACGAGCCGAGCATGTTGCTCTTCGGCGAGAAGCCTTGCGTTTCGACGACGAGCGTCTCGCCTTCCCAGTGCCCGCGCGAGTTGCCGAGCCACTGGCGCATCGAGTCGGGCAGGTGCCGCTTCCCGTCGAGCGGGATCACACGGGCGTCGTGGATGGTTTCCATGTCGAAGACGACGTCGGTGGGACCCTGCACGATCTGGTAGACGCTGCTGTAGGCGGCCTGGAACCGCGGCACGCCGAAGGTGATGCAGCGCTCGCTCAGGCCGCGGTTCGCCGGTTCGTCGGCTGGATGCAGGCGCCGCTGTTCGGCGGTGGCGGCCGCGCGCGCCCGCGCCTCGGGCGTCTGGTCCGGGATGCGGCCGTTGGCCGGATCGATGATGAGCGAGGTGCGGTGATCGATGTCGCGGCTCGGCAGCCAGAACCCGTTGTAGTTGCCGGTCTGGGTGTCGTGCGAGGACGGCTTCAGCTTGCCCTCGAGCGCATCGAGCACGAGCTCGTCGCCGAAGAGCGCGTCGCCGCTCTCTTCGAGCTGCTTGCTCGCGTTCTTGAGCTGCTGTACCTCGGCGTCGGTCAGCGTGGTCTTGTTGGCCCATGCTGCGGGGCGCTGCAGCGGCGTGATGCTGTCGTTGGCCCACACGCCTTCGAGGTCCGGTTGTCCGAACGCGTTTCTCGGCGCCGTGTACGAACCGGACGCTTTAGGCTGCGGCCCCTGCGCGCTCGCGATCAGACCCAGGCAGGCGATGCCCAGGAGCGTCAGAACCGTCGTGTATGTCTTCATAGCGAAGGAGGGTGCACCCGGAGCGCCCGGCGGCGCAATACCACTTTGGGGTACGCCGCCGCGTTCCATTGGGCTGGAACGCGGCCGCCCGCGCGCCCGCGCGGGCAATTAAACACTGCCTAGCGAGGTGAAGCCTCGATGCGCTCTCTAGGAGGCTGAACCTCGCTAGAATCTCGGCCATGAACTATCGCCGCGAATTCTTCAAGTTCCTGGCTGCCAGCCCCCTGATGGCGTACGGGTTACGCGAGGCCTGGGCCCAGGAGGCTGCCGCGGTCCTGCCGGCGGTTCCTGCCAGGGACGTGCTGAGCGTCATGGACTTCGAAGCGCTCGCGAAGGTCAAACTTCCGCCGGCGCACTGGGGCTACATGGCCAGCGGCGTGGACGACAACCTGACGCTGCAGGCCAATGTCGCCGCCTACAAGACGATCCAGCTGCGGCCGCGCCGCCTGGTGGATGTGTCGAAGATCGACACCGGCGTCGAGCTCTTCGGCCAGCGGTTCGCGAGCCCCATCTTCATCTGCCCCGTGGGCGGCCATCGCATGTTCCACCCCGACGGCGAAGTGGCCACGGCGCGCGCCGCCAAGGCGAAGAACGCGATGCAGGTGCTCTCCACGCAAACGTCGATCGCGGTGGAAGACGTGATCGCCGCGCGCGGCGGCGGGCTCTGGTACCAGCTCTATATGCCCCAGGCCTGGGAGGACACCGAGAAGCTCGTACGGCGCGTCGAGGCCGCGGGCTGCCCGGTGCTGGTCTGGACCATCGACAATCTCGCGGGGCGGAATCTCGAGACGGCGACGCGGTTCCAGCGCACCGACAGCAGGCAGTGCGCGGCGTGCCACGCCACCGCCACGGGCGGACGGCGCGACCCCGTCATGTTCAGCGGCCTCAGCGGCAACCGCATCAACCCGCTCGCCGCGACCTGGGACTGGGTGGGCCGTCTGAAGAAGCTGACGGCGATGAAGATCGTCATCAAGGGCGTCGAGACCGGCGAAGACGCACGGCTCGCGCGCGAGAGCGGCGCCGACGGCATCCTGGTCTCGAACCACGGCGGCCGCGCCACCGAGACGCTGCGCCCGACGATCGAGACGGTTCCGGAAGTGGTCGACGCGGTGAACAACCAGATCCCGGTGTTCGTGGACGGCGGCGTGCGGCGCGGGTCCGATGCGTTCAAGGCGCTCGCCTACGGCGCGCGCGCGGTGGGCATCGGTCGCCCCTACACCTGGGGCCTCGCGTCGTTCGGTCAGGAAGGCGTGGAACGGGTGCTCGACATCCTCAACGCCGAGCTGACCCTGACCATGCGCCAGTGCGGCACGCCGACGCTGGCGCGGATCACGAGGGCACATGTCAAGCACACCTGAAGCCGGTCCCAAAGCCGGCGGCACTGCCGCTGCGGTGTCGCGACGCGACGCGATCAAGGCGGCGGCCATCGCGGTGGCGCCGCTGCTCCTGCCCGAATCCGCCGCGGCGCAGCGCGCCCCGGCCGCGCGCCAGATCCTGCTCCGGGGCGGCACCGTCGTGAGCATGGATCCCGCGGTGGGGGAGTTCGTCAAGGGAGACGTGCTCATCGACGGAACGAAGATCAGCGCCGTGGGGTCGCAGTTGAAGGCGGCGCCCGGGGCGCAGGTGATCGAGGCCGCCAACACGATCGTCATTCCCGGGTTCGTCGACGCGCACCGCCATTCGTGGGAAGGGCAGCTTCGCCGCATCATTCCCGACGGCGCCATCGCCGAGTACATGGCCACCACCCACAACGGGTTCGCGCGCCACTACCGTCCGCACGACACCTACGTGGGCAATCTGATCACCGCGCTCGGCTGCATCGACGCGGGCATCACCTGCATCATCGACAACTCGCACAACTCGCGCTCCGCTGCCCATTCGGATTCCGCCGTGCAGGCGCTCCTCGACGCGGGCATTCGCGGCGTGCACGCGTCCGGGGCGCCGGCGGCGGGCGAGTGGGATCGCCAGTGGCCGC
>Ga0070671_100002853_pt1 | contig 13434 bp, 12 predicted proteins | sample KBSS73metaG_FD_65341 | JGI IMG/M metagenome (GOLD analysis project Ga0070671, IMG submission 65341) | Switchgrass rhizosphere microbial communities from Kellogg Biological Station, Michigan, USA - KBS S7-3 metaG | ecosystem: Host-associated > Plants > Roots > Rhizosphere > Soil ...
AGCACAATTTTAGCAATAAGCTATTTGGAGTTGTAGCAGGCGGACTGGACAACTATAAGTATAGCATATCAAGCCAGGAAAATCCTGTTAATGCCTATCGTTTCCACTTCGGTGTTACTCAGCTCGATTTAAAGACCGATTTTACGTATTATCTAAATCCTAAACACACTATATCGTTTGGCTTAGGTTCTATTCATTATAAAATAGATCCGGGCAGTAACGAACCAACGGGTGCAGCTTCCGAAGCTGCCCATATTACAGTGCCTACCGAACGGGCGTTGGAAAGCGCGTTGTATGTTGGCGATAAGTATGATGTCACCTCTGCACTCTCCATAAGTTTGGGACTTCGTTATTCTGTTTATAATTATCTCGGCCCACAGCTTATCAGGCATTACGCGCCAGGTGTGGCACGTATTCCCGGCAACATAGCAGACAGCACCTATCATGGTAATGGCATAATTAACACGTACGGCAGCCCCGAGATAAGGGCTTCAGCAAGATACATCATCAATGACGATCTATCTGTCAAGGCAAGTTACAATACTTTGCGCCAGTACATCAATCTATTATCTAACACAACCGCAGTATCACCTACAGATATATGGAAGCTCAGTGATCCTAATATCAAACCTCAAACGGGCAAACAGATATCCTTAGGACTATATAAAAATTTCGACTCAAATACCATCGAAACATCCGTGGAGGGGTATTATAAATATCTGAATAATTACCTGGACTATCGCAGCGGGGCAACTCTTGTTTTAAATACTCATATTGAAACTGATGTGGTTGAAACCAAAGGCAAGGCCTACGGCGTTGAATTCCTGATTAAGAAAAACACCGGACAGCTCAATGGATGGATTAGTTACACCTATTCCCGCACTTTTCTTAAACAAAACGATCCGGGCGGCGGCATTCCTATAAACGGTGGCAATTACTACCCAGCCAATTATGATAAGCCCCATGCTGTTAACCTTATAGGGAATTACCGTTTTACGCACCGGTATAGTTTTTCCATAAACGCGGTTTACAGCACCGGCAGGCCTATTACCTACCCTATTGGCGAATATTATTACGATGGCGCCGAGCGTGTACTTTATTCGGACAGAAATCAATACCGTATCCCTGATTATTTCAGAATGGACTTATCCGTCAACCTCGATGGCAATCATAAGGTTCACCAGCGTTTTCATAATTCGTGGACATTTGGCGTCTACAACATTACAGGGCACAATAATGCATACTCCACTTATTTTGTGGAACAGGGAGGTAATATACAGGGTTATAAGCTGTCTATTTTTGCTAACCCAATTCCATTTGTCAATTATAATATCAGATTCTGATGGCAGGAATGAAGAAATATAAAATATTCATTGTACTGATAACCATAGTGCTGCGCATCCTGGTATCAGATAGCCATGCACAGGTTTTATCGGATATTCAAAAGGATTTTGCCGCAAGTCAAAAAGAAAATCTGCGCGAAAAAATATTTGTGCACATCAATAAGAGTTTTTATGTGGCTGGTGAAATACTATGGTTTAAAATATATTGCACTGATGGCAGCAATAATAAACCTCTTGATTTGAGCAAGGTGGCGTATGTTGAACTATTGGATGAAAACCACAATGCAGCTGTGCAAAGTATGGTGGGACTTAATGAAGGAACAGGAAATGGCTCCCTGTATCTGCCGTTTTCGCTTAATAGCGGTCATTATGTTTTCAGAGCTTATACCAGTTGGATGAAAAACTATGATCCCGGATATTTCTTTGAAGGCCGAATTGATATTGTTAACCCTCGTAAACTTATAACCGGCATTAAACCCTTGGCCCCCAGCTATGACGTTCATTTTTTACCCGAAGGCGGCCACCTGGTTGAGGGAATAAGCAGTAAAGTAGCATTTAAAATAACAGGGAGTGATAGCAAAGGTGTTGCATGCGCCGGCGTGGTACTCACAAGTCATAGTGATACCGCAGTAAAATTTAACACATTCAAATTCGGAATTGGAAGTTTTACCTTTAAACCTAAGGCAGGCGAGACGTACAAAGCAATTATCAAAGTAAACGATCAAATTTTAACCAGGGATCTGCCACAGATTTACCAATCGGGTTATGTGCTAAAAGTAACGGACGACGGCGGCAAATTGAATGTATCTATTCAAAACTCAGATAGTTTATCAACACAATCTGTTTACATTTTAGTTCATAATAACTACGCCATTAGGCAGGCTAATGAAATACATCTGGCCAAAGGTTCGGGTAACATTTCAATAGAAAGAAGCAAGCTGGATGAAGGAATCAGCTATATTACACTGTTTGACCAACGGAATAAGCCTGTATGCGAAAGACTGATATTTAAAAGACCGGCTGGCAAATTGCTGATGAGCGCCCAGGCAGATAAGCAAACGTATGATATTCGAAAAAAGGTCACTTTAACCTTATCAGCAAGAAATGAAATAAACACTCCTACCGCAACCGATCTTTCCATCTCAGTTTTTCGTGCAGATGATCTTCAAAATAAAAATCCTGATCATATTAGTGGGTATTTATGGTTGCGAGCAGCCTTAAAAGGATATATCGAATCGCCCGATTATTACCTGGAAAACTCCAATAAAGAAACCGATGCGGCCCTGGACAATTTACTGCTTTCGCAGGGATGGACGCAGTTCGACTGGAACAATATATCCCCGGGCCGGGCCTTCAAATTTAAATTTTTGCCCGAGTACTCCGGGCCCATCATCACCGGGCGTATCACGAATACTTCAAGCAATAAACTGGTTTCAGATGTGACGGCTTATCTTACCATTAATGGTGATCCACAGCAATTTTATGTAGCAAAAAGTGATTCGGCGGGCGGGCTACTATTTAACACACAAAATTTCTATGGTTTGCACGAGTTGGTTGCCCAAGCCAATTCACAGGTTGATAACAGTTACCATATTGATATCCTGAGCCCATTTGCTGAACGGGATACAACAATACGTTCAGGAACATTTGCTCTTAACCAGGATATTAAAAAAACTCTTGCTGAAAACAGTTTAAATATGCAGGTCCAAAACATTTTTTCGGCCGGGCAAATTAAACAGTTCTATCGTTCATCGACAGACAGTACCTGGTTTTTTGGAAAACCATCCAAAACTTACAAACTGGATGACTACACCCGTTTTGCAACCATGGAGGAAGTATTGAGAGAATATGTGAGCTCCATTACTGTAACTAAGCGTCAGGGCAAGTTCATTATCCGCGCCTATGATGGTGATCAGATGTTGGGGGAGCCACTAATACTTCTCGACGGGATACCTCTATTTGACGCTGATAAGTTATTTAAGTGGGATCCGCTAAGAATCAAAAAGCTGGATGTGATTACTCAAAATTATGTATACAGGTCGGTTATGTTTAATGGCATAATGAGTTTTACTACTTATAAAGGTGATGGCAGCAGTATTGAGATAGACCCTCATGCAGTTATACTGGATTACGAAGGATTACAGCTGCAACGTAAATTTTATTCACCTGTTTATGATACAGAAGAGCAGATAAACAGCACTATACCCGATTTCAGAACGACACTATATTGGAATCCAAAAGTGAATACAGGTTTGGCTGGAAAAGCTAGTCTAACATTTTATACCGGCGATAAAACCGGGCAATATATAGGCGTTATAGAAGGAATTACAACTGACGGCAGAAGTGGCAGCAGCATTATTACTTTTAAGGTAGAAAAATAAATTATCGCCAGAAAGGCGGAGTCGCGGTTTTTCCACGTATCGTACAGTCAACACAAAGCAGGGTTGAATAAGTAACAGCAGTTGGACCGCCAAACGGGTTTGGCGGGGGTAGGTACAAGGCCTGTACTGGCATAAAAAGAGCGTTATGCTGAAGGTATTCGTCGGTCTGACCTTTTTCACTCGGGGTTTTCGGAGGATTGACAAGGAAGGCTGTATCCAATTCACATGCAGTAGGATATACCGTTTTGTAGGACGATGGGAGCTGATCTTTCGTTATAAATATACGCTTGTAAGACGCATTCCCAGCACTAAGGTAACCGACCACTAATTCGCCAGGATCAGTAATACAACGAAAATTTGTTGGAGCTTCCGAGGGCATTACGTCAAATACGCTTCCCAGCTTTTCAGTATTGCTTTGAAGATTTGTCCAAAAAGCGTAAGCATCAGAAGTTAAGGCATATTGTTTAACAAAGACGCTGTATTTCATTTCTATTTTCTCGGAAGTTGCGTCAACTGTTGTTATAGGACCCTGATACATAACATCATTTAAAAGTTTTATCGTTGAGCCGATTATAACGTTTGTTGATGTATCATTTGCAAAGCAGTAATATATCTGATCTTTAAGTAACCGCGCTCCGGACTTTGACCAGGAAGAAATATACTGCGTATGAAATTGCCATGTTTCTGAATAATTCCACCTGTAGTAACGGGTAGTATTAGACGCGTCATGCGAATTGACATACACCTTCATTGCAGATGGCTGAGCTATAAATCCAATGCTGTCAATGGGCGGCGAATTTTTTACAGGCACATAATCTGAGAGATACTCTTTACCATCTGATGTTTTTATCCTTAGCCTATAATTGTGCGATGCATCAAGATTGAATGGAGGAGTTGCATAAGTACCTGTTTTGATCTCAACTAACGGAATAACACTGTTTACATCATTTTCGATCGTCACTAATGCATTTGTTTCCGGTAATATAGTTTTTGAAGTATCGATCTTTTTAGTCCGGCTAAGTCTGATAAAAGTTGAATCATTCCCGGTGATCACTCCTTCAACAACTAAATACCTGTTATTGACCGATTGATTAAGAGCGGGCGTAAATGGCTTTTTGCAGCCAACGGCTAATAAGACAATGCCGATCACGACTGATAAACCTTTCACCATTTTTCGATACCCATAGCGAGCGTAAGACTTATTATCTAATATCGTTATTATATTTCAATACAGATCAGGTATATAATTAATAATTTAGTTTTATTTCCAGTAAGAAGGCGGAGTTCTTTTGCCGCGCAAAGTACAATCAACACATTGCTTTGTGGAATACGTATAAGCAGTAGGTAACCCAAATGGATTGGCTGGTAGAAGATACAAAGCATTTACAGGCATATAAGGTGAATTGGTGGGGATGAGATCATTTATTGGCCTGGTTCCGGAATGTGGCGGATTCAGGAAAGAGGTATCCAATTCACAATCGTATGGATATTGCGTTGTATAATGCGGTAATTGGTCAGCCGAAATAAATATGCGTTTTGTGCTAACATTGCCTGCACTAAGGTATCCTACAACCACTTCATTGGGATCCGACAAACAATGGAAATTACTCTGTGTTTCTGATGGTAACACATCAAATATACTTCCCAGGTTTTCCGTATTTTTCTGCAGCGTCTGCCAAAACTCATATGCGTCACTGGTTAAAGCATACTGTTTAACTAATATCGTGTATTTGGTTTCAATCTTTTCCGATGAACCCGGTATAAACGTTATTGGAGCATGGTTCACAATATCTTTTACGAGTTTGTTTGTCGATACGATGGTCACATTATTCGAGCTATCGGTCGCGAAACAGGTGTGTACCTGCTGAGCAACCAGCCGGGGTTTGATACTGTCTACGCCGTTACTAAAATACCCTGAAATATATTTTGAGTGGAATTGCCATGTCTCTGTGAAATCCCAGCGATAATAACGCGTTGAATTTGCATCGTCATGTGCGTTAACATAAATCTTCACACCCGAACTTTGAGCAGTAAAGCCGACACTATCTATTAACGGAGCATTCCTCAGTGGTACAAAATCCGACAAGTATTCTTTGCCATCCGACGTTTTAATCCTAAGCCGGTATTGATGCGAAGCGTCCAGGTTTAAGGGACCTACCGCATAAGTACCACTTCGGATTTCGGTTAATGGAAAACTTTCCCCGGTATTATTTTCTGCTATTACATGGGCATTCGTTTCAGCGAAAACAGTTCGGGATGTATCTACCTTTTTGGTTCGGCTTAGCCTGATAAATGTCGAATCATTTCCATTTATTATCCCTTCAATAACAAGGTACTTCCGGTCTGATTGACTAAATACAGGTGTAAAAGGTTTTTTACAGGTTATTATTAGCGGGGCAAAGCATATAATTACTAATAATTTCTTCATCGTGTTTAGGCAAGGCACTTATAACGCAATGTAAAGTTTTATCAATAAATCCAATATCGGTTATTATTTGCATAATAATGCAATTTAATTTTTTATACCTACCAGATGTGTAAAAAATTTAAAACTGGTTTTCCAAAATATCAGGGTTGTTTTTGACTGTTAGGCTATTGAGACTCGGTTTCAATTTGTAAGACGCTTCTCTTCCCCAACTAAAGAAGAAGCCAATGGCTGTTTACAACAAGAGCATAGATGGTTTTTAGCAAGATTTTTTGCGGTAAGTGGAATTCTGAGATCTACCATCAAATTATAAACTGAGAACCGGCACTGTCTGTTAATACAATATAAAAAGTAAAGTGCTGCGGTCTTTTTCATCATCTGCTGATTACGGCTTGTTATTTGGGCATGGTAAAATGAAAAGAACTACCCTTCCCCTTTTCAGATTCTATCCAGATTCGACCTCCTAAGTTTTCTATGATCTTTTTAGTAATGGCCAGCCCCATGCCAGTGCCTTCATAACGGCTACGGTCATGCAACCGCTTAAAAACAATAAATATTTCTTCAAAGTTCGCGGGATCAATCCCTATTCCGTTGTCGCTAACAGAAAATTGATAGTCATCGGCGGTTTCTTTGAGAAATATATTTATCACCGGTATTTGACCAGGTTTTTGATATTTAATACCGTTGGAGATCAGATTTTGAAACACCTGCCTGATCGGCGCTTTAAACGTCTTGAGCTTGGGCAGTTCTTCCGATTGTATTACAATGCTTCCATCCAGCATTTGCTTTTTGTAAACCGCCTTGATCTCGTCAACAACATGCTGCAGGTCCACTTCTTCCAATTTATCTTCCTTACGTCCTGCTCTTGAGAATTCCAGCAGGTCAACAATCATTTGCCGCATCTGGTTGCCCCCATTTAAAGCGAACCGGATATATTTCTTACCCTTTTCGTCAATAACATCATAATACTTTTTTTCAAATTGTGCCAGAAAACCTGTAACCATGCGAAGTGGTTCCTGCAGATCATGCGAGGCAGTATAAGCAAACTGTTCCAACTCTGCATTCGATATTGCCAGTTCCTTTACATGCTCTTTTAGATCCTGATGCAGTTGGTTCATTTCAGCTTCCACCATTTTGCGTTTGGTAATATCTCTTACATAAACCGAGGTCCCACCCGCAGACGGATATATGCTAATATCAAACCAGGATTTAGCTATGTCATACCAAAGTTCAAAATGCTGAGGTTCGGACCTTTTTTGCGCCTTGTGAAAATAGGAGTCGAATTGCGTACCTATCATATCGTCATATAATGCCCATAAATAACGGCCCACCGTCTCTTCCTTGCTCTTATGCAAAATTCTTTCAGCAGATTTGTTCCAGTAAGTAACTATACAATTGTGATCGGTTGTAAAAAATGCGTCACCGATGCTTTCTAATATAATGTTCCGCTCCTCCACGGATTGTTCTTTTTGCCTTTTTTCTTCCAATGAGTGAGTCTCTTTTTCCAACACGGCCAACTTTACCATTTGACTATTATGCTGATCATTATATTTTTTAAGCTGGCAGGCCAAAAGCCCGCATATAAAAAACACGGTTGAGGTTAAAAAAATATGGATAACGAAGGTTATGAGGTCAAAATGACTGGGCCGCGCGGCATAAATCTGCTTCCCCCCCCTGTATTGTAGGTAATTCAACAAAGCATAGTGAATAATTGTAACAATCAGGATCGGGATCTGCATTTTCCATTTCTGGTAAGTAACAAGCAAGGCACTACCGATATACGCAAAAAGATACATCTCGAAAAGCCCATGCATTTGATAATTGAATTGGATCGTAAAAACCCCGAGTATCGCACTTAACACATACTGATAAAGATTGGAATCTGGCAATGCAACTTTGATGCAGTAATAAACCAGCAAACAAACTCCTCCAACACCAACTGCTACCAGCCATGTGCCATATTGTTGGGCAAAAAACAGTCCTGACAGAAAATAGCAGGGAAGCAAAAAATCAATAATACGATCGGACCGCCATTTAATTGACTGGTGGAATTCATAAACTTGTTGCTTTATTTGTAGGGGATAATCAATCATTGCTTTCTATTTATGATAATCGGCGGCCGAAGCACCGGTTTTAAGGGAATAAAGACGATGCTGTTTTTGTTGAAGTGTATTGGCGATCGTTATAATATTATTTTGGCTTCTATCACATAGCTGATAACGGCCATAATCGGTGGTGCAATCAGTGTCAACCATGTTGTTATCCAACCACATAGCATATAAGCCGATCAAAGACTTAAATGCTACCCTGTTGAACTGTGAACATGGACAGGCTGTGTTCAAAAACCCCAAAAAAATGGACTTGATTAAAGGGTTTAATATACCATCTAACGACAGGAGCGTCCTAAAAGCAACTGGTCTGTGTTTTGGCACCAATATGGGATGATATTCAATCCATATATTACAGCAAAACAGGATATAAACCGTAATTAAAAGTAATGTAAGCCAGAAGGCAATTCCTACCTTTTTCATTTGTAAAAATTTACGCATCAACAGAGTGTTTACTATTGAATAATCTATATGCGTTAATATTAACAGAGACATCTGTTTTAGCGGTTATATCCCTGATCACATTATCCAACTCGTTAGCAGAATCTTCCAGGTAATTGATCATGATTTCTTTTTCGGCACAGTTATCCTGACTATTCCGGATTAGTGATACAAGACCCATCAGTCTTGCCAGTGGCGCCCTCACCATATGCGATTGTATCCATGAAATTTCACGCAATTTTTCGTTTTGGCGTTCAATCGCCTGGATGTAGTTTAAGCGTTCGGTGATGTCAATCGTCATAATCACCATAGCATTTCTTCCTTGATAAGGAATGTTGTTACCTTGTATCTCTACATGGATAATTTCTCCGCTCTTTTTTTTATGACGACTGATGCTGGGCAGTGAAGTATAATTTGTGTTTCTTAAAAAATCGCTGATTTTACCAGAAAGAGTATTTCCATTGCCTGCGCGGAGGTCACTGATAAACATTTGCAAAAACTCATGCTTGGTGTATCCATAATGTTGCATAGCAGCCTTATTGGCGTTCAATATGTTTAGGTTGACCGCGTCAAACACAAACATCGGCAGTGGACTGAGGTGAAAAAGCTCACTATATTTTTGCTCAGAATCTTTCAGCGCCAGTATATTTCGTTTACGTTCTATACTATAAATTATGCTTTTATATAAGATTAATGGGGTCAGATCGTCCTTCAAAATATAATCGGTCGCGCCAAGTGAAAGGGACTTTATACCAAATGAAATATCAGCGAACCCGGTAAGCACTACTACCGGCGTTTTACCACAGAGCACATTAATCTGGATAATAAGATCTATTCCCTGTTTGTCGGGCAGGGAAAGGTCCAGTAAAACCAGATCAAGCCCATGTCCTTCGATTAGCATTTTTTTTGCCTCATTAAAACTCCAGGCATGAAATATCTTCGGATTTTTAAATTGCTCTTCCAGGAAATCTTCAGCCAGGGCAAAATCGCCAGGGTTGTCTTCCACAATCAGTATCCTGTAATTTTTTTTATTGGCTTCCATATATTTAATGGTCTAAGTTTGCTTGCGTTCAATTATAAATTCGCCTTTTTGCTTAGTTGGCACCTGACTCTTTCTGTCGTGAGTATAATTCCGTAAAATTTAATACCTCAGACATAGGTGTATACTTTTCACAAACCAGGTATTTATTTAAACAATTCTTGCACTGGTATCTTTTAAGCGGCACCCAGGGTAAAATGGATCTTAAAAATCCACTCACGCCGGAACGATTCGTCAGACGTATTTTACACTTGGGACAGCAATAAACATATCGCTTTTTGTTACCCTGGGTAATCACAAAAGTTGGATAGGCAACGATATTCATGATTTATTATTTAATAAATTCAGAAAAAAAGGGGCCGCTAATTGATGGGGGAAGTCAAAAACCGGCTGGCCTTTTACTGGGGGTAATATATACGGAGCAGCAGATATCTTGGTCTTATTAAATGTTATACATCTGAAAACAACATTGAATCCGGGTGTTACGCCACTTAGACCAGAATAACCGTAGTATTCTGGGGAAATAAATATGATCAATGATGTTCTCATGTCCATTTAATAATTGCTATAGTCTGATTTGTCAGGCGATTTAATGCCTGCGCTGGTAAGCATCTGTTCTATTTCAATGGCCATGGACGAAACCAGCATATGCTGGCAGCAAAGGCAATGATGGTTAGTGATCAGATTATCTACCGTTAGGGCAAGTCTGGTGTCCTTTATCTGCCCGAAGATAGAATCGCTGCAACCAATGTTGACACAATACAGATGATAGAAGTCAGTTGATTTGTTCATGCTTATATGATTTAACAATTCAAAATTGCTAAACCACAGGCAGATAGAATATAGACAGGATTATGAAAGTGTTGTAATCGTTTGGTTGACAATAATTAGCTTTATACCAGCTTTTGCGTGATGGCATAAGTAGTTAGTTCCGCATTGTTTCTAAGTTTCATTTTTTCAAGAATACGGGCGCGATATGTACTGATAGTGGGCGTACTTAGGTAAAGTATATCTGCAATTTCCGATACCGTTTTTCCCGACGCAATTAAAAGCAATGTTTGATATTCCCTCTCAGATAATAGTTCATGGGGTTCTTTTGCTGAGTTATTATCAAGCATTTCTAAAAATTGTTCGGAGAGTGCCGCCGATACATATTTTTTTCCTGCCAGTATTTTGTTAATGGCCTTGACCAGTTCCAAGTCAGCGGCGTCCTTGGAAAGATAGCCGGATGCTCCCAATTTCAATGCGCGAAGCGCTATTTGTTCCTCGCTGTGAAAACTGAACATCAACACCGGGACCTTTATCTTTTCGGCTTTTACCTGCTTCAAAATATCCAGTCCGTTCCTGCCGGGCAGGTCTATATCGAGGATTAAAATATCCCAGTCATTTTCTTTCAATTTTTGAAATACTTCGGAGTAATTCACTGCCTCGCCAAATTGAAGCAGAGGAAACTCGGAATTGCAAATTTGTTTAACCCCGAGCCTGATTGCCGAATGATCGTCAGCTATTAATATTTTCCTTGCCATTGTTACTTAAATTGAGTTCAATTAAAGTTCCACTATTGGTAAAACTGTTTATCCTCAGATCGGCTCCGATAAGGCTGGCACGTTCTTTCATATTTAGCAACCCCATAGACAGTGAATTGTGGAGTATACCAGGATTAATGCCCTTCCCGTTGTCAACAATTTTAATAGCCAATGTATCATTTTTGTTCTCTATGCGAATATTTACAGCATTAGCTTCAGCGTGTTTAGCTATATTAGTTAATGCTTCCTGGCAAATCCGAAAAATATTAATTTCTGCTATTTTATTTATTATGGGCTGTTCAATGTCCACATACAAATGGCTAACAATCCCGGTTTTTCTTTCGAATTCGCTGACAAGCCATTCAAGAGCTGCAAAAAGGCCGAGTTTGTCAATTAATACCGGTCGTAAATCATTGGCAATTTGTCTTAACGACTGTATGCTGTGGTTTACTTCAGCCAGTATAGTATCAATAACCGGTTCCACATCATCATGAACGCCTGCATTCTTCTTTAATGAGGAAAGGGACATTTTAAGTCCCGATAATTGCTGTCCGAATTCGTCATGTATCTCACGAGCTATTCTTGAACGCTCTTCTTCCAAAACATCGTTTAACCGTTTTGCAAAACTCCTTGCTCTTTTTTCTGATGTTTCAAGTGCCGATATTATCCTTTTACGTTCAATATTGTATACGATACTTTTGTAAAGGGACAAAGAAGTTAGTTCATCTTTCAATAAATAGTCAGATACCCCCAACGAAAGCGACCCAACCCCGAAAGAAAGATCGCTATATCCCGTTAAAACAATAACCGGTGTGTTCAAACTCATTGCCACTATTTGCTGTATCAGTGGTATTCCGGTTTTATCCGGTAGCGAAAGGTCTAAAAGGATAATATCAAATAAGTTATTACCTGATGACAATGTTTCTTTAGCTTCCTGATAATTCCTGGCGCCAGAGATGATTGGTGTTTCAATTTGTTCCAATAAAAATTCTTCAACCAGTGCATAATCGCCCGGATTATCTTCAATTACCAAAATAGAATGTTCCCCTTTATTTGACATGATATTCTTATTTAGCAGGTATGGTAACTATGTTGATCCAAAAATCTTCGATTTTAGCAATCGCTTTCATAAAATCACCTACATCAATCGGTTTTGTAATGTAACAGTTCACGTGGTTTTTATAGGATTGCAATATGTCTCTCTCTGATGATGAAGTGGTTAGCATAATAACCGGTATACTTATATACTTTTCATTATTTTTGATATATGTTAGCACATCATGCCCGCTTACTTTGGGTAAATTAACATCCAACAAAACCAGATCAGGTATATCTTCCTTTTTGGTTACCGATTCAAAAAAACTAATGGCTTCTTTGCCGTCCCTTATCGCCCTGATATTGTTCACTATCCTGCTTTCTTCAAAAGCCTCTGTTGTGAGCAGTATATCGCCTTCATTATCCTCAACAAGTAAAATATTAATTGATCTCATAGTTTTTTAGTTTTTAGGAATAGTAAAATAAAATGTACTTCCTTTTCCCGGTTCAGATTCCACCCATACTTTGCCGCCCAGGTTTTCCATTATCTTTTTTGTAATGGCAAGGCCCATACCTGTGCCGGAATATTCCTCCTTGTTGTGAAGGCGCTGAAAAATGATGAATATCTTTTCGAAATATTCCGTATCAATGCCAATACCGTTGTCTTTAACTGAAAATTGATAATATGCTTTTGTCTCCTTACAGGCTATCTCAATAACCGGTGCCACCCCTGCCCGATGATATTTTAAGCTATTATTGATCAAGTTTAGAAGAACCTGCCTCAGTGGAGTTTTATAAGTTTGAAACACCGGCAAGTCTTCACAGATCACATTTGCCTCCAGTTCCTCTATCTGCTTTTTATGAAGTGTGATTATTTCTTCGACCAGTTGGGTTACGTCTACATCCGCAATGTCTTCCTCCGTCCGGCCGACGCGCGAAAATTCAAGCAGGTCCAGGATGATCTGTCGCATACGCTTAGCCCCGTCAACAGCAAAATAGATATACTGCTGGCCTTTGGCATCTATCACATCGTTATATTTCTTTTCTAATTGGGTAAGGAAACTGGTGACCATACGCAGGGGTTCCTGCAGATCATGCGATGCTACATAAGCAAATTGTTCTAATTCCGCATTTGA
>Ga0070671_100002854_pt1 | contig 13433 bp, 11 predicted proteins | sample KBSS73metaG_FD_65341 | JGI IMG/M metagenome (GOLD analysis project Ga0070671, IMG submission 65341) | Switchgrass rhizosphere microbial communities from Kellogg Biological Station, Michigan, USA - KBS S7-3 metaG | ecosystem: Host-associated > Plants > Roots > Rhizosphere > Soil ...
TGCGCTCAGGTGCGTTGAGGACAGCTGCGACGGCCTTCTGTTGCTCGACGCTGAGGATCGGCTCCCATGCGCCGACGTACAGCTCACCCTCGTACCGAGCACGCCCAGCGAGACGCTCGTTGAGGAGGAGTTCCTTGATGCGGGCCGCGGTGAAGGGGTTGCCTCGCGTAGTCCTGATCGATCGCCGGTCCAGGTCCCTGGCGACACTGCGAAGGGTCTCGCCCTTGACCACCCGCACCGCAAGCTCGCGGATGACCTCCGCCTCCTGAGCCACAACGACGGGCGACGTTGAGTGCGTGTAGCCGAAGAGCCGGTCCCGCCCAATGAGGCTGGCGCCCTCCTTGACCCGTTGACGGTTGGCCGCCTGTTGGCGCTCCACCTTCTGCTCGACCTCGTACCGGGCCGTTGCGCCGATGACACGTGCCGTCATCCGACCCGCTGGCGTCGTGAGGTCGTAGGTGCCTGCGCTGACGGTGGCGACCTCCGCCCTCGACCGTTCGACGGCATCGATGAAGCGCTCAAGCTCGACTGTCGAGCGGTGGAGTCGGTCTGGGTGCCACGCCACGACCGCGTCGATGCGGCCGTCCATCAGGTCGTTGAGCAGCCGCTCGTACTCCGGGCGGACTCGGCCCTTCGAGGCCGACACGTCGTTGTCTTCGTAGACGTCGACGACCGACCAGCCACTGCGTTCGACTAGATCGACACACTCATCGTGCTGGCGCTTCACGCCCGCACGCTGGCCGCTCTTGTCTTCGCTGATGCGGACGTAGATGCCCGCCCGTCGGGATGTGCGTCGGTTGATGGGTAAGAGCTTACAACTGTCGTCAGGGGAGCAGCTGGCGTTCCGTCGCCTCGGGATCCTCGCCGAGCTCGAGCAGCGAGAGGGCGAGCCGGCGGGACCGCCGGCGCAGCTTGTCGATGTCGGGCTCGCGCTGCGCGCCGGCCTGCCAGGCGTCGTGCTCGGCCTGGAGCGATTCGGGCAGGCGGACGAGCTGGCGCCGGTTGAGGGGCGGGAGGCGGCGGCGCACGGCGAGCACGCCGTCGCTCTCGGGCAGGGCCATCTCGAACTGGCAGCAGCGCGAGAGGGCGCGCACGAACGGCGAGTGCCGGCCCGGGCCCCCGAGGCCGAGCGCCCGGGCGGTGTCCTCCAGCGGCAGGTCGAAGCCGGCGGGCGACGCTTCGAGCCCGGTCGCCATCCGGCGCAGCAGCCAGGTGGTCGACGGCCCGAGCACCCCGAGCCAGAACCGCTCGACGTAGGTCGACCGGGGATCGTGGCCGACGGCGTCGATCACCGGGTCGGGCCAGGGGCGGATGTGCAGGGACTCGGTGGTGAGCGGGGGCAACGTGGCGCGCATCGGGTGGCGACCTCCGGGCGGAAGGGCGGCAGGCGGCGGGGAAGCGTTTCGTGCACTTTCATGCACTTCGGTCCAATTGTCAACGCCCTGACCCAAAGCGCGAGTCAGGGCCAGAGGGGACCGGGCAGGCTGCGGGGGTCGACGCGGCCGTCGACCAGCACCACGTCGAAGTGCTCGGTGTGGAGCATCCGGGTCGGGTGGTGGAAGGTGGCGGCCGCCGCCTCGGCCCGGGTGTCGCCCTTCACGTAGAGGAACGCCGGGTGCGGCGAGCGCTCGACCTCGGCGTACAGCCGCTTGTCGCGCGACGAGGCGATCGGGGCCGCCACCAGCCAGCCGCCGCTCACGAACCCCAACCGGTAGGCGTACCAGTAGTTGCCCCAGAGGTGGTCGACACCGGCCCGGCGCAGCGCCACGAGGTCGCCACCGACGGAGCGGGGCGATTCGCCACCCGTCGCCTGGACCACGCCGACCGACACGAGCGCCCCGACGACGCACAAGCCAGCGACCACCGCCGGCCGTCGGAACAGCCACGCGATGGCGAGGGCGAGGAACGGCGCCGCGAACAGCGCGTAGCGGCCCTCGCCGACGAACCACGCGCCCGGGAACCACGCGTAGATGAACGGGTAGACGGCGAGGGCGCCGAACAGCAGGACCGGTCGGTCGCGCCGGACCACGAAGGCGACGACCAGCGCGGCCCCGAGGGCGAGGTAGAGCACCTGGCCGACGTGGCCGGCGAGCCACTTGTCGCTGATGGGGTACCGGAGGTTCAGCGCGATCGGCATCGTCTGGGTGGCCAGGCGCCGGATGCCGCCGAGGTAGCTGACCGCCCCGTCCTGCACCGGCCGGTCCAGCGACGGGAAGCCGTGCCCGACGTTGTGCCACAACCAGGGGAGCGCGCCGACGACGGCGGTCGGGACGGCCACCGTGAGCCAGCGCAGCGGCGGCGACCGCCGCGCCACCACCCACACGCCGGCCGGCACGGCGAAGTACAGGACCGTGGGCGACACCCAGAAGCCGATGCCGGCGGCCAACCCGAACACTGCGCCGTCGAGCGCCCAGCGCTTCTCCTGCACCAGGCGCGCCGCCGCCAGCAGCAGCAGCACCCCGAGCGCCATCGACGTCCAGTAGAAGCCGCGCTCCTTCGTCGACCAGTACACGAACGCGCCGGGCGCCACCCAGAAGAGCAGGCCCGCCAGCTGGGCGAGGCGCTCGTCGATGAAGCGCCGCCCGACCCGCCACACGAGCAGGCACGTGACGGCGGCCAACCCGACCGGCACGAGCTTCAGCGCGGTGCCCGATGCACCGAACAGGGCGACGAGCGCGGGCTCCAGCGACCCGGCGTAGTGCTGGCCCCAGTAGAACGCCTGCCAGTGCCCGTGTCGGAACGCGCGGGCCATCAGACCCACCACGGCCTCGTCGCTGTCGACCACGCCCCAACGCCCGCGCAGCACCCACACGCGCTCGGCGACACCCACGACCGCGAGCGCGGCGAGCACCGCGGACCACGGCCGGAGTCGAACGCGCATGACGTGCGAACCTAGGCTCTCCCGGATGACTGACGCCTGCTTGTCCGTCGTCATCCCGTGCTTCAACGAATCGGCCACCATCGCCACGACATTGAAGCGGGTGCTCGACTCCCCCTACACCGCCGAGGTGATCGTCGTCGACGACGGGTCGACCGACGGGTCGCCGGCGATCGTCGACGACCTGGGCGACCCCCGCGTGCGCGTGCTGCGCCAGCCGTTCAACCAGGGCAAGGGCGCCGCCATCCGTCGTGGCTTCACCGAGGCGACCCAGCGCTACGTGATCATCCAGGACGCCGATCTGGAGTACGACCCGTCCGACTACCCCGAGCTCGTCGCGCCGTTGCTCTCGGGCGAGGCCGACGTCGTGTTCGGGTCCCGGTTCATGGGTGGACGCCCGCACCGCGTCCTCTACTTCTGGCACAGCCTCGGCAACCGGTTCCTCACGCTGCTGTCGAACGCGTTCACCAACCTCAACCTCACCGACATGGAGACCGGCTACAAGGTCTTCCGCCGAGAGGTGCTCGAGTCCCTCGACCTCGAGGAGGACCGCTTCGGCATCGAGCCCGAGCTCACGGCGAAGGCGGCCGCCGGCAAGTGGCGCATCTACGAGGTCGGCATCTCCTACAAGGGCCGCACCTACGCCGAGGGCAAGAAGATCGGTTGGCGCGACGGCGTCCACGCCGTGCGCAGCATCGTGCGCTACTCGGTGGTGGGCGAACGGTTGCGCGCCCGGCCATGACGGCTGCGGTCCGCGCCTGGATCGCCGAGGCGCACGCCCTGGTCGTCCTGACGGGCGCGGGCATCTCCACCGACTCGGGAATCCCCGACTTCCGCGGTCCGAACGGCGTCTGGACGAAGAACCCGGCCGCCGAGAAGCAGGCCACGCTCGAGCACTACCTCGCCGACGCGGAGGTGCGGAAGCGGGCGTGGCACAGCCGGGCCGACTCGCCCATGTTCCAGGCGCAGCCCAACGCCGGTCACCTCGCCCTTGCCGAGCTCGATCGCCAGGGTCGCCTCCACACGCTGATCACCCAGAACATCGACGGTCTCCACCAGGCGGCGGGCGTCGACCCGGCCAAGGTGGTCGAGGTGCACGGCAACGTGCGGGAGTGGGTGTGCCTCACGTGCGGCGCCCGGGGGCCGATGGAAGACGCCCTCGAGCGGGTGCGCCAGGGCGAGGACGACCCGCCGTGCCCGAGCTGCGGCTCGATCATCAAGTCGGCCACCATCTCGTTCGGGCAGGCGCTCGTGCCCGAGGACATCGCCCGGGCCGAGGAAGCGGCGCTGGCGGCCGACCTGCTGCTGGCCGTCGGCTCGACGCTGCAGGTGTATCCCGTGGCCGGGGTGGTGCCGCTGGCGAAGCGGGCCGGGGCGCGGCTCGTGATCGTCAACAACGAGCCCACGCCGTTCGACGGCATCGCCGACGCGGTCATCCGGGAGCCGATCGGGGACGTGCTGCCTACGTTGATTCCTGACCCAACCGGTAGGCTTTAGGCATGGCCACGTTCCGCGACCTCCTCTCCCAGACCAAGGCCCGCATCCGCGAGGTCGACACCGCGCAAGCGGAGGCCGCCATCGCGCAGCCCGGCACGGTCGTCCTCGACGTCCGTGAGCCCGACGAGTACGAGCAGGGCGCCATCCCGGGTGCGATCCACATCCCCCGCGGGCACCTCGAGAGCCAGGTCGAGAACAAGCTCCCGAACCGCGACGCCCCCGTCGTCATCTACTGCGCGGGCGGCACCCGCTCGGCGTTCGCAGCCGACACGCTCGGCCAGCTCGGCTACGCCGACGTGGTCTCGGTGGTGGGCGGGTTCAACAAGTGGAAGAACGAGGGCCGCGCCTGGTCGGCGCCGCGCACGCTCACGCCCGAGCAGCGCAACCGCTACCAGCGCCACCTGCTGGTCAACGAGGTGGGTGAGGAGGGGCAGCTGAAGCTGCTCGACTCCAAGGTGCTGCTGCTCGGGGCCGGCGGCCTCGGCTCGCCCGCCGCGCTGTACCTCGCGGCCGCCGGTGTCGGCACCGTCGGCATCATCGACATGGACGTCGTCGACGAGTCGAACCTGCAGCGCCAGATCCTGCACAACCTCGACCGCATCGGCGAGCGCAAGGTCGACTCGGCGAAGAAGACGCTCACGTTGCTCAACCCCGACGTCGACGTGGTCACGTTCGACACGCGGCTGGGGGCCGACAACGTCCTCGACATCATCGACGGCTACGACGTGATCGTCGACGGCACCGACAACTTCCCGACGCGCTACCTCGTCAACGACGCGTCGCTCGTGAAGCGCATCCCCGTCGTGCACGGGTCGATCTTCCGCTTCGAGGGCCAGGCCACGGTGTTCAACCCCTACGTGGGCCCGTGCTACCGCTGCATGATCCCCGAGCCGCCGCCCGCCGAGCTGGCGCCCTCGTGCGCCGAGGCCGGGGTGCTCGGCGTGCTGCCCGGCATCATCGGCTCCATCCAGGCGATGGAGGCGATCAAGCTCATCCTCGGCATCGGCGACACGCTCACCGGTCGTCTGCTCGCCTACGACGCGCTCGAGGAGTCGTTCCGCACCTTCAAGGTGAACCGCGACCCCGACTGCCCGGCGTGCGGCCCCAACGCCGGCGAGATCGTCATCGCCGAGTACGACGAGCTCTGCATGCCCCACCCGAAGGTCGCCCCCGCCTCGTAGCCGACCGACCGACCGACACCGTTCTGGCGACGGATTCGACACGTCCGTGTGTCGAATTCATCGCCAGTTCGGCAGGACGTAGCGTCGGTCGGCGTGCGGGTGCTGCAGCTGACGTCGTCGTACCCGCGCTTCGAGGGGGACGCGTCGGGGGTGTTCATCGGCGACCTCGTCGACGCGCTCGTCGGCGCCGGCGTCGACGTCCACGTGGTGGCGCCCGGCGACCCGTTGACGGTGCCCGACGAGCGCGTGCGGTGGTTCCGGTACGGGCCGGTGCCGCTCGCCCATCGCGGCGGCCTGCTGCAGATGGCACGCGGCTGGCGCCTCGTGCTCGTGCCCGGGTTCCTCGTGTCGTTCTGGTGGGCGGCGCGCCAGGAGGTCCGACGCCTGCGGCCCGACGTGGTGCACGCCCACTGGTGGTTCCCCGCCGGGCTGGTCGCCGCGCTGCTCGGGGTGCCCTTCGTCCTGACCTTGCACGGCAGCGACGTGCACATCGCACGCGGGCCGCTGCGCCCCCTGTACCGCTGGGTCGCGGGCCGCGCCGCCGTCGTCGCCGCGGTGAGCGAGGCGCTGGCGCGCGAGTCGGGCGTCGAAGCGGTGTTGCGCATGCCGGTCACCGTCGAGGAGCAGCTGCTCGACGAGGCGCCGCTCCCCGTGCGCGTGGTCGCCGTCGGCCGCAACTCGCCCGAGAAGGGCTTCGACCTGCTGCGCGACCTCGGCGTGCCGGTCGACATCTACGGCGTGGGCACCGAGTCGCTGCCCGGCGGTCATGGCGCGGTGACCCGCGACGAGCTCGTCGACGCGCTGGCCAAGGCGCACGCGCTGGTGGTGCCCAGCCGCCGTGAAGGGCTCGGCCTGGTGGCGATCGAGGCGCTCGCGCTCGGTCGGCCGGTGATCGCGACGCGCGTCGGCGGCCTGGTCGAGACGGTGGAGGACGGCGTCGACGGCATCCTCGTCCCACCCGACGACGCGGTAGCGCTGCGCGCGGCGGTCCGACGGCTGCCGTTGCCGCGCCCGAGGGCGAGCGCGGTCGCGAAGCACCGCCCCACCGAGGTGGCGGCGCGCCACCTCGATGCCTACGTCAGCGCACGTCGATCGTGAACGTCGTCGGCCGGGGGAACCACGCGAAGCCCTCCTGGCGCAAGCCGACCTCGACGGTGTAGCGGCCCGGGACCGCGGGCGCGGTCAACGGCAGCACCGCCTCCTCGGTATGGCCCGGGAGCACGACGTGCTGCAGCTCGCCGTTCTCCACGGTGACCTCGCGCCCGCTCGCGTCGATCCACCGCGCACCGAGTCGCACCGTGCCGACCACCACCGCCGGGAGCGAGTCGAGCGGCAACCACGCGGCGCCGCCCCCGAGGTGGGTGACGTGCGCGGTGATCCGTCTCGTCGCGCCACGCCGCATCGTCGCCGGAAGGCTGACCTTGACGCGCTGCTCCTGCGCCTCGGAGGCCAACGGCGCCGACGTCTGCTCCGGGATGATGTCGCCGGCGGCGACCAACCGGCGCTGCTGGGTGCCGGGCATGACCCACAGCGCCTGGTGGTGCACGGGACCGGTCTCCGTGTAGACGAGCTGCGCCCCCCATCCCTGACCCGCGGGCCACCGCGGCGCGGAGATCACGAGATCGGTCGTGGGCCTCTCGCCGTGGCGGCTGTCGAAGAAGCGCACGCCGTGATCCGAGAGCTTGGCCTGGTAGAAGTCGGCGGCCTCGTAGTCGTAGGCCGCGAGGTCGTAGGACACGGGGCCGCCGAGCTCGCGGGCCACGTCACCCACGCTCGTGGCGCCCGACCAGTAGTCGTTGAACGGGTGCAGCGTGTGCGCCTGCACCTGCGCGCTCGACGCGACGAACACGAGGCTCGCCACGCCCACGCCGACGATCGGTCGCCAGCGCGCCAGCAACCACACCGCGCCGGTGACGAGCGCGGTGAGGATCGTGATGCGCGCCACGTCGACGGCGCTCTCGGAGTGGCGCCACACCAGGATGCCGACGACGTTGAGCGGGGCCACGTTGCCGTGGAACCGAGCGCCGCCGCGCACGGCGACCAGCACGAGGGCGAGCACGACCGACGTGGCGACCACCACGCCGACCAGGCGCGGCAGCAGGTGCCGCCAGGCCACCAGCGCGGCGGCACCGGCGACGAGCAGCACCGGTGCGGTCCCTTCCATGTACCGGCCGTACACCATGTGGTCGACGCGCGTGCCGTCCGACATCTCGAGCGCCGATGCGGCCAACGTCGCGAGCACGGCGAACAGCGTGAACAGCCGCACGGGTCGCGAGAGTCGCCGCGTCGTCCCCAACCACAGCGCGCCCAGCGGCACGAGCCCGTAGGTCGCGACGGTGAGGTACCAGAGCTGACCGATCGTCGCCTTCGCCGCGCCCCACAGCAGGTGCACGTCCGTGAGCCGGTTGAACACGTCGCCTTCGACCGATGCGGACTTCGCGGCGTAGATGGCGTCGAGCAACGCGTGGTTCACGACGCGCGTGGCACCGAACAGCGCGCCGAGCACGGCCAGTCCCCACCACTGCCGGCGGAACACGAGGAACACGGCAGCCACCGCCACGATGCCGAGACCACGCGGGTGGATGGCGTAGATCGCCGCCGCGCAGACCGCCAACGCGATCGACGTCCACCGTGACGGCGGCGCCGCGGCACACACGATCAGCAGCACGAAGACGACTTGCCACAGCGCCTCGCCCCACTCGTAGCCGGCGAGGAGCACCACGGCCGGGTAGGTCGCCGCCAGCACCGCGGCCGCCCACGCGGTCACGACGCCCAACCCGAACACCCGCCGACCGAGGGCGTACGACGCCGGGAGCACCAGCGCGGCGAGCAGCGCGTTGATGGCGATGGCGCCCAATTGCACGTGCCGCGGCACCGAGGTGACGACGTACAGCGGCGCCACGAGCAGCGACCACCCCGGGTGGTAGAAGGACGAGGGCCCTTCCCAGGTGCCGTGGGCCCGATGGGCGAGCCAGCGGGCGTTGGCGAGGTAGCCGACGGCGTCCGACACGACGAAGCCGTGCACGGGCCAGAGCACGACGGCGTGCAGCGCGAGCAAGGCGGCGACACCGGCCGCCGGTGCGGCCCACGCTCGGCGCGTCACTACAACGACGCGGGGTCGACCTCGTCGGTGGGCTTCGACAGCCGCACCATGAGGTCGGCGAGGAGGCCGATGGCGAAGACCTGGAACGCGGCGAACAGCACGATCAACGTGTTCGTGGCGACGTGGAAGTCCTGCCGGTTCCAGTCGTACGCGAGCTTGCCGCCGCCGACCACGGAGAGGAACAGCCCGACGGGTAGGAAGATCCGCAACGGGTTGTAGGAGAGGATGAGCCGGATCACCTGCGTGAGGTAGCGGCGCGTGTCGCGGTACCAGTGGAACTTCGACACCCCTGCCCGCGGTGCGTACTCGATCGGCACGTACTTCACCGAGTAGCCGTTGGCGAGGAAGCTCATGGTGATCGTCGTGACGCAGGAGAAGCCGGCCGGCAACAGGTGCAGGTACTGCTTCGCCACGTCCTTGCGGAACGCGCGCAGCCCGGAGTTGAGGTCGGGGATGTCCTTCTCGACCAGGTAGGCGGCGAGGCGGCGGATGAACCACTTCGCCGGCACGCGGAAGGCCTTGTGGGTGCCCTGTTCGGTCGTACGGGCGCCGACGACCTGGTCCCAGCCGTCGAGCTCCTTCACGAGCTCGGGGATCCGATCGTTCGGGTACGTCATGTCGGCATCGGTCCACACCACGACCCGGCCCCGAGCGGCGTGGGTGCCGGCCTTGCGGGCCGAACCCGACCCCCGGTTCTGCGCGAACCGGATGAGTCGGATCCCCTCGATCTCCCGCAGCACGTCGGCGGACCCGTCGTCGGAGCCGTCGTCGACGACGATGATCTCCCACGTGTACGGGCTGGCCTCCAGGGCGGCGCCGATCCGGTCGATCTCGGCCTGGAGGTGGCCGGCCTCGTTGTAGACGGGGAGCACGACGCTGACGTCGAGCTCCTCCGCGTCGGCCATGGCGCCCCACGATAGGCGGGGTGCCTCGGCTCAGAACATCTTGGTGATGGCGGGCACGGCCGGGCCCAGGACCACGACCATGACGGGCGGGAAGATGAACAGCACCAGCGGGAGCAGGATCTTCACCGGCAGCTTGCCCGCCTTCTCCCTCGCCCACTGCCGCCGCTTCTGGCGCATCTCGTTCGCCTGGACCCGCAGCACGCGGCTGACCGGCATGCCGAGCGCGTCGGCCTGGAGCAGCGAGATGATGACGTAGTTGAGGGCGGGCACGTCGACGCGCCGGCGCAGGTTCTGCAGCGCCTCGCGCCTCGTGACGCCCAGCTCCATCTCGGCGAGCGAACGCAGCAGCTCCTCGGCGAGCGGGCCGTCCATGTGCTCGGCCACCGTCTGGATGGCGCCGTCGAAGCCGACCCCGGCCTCCATGGCGATCACCATCAGGTCGAGCGCGTCGGGCAGTGCCTTGAAGATCGCGTCCTGGCGCGCCTGGAGATGACGCGTCAGCCACGCACGCGGCACGCACACACCGGCGAGCGACAACAGGACCAGCGCGATGATGCCCATCCGGGCCGGCGGGTGCCCGAGCGTGATCCAGAGCACACCGGCGCCGATGCCCGCGGCGGCGGTGAGCCCGTTGAGCATCAGCATCTCCTCGGCGCTGATGCGCGTCGTGAGCCCGGCGTGGAGCAGCTGCTCGTGCAGCCGGTCGATGGTGGCACGCGGCGAGCGGCGGGCGATGAAGTGCGCCACGCCGTGCACCGAGCTACGCACGAGCCGGCCGATGTCGAGACCCGCGGGCTCGTCGCTCGGCACGGTCGCGAGACCGAGCTCGCCTTCGAGCCACGTGGCGGCATCGACGGCCATTCGTCGCTGACCGGCGGCCACCACGACCGCGAGGCCGCCGACCGTGGCGAGCAGCGCGCCCGCGATTGCACTCGTCATGTCCATCTCACACCTCGATCTTGACCATGCGGAGGATGATCCCGCAGCCGAGCGCGGTCGACGCCGCCGCCAGCCCGAGGGCAACGAGGCCCCAGCCGTGCAGCAGCGCCGAGGAGTACTTCGGGTTCATCACCTGGAACGTGACGAACAGCAGCGGCGGCGTGGCGGTCAGCACGATGGCCGACACGCGACCTTCGGCGGTGAGCACGTTCACCTCCCGGCGCAGCTCCTCGCGGCCGCGCATGAAGTCGGCCAGGGTGTGCAACACCTCGGATAACCGGCCGCCGGTCGCCTGCTGGATGCGGATCGCGTGGACAGCCCAGTCGAGGTCCTGGATGCGGAGGCGGGCCGCCATGCGGTCGAGGGCGTCGATGAGCGGCGCGTTCAACGCCGTCGCCCGCACGACCTCGGCCAGCTCGTCGCGCAACGGCGAATCGGCTTCTTCGGCGAGCATGTGGATCGACCGCAGGAACGTGTGGCCGCCTTCGAGCGACGCCGCGATGGTGGCGAGCGCGTCGGGGAGCTGGGCCTCGATCTGCCGGCGCCGGCGCTTGGCGAACACCTTCGGCGCCTGGGTGGCGCCATACGCCACGGCGATGGCGCCGGCGATGCCGAGCACGGCGTTCGACAGCACGACCGTGAGGACGGCGGCGGCCACGAGCGAACCCGTCGCGACGAGCAACACGTACTCACCCGCGGTGATCGGCATCCGTGCCGTGGCCAGCGCGGCGGCCACCGAGCCCTTGCGATCGACGCGACGCAGGCCTTGGTCGGCGATCGATCCCGCGCGCGTGAACGCCGGCAGCCGTCGTTCGGTGAGCGCTTCGACCGGGACGTCGCGCTCACCGAACGGGAGGCCGAGGATCTCGGCGAGATCCTCGACCTTGTGGCGGCTGCGGTCGGCGACCCCGACGGCGATGGCCGCCATGCCGGCACCGATGAAGAGGATGGCGGCGATGTTCATCGGGCCCGCTCCGGCTCGGCGAGGTCGTGGGCGCTGGGAAGTCGCCGCAGCCGGCCGCGTGGGTCGTTGCCGGCCAGCACCTCGCGCTCGCGTGGTTGGAACGCACGGGCGGGCACGTCGATGCCCTCGGCTTGCAGGCGGTCGAGGAAGCGCGGGCGCAAGCCGGTCGGCGCCAACGAACCGCCGTGCAGCGCGAACAGCTCCTGCAGCAGCACGACGTCGCCTTCGAGGCCCTGGACCTCGGTCACCTCCGACACGACGCGGTGACCGTCGGGATGCCGCTGCAGCTGGATGATCACGTCGATCGCCGAGGCGAGCTGCTCGCGGATGGCTCGCATGGGCAGCTCGTGCCCAGCCATCAGCACCATGGTCTCGAAGCGCCGCAGCGCGTCACGAGGGCTGTTGGCGTGGACCGTCGTGAGCGAGCCTTCGTGGCCGGTGTTCATCGCCTGCAACATGTCGAGCGCCTCGGCGCCACGGCACTCGCCGACGATGATGCGGTTGGGTCGCATGCGCAGCGCGTTGCGGACGAGGTCGCGGATGCTGATCTCGCCGGCGCCTTCCGTGTTGGCCGGACGGCTCTCGAGGCTGACGACGTGGGGCTGCTGGAGCTGCAGCTCGGCGGTGTCCTCGATCGTGATGATCCGCTCGTCCTCCGGGATGAACCCCGACAGGACGTTGAGCGCCGTCGTCTTGCCGGTGCCGGTGCCGCCGGAGAGGACGACGTTGAGCCGTCCGCGGACGCAGGCCTCGAGCACGAGGGCCATGTCCATCGACATCGTGCCGAGGTTGATCAGGTCCTGGACCCGCAACGGGTCGGCCGCGAACTTCCGGATGGTGAGCGCCGGCGCGTGCACCGCCAGCGGCGGCAGCACGGCGTTGACGCGAGACCCGTCGGGGAGCCGGGCGTCGACCATCGGCGAGCCTTCGTCGACGCGACGTCCTACGGAGCCGGCGATCTTCTCGATGACCCAGCGGTACTGGGCTTCGTCGGCGAACGCGGTCTCGACGCGGTGCAAGCGGCCCAAGCGCTCGATCCAGATGTCGTCGTGGGCGTTGCACATGATCTCGGTGATCGACGCGTCCTGCAGCAACGGATCGAGAGGCCCGTAGCCGAGCGTGTCGGAGATGACCTCGGTGACGAACGTGCGGCGGTCGTTCGGCGAGATGTTGAGCTCTTCGCGCTGCACGATCTCGTCGAGCATCGTGCGCACCTCAGCGGCGAGCGCCTCACCGGAGAGCGACGATGCCTTGGCACCGAGCTCGGTCAGCACGAGCTGGCGCACCTTGCGCTTCGAGTCGTCCCACACCGTCGCCTGCCGCCGCCGCGGCGCCTTCGTCCGTGAAGGCGCCGCCTCGACCTCCGGCTCGTCGACGTGTTCGGCGGCCGCCAACCGATCGGAGAGCCTCATGTCAGTGACACCTCCACGGGCGCGACGGCCACGTGTCGCCGCAGCATCCGCTTGACCACGGACTGGCGGGTTCGGCGGGGCTCGACGATGGCGGGAGCCATCGCGCCCTCGGGCAGGAACGGCGCCATGCCTTCGGCCAGCTTGCGGCTGATCTCGGACGACGGCGTCGAGGCCAGCACGGGGAGCCCGAGGTTGATCGAGCGGCTGACCTCCTTGGCGTAGGGCAGGATCGACGAGAAGCCCTGCGGGAAGAGCCGGACCACCTGGTCGACCTCGATGCCGACGTTCGACTCCGCCTTGTTGAGGATCAGGCGGATGTTCTCCGACGGGATCTTCAAGCGCTGCAGGGTGGTGAGGAAGACGCCCATGTTGCGCACGCTCGGCAGATCGAGCGTGGCGAGCGTGAACAGCACGTCCGATCGATCGAACGCGGCCAGCACCACCTCGCTCAGCTGGGCCGGCGTGTCCACGATCACGTAGTCGAACTGCGTGCGCAGCGCATCGATGATGCGGATCACGTCCGACGGTTGGAACCGGTCGGCCTCGCTCGGATC